>Ga0306920_100001199_pt1 | contig 32118 bp, 25 predicted proteins | sample flu12Cox44000170_FD_204666 | JGI IMG/M metagenome (GOLD analysis project Ga0306920, IMG submission 204666) | Lab enrichment of tropical soil microbial communities from Luquillo Experimental Forest, Puerto Rico - flux4day.12C.oxic.44.000.170 (v2)... | ecosystem: Environmental > Terrestrial >...
CTCGCCCGCGGCCTTGTTGGTGAAGGTGATCGCCAGGATCTCGCCCGGGCTGACCTCCCGCTCGGCCAGCAGGTAGCCGATCCGCCGGGTCAGTACCCGGGTCTTGCCCGAGCCTGCGCCCGCCACAATCAGCAGCGGCCCGCCCTGATGCAGCACCGCGGCGCGCTGCTGCGGGTTCAGATCATCGAGCAGCGCGTGCGTGATGATGGCGGCCACCAGCCCAGCGTAGGCGCTGGCACCGACGCCAGGAATGCGCCGCGCGCGGCTGCACCGGGGTCCTGCGGCGGCAGGCCAGTGGTGGTCAGCCTGGCTGGCCCGGGAGCGAGCCGGGGGGAGCGGCACCGGCCACGTCGGCATCGGGCACCAGGGTGGGCGTGTGCCGGGTCAGCGTCTGCCCCTTGAAGAACGCGGGCGCGGTGATCCGCATGTAAGCGAAGACGATCAGCCCTGCCAGTGCAGCGCCGGCGGCGATCACGAAGGCGCCGCCGATTTGCCAGTGGATGAACGGCACCGTCCACATCGTGTAGTCGTTGGCGGTGGCCACGTCGTAGTCCAGCCACGCACTCCAGCCGCCAAGGAACCACAAGATGATCGCACCGGTCACCGGGAAGATGCCCCGCATGAACAGGTTGCGGGTGCTGCTGGTCAGCGTCTTCCGGTAGTACCAGATACAGGCGAACCCGGTCAGGCCGTAGTAGAACGCGATGTACAGGCCGAGCGAGGTGACCGCGTCGCCGAACACACCGGTGGCGTTGGACACGAAGTTGATCGACACGTAGAACCCGATCGACACCACGGCCATGACGGCGGTGGACACACTCGGGGTCAGGAACCGCGGGTGGATCTTGGCGAACGATCTGGGCAGCGCCCGGTATGCGGCCATCGACAGCGTGGTCCGGGCGGTCGGCAGGATCGTCGTCTGCGTGGACGCCGCGGCCGAGGACAGCACCATCAGCAGCAGCAGGTGGTAAAGCACCGACCCGAACCCCGACGTGCCGAAGACCGCGTTCGACTGGACGGACAGCACGTCCCCAGCATTGTTGAGGTTGCCAAGGCCATTGCCCTTGGTCCCGATCCCGGCGAACGCCTGCATCGAGAAGATCACCAGGAAGTACATGGCCAGCAGGATGAATGTGGAGATGATCGCGGCCAGCCCGGGGGTCCGGTTGCGGTCCCGTGTCTCCTCGTTCACTGACACGGCGGTGTCCCAGCCCCAGTAGATGAACACCATCAGGATGACCCCGCTGACGAACGCGCTGAACGAGGACACGTGGAACGGGTTGAGCCAGGACCAGTGCGGTGTCAGGTGGCCGGCCGGCGCCGTGCCGTTGGCCACCTTCACCAGCGCGGTGACCGACAGCACGGTCAGCATGACCAGCTCGATCCCGAGCAGGATCTTCTGGAAGTTCGCCGACACCTCGATCCCGACGTAGCAGATGGTCGCCATCAGGATGATCCAGATGATGCCGCCAAGCAGCACCCAGCCGCTGGTCGGGTCGCTGCCGATGCCCTTGGCACCGAATTCCAGGAACACGTACTGGCTGGCGACCTGGGCCAGGCTGGCCATCACGATGACGTCGGCCGCCACGATCCCCCAGCCGCCCGCCCAGCCGGTCTTCGGGCCGAACGCCCTGGTCGCCCACGTGAACGTGGTGCCGCAGTCCGGGTCGGCCTTGTTCATCTCGCTGTAGCCGATCGAGGTCAGCAGCATCGGGATGAACGCGAGCACGGCGATGATCGGCGCCTGCAGCCCGACCGCCAGCACCACGAACACCAGCGTCGCCGCGATGCTGTAGGCAGGCGCGACGGACGCCGTCGCGATCACGGTGCTCGAGACCAGCCCCAGCGCCCCGGATTTGAGGCCTTTGTCGAGGGGCTGTTCGGTCTGGTCCGCGGTGTGCCCAGCAGTGGCCATAAGACCCGTCCTTGTCGCCGTCCGCCAGCAGTCCTGGCGATCATGACCTGAGTAGATATTGTGCCCCGCTGGCCGGCCGGGCTCACACCGGGGGCGTGCGGAGCATGTCCAGTCATACGATTCTGGTGCATCTCCAGGACATCCACAACGATTTCCGTTGTTATGAGGCTGAAATATGACTGGACCCGTTGATCAGTCGCTAACTCGCGAACGTTAGGATCGCCGTATGCGGATACTCCTCGTCGGCGCCGGCGGCGTGGGGACGGCATTTGCCCGGATCGCCGCCCGCCGCTCCTTCGCCGAACTGGTCGTCGCCGACTACGATCTGGGCCGCGCGCAGCGCGCGGCGGCAGCGAAGGACAGCTACCGGGCGGTCCAGCTGGACGCGCGGGACGATGCGGCCACCGCCGCGCTGCTCACCGGGCACGGCTGCGACGTGCTGATGAACGCCACCGACCCGCGCTTCGTGATGCCACTGTTCCGGGCCGCGCTGCAGGCCGGCACGCACTACCTGGATATGGCCATGTCGCTGTCGCAGCCGCATCCGGTCGAGCCGCACCGCCAGCCGGGGGTCAAGCTCGGTGACGAGCAGTTCGCGCTGTCCGGTGAGTGGGAGAAGCGCGGCAAGCTGGCGCTGGCCGGCATGGGGGTGGAGCCGGGCCTGTCCGATGTGTTCGCCCGCTTCGCCGCCGACCAGCTGTTCCGCAGCATCAACGAAATCGGTGTCCGGGATGGTGCGAATCTCGTCGTGGAGGGCTACGACTTCGCTCCCACGTTCTCCATCTGGACCACCATCGAGGAGTGCCTCAACCCTCCGGTGATCTGGGAACGCGGCACCGGCTGGTACACCACCCCACCGTTCAGCGAGCCAGAGGTCTTCTACTTCCCGGCGGGCATCGGCCACGTCGAGTGCGTGAACGTCGAGCACGAGGAGGTGCTCCTGATCCCCCGCTGGGTCGATGCCGGCCGGGTGACGTTCAAGTACGGGCTCGGGGCCGAGTTCATCGACGTGCTGCAGGCCCTGCACAAGACCGGGCTGGACAGCACCGAGCCGGTGCAGGTGGGCGGCGTGAGCGTAGCGCCCCGGGACGTGGTGGCTGCCGCCCTGCCCGATCCGGCCGGGCTGGGCGACCGGATGCACGGCCTGACCTGTGCGGGCACCTGGGTCACCGGTACCGGCACCGATGGCAGCGCGCGCGAGGTGTATCTCTACCATGTGGTGGACAATGCCTGGTCGATGGCCGAATACGGCTCACAGGCCGTGGTCTGGCAAACGGCGGTGCACCCCGTGGTGGCGCTGGAGCTGATTGACGCGGGCAGCTGGTCGGGGGCGGGCGTGCTCGGCCCCGAGGCGCTGCCGGCCGAACCTTTCCTCGACCTCCTCTCCGACTACGGCTCGCCGTGGGCGATCGAGGAACGCACACCGGCCGGCCGGTAACAGCCGTCATTTCCGAAGGAGGCATCGTGGTGCAGGAACTGCAGAACTACGTCGGTGGCCAGTGGACGGACCTGTCCTTCGACAAGCGGGCCGAGCTGGTCGACCCGAGCACCGGCCAGGTCTTCGCCACTGCGCCGGTGTCCAGCCCCACCGAGGTGGACGCGGCAGTAGCGTCCGCGGCGGCCGCCTTCGGCGGCTGGCGGGACACCACGCCGGCCGAGCGAAGCCTGGCCCTGCTGCGGATCGCCGACGCCATCGAGGCCCGGGCCGACGAGCTGGTGAAGGCGGAGTCCGAGAACACCGGCAAGCCGCTGGCCCTCACCGCATCCGAAGAGATCCCGCCGATGGTGGACCAGATCCGGTTCTTCGCGGGCGCGGCCCGGATGCTGGAAGGCCGCTCGGCGGGCGAGTACATGTCCGGGTTCACCTCGATGATCCGGCGCGAGCCGGTCGGGGTGTGCGCGGCGGTCACGCCGTGGAACTACCCGATGATGATGGCCGTCTGGAAGTGGGCACCGGCGATCGCGGCCGGGAACACCATGGTCCTCAAGCCGTCGGACACCACCCCGGTGACCACGCTGCTGCTGGCCGAGCTGATGGGCGGGATCTTGCCGCCGGGGGTGTTCAACGTGGTCTGCGGTGACCGGGACACCGGGCGGGCGCTGGTCAGCCACCCGGTGCCGCGGATGGTCTCGATCACCGGCAGCGTGCGGGCCGGCATGGAGGTCGCCGCCGCCGCCGCGGGTGACCTCAAGCGGGTCCACCTGGAACTGGGCGGCAAGGCGCCAGTCATCGTGTTCGACGACGCGGACGTGGCCAAGACCGCCGAGGCGATCGCCGCGGCCGGGTACTTCAATGCCGGCCAGGACTGCACCGCCGCCAGCCGGGTGCTGGCAGGCCCACGGATACACAACGACCTGGCGGAGGCACTCGCCGAGCAGGCGCGCGGGCAAACGGTGGCCGGCCCCGACGTGGCGGACGCCGACTTCGGGCCGCTCAACAACCCCGCCCAGCTGGAGCGGGTGTCCGGCTTCCTGGCCCGGCTGCCTGACCACGCGCGGGTGCTGGCCGGCGGCCACCCGGCCGGCGGCGACGGGTTCTTCTTCGAGGCCAGCGTGGTGGACGGGCTGCAGCAGGACGACGAGATCATCCAGAACGAGGTGTTCGGCCCGGTCGTCACCGTGCAGCAGTTCAGTGATGAGGAAGAGGCGCTGCGCTGGGCGAACGGGACGCAGTACGGGCTGGCCTCCTCGGTGTGGACCAAAGACCATGGCCGGGCGCTGCGGATGGCCCGCGGCCTCGACTTCGGCTGCGTGTGGATCAACACCCATATCCCGCTGGTCGCCGAGATGCCGCACGGCGGCTTTAAGCACTCCGGGTACGGCAAGGACCTGTCCATGTACGGCTTCGAGGACTACACGCGGGTCAAGCACGTGATGTCCGCGCTGGACTGACCGGCCGGCGCACCCGCGGGCGGATGGTGACCGGGCCGGGCGGCTTCCCGTCCAAGCCCGGCTGGGGAACGGCTGACTTGGACGCCGTTGCCGGCCGCCCAGGCGCGGAAGTGCTGGGCGGGCTGTTGCTGCTGGCCGACTGGCTGGCCCCGCAATCCTGCCTGCCCGCGCGGATCACCGTGCCGGACATCCGCGGGCTGTTCCACAGCGTGTGCCTGGCCGTGCCGGGACGGCTGGGCCTGAGGGTCACCGTGGTCCGGCTGACCGAGCGCCCGATGCCGGTGGATGGCCTGGTGGTGGGCCAGTCCCCGCTGCCGCAGGCCAGGCTCCACCGCGACCAGCTGATGGTCCAGGTGTGGCATCCGGCCCGGGACACGCCTGGCGGCTGTGACCGCACGGAGTACGGGGAGATCGCGCCGGCCGGTGCCTTCGTAAGATCGGGTCATGCTCGATGACGGCGAGGTGCAGCGGGCACTGGTCATCAATGCCCATCCCGACGACGTGGACTTCAGTGCCGCGGGCACCATTGCGCTGTGGACCGACGCCGGCATCGAGGTCACCTACTGCATCGTGACCGACGGGGACGCTGGCGGGCACGATGAGAACATCCCGCGGGCGGAGGTGGCACCCTTGCGCCGGGCCGAGCAGACCGCCGCGGCCAAGCAGGTGGGCGTGCACGAGCTGCGGTTTCTTGGCTACCCCGATGGCCAGGTGGAAGCGACCCTGGCGCTGCGCAAGGACCTGGCCCGGATGATCAGGCAGACCCGGCCTGGCCGGCTGGTCTGCCCATCGCCGGAACGGAACTACCAGCGGGCCGGGGCGAGCCACCCCGACCACCGGGCGGTGGGGTCGGCCGCCCTGGACGCCGTCTACCCGGACGCGCGCAACCCGTTCGCCTTCCCGGACCTGCTGGCCGCCGACGGGCTGGCGGCGTGGACCGTGCCCGAGGTGTGGATCGCCGGCAGCCCCACCCCGAACCACTATGTGGACATCACCGCCACCTTCAGCCGGAAGGTAGCGGCGCTGCGGGCGCACGAGAGCCAGACCGGGCACATGACCGGCCTGGAGAACTTCCTGCGCGGCTGGCTTAGCCGGGCGGCGGCGCAAGGCGGCCTGCCCGAAGGCAGGCTGGCGGAGGCCTTCCAGGTGATCAGCACCGGCTGAAACCGCACCGGACCCGGCCTCACCGCCAACCTCAGGACTGGGTCTGTAACACTGGGATCACAAGAGATTCTCCCCACATCACAATGGGTCTGGTGCGTCTGCGCCCACCGGCCTAGGTTGGCTGTCAGGCGCATCTGCCGATCGGGAGGAGGCCGTGCATGGCCAGCATTACCGTCAAGGTCGACGGGGTCGCGTACTCGGATGAGGTGGAACCCCGGCTGCTGCTCGTCCACTACCTCAGGGAGAAAGTCGGCAAGACCGGTACCCCGGTTGGCTGTGATACGTCCAACTGCGGCGCATGCACGGTGCACATGAATGGCGTGTCCGTCAAGAGCTGTGCGGTGCTGGCGGTACAGGCCGACGGTGCGGAGATAACCACCATTGAGGGCCTGGCCGACGGCGAATGGCACCCGCTGCAGCAGGCCTTCCACGCGGAGCACGCCCTCCAGTGCGGCTACTGCACCCCCGGCATGATCATGGCCGCGGCCGACCTGCTCCGGACCAACCCGAACCCCAGCGATGAGGAGATCCGGGAAGGGCTGGAAGGCAACCTCTGCCGGTGCACCGGATACGAGAACATCGTCCGCGCCGTCCGCCGCGCGGCCGGGACGGGAGCGACCTCATGACCACCGATACCCAGGCAGCGCCCGAACTCGGGAAGGCCCGCCTGCGCAAGGAAGACGCCCGGCTGGTCACCGGCGAGACTATGTGGACCGACAACATCGTGCTGCCCGGCATGCTGCACATGGCATTTGTCCGCAGCCCGTATGCGCACGCCCGGATCACCTCGGTGGACGTCAGCGCCGCCCGGAGCATGCCCGGCGTGATCGCCGCCTTCTCCGGCGCCGACTTCGCCGGCGAGCAGGGCAGCCTGCCGTGCGCGTGGCCGGTAACCGCGGACATCATCATCCCGCACCACCCGCCGATGGCGACCGAGGAAGTCCGCTACGTCGGTGAGGCGGTCGCCGTGGTGGTCGCCAGGGACCGCTACGAGGCTGCCGATGCCGCCGCCGCGGTGGATGTCGAGTACGAGCCGCTGCCGGCGGTCCTGGACATGCGCGCCGCCCTGGCGGAGGGCTCGGCCAAGGTGCACGAGGCCGGCAACAAGAGCTACGAGTGGGTCTTCGACCAGGGGGATGTCATCGCCGCGTTCCGGGACGCGCCCGTCGTGATCGAGCGGAACTACCGGCAGCAGCGGCTGATCCCGTGTGCCATGGAGCCGCGTGCGGTGGTCGCGAGCTGCGATGTGGCCGGGGAGGTCACCCTGTGGTCGGCCACCCAGATCCCGCACGTGCTGCGGTTCGCACTGTCGGCATTCTTCGGCATCCCCGAGCACAACATCCGCGTCATCGCCCCCGACGTGGGCGGTGGCTTCGGCTCTAAGCTCCAGGTCACCGCCGAGGAAGTGCTCGCGGTGCTGGTCTCCAGCAAGCTCCGCAGGCCGGTCAAGTGGACCGAGTCGCGCAGCGAGGGCAACATGACCGTGCACCACGGCCGCGACCAGTGGCAGCGGATCAGGCTGGCGGCCGACCGCGATGGCCGGCTGCGCGGCCTGGCCGTCGACCTGCTGGCCGACATGGGCGCCTATCTGATGCTGGTGACGCCGGGGGTGCCGCTGCTTGGGGCGTTCATGTTCCCGGCCATCTACAAGATGGACGCGTACTCGTTCAAGTGCACCGGCGTGTTCACCACCAAGATGCCGACCGACGCCTACCGTGGCGCCGGCCGCCCGGAGGCGACATTCGCCATCGAGCGGATCATGGATGAGCTGGCCGCCGAACTCGGGATGGACCCGCTGGCGATCCGGGAGCGGAACTGGATCAAGCACGAGGAGTTTCCCTACACCACGATCGCCACGCTGACCTACGACAGCGGCAACTACGAGGCCGCCACCGCCCGGGCCAGGGAACTATTCCGCTACGACGAGCTGCGCGCCGAGCAGCGGGCCCGGCGGGAGTCCGGTGACCCGGTCCAGCTGGGCATCGGGATCTCTACCTTCACCGAGATGTGCGGCCTGGCCCCGTCCCGGGTGCTCGGCTCGCTCTCCTACGGGGCCGGCGGCTGGGAACACGCCTCGGTCCGGATGCTGCCCACCGGCAAGGTCGAGGTGGTGACCGGGTCGTCCGCGCACGGCCAGGGCCACGAGACCGCCTGGAGCCAGATCGTCGCCGACAAGCTGGGCGTGCCGTTCGAGGACGTCCGTGTTCTCCATGGGGACACCCAGATCTCGCATAAGGGCATGGACACCTACGGCTCCCGCTCGCTGACCGTCGGCGGGATCGCGCTCGCCGGGGCCTGCGACAAGGTGATCGACAAAGCCAAGAAGGTCACCGCGCACATACTGGAAGCCAGCGAGAACGACATCGAGTTCAGCGCCGGGCGGCTCCATGTGCGCGGAGACCCTGCGCAGGGCCGCAGCATCCAGGAGGTCGCGCTGGCCGTCTTCGCCGCGCATGACCTGGCGGAGGGGATGGAACCCTCGCTCGACTCCGACCACACCTACGACCCGGACAACTTCTCCTTCCCGCACGGCACCCACCTGTGCGCGACCGAGGTCGACACCGAGACCGGGCGGGTCACCATCCGCTCCTACGTCGCGGTGGACGACGTGGGCACGGTGGTGAACCCGCTGATCGTGGAAGGCCAGGTGCACGGCGGCATCGCCCAGGGCATCGCCCAGGCCCTGTACGAGGAAGCGGCCTATGACGAGGACGGCAACCTGCTGACCACGACACTGGCCGACTACCTGGTCCCGTCCGCCGCTGACCTGCCGCACTTCACTACGGACCGGACCGAGACACCGGCCACCACCAACCCGCTCGGCGTCAAGGGCGTCGGCGAGGCCGGCACGATCGCCTCCACCCCGGCGGTGGTGAACGCGATCGTCGACGCGCTGCGGCACCTGGGCGTCACCGACGTGCCCATGGCGTGCACGCCGGAACGCGTCTGGCAGGCCATCCAGACCGCACAGAACGGAGGCGGGGCATGATCCCGGCGAAATTCGAGTACACCCGGCCCGCATCCGTGGCCGACGCGGTCAGCGCACTGGCCAGCGGCGGGGACGAGGCCAAGGTGATCGCGGGCGGGCAGAGCCTGCTGCCGCTGCTCCGGCTGCGGCTCGCCTTCCCCGACCTGCTGGTGGACATCGGCGGGCTGAGCGACCTGCGCGGCGTGCGGGACGAGGGTGACACGCTCTGGATTGGGGCACTCACCACTCATGACGAGGTGATGCGGGATCAGACCATCCGGCAGCACTGCGGCCTGCTGGCAGAAGCGGCCAGCACGGTCGCCGACCCGGCGGTCCGCCACCGCGGCACGATTGGCGGATCGGTCTCGCACGCCGACCCGGCCGGGGACATCCCCGCGGTGACGCTGGCGCTGGACGCCACCTTCCTTGCCCACGGCCCGGGCGGCGACCGGGCCGTCGGCGCCGGTGAGTTCTTCCAGGACTACCTCACCACCACCCTGGGCCAGGCCGAGATCCTCACCGGGATCCGGGTACCCAAGCTCGGGCCGGGCTGGGGTTACCGGTATGAGAAGTTCAACCTGACCGCGCAGGCATGGGCGATTGTCGGAGTCGCGGCCGTGGCCCGCCGCGCCAACGGTCACATCGCGGAGGCCAGGATCGGGCTCACCAACATGGGCACGACCCCGGTCCGGGCCCGGGCCGCGGAGGCGGCGGCCAGCGGGGCCGAGGCCAGTGCCGCCGCCCTGCGGTCGGCCGCCGCACACGCCGACGAGGGCACGCACCCGCCGGCTGACCTGCAGGGCTCGGCCGATTACCGGCGCCACCTGGCGCGGGTACTGACCGGCAGGGCTTTGGCGGTGGCCGCGGGAGCCTGATCATGGAACTGGAGCACTCGTTCACCATCCCGGTGCCGCCGGAGCGTGCGTGGCAGGTGCTGCTCGACGTCGAGCAGGTGGCGCCCTGCCTGCCGGGCGCCACCGTCGACTCGGTGGCGGGCGACGTGGTGACCGGCCGGTTCAAGGTCAAGGTCGGCTCCGTCGCCCTCACCTACTCCGGCTCGGCGCGCTTCACCGAGCGGGACGAGCAGGCCCGGTCGGTCACGCTGGAGGCGGCGGGCAAGCAGATGCGGGGCAGTGGCACGGCCGCGGCCACCGTCCGCTCCTGGCTGCGGGACGAGGACGGCCAGACCAGGGTGACCGTACAGACCACGATGAACGTGACCGGCCGCCAGGCCCAGTTCGGCCAGGGGATGCTGACTGAGGTGGGTGACCAGCTCTTCGGCAAGTTCGCCGCCAGCCTGGCCGCGCAACTGGCGGCCGGCCGCGGGCCCGGCGCTGACCACGCTGAAGCCGGCCGGCCGGTGGTGCCACCGGCCGCTGCCAACGGCCGCTGGGCGGGGGTGACCACCGCGCCCAGCATGTCCCGTCACGGCGCCGCCGGTACGGCCGGGACGGGGCAGGGCGGCAGCGGGCGGGGCGTGCCCATCGAGGAACTGGGGCTCCCGCTGCGCGCGTTCAACAGCCTGCGCCGGGAAGGCATCCACACCGTCAGAGATCTGTCCGCGCGCAGCGAGGCGGACCTGCTGGCTATCGTCAATCTGGGCCCGGCCTCGGTCAGCGAGATCAAGCAGAAACTGGCCGAGCGGGGGCTGGCGCTGGCACCTGCGGGCGGGGCCACTGTCCCGGCCGGTGCGGACGCCGGGCCGGCGGGCGCGGGGAGTGTCCCGGCAGGCGCGGGCACCGTCCCGGCGGCTGCCGCTCGCGGCTGGGACGAGCCGCTCGCCGCGCCCCCGCAGGCGGCGCGGCCACCCGACGAGGATGCGATCGACCTGCTCAGCGTGGCTGGCTTCCCGGTGCTCAAGCGGGCGCTGCCGACCGCGGGGGCAGCCGTGGTGCTGCTGCTGATCCTGCTCCGCGCCCGCCGCCGTCACCACCGCCGGTCTGGCGCCAGCCCTTCCTGATCCGCCGGTAAGGCGCCCACCGGCCGGAGATCCCCCAGACCGGATGCTGGCACTGTCGATTCGGGCATGGGCCGTTCGTCGGTCAGATAGGGCGTGCCACCGGGTGCGCCACCGGGAGAACGCGTCCCGGCTGTTCTCGCCTGACCTCAAGAAGGAGCCAGACATGAGCAAGTACCTGCTGCTGTACCGCGGCCCGGCGACGCCGATGGACAGCTTCACGCCCGAGCAGTCGGCCGAGCAGCTGAAGGCGTGGGGCGACTGGATGGGCCGGGTCGGCTCCGCGCTGGTGGATGCCGGGGCTCCGCTCGGGGCCCGGGCCGCAGTCAGCGACGACGGATCCAGCCCGGAGCCGAGCGACCAGAACGGCTACAGCATCGTGGAGGCCGACAGCCTGGACGGGGCCAGGGCGTTCACCGAGGACCACCCGTTCCTGTCCGAGGGCAAGGGCCGGTTCACCGTCGAGATCTTCGAACTCGTTCCGATGTAGCAGACCCGGCCCGGTCCCCGGGGCGCTGGGCACGCGTGGGCTTCGGGCAGCACGGGGGACTGCCCGAAGGCCGCGCCCGCTGCGGGCGGGCCGGAGGATACCGCGGTGAGGGTCACCGGGAACGGGTGAAGTCCAGCGCCTCCCGGGCCAGTGGCAGCCAGGCCAGGCCGGAGTCCGGGTCGAGGCTGAGCCACTCCCGCATCGGGGTGCCCTTGTTCGCGTCAAAACGGGTGCCCTCACCGGCCGCCACCAGGTCATCGACCCGGTCCGCGGGCAGCTTCAGCACCAGCTCCCCGCGGACCAGCATCGCGAATATCCTGCCCTGCCAGCGCAGCGCGCTCCGCCCGAAGCCGCTGCCCCCGCGGGGCGGGGTGACCCCGGGCACCCCGGTCAGCTCGCCGACCAGATCCTCGAACCGCCGCTCCACGTCCGCTGCTGTCCCGGCCATGGCGCCAGGGTAGACGTCCCCACCGACAGCGGCCGCCGGCCGCCGGCCGCCGGGCTAGGGTGGCAGGCAGCGCGGTCCCGCCAGCGCGCCAGCCAGGCAGCGTGACCAGGAGGAGCATGCCGTGACGGGATCGCCGACCGACCGATCCTACGCCGAGCAATGCGACGCCGCGGACCCTCTGGCCGGGTTCCGTGAGCGGTTCGTCCAGCCTGACGGGCAGCAGCTGATCTACCTGGACGGGAACTCGCTCGGCATGCTCCCGCTGGCTACCGCTGAGCGGATCACCAGCGTGATGTACCGGGAGTGGGGCACGGGCCTGATCCGGTCCTGGGACGACTGGGCTGGCCGGCCGGCCCGGGCCGGCGACCTGCTGGGCCAGCACCTGCTCGGGGCCGCCCCGGGCCAGGTGGTGGTGTCCGACTCCACCACCGTGAACCTGTACAAGCTGGCCCGGGCCGCGCTGGCCGCCCGGCCCGGCCGCCCGGTCGTCATCACCGACGACGACAACTTCCCCACCGACCGCTACGTCCTGTCCGGGGTGGCCGCCGAGCACGGCGGGCAGGTGCGGCTCCTCACCACCGACCTGGACGCGGGCCTGGCCACCGACGCAGTTCGGGCGGCGGTGGACGGGCAGACTGCGCTGGTCTGCCTGTCGCATGTCGCCTATCGCAGCGGCGCGATGGCCGACATGGCGCAGATCACCGAGATCGCGCACGGCCACGGCGCGCTGGTGCTGTGGGACCTGTGCCATTCGGCTGGCTCAGTGCCGGTGGACCTCGACGGCTGCGGTGCCGACCTGGCGGTCGGGTGCACCTACAAGTACCTCAACGCCGGCCCGGGTGCCCCGGCGTACCTGTACGTGCGGCGGGATCTGCAGGACCAGCTGCGCCAGCCGGTGCAGGGCTGGTTCGGCCAGCGCAACCAGTTCGAGATGGGGCCGGTATACCAGCCGGTGGCGGGTATCGGCCGGTTCCTCACCGGCACCCCGGACATCATCGGCATCTCCGCCGTCGAGGAAGGCGCCCGGCTGCTCGGCGAGGCCGGCATCGGCCGGATCCGGCGCAAGGGCCAGCAACTGACGACGTACCTGATCGAGCTGGCCGATGCGTGGCTGGCACCGCTGGGCTTCGCGGTCGCCTCCCCGCGCGACCCGGACCGCCGCGGCTCCCACGTGAGCCTGTATCACCCGGACGCCGACCTGATCAGCCAGGCCCTCATCACCCGCGGCGTAGTGCCCGACTACCGCACACCCGGCCGGCTGCGGCTGGGCCTCGCCCCGGTCACCACCCGCTTCACCGATGTCTGGGACGCGCTGGACTGCGTCCGCCAGATCACCCCGGGCCTGGCCGGCCGCCGGCCAGCAGCCGGGCCGTGATGACCCGGCCGCTGGTTACTCCCATTCGATGGTGCCCGGCGGCTTGCTGGTGATGTCCACCACCACCCGGTTGACCTGCCGCACCTCGTTGGTGATCCGGGTGGAGATGGTGGCCAGCAGCGCATCCGGCAGCCGGGCCCAGTCGGCGGTCATTGCGTCCTCGCTGGTCACCGGGCGCAGCACCACCGGATGCCCGTAGGTGCGGAAGTCCCCCTGCACCCCGACCGACCGGATGTCGGCCAGCAGTACCACCGGGCACTGCCAGATGCTGGCATCCAGCCCCGCCCGGGACAGCTCCGCCCGCACGATGGCATCGGCTTCGCGCAGGATGTCCAGCCGGGCCGGGGTGACCTCACCGACGATGCGGATAGCGAGCCCGGGCCCGGGGAATGGCTGGCGCCCGACGATCTCCGCGGGCAGGCCCAGCTCCGCCCCGATCCGGCGCACCTCATCCTTGAACAAATCCCGCAGCGGTTCCACCAGCTCGAACCCGAGGTCCTCGGGCAGCCCGCCGACGTTGTGATGGGACTTGATGCTGGCGGTGCCGCTGCCGCCGCCCGATTCCACCACGTCCGGGTAGAGCGTGCCCTGGACCAGGTATTCCACCGCCTCGCCGTGGCTGCCCGCCTCCGCGGTGATCTCGGTGGTGGCCCGTTCGAAGGCGCGGATGAACTCCCGGCCGATGATCTTGCGCTTCTCCTCCGGGTCGGTCACGCCGGCCAGCGCGGCCAGGAACACCTCCGCCGCGTCCACCGTGTGCAGGTCCACCCCTGTCGCCGCGACGAAGTCGGTCCGAACCTGCTCCGCCTCACCCTGGCGCAGCAGGCCGTGGTCAACGAAGACACAGGCCAGCCGGGAGCCGATGGCCCGCTGCACCAGCGCAGCGGCAACCGCGGAGTCGACCCCGCCGGACAGCCCGCAGATGGCCCGGCCGCCGCCGATCTGCCCCGCGATCCGGGCGGTCTGCTCGCCGATGATGTTGCGCATCGTCCAGCCGGGCTGGCAGCCGGCCGCGGCCAGGAACCGGCGCAGCACCTCCATGCCGTGCTCGGTGTGCAGCACCTCGGGGTGGAACTGCACGCCGTACAGGCCCTGGCCGGGTGCCTCGATGGTGGCCACCGGGGTGGCCGCGGTGCGGGCGGTGACCACGAAGCCCGGCGGCGCCACCGTGCAGGTGTCGCCGTGCGACATCCAGACCTGCTGCCGCGGCGGCAGGCCGGCCAGCAGCGTGCCGCCCGGGCGGGGGTCGCCACCCGTGCCCGGGGCGGCCGGGAGTAGCTCCAGCGCCGTCGCACCATACTCACCGGTGCCGGTGTGGGCCACCGTCCCGCCCAGCCCGGCCACCATCAGCTGGCAGCCGTAGCAAATGCCGAGCACCGGGATCCCGGCGCTGAGCAGGCCATCGGGGGCGGGCGGCGCGCCGGGCGCGTAGACCGAGGCGGGCCCGCCGGAGAGGATCACCGCCTTCGGCCGGCGCGCGAGTATCTCAGCCGTGGGCATGGTGGCCGGCACGATCTCGGAGTACACCTGGCATTCGCGGACCCGGCGGGCGATCAGCTGCGCGTACTGCGCGCCGAAATCCACCACCAGCACCGTGTCGGTCCCACCAGCGTGCACCACGTCGCCTTCCCCTGACGGCCGCGCCCGGCAGCCGGGCGGGATGCCGGGCCAGTCAGTTTAGGCCATGTCCTGGCGGGGGGCCGATGGCCGCGCCGCCTCATCCGGCGGCACGTCGCCGGTTCCGGCCGGGCCCACCCGGACCCGGGCGATCCGGCGGCCGTCCAGCTCCGTCACCGTCAGCCGGCGGCCATCGACCTCCACCTCATCCCCGACCCGGGGCAGCTCACCCAGGCTGGCCAGCACGTAGCCGGCCACCGTCTCATAGGGGCCTTCGGGCAGGCCGAGACCGGTCTGCTCGGCGAACTCATCAAGGTTGAGCAGCCCATCCACTTCCAGCTGGCCGCCCTGGAGCTGCCGGGGGCCGGCCTCCCCCTCGTCATACTCATCCTGGATGTCACCGATCAGCTCCTCGACCAGATCCTCCAGCGTGACGATGCCGGCGGTGCCGCCGTATTCGTCCACCACGATCGCCAGATGGGCCCGGTCGCGCCGCATCTCTGATAGCGCGGACAGTACCCGCTTGCTGGTGGGCAGCCGCTTCACCGGCCTGGCCAGGTCGCTGACCGTCAGCTCCCGGCCAGCCAGCCCGGGATTGAGCAGATCCCGGGCGTGGATGAAGCCGATGACGTCATCGTAGGACTGCTGGTAGATGGGAAAGCGCGAGTGGTGTGCGGTGGCCGCGATCTTGGCAGCCCGGTCCAGCGGGGTGGACGCGGCCAGGAACTCGACCTCGGTGCGGGGCACCAGCACCTCCCGGAGCTGCCGCTCGGCGGCGTCGAATACCTCGCTCACGATGCGCCGCTCGTCGGCGCTCAGCGCCTGGTGACCGGCCACCAGGTCGTGCAGTTCCTCCTCGGTCATGACCCCGCGGCCGACCCGTGGATCCCCTCCCAGCAGCCGCACGATCAGGTTGGTGGAGCGGGACAGGAACCACACCAGCGGGCGTGCCAGCACCGAGATGCGGTCGAGCAGCGGCGCCGCCAGCAGTGACACCGCTTCCGGGCGCTGCAGCGCCAGCCGCTTGGGCGCGAGCTCACCCAGCACCAGGGTGAAAACCGAGATCACCCCGGTAACGCCGATCAGCGAAATAGCCGAGGCCCACCCAGCGGAGACGTGGTGCTGGATCAGGGTTGTCTTAAGGGCGCTGGCCAGCGTCGCCGCACCGTACGCACCGGACAGCAGTGTGGCCACCGTGACACCGATCTGCACCGCGGACAGGAACCGGTTGGGATCGGTGGCGAGCTTGGCGGCACGCTGGCCGCGCCTTCCGCGCTGCCGGAGCGAGCGCACCTGCCCTTCGCGCAGCGAGACCAGCGCCATCTCCGCCCCGGCGAAGAACCCGCCGACGAGGATGATGACCAGTACGACGACGATGTCCCAGCCGACCTGGTTCACGGCCCGACCTCTGACCTCCGCATCCCCACCGCGAGGCGGCGCCAGTGAGCGGCTGGCCACCTGCCCCGGCCGTGGTCGTGGCCACGGTGCGCGGTTCTGCACAGTCTAAGCAGTCCGGCCCGGCGGCGAGGTGGACATGCCGCTGCGGCTGGGCCACGGCCAGGGCCTGGCTAACGTGGATGATCAGGGGACTGCCACGACCCGACCGGGAAGAGGTGCCGCATGCCGCTAGCCGACGACGCGCTGGCGATCGCCCCCGACATCGCCCGCCTGCGCCACGCCATCCACCGCGAGCCCGAGATCGGCCTGCACCTGCCCGGTACCCAGCGCAAAGTGCTGGACTTCCTGGCTGGGGCGCCGCTGGAGATCAGTACCGGGAACGCACTCAGCTCGGTCACCGCGGTGCTGCGGGGCGCGCGCGCCGACGGCCCGGTGGTGCTGCTCCGCGGGGACATGGACGCGCTGCCGGTGACCGAGCGGACCGGGCTGGCGTACGCATCGCAGACCGAGGGCGCCATGCATGCCTGCGGCCACGATCTGCACACTGCCATGCTGGCTGGCGCCGCCCGGCTGCTGGCCGCCCGCCAGCGCGAGCTGCCCGGCAGCGTGGTGTTCATGTTCCAGCCGGGTGAGGAGGGCCTGGCCGGGGCGCGCCACATGATCGAGGAGGGGGTGCTGGACGCGGCCGGCCGGCGGCCAGCGGCCGCGTACGCACTGCATGTGTTCTCGGCTGAGCTGCCGACCGGGGTGATCAGCACCCGGCCCGGCCCGATGCTGGCCTCCTCGCAGGTGCTGGAGGTTACTGTGCACGGCCAGGGCGGCCACGCGTCCATCCCGCACCGCGCCGCCGACCCGATCCCGGCGGCGTGTGAGATGGTGACCGCGCTGCAGACGATGGTCACCCGCCGGTTCGACGTCTTTGACCCGGTGGTGATCACCGTGGGCTGCTTCCAGGCCGGCACGACCAGCAATGTGATCCCGGACCAGGCCACCTTCCAGGCGACCATCCGCACTTTTTCCCCGGCGGCCTGGCAGCGGGTGCGCGAGTACGCCCTCGCGCTGGTGAACGACATGGCCAGCGCGCACGGCCTGACCGTCACCGCCGGCCTCCGGGAGGGCTACCCGGTGACGGTCAACGACGACGCCGAGGCGCGTTTTGCCGCCGGGGTGGCCACTTGGCTGCTCGGTGAGGCGCGCTGCGTGGCCCAGGCCAACCCGCTGACCGGCTCGGAGGACTTCTCGTTCGTGCTGGAGCAGGTGCCGGGTGCCTTCCTCAGCCTGGGGGCGTGCCCGCCCGGCACCGACCCGCAGGCCGCGCCGACCAACCACGCTGCGGAAGCGGTTTTCGATGACTCGGTGCTGGCCACCGGTGCGGCCCTGTACGCCGAGCTGGCGCTGCAGCGGCTGGCCGCCGGGGACTGAGCCGCTGGCCGGCCCCGCGGGCCGGGCCGGGCGTCAGAGGCTGGCGACGTCGGCCTGCTTGGCCCGCACCGCCTCGGCGGCCGCCCGCAGCGCCGCCAGCTCGGTGCCGGTCAGCTCGCGTTCTACCACCGTGCGCACACCGGCCGCGCCGATCTCCGCCTCCACCCCGAGGAAGACACCGGAGATGCCGTACTGGCCGTCCACCCACGTGCATACCGGCAGCACCGCACCGCTGTCCTCGGCCACGGCGCGGGCCATCCGGGCCGCCGCCGCGGACGGGGCATAGTAGGCAGAACCGGTCTTGAGCAGCGCGACGATCTCGGCACCGCCCTGCCGGGTCCGCTCGACCAGGGCGTCGATGTCGGTTCCGGACATCAGGCTGGTCAGCGGCTGGCCATCGACCGTGCAGGCGGACGGCACCGGGACCATGGTGTCACCGTGCGAGCCGAGGGTGAGAGTGCGGACCGACGACACCGGCACCCCGAGCCGGTCGGCGACAAAGTAGCTGAAGCGCGCCGTGTCCAGCATCCCGGCCTGGCCGATTACCCGCTGCCGGGGGAATCCCGACACGTTGGCGGCGAGCGCGGTCATCTCGTCCAGCGGGTTGGAGACCACGATCAGCACGGCCTCGGGCGCGTGCTTGACCACGTTCTCGGCCACGTTGCGGACAATCTTGGCGTTCACCTCGATCAGGTCCATCCGGCTCATCCCCGGCTTGCGCGGCAGGCCGGCCGTGACGATGACGATGGATGACCCGCCGATCGCCTCGTAGCCCTCCCCCGCCGGGCCGGTGGTCTGCCCGGTGACTCTGGTCTCGAACCCCTCGATCGGCCGCGACTGGTTCATGTCCAGCGCGATGCCCTCCGGCTTGCCGTCGATGATGTCGGTGAGGACCACTTCGCCGAAGATGCCGTACTCGGCGAGCCGCTGCGCGGTGGTGGAACCGTAGAAACCGGCCCCGACCACACTCACCTTCCCGTTGCGGGCCATGTCCGGTGCACTCCCCTTCTGCTCTCGTCCTGCCGCCTGCCGGTCAGGCGGCCATCGCCGCCCGCAGGTTGCCATCCAGCGTGGCCAGGAACTCCTCGGTGGTCAGGAATGGCGTGTTGCCCCCGACCAGCAGCGCCAGGTCCTTGGTCATCTTGCCGCTTTCCACCGTCTCGATGCAGACCTTCTCGAGCGTTTCCGCGAACGCGGTGACCTCCGGGGTACCGTCCAGCTGGCCACGGTGGGCAAGCCCGCGGGTCCAGGCGAAGATCGAGGCGATCGGGTTGGTGGAGGTCGGCTTGCCCTGCTGATGCATGCGGTAATGGCGGGTCACGGTGCCATGCGCCGCCTCCGCTTCCACCGTCCGGCCGTCCGGCGTCATCAGCACGCTGGTCATCAGTCCGAGCGAGCCGAACCCCTGCGCCACCACGTCGGATTCCACGTCGCCGTCGTAGTTCTTGCACGCCCACACCAGCCCGCCATCGCCCTTGAGCACCTGGGCGACCATGTCGTCGATCAGGCGATGGTCGTAGCTGATGCCCGCGGCCTCGAACTCCGACTTGAACTCGGACTCGTAGATCTCCTCGAACAGGTCCTTGAACCGGCCGTCGTATGCCTTCAGGATCGTGTTCTTGGTCGACAGGTGCAGCGGGTAGCCCCGGTTGAGCGCGTACCGCATGGTGGCGCGGGCGAAGTCGCGGATCGAATCGTCGAAGTTGTACATGCCCATGGCAACGCCGCCGCCGGAGAAGGACGACACCTCCAGCTCAAAGCCTTCGGCCGGGGTTCCCTCGTCCGGCAGGTATGAGATCATCACCCGGCCTGGCCCGGGCACCACGAAGTCGGTCGCCCGGTACTGGTCGCCGTGCGCGTGACGGCCGATAATGATCGGCTTGGTCCAGCCGGGTACGAACCGGGGAACGCTGGCCACCACGATCGGCTCGCGGAAGACGACCCCCCCGAGGATGTTGCGGATCGTGCCGTTCGGCGACCGCCACATCTTCTTGAGGCCGAACTCCGCTACCCGCGCCTCGTCCGGGGTGATGGTGGCGCACTTCACGCCCACCCCGTACCGCTTGATGGCGTTGGCCGCGTCCACCGTGATCTGGTCGTCGGTGGCGTCGCGGCTGGTGACCGACAGGTCGTAGTACTTCAGGTCGATATCCAGGTACGGCAGGATCAGCTTCTGCTTGATGAAGCTCCAGATGATGCGCGTCATCTCGTCGCCGTCCAGCTCGACGACGGGGTTGGCAACCTTGATCTTGGGCATGCGCCTGACTTCCTCTCCCACGCCTTGTCTTCTAGCTTTCTCCCCCGCACCCCGTCTGGCCAGGTGCCAGCGGGGGATCCGGGTCACATCGGGGCGGGCAGCACCAGGCCGGTAACCAGCAGGCCGACGGCCAGGGCGGCCAGTACCACCACGTCTACCAGGCGCCGCCGGGAAACGAGCAGCGCGCCCCGGGTCTGTGGCAGCACCAGCCGGGCACACGTGGCGACAAACATCGCGGCGGCCATCGTCAAGGTTCCGGCCCTGACCCACTGGCTGCCGCCGTACCAGATCCAGGCCAGGCCGGCCAGCATCAGCGCCAGCGAGATCCAGTAGGGGAGCTGGGCCCACCACCGTGCTCCGCGCGGGGCGGCGCCGCCCGGCCGGCTGGCGTTCCGGCGGGCAGTCCCGCGGCGCGAAGCCGGGGCGGCTGCCGGACCTGGGGAGGGCGCCAGCGCCGGGGAGGCAGCCGGAGCTGTGGGCGCCAGCGGATCTACAGCGGCCGGCGCAGCCGCGGGAACCCGCGGGCCCGGGGGAACCTGCGGGCCCGGGGGCACCGCCATGGCGCGGGCCGGGTCCGCCGACTGTCCAGTCACGCTGATGGCACCCCCTGCAGCGGTTGTCACCGCTTGGCCAGCGGTGTCCAGGTGAGCCCCCGCTCACCAATGTATTCGCTGTCCGGCCTGATCAGCCGGTTGTCGGCATGCTGCTCGATGACATGTGCCGTCCAGCCGGCCATCCGGCTCACCGAGAACACCGGGGTGAACAGGTCGGTGGGGATGCCGAGGTAGTGGTAAACGGTGGCGGCGAAGAAGTCCACGTTGGGGTAGAGGCCCTTCTCCGCCAGCACCACCTCTTCCATCCGCCGGGACATCCGGTAGTAGGTGTCGTCGCCAGTGCATCCGGAAAGCTCGCGTGACAGCTGGCGCAGGTGGGTGGCCCGCGGGTCTTCGGTCCGGTAAACCCGGTGGCCGAACCCCATGATCTTCTCGCCGCGGGCAAGCCGGCGGCGGACGTCAGCCGCCACCGCCGCCACCGGGGCGTCCGGCGACGCCTGCCTGATCTCCGTCAGCGTCCGCATCACCCGCTCGTTCGCCCCGCCATGCAGCGGGCCCTTCAGGGTCCCGATCGCCGCCACCACCGCCGAGTGCATGTCGGACAGGGTGGCGGCGCAGACCCGGGCGGCGAACGTGGATGCGTTCATGGTGTGGTCAGCGTGCAGCACCAGGCAGGTGTCCAGGATCTCCGCCTCCCGCGGGGCAGCGGGCGTGCCGCGCAGCTGCAGCAGGAAGTTCGCGGCCAGCCCCAGGCCGGGGTCCGGCGGGCGGGTTTTCCCGCCGGTCCGGGCGGCATGGTAGGCGGCGACCAGCACCGGCTGCTGGGCGGTCAGCCGGGCGGCTTTGCGGATGTTCGCCTCGGCGGAGTTGCTGTCCTTATCCGGGTCGTCGGCGCCGGCCAGGGAGACCAGGCTCCGCATCGCCTCCATGGGCGACTGCCTGGCCGCCACCTCCGGGAGGCACCCGGTGGCCAGCGGACCCGGCACCCGTCCGGCCGCGATCTCGGCGGCGTAGCCGGCGAGCTCGTCGCGGGTGGGCGGATGACCGCGCTGCAGCAGGTAGGCGATCTCCTCGAAGGCCGCGGATCCGGCCAGCTGGTGGATGTCATATCCGCGGTAGAACAGCAGGCCCGCCCGCCCGTCGATATCGCTCAGCGCGGTGGATGCGGCGATGATGTCCGCCAGGCCCTTGGACGGCTTGTCCGCCATGTGGTGTTCCTTCTGCAGAGCTCGCTGGGCAGTGTACTTCTGCCGGTCGCGCCCGCATCGCCGGGCAGGCCGTGGGCGGCCAGCGCCTGATCAGGGCCGGCGATAGCGCAGGCCGGCGCCGAGGGTCACGGCAAGCCAGGGCGGCGAATGTGGGTACGGGAGGCTCGCAGAGGGTAACTGGACCGTAAGACCTCACTAGCTACGCAGGCAGGCAGGAGATCCTCGTGGAGGGGCCCTACATCCGCATCGAGGAGACCGGGGCGGTCATCCCGCTGACCGGGCAGATCACGACGATCGGGCGGGGAGCTGGCGTGGACATCCAGCTGACCGACCCCAGCGTCTCCCGGCTCCACGCCGAAATCGTCCGGCATGGGCCGTACGCGTACGTCGCCGACCTCGGATTATCACGTAACGGCACCCGGGTGAACGGGCGGCTGATCGCCCGCCGGGTGCTGGAGGACGGCGACGTGCTCAGCTTTGGCTCGGCCCGCTGCCGGGTTGGCGGCATCCCGCGGGAGGACATCACCGCCGAGGTGGAGCTCCGGCGCTCGGCCAGCCCCGAGCTGACCCGCCGCGAGCTGGACGTCCTGACCTCGCTGTGCCGCCCAGCCCTGTCCGACGAGGCCTTCGTCGCTCCCGCCACCGCCCGGGAGATTGCCACCGACCTGGTTGTCACCGAGGCGGCCGTCAAGCAGCATCTGCTGCGCCTGTACCAGAAGTTCCGGATCGCGGAGGGAGCCAACCGCCGGGTCCGGCTGGCCAACGAGGTGGTCGCGCTCGGCCTGGTCAAGCCGCTGCCGCCGGCCGGGAAGCCCGGGCCGTCGCCAGCCTCAGCGCCCGGGTCATCGGCAGGCCCGCGGCTGGACTCCGCTGGCGAGCCCGGGCCGGCCCAGCGGGCAGCCCCGGCGCAGCGGGCAGCCGCGGCGCAGCGGCCGGCCCCGGGCGGCTTAGTCCCAGCCGGCCATTAGCGGTGGTGGAACTGGGACAGCAGGTAGTGGGCCACTGGGCCGAACTGGCTCAGCCGCTGCCCGCCGAAATGCCGGAAACCACCGGGAGCCATAGCAGGCCAGTACAGCGATGGCCACGACGCCGCCGCCGCCAGGGCGGCCAGCGCCAGCGCACCCACCCCGATCACCACGGCCGCCTGCACCAGCCGGGTGCTGGCGACCGTGGCGAAGAACCGCCGGAGCTGCCGGCGCGGTCTTGCTGACCCCGGGCCCAGCCCATAGAAGGCGACGAATACCCCGGCCGCCACCCCGATCGCGCGCGGCAGCGGATGCCCGGGCACCGCCAGGATGGTGACGCCGCCTGCGATCACCGCGGCCGCCAGCGCAAACGGCACCAGCAGCGCCGACCCGAGCAGCGCCCGGATCACGTACCAGGGAAAGGCGGCCGTGGTCAGCACCGGGTCGGAGGCCCGCGCGCCACGCGCCGACCGGCGGGCGGTGGCACGTTCGGCGGCCAGCTCACCCGCCCGCAGCAAGATGATCAGGGTGAGTGCGGCGACGGACCCGGCCACCGGCAGGATCACGCTCAGCCCGGCCAGCACCAGCATGGCGGCGGTGACCGCCACTGCGTGCCCGCGCGGGCTGGCCGCAGCCCGCCGGTCAGCGGCCGGCCGGACACCGGCCGGCCCCCGGGCTGGCCTGCCGTTCCCGGCGTGGCCGCCCGCCCCCGGCTGATACTGCACCGGCGGCAGCAGGCCAGCGAAATCCGCCGGTGCCGCCGGCCCAGCCTGGCCTGCCCGGGCGGCCATCGGCCGGGTGCCAGCAGCTCCGTCGGCCGCGTCCCGGCCGTGCCCGGCCTGGGCTGGGCCCGGGCCCGGTGGCACCAGCCCCGGCACCGCTGTTCCCGGCACCCTGGCAGCCGCGTGCACGGCAGCACCGGCGGCGGCATCGGTCCTGGTCACCGGTATCCCGGCGGCCTGCCCAGCGAGGCCGCCGCCGGCGGGCGCCGGCGCTGGCGTGAACGAGGCGGGATCCAGCGCCGCGGCCTGGGTGCCCAGCTGCACCGCCCCGGGCCGCTGCGCCGGGTCGGTGGCCAGTGCGGACGTCAGCAGCGGCAGGATCGCCACCGGGACCCCGGTCAGGTCCGGCTGGCCGTTCACGATCCGGTAGAAGATTGCCTCATAAGCACCGGTCCCGAATGGCGGATGGCCGCACGCGGCGAACGCGACGGTGGCGCCCCACGCGTGGATATCCGATGCCTCCGTGCTGGGCTGGCCTCCGATCACCTCGGGCGCGAGATAGCCGGGTGTGCCCATGAACATGCCGGTCATGGTCAGCCGGGTGGCATCGGGGCCCTGCGCAATGCCAAAGTCGATCACCACCGGCACCTCGCCCAGCAGCATCACGTTGCTGGGCTTGAGATCACGGTGGACCACCCCGGCCGCATGCACGGCGGCGAGTGCGTCGGCCAGCCCGCAGGCGAGCCGGAGCAGGGCGGCTGGTGGCAGCGGCCCGCTCTCGTTCACCACCTGGTCCAGCGTCCGGCCGGGCACGTACCGGGTCACGATGTAGGGGGTGCCGCCGGCCAGGTCGGCGTCGGTCACCTCGGCGACGTACGGGCTGCGTACCCGCTGCATCGTCTCCACCTCGCGGGCCAGCCGCCGCCGGGCGGTGGGTTCCCCGGCGACGCTGGCGCGCAGGACCTTGAGCGCGACCGCCTGCCCGCCCGGATCCTGGGCCAGGTAGACCACGCCCATGCCGCCCTCACCAATCCGCCGCAGCAGCTGATAAGGGCCCAGCTGGCCTGGCATCTGGTCGTCGGCAGCTATCGCCGTCACCTTCGGCCCCGGCTCAGGTGGAGCACTCATGGCTTGCCCCCGGGTCAGCAGACGCCGTACCGATCACCCCGCCCTACGGTCCCGAGACCAGCCTACGCAGCGCCTCGGCCGCCTGGGCATTCTGCTCGGCATGCGCAACCAGGGCCCTGGCGAGTTCGCCGGCCCATTCGCCGACGCTGACCGGCTGCCGGGACAGCACCACACCGCGCACCTCCCGGCAGATTTCCGCGGTGGGCCCCCGGCCCGGCTGGACGCCGAGGGTCAGCACCTGGTCACCAAGCCGGACGGTGAGTTTGGAGACCTCGCCCGGCCGCCCGTGCATCCGGTCGGACATACTCCGCACCCGGTCGACGGTCACGCAATCGGGCGGCAGCGCGCCGCCCAGCGATTCGGTCAGCACCCGCGCATAGATAGACAGGTCCTTGCTGTCCGCGCGCAACGCGGCGGTGACCATATCCAGGGACAGGCCGTCGGCGGGCTCGGTCATCACCAGGCCGCCGCTCGCCTGGCCCTGGTCCGGATCGGCTGCATCGGGTCCTTCGCTCCTCACGCGCGGCACCGGGATGGTGGCCGGCCGGCCCGGCCGGCAGCTCACCGCCGGGCAGGGCCCTCAGGCCTATTCTCAACGAAACTGGCGAGTCCCGCGCACCGATCCTGGCCCGGGCGGCGGGCTGCCAGGCCGGCCGGTCATGGCCGCGCGGTGGTGGGCAACTGCGGCACCAGGCCACCGGCTGGCCTGCCGGTGTTAGCGGAGATCCCCGTTGGTCATCCCGGCTGGCGCCTCCGGGAAGGTCACCAGGCCCAGTTCCGCGCTGCTCGCCAGCAGTGAGTGGCTGGGCACCACCCGCACGGTGTAGCCGAACGGTCCCGGGCGGCCCAGGCCTGCCCGGCCCTGGTAGCGGGCGGTCCCGCCATCCACCGAGCCCGCCAGCGTCATGCCGGTCACCTCCGGCGCGACAATCTCGTGATCCCCATCCACCCGGCCGCAGACGATCTCGACCCCGATATCAGCCGCGGACAGCTCGCCCAGGGCCACGCTCGCCCGGACTTCCAGCCCCTCTCCCGGGATGCGCCGGCCGTCCTGCGCCTCCACGTGCTCGATGCGGACCCCGCCCCAGGCCATCCGCACGTGGTGCTTCCAGGCAGCCAGTTCGCGGGCAGCGGTGAACTGCGGTCCCGCGTCCGGTGCCGCGGCCAGCGCCCGTGACCGCTGTGCCGCGGGCAGGTACAGGCCAGTCACGTAGTCACGGACCATTCGCGAGGCCTGGACCTGCGGGCCGAGCACCCGCCAGGTGTGGGCCACCATCTCCAGCCAGCGGCCCGGCAGCCCGTCTTCACCGGTGCTGTAGAACAGCGGTGCGACCATCTGCTCGATCGTGTCGTAAAGGGCGGCCGACTCCAGCTCGTCCCGGCGCCCGATGTCGTCCACCCCATCGGCGGATGGAATCTCCCAGCCGTTCTCGCCGTCGAAACACTCATCCCACCAGCCATCCCTGACCGACAGATTCAGCCCGCCGTTCAGCGCCGACTTCATGCCCGAGGTACCGCACGCCTCCAGTGGCCGGAGCGGGTTGTTCAGCCATACGTCGCAGCCCCGGACCAGGGCGTGGGCGAGTTCCATGTCGTAGTCGGGCAGGAACACGATCCGGTGCCGGACCCGGGGATCGTCGGCGAACCGGACCAGCTGCTGGATGAGCTGCTTGCCGCCCTCGTCCGCGGGATGTGCCTTGCCCGCGATGACCAGCTGTACCGGCTGGTCCGGGTCGAGCAGCAGCCGGCGCAGCCGGTCCGGGTCGTGCAGCATCAGGGTAAGCCGCTTGTAGGACGGGACCCGGCGGGCGAACCCGATGGTGAGCAGATCCTCCGACAGCACCCGCGCGGTCCAGCCCAGCTCGGCGTCCGGCACTCCGCGCTGCCGCCAGGACGCCCGCAGCCGCCGCCGGGCCTGCGCCACCAGGGCGGACCGCAGCTGCCGCCGGACTTCCCAGATGCGGGCCGGCCCGGCCGCCGCCGCCCGCTCCCAGGCCGCCTCGTCATCCTGCTCATCGCCAGCAGGTTCGCCATCACTCATGCCGCCCGCCAGCGCCAGCACCTCCGGCGCCACCCAGGTGGCGGGGTGCACGCCGTTGGTGATCGACCCGATCGGCACCTCGTCCGCATCGAAGCCGGGCCACAGTCCGGCGAACATCGCCCGGCTGACCCGGCCGTGCAGCCGGCTGACCCCGTTCACCTGCTGCGCCAGCCGCATCCCCATCACGGCCATGTTGAACACCGCCGGGTCGCCGCCCGGGTAGGTTTCCGCCCCCAGCGCCAGCACCCGGTCGGGCGGCAGCGCCGGATCACCCGCCGGGCCGCTGATATAGCGCTCGACCAGATCCCGGGGAAACCTGTCGATGCCCGCCGCCACCGGGGTGTGGGTGGTAAACACCGTGCCGGCCCGGCAGACCTCGACCGCCTCGTCGAACCCCAGGCCCACCCGTGCATACTCGCGGATCCGCTCCAGCCCGAGGAATCCGGCATGGCCCTCGTTGGTGTGGAAGACCTCCGGCGGGGGATGACCGGTTGCCTCGCAGAATGCGCGGACCGCGCGCATGCCGCCGATGCCGAGCAGCAGTTCCTGGCGCAGCCGGTGCTCGCCGCCGCCGCCGTAGAGGCGGTCCGTGACCTCCCGCAGCTCCGGCTCATTCTCCCCGACATAGGAGTCGAGCAGCAGCAGCGGCACCCGGCCGACCTGTGCCAGCCACACCTGTGCGGCCAGGATCCGGCCCTCGGCCAGCGTGATGCTGAGCCGGACCGGCCTGCCACCGGCGTCCCGCAGCAGCGTCAGCGGCAGACCGGTCGGGTCGGTGTCGGGATAGCGCTCCAGTTGCCAGCCTTCGGCCGACAGCGACTGGCTGAAGTACCCGTGCCGGTACAGCAGCCCAACCCCGATCAGCGGCACGCCCAGATCGCTGGCCGCCTTGAGATGATCACCGGCCAGGATGCCCAGGCCCCCGGAGTACTGCGGCAGCGCGGCGGCGATGCCATACTCCGGCGAGAAGTAGGCGACCGCGGCGGGTCCGGGCGCCTCCCCGCCGGGCTGGTATGCGCGCTGGTACCAGCGCGGTCCGCGCAGGTAGCCGGCCAGGTCGGCGCTGGCTTCGGCCAGCTTGCCCAGATAGTCGTGATCGCCGGCGAGCTGGTCCAGGTGCTCCGGCGGTACCTCGCCGAGCAGCGCGACCGGATCCCGGCCCGCCTCCGCCCGCCCAGCCCGGTCCATCGCGGCGAACAGCTCACGCGTTGGCGGATGCCAGGACCAGCGCAGGTTCAGCATCAGCTCGCGCAGCCCGGCCAGGGGGCCGGGCAGGCTAGCCCGGATGGTGAAGGTCCGGATGGCTCTCACGCAGGGGTTCCTTCGTCGACGATTCGGTGGGGTCACCTGGGCGCGCCGCCAGCGCGCCAGCCGTGCCGGGCGGCAGGACGCCGCCCCGGCCGCCGGCCGAGCCCAGCCAACCTACCAGCGGCCCAGGCCACGGGTGGGCGCCCTGGCCCTACTGCTGCCCGCCTGCGGCCTGCGCTAGGCCATCACCGGGGCGGTCCCGCCGCGGTGACGGGAGGGTGAGGGCCGGCACGTGTCCACGGCGGCGGCACTGGGTAACGTTCTGGGGTGATCGGACGCATTCCCATCCTCGATGTGCAGCCGGTCCTGGCCGACGGCCGCCCGGCGAAAGCGGTTCCCGGCGAGATTTTTGAGGTCAGCGCCACTGTCTTCCGGGAAGGTCACGAGAGCCTCGCCGCGGCGGCGGTGCTCTACCAGCCGGACGGGCAGCGGCAGCCGCTGGTCCCGATGACCGAGGTGGCACCCGGCACCGACCGCCACGCCGCCGAGGTCGCCGCCGACAGTGTCGGCCAGTGGCGGTTCGCGGTCGAAGCGTGGGGGGATCCGATCGCCCACTGGCGGCACGACGCGGGCATCAAGGTCCCGCGCGGCCTGGATGTTGCCCTGATGATGACCGAGGGCGCGCTGCTGTTCGAGCGGGCGGCCCGGGCCATCCGGCCGGTCACGCTGGCGGCGGACGGCTCCCCGGCCGCAGGCCAGCCCGGCGGGCCCGGGCAGGGCGCCGCGTGGGCCGGATCCAGCCCGGGCACGGCTGCCGCCCCCGGCACAGGCACGGCCGCCCGCCGCGGCACCCCAGCCGGCCGGCCGGCCACAGCCGTCACCGGGACGGCGGCCATGCTGGCGGCCGGGGCACCGCCGGGCGCCAGCGCCCTCGCCACCCAGGCGGCGCGGGCCGCCCGCGGCCGGCTGCTGGCGGTCGCGGCCATGCTGCGCGACCCGGCGATCCCGGCCTGGGACCGCATGGACGCCGCCGAAGATCCGGAGATCCTGGCCGTCCTGGCCGAGTACCCGCTGCGGCAGCTGCTCACCCGGTCCGCCCGCTACCCGCTGGTGGTGCACCGGCAGCGGGCGCTGTACGGCGCCTGGTACGAGTTCTTCCCCCGGTCGGAGGGCGTGCGGCAAGATCCGATGGGGCGCCGCGAGCCGGCCAGCGGAACCCTGCGCAGCGCGGCGATGCGGCTGGAGTCCATCGCGGCCATGGGCTTCGACGTGGTGTACCTGCCACCCATCCACCCGATCGGCACGACCGCCCGCAAGGGCCGCAACAACGCACTGGTGGCGGCTCCGGGCGACCCCGGCTCGCCGTGGGCCATCGGCTCCCCCGCCGGCGGCCACGACACCATCCACCCGGACCTGGGCTCCTTCGCCGACTTCGACGCGTTCGTCCGCCAGGCGGGCAACTGCGGGCTGGAGGTCGCGCTCGATCTGGCCCTGCAGACGTCCCCGGACCACCCGTGGGTGCGCGAGCACCCGGACTGGTACACCACCCGGGCCGATGGCCAGATCGCCTACGCGGAAAACCCGCCCAAGAAATACCAGGACATCTACCCGCTCAATTTCGACCACGATCCGGCCGGCATCTACGCCGAGGCGTTGCGCATCATCCGGCTCTGGATGAGCCATGGGGTGCGGATCTTCCGGGTTGATAACCCGCACACCAAGCCGCTGCCGTTCTGGGAACGGCTGCTCGCGGACATCGACCGCACCGACCAGGATGTGATCTTCCTGGCCGAGGCTTTTACCCGCCCGGCCATGATGCATACGCTCGCGCAGATCGGCTTCCATCAGTCGTACACCTACTTCACCTGGCGTCACACCGCCGCCGAGGTCACCGGCTACCTGCGGGAGCTGGCTGGCCCGGTGGCCGCCTACATGCGGCCCAACTTCTTCGCCAACACCCCCGATATCCTGTCCGAGTACCTCCAGCACGGCGGCCCGGGCGCTTTCCGGGTGCGGGCGGTGCTGGCCGCCCTGCTGGCGCCGTCCTGGGGCATCTACTCGGGATACGAATTGTGCGAGAACACGCCGGTCCGGCCGGGCAGCGAGGAATACCTGGATTCGGAGAAGTACCAGTACCGGCCACGGGACTGGGCGAAGGCAGAGCAGCCCCCGGACGGGATCGCCCCGTTCATCACCCGGCTGAACGCCATCAGAAGGGCGCACCCGGCGACCCACTGGCTGCGTAATCTGCGCTTCCATCACGTCGACCAGCCGGATCTGATCTGCTTCTCCAAGCGCAGCGAACGGGACGCGGATACCGTCCTGGCCGTCGTGAACCTCGATCCGCACCAGCCGCGCGAGGCCACGGTCTGGCTGGATCTGCCCGCACTGGGCATGGACAGCCGGTCGCAGTTCACGGTCACCGATGACCTGTCCGGGACGTCCTACCGGTGGGGGCACGCCAACTATGTGCGCCTCGACCCGGCGCTGGCCCCAGCCCATATATTCACCGTCACGAACCTCCCCGCCACGTGATGGCTGTCATGGTTTGCACAGGAGCCGCACGTGGCCGTTCAGCCTGACCACAACCTGCCCGGGTTCACGCTCCCGGCGTCGGAGCCGATCCCGGACTCGTTCTCGTTCGACACACCACGCGACCCGCGGTGGTACAAACGCGCCGTCTTTTACGAGGTGCTGATCCGCGGTTTCCACGACTCCAACTCCGACGGCACCGGCGACCTGCCCGGGCTCACCTCCCGGCTGGACTACCTGCAGTGGCTGGGCATCGACTGCATCTGGCTGCTGCCCATCTACGAGTCACCGCTGCGGGACGGCGGCTACGACATTGCCGACTTCACCAAAGTGCTGCCGGACTTCGGGAACATCGGCGACTTCGTCGAACTCGTGGACGCCGCGCACGAGCGGGGCATGCGGGTCATCGCTGACCTGGTGATGAACCACACCAGTGACGCCCATCCCTGGTTCCAGGAGTCGCGGGCCAACCCGGACGGCCCCTACGGCGACTTCTACGTCTGGTCCGATACCGACGACCGCTACCCCGACGCCCGGGTCATCTTCGTCGACACCGAGCAGTCGAACTGGACCTTCGACCAGGTCCGCGGGCAGTACTACTGGCACCGGTTCTTCTCCCACCAGCCGGACCTGAATTATGAGAACCCCCGCGTCCAGGAGGCGATGCTGGAAGTACTGCGGTTCTGGCTGGATCTCGGCATCGACGGGTTCCGGCTGGACGCGGTGCCGTACCTCTACGAGCGGGACGGCACTAACTGCGAGAACCTCAAGGAGACCCACGAGTACCTGAAGCGGGTCCGGGCTGAGATCGACCGGCTCTACCCGGACCGGGTGCTGCTGGCCGAGGCCAACCAGTGGCCCGCCGACGTGGTCGAGTACTTCGGCGATCCGGTAACCGCCGGTGACGAATGCCACATGGCCTTCCACTTCCCGCTGATGCCACGGATCTTCATGGCCGTCCGGCGCGAGCAGCGCTACCCGATCTCAGAGATCCTGGCCCAGACCCCGTCCATCCCGGCGGGCTGCCAGTGGGGCATCTTCCTGCGCAACCACGACGAGCTGACACTGGAGATGGTCACCGACGACGAGCGGGACTACATGTACGCCGAATACGCCAAGGACCCCCGGATGAAGGCGAACATCGGGATCCGGCGGCGGCTGGCACCCTTGCTCGACAACGACCGCAACCAGCTGGAACTGTTCACCGCCCTGCTGCTGTCCCTGCCCGGGTCGCCGGTGCTGTACTACGGCGACGAGATCGGGATGGGGGACAACATCTGGCTGGGTGACCGGGACGGGGTGCGGACCCCGATGCAGTGGACCCCGGACCGCAACGCCGGTTTCTCCACCGCCGACCCGCAGCGGCTGTACCTGCAGATGAACATGGATCCGATCTACGGCTACCAGGCGCTCAACGTGGAAGCCCAGCAGCGTAACCCCGGCTCGCTGCTGCACTGGACCAAGCGGATGATCGAGATCCGGAAACGGCATCCGGTCTTCGGGCTGGGCAGCTATGAGGAGCTGAGCTCGTCCAACCCCAGCGTGCTGGCGTTCGTCCGGGAATACCCGGGCCCGCCGCCGCCGGGCGGGACCGACCCGGGCGACCGGATCCTGTGCGTCAACAACCTGTCCCGCTTTCCGCAGCCGGTCGAGCTCGACCTGCGGCGGTTCCGGGGCAGCACACCCATCGAGTGCATGGGCGGGGTCACCTTCCCGCCCATCGGCGAGCTGAGCTATCTGCTCACCCTGCCCGGCCACGGCTTCTACTGGTTCCAGCTGCCTGATCACCGGGGAGGGTGATATCAGGCGGCGGCTGG
>Ga0306920_100001202_pt1 | contig 32088 bp, 29 predicted proteins | sample flu12Cox44000170_FD_204666 | JGI IMG/M metagenome (GOLD analysis project Ga0306920, IMG submission 204666) | Lab enrichment of tropical soil microbial communities from Luquillo Experimental Forest, Puerto Rico - flux4day.12C.oxic.44.000.170 (v2)... | ecosystem: Environmental > Terrestrial >...
CGAAGATTTTGCCGTTACCCACGATGTTTCTAATGTTGTCAAGTGTGTTGATCGAAGTCACGAAAAGGCCGACTTCCTTGACCGTACCCATGACGCCGCCTGCCACCACAAAATCACCCACCTTGATGGCTGCAAGATGACGAGAAAACACACCCACCGCAAAGTTGGACAGTAAGCCGCTCCAGGCCAGGTCGATGGCTACGCTGCCGGCGGCGATAAGGGCCGCGAGGCTGGTGGTCTCGACCCCGAAGAATCCGAGGATCGCTATGACCTGAACCATATTCAGGATGGCTCCAACAGCGTTCTGGATGTAACGGATAAGGGTTGGATCAATCTTGTGCCTGGTCATACCCCGGCCGAGAATGCGCAGAGCGAGACCGATCAGCCAGCGCCCGATGATCCACATGGCAAGGGTTTCCAACACGGGGATGCCCAGGGCTATCCATACCAGGCTCCAATCTGTTGAGCGTAGTGAACTAATCGCAGTTTCGGGGAGCAGCCCCTGAGGCAGATCATACGATCATCTTCTGCTGTTCCTGAGAATGCGCGGAAGTGTCAGTGGGGGGAGTACGTCACGGCACCGGCATGCAAGTGCAAATCGGTGGTGCCAAATTGTAACTGCGCAGACACCTGCCTTTCACTCGGCAGCAACGGAAGTTGCGGGACGTTTAGGGATGAGTTCTCCGATGCGTCGGATTTGTGCTCCCACAGAACGCAGCTTCTCTTCGATACGCTCATAACCGCGGTCGATGTGATACATACGGTCGATGATGGTCTCGCCGTCGGCAACGAGTGCCGCAATCACCAGAGAGGCGGAGGCCCGCAGGTCGCTGGCCTGTACCGCAGCGCCGCTGAGCGGAGTTATGCCCCGTACCACGGCGCGCCGTCCTTCAATCTTGATGTTTGCACCCATGCGCACCAGTTCCTGCGCGTGCATGAAGCGATTTTCGAAGATATTCTCGGTAACCAGGCTAGCGCCGTCTGCTTGCGTAGCTAGCGCCATATACTGTGCCTGCATGTCGGTGGGGAAGCCCGGGTATTCCTCGGTCACGATGTCGGCGGCTTTGAGTGGGCCATTGCTAATAATGCGCACGGAGTCGGCGTTGGTTCTCGCATGAAGGCCGCATTCGTCCAACTTGCTGAGCAGGGCGCCGAGATGCTGGGGATCGCAGCCCGCAACTGTCAGATCGCCTCCAGCGAGTCCGGCCGCAACGATGAACGTGCTGGCTTCAATCCTGTCGGGAATGATACGGTGACGCGCGCCGCACAGTTTTTCGACGCCCAGGACGCGAATGGTCTGTGTGCCAGCGCCTTCGATGTGAGCACCCATCTTGGTGAGCAGGGTCGCGAGATCGACAACTTCAGGTTCGCGAGCACAATTCTCCAGGACCGTCTCTCCCTCGGCCAACGTGGCTGCCATAAGCAAGTCTTCAGTGCCAGTGACAGTGATTTTCTCGAAGACGATGCGTGCACCCCTGAGGCGCTCGGCGCGGGCGTCGATGTACCCGTGTTCCTGCGATATCTGTGCGCCCAACCTTTCCAGACCTTTGAGGTGCAGGTCGATAGGACGAGCACCAATGGCACAGCCGCCGGGCAACGAGACACGGGCGCTCTTCATGCGGGCGACCAGCGGTCCCAGCACCAGCGTGGATGCTCGCATGGTCTTCACCAGGTCGTAGGAGGCTTCCGCGTTGACGAGATTGCGACACGAAATCGTGGTGCGGTGCTGGGCGCGTCCATAACCTAGTTCAACTTCCGCGCCCATTGCGGCGAGTAGGTTGCGCTCGGTGACAATGTCACGAACCTGGGGAATGTTCTCCAGGATTACCGTGTCTTCGGTGAGGAGAGCTGCAGCCATGGCTGGCAGGGCTGCGTTCTTGGCGCCGCTGACTCGAATTGTGCCAACTAGCGGGTTGCCGCCGCGGATAACGAGCTTGTCCATCGATAGGAATCCTGAGTCTTCGGGCGCCGTCGCTCAGTATACGGGTTGATCCATCGCTATTTCACGAGGAATGCATGGGCTGGTCGCTACTGCCGGGGATCGTCACTTCATGGAGCGGGGAGCCGCATTCAATCCCATCGGTGATCCCAAGTCAGGAAACCACGCGGATCAGCAGCAGGCTCTGGTCATTAATCTGGGCATAGGAGGCGGACAACGCAGTGTAGCTATTTTCTGCAACCGTCGCCAATGGCTGCGAGAGGTTCTCCACTAAAAGGGCTTGCAACCGTTCCAGCCCGAACTCGGTGCCGTCTCTTCTCTCTGCTTCGAGAATGCCGTCGGTCGCGACCCGAAGCATATCCCCAGGTGACAGCTCCACGGTGTGTCCCACGTACGGAGGTCCGGACAATAAGCCGAGCGGCTGTTGCTGGTCGCACAGTTCGGATACTGTGGCGGGAGCGGCCGACGCATGCAGCATTGGAGGCTGGCCAGCGATCGCATACTCGACGCGACAACGTTGGTTGGGTTCAGCCTCGAAAATTCGCAGCGCCGCGCAGGTGGCGAACATGTGCGATTCCTTGACAGCGGGCAAGACTTCATTGAGCCGCTCGAAAACTGCTGTTGGCTTGGGTAAATCAAACAACTGGGTGCGAACCGCCGTCTTGATCATCCCCATGAGGATGCCGGCCGGCAGTCCATGGCCGGAAACGTCCGCGATATAGGCGAAGATGGACCTATCGGGAAGGGAAACAAGGTCCACCAAATCACCGCCAACCTCGGCGCTGGGCAGCGAAACGCCGTAAAGCTCGATGCGGGTCGAACGCCATTCGACGGTGGGGACAAGTGACTGTTGATCCCATGTGCAAGCGATAGCTCAGTCTGGATTCGTACCGCGTGCCGACCCCTCGTTTTGGATGAATTGCAGAAACAACAGGAAGGCTGCCATGCTCAGCACAATGCAGGCGATGGTGGCAGCCTTAACTCCCTCCTCCGTTGCAGGGTGGGTCAGCGTATCTCCGAATCTGTGGATAGCAATCGCAAGCACCCGCGATCCCACCAGTGGATGGCGAGCACCAGAAAAAAATACCGCGGTGCCCGTGACAGCGCCAGCAGATAGCCAACCGCCACGACTCCGGTGAACAGCGTCCATACGTGTCCGAGGGCGAGGAGGTCGACAAAGCAGCCAATCATGCCGAATAGGCAAAAAATCGCAAGCAGAAGATATGTCAGGCGTCGTAACGGAACTGTGCGCCAGTAAGCGCGCGTCTGCTGTTGGTAGCGGCGCAGGAAGAACGAGCCGACAATGTCGGGCCAAGACATGAGTTGTGATTCTAGGATTGGTCAGAGGATAACAGACACAATTTACAACGCCTCGACGATGGCGTCGTGAACGAGGGGGCGCACCTGGCGAATGGCCTGAGAGCTGCGGTCGGGCCACGTCCGATTGGTCAACAGCGTAACGCTGAGCTGACGGTCGGGATCAATCCACAACGAAGTGCCGGTGTAGCCGAGGTGCCCGAACGATCGGATTGAGAAGTGCTTGCCGGAAGAGGAGGGACGGGAGGGCGTGTCCCAACCCAAAGCGCGAGAAGTTCCCACGGGCGTGCCTTCGCGGCGCGTGAAGAACTCGACAGTTGCGGGTTGGAGAATAGGTGATCCGCGCAACATGCATTCGGCAAAACGCGCGACGTCGCTCGCCGGGGCGAACACACCTGCCTGTCCACTGACGCCGCCCATAACCCAGGTGTTCTCGTCGTTGACTTCACCCTGAATGACCCGTTGGCGGAACGTGTGGTCGTCTTCGGTTGGTGGAATGTCGGATATCCAATCTGGTGGCGGATTGAAGCGGGTATGCGACATACTCAGGGGTCCGAAGATTTCCTTGCGCGCGAAGACATCCAGTTGAACGTCCGCGAGACGTGCGAGGATTTCGCCGAGGAGAATGAACCCGATGTCGCTGTACTCGGCCTTCGTGCCGGGAGGTGGCATCAGCGGCGTGGCTAATGCGGAGCGAATCAGATCGTTGCGAGTGTGCGCAGCTTCGAATAGCTTAACGTAAGCCGGAAGGCCGCTGGAGTGGGTAAGCAGCATCCTCACCGTCACGGTTTCGCGGTCTGCTCGTTGCGCCGGCGGCACTAGCGACACAAACTCCGGCAAAACATCCGCAACTTTGGAGTCGAGGTGTAAGAGACCTCTCTCGTGTAGGACCATCGCCATCGCTGTCGTGACGACCACCTTGGTCACCGAGGCGAGATCGAAGACCGTGTCGGCATGAACTTCTGGCGACGTCGGTTCATAGGTGAAGTGGCCAAAGCCGATGGAGGCGATGAGTGCTCCGTGATACGTGACGGCAAGTGCCGCGCCGGGGAACGCGCGTTGCTCGATCGACTCACGAAGGAGGGCGAAGGCTCGAGCGAATTGCGACCCTTGCTCACGAAACGCCCCGCGAAGGACCGCATCGGGTTGCGACGTTTGGTTCAAACTGGCCCTTATGCCGAAGCCACGGCAACTTATAATAGCTTGCTTGCACCGCGCTGATGGTTAGGTGCGCAGTGCGGTCGTCAATCCCTCATCCGCGAATGTAGAAAGGGTTCCATCCGCTTGAGTCGCCGACGTTGGTCGAGCTTCGTACTCGCGATCCTTCTAGCCGTTTCCTTCTTCACTGCCGCGGCGCAAGAGCAGATGGCGTCGCAAAACGCCAACACGCTAGTAATGGACCTAACCGCGAACCAGGAGCGTTTCGCTCCGGTCGACGCGGTGATAAGAAACGCGATTCTGCAAGGACTGACCCCAGGTGCGGTCGTCATCGTCGGCCACGACGGCAAAGTGGTGTATCGCAAGGCTTTTGGCAGCCGCTCGCTCGATCCGACGATCGAGCCCATGACCCTGGACACCATCTTCGACATGGCGTCGCTGACCAAAGTGATGGCCACGACGAGCAGCGTGATGCGGCTGGTGCAATTGGGACAGATCAAGCTCAACGATCCGGTGGCGAGGCACATTCCTGAGTTCGCCCAGAACGGTAAGGAAGAAGTCACGATCCGGCAACTACTGACACACTACTCTGGACTTCGTGCCGATCTCGATTTGAAACAGAATTGGACCGGACAAGAAGAAGCATTTCGCCTGGCCAACGCTGAGAAGCTGATCAGCCCGCCGGGATCGACATTCCTGTATAGCGACATCAACTTCATTGTGCTGGGCGAATTGGTACAGCGAGTCAGCCGGCTGACCCTCAACGTCTATGCCGAGAGCTTTGTCTTTAGCCCGTTGGGGATGAGCACGACAAGGTATCTTCCGCCGCAATCCTGGTTCCTGCGCATCGCGCCTACGCAAAAAGACGAAAGAACCGGCCTGATGCTGCGGGGCGTGGTGCACGATCCGACGGCCAGGCAGATGGGCGGGGTGGCTGGACATGCGGGACTGTTTTCGACCGCCGACGACACCGCCAAGTTCGCGCAGGCATTGCTAAATGGAGGAGCGCCTGTGTTTTCACGTCTGATCGTGGAGAAGATGACGACGCCGCAACAACCACCGAATCTCACGGTGTTGCGTGGGCTGGGATGGGATATTGACTCGCCGTTCTCGTCGAATCGTGGCGAATTGCTGCCAGTGGGGTCGTATGGCCACACCGGATTCACGGGCACATCGTTGTGGATTGATCCCTTGACCGGCACCTACATCGTACTGTTGACCAATGCCGTTCACCTGAAGCAGGGCAATGTGATTGGCTTGCGCACACAGGTGGCAACAGCCGTGACAGCTGCCCTGCAACTGAACGTTGCTGATATTCAAAAGCTCAGGCTGGCGCGCATCACCGGTTACAACGAGGCAGCCGCCGGGAGTCGGCGCATTGTGACGCGCAACGGCGAGGTGAAGGCCGGCATCGATCAACTCGAGGATCGCAACTTCGAGACGTTGAAGGTTGCGGATGTCGCCAAGCCGCGGGTCGGCCTCATTACCAACCAGACCGGCGTAGACAGCCAGGGCCGACGCACCATCGACGTGCTGGCGCACGCGCCACAGATGCAATTGACGGCGATCTTTAGCCCAGAGCACGGAGCGCAAGGCACTGCCGACACAACAGATGTGGCGAATTCGAAAGACAGCGCGACCGGTGTCCCGATCTACAGCGTCTATGGGGATTCCGACGCCAAGCGACGGCCAAGTCCGGAGTCGATCCGCAATCTGGACGTGCTGGTGTTCGACCTTCAAGATGCCGGAGCGCGTTTTTATACCTACGAGAGCACATTGGGATACTTCCTGGAAGCAGCGGCAAAAGCAGGGAAGCCGGTTGTCGTGCTGGATCGTCCCAATCCTGTGAACGGAGCCTATGTGCAGGGGCCGGTCTCCGATACTGGGCAGGAGAGCTTCGTGAACTACCACACTGTGCCAGTCCGACATGGTATGACGATCGCAGAGCTGGCCAGGCTGTTCAACGCCGAGCGGCGCATCAACGCCAGGCTTACCGTTGTCCCCATGAAAGGCTGGATGCGCGGTGACTGGTTCGATTCAACCGGTTTGGAATGGGTGACCCCGTCTCCCAATTTGCGCAACTTGGAGCAGGCAATTCTGTATCCGGGTGTCGCACTGATTGAGGGAACAAACGTGTCGGTTGGTCGTGGCACCGATACCCCCTTCCAAGTGGTCGGCGCGCCTTGGATCAAGTCCAAGCAACTCGCGGCTTATCTGAATGCGCGGCTTATCGCGGGAGTGCGTTTTGTGCCCATGGCATTCACGCCGGCTTCCGGTACCAATTCCGGCCAGCAGTGCGGGGGAGTGCACATCATACTGACGAATCGAGAGACTCTCGATGCACCCGAACTCGGAATCGAATTGGCGGCCGCTTTACATAGGCTGTATCCGCAGCAGTTTGACATTACCAAGATGAATCTGTTGCTGGCGAACCAGGCGGCATTCCAGGGTCTGCAGGCTGGAGAGGACCCGCGCCGCATCGCTGAAGGCTGGCGAGACGGGTTAGACCGATTCCTGTTGGTGAGGGCGAAGTATTTGATCTATTGAGCAGGCTCACCACTCAGCCGCATTTGACTAAGCTATTGCTGCCGCAGCTTGGTGCCTTCCAGGGTCAGATCTCGTTCCAATATCATCTCGACCGAAGCACCCGGGTCCAACTGAATCTCGGGTCCACGGGTCAAAAGCACCGTGGCGAGTCCGAGTGCCCCCCCTGACGCCGCTCCGATCCCCGCGCCTTTTCCGCTGCCGGCAATTGCTCCAATGCCCGCACCTGTGGCGGTCGTCTTAGCAATCGTGGCGGCGTCTTTACCCTTGCTGCCCTGGCCCTCGATGGTGCCTTCCGGGCCTTTCGTGTTCACATTTTGCGAGCCGGGAACACCTTCGACCGTTGCCGGGAGCAACACGGTGTATCCGTTGGGGAAGATCATCGAGGTAAAGCTCATCTGTAATTCTGCGCGGCCTTTGACGCGCCCCGGTCGCACGACACGGCGAACGACACCTTGGACGTAGCTCCCCGCGGGGATTACGATGCGGTTATTCTGGGTGACGGGGAAGGCCGTCTGAGCATAGACAGGATCCCCTTCTTTTGCCGTCTTGGTGGTGATGCCCTGCATGAGCGTCAGTGGGATCTTGGTGCCGGTTGGGACGTTATATTCGAGGGCTGGATCGACATTCGATTCCTGGTGCTGAGGCACCGGCGGGTGCGGCACCAGATGCGGCTGGTCCTGCGCGAGCGAGGCTAGAGTAAGAATGAACAGCGTCGCAGTCAACGATGCGAAATACCGCATGGTTCTCCGTGAACAGGGGTCTCGCTTATCTATCACCTTCAAACGCACAAAACGGGACAAAGTCGCGCGACCTGGGGTTTTCAATGTCGTTTCCAGTAACCACGTGTGTCGCCATCTTCGTGCGTCGCCATCTTCCCGCAGCCTTGACGCGCACGCCGGTGCTGATCGGGAAACCATGGGGGACACTGTTGGCGACATGCACACCCTATTTCAAGTTATAGACTGCGTTCACGTGGGCTGTCACCGTGATCTTCTGCATTCCGAACTCTTCCGTGACGGGCACAGCCTCGCCCGCCTTCATCGCCATTGCCGAGGCCATCGGCATCGGCCGGATTCGAGGCTGTTCGGACGTGTCTACCGAGGCGTAGGAGAGTTCTCCTAATGCGCGTCCACTGCTGCGGGCCACCGCATTGGCTATATCGTGGGCGCGATGCAAAGCGTCTTCGACAGCCTTGGTTTTAGCGGCATCCATGTCATCCAGAATATAGCTGATTGATTGGTTGCCCGTGATATCCATGTCGGCGAGTCCTTGAGTGATTGGCCCGATCTTGACGAAGTCCTTGACTTTTATAGTGATGCTCGTGTCAACGCGGTAGCCGACCAATTTCCGCTTAGGGTTCTTGTAGTCGTACACAGGTTGCACCGAGAACATACCCACCTGCGCCTGCTTGGGATCGAGGCCATTGTTCCGCAGAAGTTGGCGCACCTGTTCCGCGGCCTTACTGGCGCGGGTGTTGGCAGCCTGCAGATTCTCTTCCTGGGCCGAGATGTTGAACTGCACGACGGCAGTGTCAGGCTCAGCTTCGAACTTTCCGTCAGCGCTGACCAATACGGTATTGGGAGTCGGGTTCGTGGCGCGCTCTTGAGCGTAAAGCCTCCATGAATTTAGAAAGACCAGGCCGAAGGCGAAGAGAGAGACGGAAACCAAGAGCGGTTGGATTCGTTTCATAGGGACTCTCAGACGCAACATGTCAGAATTAGTCAACAACAAGCATTCTAAGTCGACCGGCAGAATCGAGGACGGCGTGGGTGATGTTGGTCGTTATTGATGGAGCAAAGAACTGTTGCAAAATTCATCACACACCCAAAGCCGCGGGCAATTCAGTTCATTCTGGGAACGTTCTATGAACCAACTTCGACACCGATTTAATTGGGTTAGCGACATCCGGGTCTTGGAAAACCGAAGCAAAAGAAGTAAGTTGCAAGCAGCGATTATCGCGTAGCGGCGGTAGCGAAGGAGCAGCCAATGCGCAAATGGTTTGTGCCACTTACTGGTTTGAGCGTCGGGGGAATCGGTGCGTTTCTTTTTACGGATAAGGGACGGGAAACGTTGCGACGCTGGCTCGCAAGATTTGAAAGTACTCCTGATCGATGGGTGGAGTGGAACCAAAACGCGCAGGCTGAACTGGAGCGTATCCAGGCCACTCTGAACCAGATTGCCGATTCGCTGGAGCCGCAGAGCCAGATGGGACACTGATGACAGCCGCGATCATTTCGAACCCCCAGGGAGCAAGGCCTCCATCTTTATGTAAAGCTTAAAAGAAGTTGCCGAGCGCCGGGTTCGGCTATCTTCATCGTTCGAGGCAACTGGACCCACTTATCGCCTTATCTAAACAGCCCAGCTTGCGTTTGGAATATGCGCTATCCACCTGCAACCTGATTGATCGTGCCCGCCATCCGAATATCGCGCGGCGTGACTCCGCCGGAGTCGTGAGAGATCAACGTGAGAGTCACCTTGCTGTAGTTGATGAGAATGTCGGGGTGATGGTTCGCCGCTTCGGCCGCATCGGCAATCTTGTTGACGAACTCCATAGCATGCGGAAAGGTGTCGAATTGGAACACGCGCTGAATGGCACTTCCTTCGCTATTCCATCCATGCAGGTTCTGTAGAGCGTGGTCAATCTCGGCTTGGGTTAGAACTGTACTCATGTGGCCGCTCCTTTTTCCTGCTGGCAGGTTAGTGTATTTCGGTGGGCCCCAGCCGGGTCAAGTCCTCATTTGAGGAAACTTGGAGTCGGACTGGCTTGGTCGTCCGGATCACCTTCGCCTGGATGAACCCTGAGAATCGATCTCATCCCGCAATTCTTGCCATAGCTCTTCGGAAATCGAGAGAAACGTTTCGACAACCTCGGGATCGAATTGACGCCCGGCGTATTTCTGGATCTCGCGGCGCGCGGCAGAAATAGACTGCGCTGCACGGTAGGGCCGGTCAGAAGTGATGGCGTCGAAAGTGTCGGCGACGGCGAATATGCGTGCCCCCAAGGGTATTTGGTCGCCCTTAAGGCCCCGCGGATAACCGCTGCCGTCATACCGTTCCTGGTGGGAATACACGATGTTGGCAGCTTCGTGCAGGAAGGGAATCTTGCGCAACATCTGATAGCCCTTGAGTGCGTGTTCGCGCATCTGCATTTGTTCTTGGGGAGTGAGGCGTCCGGGTTTGCGAAGAATGGCATCGGGGATAGCCATCTTTCCTACGTCGTGCAGGAAAGCTCCACGGGCAATAACTCGCACCCGGTCGTGCGGCAGGTCCATGGCGCGCGCAATGGCGATGGTGAAGGCGGTAACGCGCTTGGAGTGGCCTTCGGTCTCGGCATCCTTCAGATCGAGCGCATCGCCGAGTGCTTCCAGTGTGATGTCGTACGAGCGCTCCAGTTCGGACATGGCGCGTTCCAACTCGGCCATGGCTCGCTGCAGCAGCTCGGTGCGGGCTGACACCAGCGCTTCCAGTTTGTTCTTATAGTCGAGGTTCTCCATCTGCAAGCGGCGATTCTCGAGAGCCCTGCGCACCGCGGCCAGCAGTTGTTCGCGCTCGAAGGGCTTTAGCAGATAGTCATAAGCCCCACTGCGAATAGCCGCGAGGGCCACTGAAACGTCATGAACAGCAGTGACCATCATGACTGGCATTTGTGGATGCAGCCGACGAGCGCGCTCCAGCAAGTCCAGCCCGTCCATGCCTTCCATGGCGAGGTCAGAGAGCAGTAGGGAATAATTGTCATCCGCCTGAAGAGCTGCAATGGCCTGCTGCCCGGATGTGACGGATGTGCACTCATAGCCGGCGTGACTCAGCATCGAGGAAATAATCTCCCGGATGGATTCATCATCATCGACAACGAGAATGCGTGCCTGAGGCATAATTCGGCCGGAATTCATTTCCTGGGGCAGTATCGGTTAACTTGCGATGATTGTAACCACGACTGTTCGATTTCTGGCGCGCATAAGTGACGGGTAACCACAAAAAAGCAGTTTCTTAGCGCCTAAATGGTAAATGATTTCCTGGTGGCTGGACGGGCTTCAGCACGATGGACCTTCGGCCCTGCAGTGGCTAGTGCGGTCCCGGCCCGATGGAGTTCGCCCTGCAAATCGTTCAATTGCCGCTCGCCAGTGAGGTAGCTGATCACCATCATGCGGAGCACGCTGCCGCCACAGACGCGGGTTTCGGAGATCCATCGCTGACCGTCTCGGGTAACGAGGTCTACAAGCTCCAGATGACTTTTGACAAGGTTGTTGCCAGTGCCGGAATTCCTTAGCCGAAAATTGAGAATGGGAACGGCTAACGGCGCCGCCATCTCGAAATGCTCGCTGGTCTTGATCCAATCCGCGAAGCTGGAGGCGAGCACCATCTGGCGGTCGATGTGTTGCTCGTAGGCACGGCGGCCATGCAGTTTCAGCGTGAGCCACAGCTTCAGCGAATTCATGCGCCGCGTCCATTGTGCGCTGACTTTGAAGTTGTCGATCGGCAGATTGGGCGCGGTTTTCGGCATGTAGGGAGTGCTGACGCCAAACGCTGGTTGCAGAGTCTGCGGATGACGTGTCAGGATGACTCCGGCGGCAAACGGCATCGCGAGCCATTTGTGTGGGTCAATGGTGATCGAATCACATAGCTCGATGCCTTGTACTAAGCGACGGTGCGTGTCGCTAAACACAGCAGCCGCTCCATAGGCGCCGTCGAGATGGAGCCACAACCCCTCGCGCTGGCAGACTTGGGCGATGCTCGGAATGTCATCGATTGCTCCGGAGTTTGTCGTGCCCGCGGTCGCGACAACGCAGAAAGGTTCTCGTCCAGCAGCGCGATCGTCGCGAATTGATCGCTGTAATGCGCCGACGTCCATTTGGATGCGGTCCGTGACCGCGATCCGGCGAAGTGCCCGGCGGCCGAGTCCGAGGAGTCCGGCGGACTTGTCCAGTGAGTGATGGGCTTCTTCGGAGGCGTAGACGACAGGCTGAGCCCCAATGGTTGCGACTCCGTCTTCGATGGCGGACGGGAACTGGCTGGCGAGAGCCAGGGCGATTCCGCTGAAGTTGGCTTCGTTGCCGCCGCTGGTGAACGTGCCGTCGAACGGTGGCTGCCAGCCAAACCGCTCGCCAATCCAACGCACGGTCTCGGCTTCAATCTTTGACGCCAGTTGTGAGCGCGCCATCGTAGCCAGTTGCGGGTTGAGCGCCGCGACCAGCGCTTCGGCGAGAACGGCGGCATACGTGGGAGTCGGATTCATTAGCCCGAAGTAGTTCGCGGCGGGAACGTGGAAGCCCTTCTCAATCAAGTCATCAGCCGTTGTGCGGAGGAATTGCACAAGTTCGTCCGATTCGCCGAAACTTGGATTGTGCCCAAGATCGTCGAGCGCGCCGATCTCGGGCAGCGCATCGCGGAGCGGTTCGAAAGAACGCTGCTCCAGAGGCAACTGCACGGGGCGTGTGGGGAGTGAATCGAAATACCGGTCGATGATGTCGATCAGCTCATATCCAAGCTTGCGGCGCGTATGTGAGTCGAGAGCAAAATTCGGAGAAGACACTCAGCGATTGTAAGGGAATCGTTGCCTGCCGGGAATGACGGACCCGCCGAACCATTGCCCTACGCCGACTGGGAGCGGATCCCAGGGTGCGCTTCTATTTGGTGCGCGAGGACGGCAGTTGCGGTCCCGTTTGCAACCGATCACTCCGTCGAGACTCGACGGAACAGGAGGTGCTCCGTCAAGTCTGCACACCCAACTTGGGCAGCAACCATCGCGTTACAACGATGTAGCCGACTACGAAGAAAATGATCCATGCCCAGTCTGGCATAATCTCTCCTTCGAAACGCTTCTGTTAACGGCAGAAGAAGTTCTCGATCACAAGGTTACACTCCCAAGCATGACTGCCGCCAGCGTCTTGTTTCGAAGACTTAAAGTTTTACATTACTATTTTCTGAGTAAGTCTATAACTTCATTATCGAAAACTGCGGCGTCGGCGGCCCCGATGCGTTTCGCGTAGATGCGGCCTTCCCGGTCGATGATAAAGCTGATCGGCAGGCCCAGTACCCCGCCGTAACTCTCAGCGAGCTTGTCGTCGCCCACGGCAACGGGATAGTTCAGTCCGAATTGCTGGGCGAACTCCCGTACGGGCTTGGCGTCGTCGTCCATGGAGATGCCAATAACTTGGAAACCGTTGAGGCCGAACCTGTTCTGCATCTCCACGAAATGTGGAATCTCCGTCCGGCACGGTGCGCACCAAGTTGCCCAGAAATTGAGCAATACCACCTTGCCCTTGTAGTCGGAGAGGGTCAGCTTGCGGCCGTCGATGTCCTTAACGGTGAAGTCAGGAGCAAGATTGCCGGAAGCTTTGGGCTTGGGCTTTTGGGCCGTACGTCGACTGGCGATGTACAGGCCCAGCAGGCAAAGGGCAACGACAGCATAAATGGCGATGCGTTTGGAAGACATGCTCGAGAATTACTCTCCCTTAGCGACCGGGTAGCCTTTGTTTACCCAATCTGTGCCGAAGTCGTTGGCGATGTAGACCACTTTCACGTTGGTATAGCCCAACGCGTGCAGCAACTGGTAGGCCGGGTGAACCTTAGGACAGTCGCTCCACGGGCAACATCCGCAATAGAGCACGATGGCCGAGTTCTTGGGTAGCGCTTGCACGCGTTCGCGGAGCTTCTGCTGCCCGGCATCGCTCGATCCGGCGCCCATGTACTCCGAGCCCGGGATATGGGCCTGGATGTACATCGAGCGCGGTCCGACATTGAGGATTAGCGGTGCCCGCTTGACAGTTCGCAGAGACTTTGCGAGCTCATCGGGCGAAATCAGGGATGTGCGCGGGACCGAGTCGTTGGATGGTATAGCACCTTGCCCAGAGCCCGCCTGAAAGCTGAGTACCACGGGATTGGTGCCGTCGAACAAGACCGGCTCTTGGGCGAAAGCAAAACACAACAAGAGCACGGTGAGAATCGCAGGGAGGTAATAAACGTGTTCTTTCATGATCATGACTCCGTAACCAAAGAATTTCGAACTATCTCAAGACCGAAGCTCCGGCGCTAACTGAGCACCTAGGCACGTTTAAGCCAACTTTCGTGCCGGCCGAACATTCTCGAATCGAGTTTCACATCGTTTTCTGACCCACAACAACAAAGACAACCCAACAGATAGTCCCTGTTCCGCCAACGAGAAGGGAGTGAAGGTCTTCCCAGTCGTGATGGTCCTTCATCCAGAAGAAACGATCCGATCATTGAGGCGAGCATTCCCGCAATTGCCAGGTAGTGAAAGACCATCGACTTGAACTTTTCGTAATCGATCGTTGGACCGACCTTTGTGACGCGGCTCTTCACTGGTGGAACGTAAACAGGTTCTTCCTCGCTATCCAAATCTACCACTCCTCCTCTGATGCGTTGTTGTTGCCGAGGTCTGCAGGCGGTAAAGGTAGTTGTTCAGGTTGAAGCACGCGCTTGATGCGAATGCACAAATACCAAGTAAAGGTCAGCGCTCCGACTTGTTCCAGAGTGGCAAATAGAGGGGCTAGCTAGGTACCACCCTGTCGAATGTGGAGCTTGATAATCGGGAAGGACGAGACTCCCTATTCGCACGCAAGCGCGGAATACCGGTCCAAGGAAAGCACTTATGACCCGGTCAGCCAATCCGCCCGGGGCTGAGTATGTCCAGATGAGGACGAGCGCGAACCACGTGAAGAATCCTAGTATCACGCTCAGCAAGAGGGTGGAACGCTTAAGCCAGTTCGGCATCAATCTAATCCTCGGTAATGTGGTGCCCTTTTACTTTTTCGCCTCATTTGCATCTTGCTCGTCGTCGAGCGCTTCTTCTTCTTCGCGCTTCAACGGGCGGAGGAGCGGGAACAGGATGACGTCGCGGATGGAGCGTGAATCAGTTAGCAACATTGTCAGCCGGTCGATGCCGACGCCTTCTCCGGCGGTCGGCGGCAGACCGTAGGAAAGGGCACGAATGTAGTCCTCGTCCATCTGGTGGGCTTCTTCGTCGCCGCGGGCGCGCTCGCCCAACTGCTGTTCGAAGCGGCGGCGCTGCTCCTCGGGATCGTTCAGCTCGCTAAAGGCATTGCCAATCTCCAGACCGCCCGCAAAGATCTCGAAGCGCTCCACCCACTCGGCGTTCTCCTGGGGTTCGCGTTTGTTTTTGGACAGCGGCGAAATGGCGAGCGGGAAGTCGTAGATGAAGGTCGGCTGGATGAGGTGCGGCTCGGCGACAAACTCAAAGATCTCGGCAATGGTCCTGCCAATCGGCGCGCTTGGATCGTAAGGAATATGCGGGTTGCTGGCGTTGTAGCCGCGCACCAGAGCGGCCAGTCCGTGGGCGCTGGAGAAGTCCGCCATCTCGGGCTTGGCTCCGACATTGTCAGGCCAGTATTGAATGATGCTCTCACGCATCGACAAACGCTCGAACTTGCCAAAATCGATCTCGTATCCGTTGAAGTTCGCGATCGTGGTACGGTTCACGTCCTGTGCGACCTGTGCCAGCATGCGTTCCGTGACGTCCATCATGTCGCGGTAGTCGGCGTAAGCCATGTAGAACTCGAGCATGGTGAATTCGGGATTGTGCTGGGTGGAGATGCCCTCGTTGCGGAAGTTGCGATTAATCTCGTATACGCGGTCCATGCCGCCCACCACCAGGCGCTTGAGGTAGAGCTCAGGCGCGATGCGCAGGAACAGGTCCATGTCGAGCGTATTGTGGTGGGTGGTGAACGGCTTGGCAACCGCGCCCCCGGCGATGGAGTGCATCATGGGAGTTTCGACTTCGACGAAGGCATGGGCGTCGAGGAAGCGACGCAGTGACTGGACAACTTTGGCACGCTTGATGAAGACCTCGCGCACCTCAGGATTCATGGTGAGGTCGACGTAACGGCGGCGGTAACGGGTCTCGACATCCTGTAGGCCGTGCCACTTTTCGGGCAGCGGCAGCAGGTCTTTCACCAAAAAGGTGATTTCTTCAACGTGGACGGAAAGTTCGCCGGCACGGGTACGGAAGAGATAGCCTTTCACGCCGATGTAGTCGCCCAGATCGAGCAACTTGAAGAGCTGATAGCCTTTTTCGCCGACAAAGTCGAGCTTGACGTAAATCTGAAGACGGCGGCCGCCCTGCTGCAGGTGGGCGAATCCGGCCTTGCCCATCAGACGAGTCGACATGATGCGCCCGGCCACGCTGACATTGACCCGCGGGCTTTCCAGCTCCTCGGCGGTTTTGGGCACGTACTCGTCGAGAATCTGCGGGATGGTGTGGGTGGTCTCGTAGCGGTAGGGGTAGGCGATCTGGCCCAACGCTTCGATCTGCTTCAGCTTTTCTTTGCGGAGTTCGTAGATTTTCTGATCAAGAGCCAAGGTTGTTGTCCTGCGAGAAGAGCTCCCTGCGATGAGCAGCGCTGCCGGGTAATGAATCTTCGATTATAGACGGCAGGAATGCGAACCACGGAGGCACTGAGACACTGAGGAACGACGGATAATCGCGCAATGCCGCTGAGTCTCATCGTCGCATTTGGCCATGGCGGTTCGTTTGAATGACCGGGCGCGTCTCTGTGCCTCAGGGTCTCAGTGGTAAGTTTTATTGCCCATGGGGATCCAATTTGTGATCTGTGTCATTGAATCGCTCTTCCGGAGGCGGTATAGTGACGCTTCTTCTTACACGATGCTCCGTGTGGAGCGATAATAAGGGCAGTTCATCATGCCACAGAATTACGTGCCGATTTTCATTTTTGCGTTCGTCGCCTTCCTTGTCGCCGCCGGAACCCTGGCGATTTTTACCCTGATCCGTCCTAACCAGCCACATGACACCAAGCTGATGCCGTATGAGTGCGGTATCACGCCGTTTGACAACGCCCGCGGACGCTACACCGTGCGTTTCTACATTGTCGCAATCCTGTTTGTGGTATTCGACGTGGAGACGATTTTCCTTTTCCCGTGGGCGGTGCAATTCAAACTACTAGGCCTGTTCGGGCTGCTGGAAATGGGAATTTTCCTGGGAATTCTTATCGTGGGGTACATCTGGATCTGGAAAAAGGGAGCCTTGGAATGGGTGTAGGTGTTATGACACCCGGCAAAGAATCGAGTCAGCCCCATCCGCGGAACATACCAGTGGATGGGTTTTTGTTTGCGGGGAAGGTGTGACCTCCGGTCGGAACAGTTGTAAGGAAAACTCGCCGCCGGAGAGGGGTTTTCCATATTTGTGATTGCAGTCACAGCCGGTCGTGACCCGCGCACGTCAACATGAGGGATTGAAGCTGCTACAACTTAAAATTGGGTTCGCTTGCAAGGCCGGCGGGCCACTTTAGAGAGGCATCGAATGCCCGAGGACAGCAAGGGACCAGAGTCCGTCTCCCCTCAACCCGAGGGCGCGAAGGCGCCGGCGGAAGCTGCCGTTCCCGACAGGCTGCAAACGGCACCGACCGCGCTCGCGGCGGGTACCGCCGCAGAATCGAAAGCGCCATCGGCTGCCGCACTGACTCCGGCAACAGCGACAAAGACGGCTGCCGTCGCTAACCCAGTCGCGGCAGCCGCGGCCAAACCTGCTGCACCGGCGGCAGCGAAGCCGCCCACAGCTCCTGCCAAGCCAGCCGGACCCGTTCCGGAACCATGGGAGTCGAAGCTGATTACGGCGCTTCGCCAGCAGTACGGTTCGGGGGTCGTGGAGGCGAGCCGCTACCTGGGTCAGAGATACCTGGTGGTCGACAGTTCGATCCTGCCAGAAGTTCTGCTGAGGATGCGCGACGAAGAAGGTTTCGACTACTGCGTGGACATTACCGCCGTGCACTATCCAAAGCGTGAGCAGCCATTTGAGGTGGTGTACGTGCTTTATTCGTTCCCGCACAACGAGCGCATCCGGGTAAAGACCCGCATCAGCGATGGCGAGCATCTACCCTCAGCCGTGTCTATCTGGGAGACGGCCAATTGGCTGGAGCGCGAAGTCTTCGACATGTTTGGGATTGTTTTCGACGGTCATCCTGCGCTTAAGCGCATTCTCCTACCGGACGGGTGGAAGGGGCATCCTCTGCGCAAGGATTACGACATCCTGCAACAGGACCAGGAGTGGGTGCAGATCAACCTGGGCATCGAGAGTGGACAATGAGCCAGCCGATCGACACTGCCTATCTTGACCTCGACACCAAGGACAAGACCTTCCTTGACTCCACGGAAATGGTGCTCAATATGGGGCCCCAGCATCCGTCCACGCACGGGGTGTTGCGCCTCATTTTGAAGCTGGACGGGGAAAAGGTGCTGGGCACCGAGTGCGTCATTGGCTATCTGCACCGCGGCGTGGAGAAGATTGGCGAGAACCGCACCTATGCCATGTTCAACCCCTACGTGGATCGCATGGACTACGTGGCAGCGGTCTCGAACGGGCTGGGCTACTGCGAGACGGTGGAGAAACTGCTGAGCGTAGAAGCGCCACCGCGGGCGCAGTACATTCGGGTGATCTTGACGGAACTGTGCCGCATCTCGAGCCACCAGGTGTGGCTGGGCACGCATGCCCTAGACATTGGCGCGGTAACTCCGCTTTTCTACGCTTTCCGCGATCGCGAGGAAATCCTTAAGATCTTCGAGAAATATTGTGGTGCGAGGCTGACGACGCACGCATTCCGCATCGGCGGCTGCATCTATGAAACGTACGACGGCTTCGAGCAGGACGTGAAGAAGTTCTGCGCGTTCTTCCTGCCGAAGCTGGACGAATATGAAGAGCTGCTGACAACCAACCGCATTTGGGTCACGCGTACCAAGCACGTCGGGATATTGAAGCCGGAAGATTGCATCGCTCTGGGAGTGACCGGTCCGGTGCTGCGCGCCAGCGGAATGAAGTGGGACCTGCGGAAGGTACAACCCTACGAGTCGTACAAGGACTTCGACTTCGAGATCCCGACTGGAGTCAACGGCGACACCTATGACCGCTACCTGGTGCGCATCGCCGAGATGCGGCAGTCAGTGCGCATTCTGCAGCAGGCCGTGGAATCCATTCCGACCGGCCCCATCATGGCGAAGGTGCCCAAGGTGATCAAGCCTCCGGTGGGAGAGGTCTACCACTCGATCGAAGCACCGAAGGGCGAGCTGGGATATTTCATCGTGAGCGACGGGTCCACCCAGCCCTATCGCGTGCGAGTACGTCCGCCGTCGTTCGTTAATTTGCAAGGCCTCGACAAGATGGTGCGCGGATTGCTCGTGGCCGATGTCGTGGCGGTCATCGGCACCCTCGACATCGTGTTGGGAGAGGTGGACCGTTAATGATCGAGTCCATAAAGAACTACTTGACTGCGGGAGTCACGCCGGGCGAAGCGGGCAGCCAGTTCTGGGCCACCATTTACATCGTCGCGATTACCCTGGGCGTCTCGGTGGCGGTGATCGCCATGAACTGGCTAGAGCGGAAGATACTGGCGCACATGCAGGTTCGCCTCGGTCCCATGCGCGTGGGCCCGCACGGATTACTGCAGCCCTTCGCCGATGCGCTGAAACTGCTGATCAAGGAAGACATCATTCCGGCGAATGCCGACAAGCTCGTGTTCTGGAGCGCACCGGTTGTGGTGACCATGACGGCGTTCACGACTTTTCTGGTGGTGCCGTTCGGACGTACTCATGCCGTGACCGACATGAACATCGGCGTCCTGTTCATGCTTGGTATCTCGTCGCTGGGTGTGCTTGGCATCATTATGGCGGGATGGTCGTCGAACTCGCACTATCCGCTGATGGGATCGCTGCGCTCAAGCGCGCAGATGGTGTCTTACGAGATTGCAATGGGATTGGCTATTGTGTGCGCTGTGCTGATGACCAGCCTGCAAACCGGCACCGGCACGCTGAGCATGATCGGCATCGTGGAGGCGCAGAACGCCCAGGGCGCGTGGTTCATCTTCAAGTTTTTCCCTCTGGGATTTCTGGCTTTCATCGTGTTTGCCATCGCCATGATTGCGGAGACCAACCGCGCACCGTTCGATCTACCCGAAGCAGAGTCGGAACTGGTCGCCGGATTTCATACCGAGTACAGCGGATTCCGCTGGTCGCTGTTTTTTCTGGCGGAATACTCGGCAATGCTTGCGGTTTCGTCGATCGCCGTGACGCTGTGGCTCGGCGGGTGGTTGCGTCCGTTCGCCAACACGCTGAGCGGCCCGGCGTGGGACCTGGCATTTTCGCTGATTCCCGGGCTGTCGTTCCTGGTGATGGGGGCGGGATGCTTCCTGGGGACGATACGGATGCCGAAGATTGTGCAGATGCGCGCGCAGGCGATAGGACTGGGCGTGTTTGGCGCACTTGTGGCGGGAACCGGCCTACTGTTGCTGCTACCCGGCGTGCGCGAGCGGGTGCAGGACATCTTCTGGTTCGTTGCCAAAGTTGCATGCTTTATGTACTTGTACATCTGGTACCGCGGAACATTTCCGCGCTACCGCTTTGACCAGCTCATGAAAGTGGGCTGGAAGGTGCTGCTGCCCATCGGGCTTGGCGTTCTGATCGGGACCGCAATCGTGGGCGTGCGCCATGAACTCTGGGCGGCCATCGTGGGGGTGACGCAGTGAGTCTGACTCCACGGTTGCGCAAGGTTTTCCTCGTCGACCTGTTGAAAGGCATGTCGGTGACGTTTAACAACCAGTCGGAGAAGGAGCGAATCACCGAGCAATATCCGCTGGAGCGGCCGGTGATTTATGAGCGCTATCGCGGGCAACCGCGACTCAATACCAATCCCGACACCGGCGAGTCGCTGTGCATCGTGTGCAATCTGTGCGCCCTGGCGTGCCCGGAGCAGTTGATCGTGGTGAAGGGCGAGCGCAATCCGGTAACCAAGCGCAAGGAAGTGGTCTCGTGGTCCTATGACCTGAGCCGCTGCATGTTCTGCGGGCTGTGCGCCGAGGCGTGCTCGACTGATGCATTGGAGCTTTCGCAGGATTACGAGATGGCGCTCTACAGCCGCGACGGCATGGTGCTGGACCAGGCGGCGCTGGAGCGCGGGCCCGAGCCGGTGAGGTACGAACGATGAATCCGGTAGCCACGCCGTTCTTCTTCTACCTTCTGTCGATCGCAGCAATCGTCTCGGCGATAGCGGTGATCACGCGCAAGAACGCGGTGCATGCGGCGCTATCGTTGATCGTGACCCTGATTTCGCTGGCTGGGCTGTACCTGATGCTCTACGCGCCGTTCGTCGCTGCTGTGCAGATCGTGCTCTACGCCGGCGGCATCATGGTGCTGTTCCTGTTCGTGATCATGCTGGTGAATCTCGACCAGAACATCCGCGAAATCCAATTCAACAGGCAGTGGATGGTGGGAATGATCGCGGCGCTGGCGCTGGGTGGATTGCTGCTCTTTGTCATCCGTACGGGACATGAGGTCTTTCCGATTACGTTCAGTGCGGCCCTGCCGGAAGGACAGAACACGCAGCAAGTCGGATTGGCGCTCTACGGGCAATACATGCTGCCTTTCGAAATTGCTTCGCTACTGCTACTGGTAGCGATCGTGGGCGCAGTGGTCATGGCGAAGAAGAGGATCTGAGATGGGGGAGATCACGACACTACATTACCTGGTGGTGGCCGCAGCGCTGTTGATGATAGGGACGATCGGCGTGCTGACCCGGCGCAACGTGGTCATCATCCTGATGTCGATTGAGTTGATCCTGAACGCCGTTAATTTGAACCTGGTGGCGTTCTCGAGGCTCTACGGGTTGCACGGGCAGGTGTTCGCGATCTTTGTGATCACCGACGCAGCGGCCGAAGCCGCAGTGGGACTGGGCATCGTCATTGCCTTCTTCCGGAATAAGGAAACGGTCAACGTAGATGAGGCGGATTTGCTGAAGTGGTAACTGGTCACTGGTAGCTGGTAACTGGTGTTCGAGATAAGCCGGAAGTTCTGACGGATTGGCGAGATCGCCGGGACGGTTTTCACAAGTTACCAATTGCCAGTTCCCAGTCGCCCGAAGCACGTTGCCGAGGGCTGAGAGCTTGGAATTATGTACTTTCTTGACCACATCTGGTTGATTCCGCTGTTTCCCGCGATCGGCGCGGCTGGCATGTTCTTCTTCGGACGCAAGCTAACCAAGTCGGCGGTGAGCGGCATTTGCGTGGGCATGGTGGTGCTGGCCTTCGCCTGGGCTTGCCTTGCGGTATGGCAGTACAGCGGGTACGCGGCGGCAAATCCCGGCATACCGTTTGAGAAGGTGACGTTCACCTGGCTGGGCACCGGCGACAACACATTCAGCTACCCGACGCATGGCGGACAGACCGCGCAGTTCCGTGCCGATGCCGGTTTCCTGCTCGATCCACTTTCGAGCATCTGGCTGCTGTTCGTCACCGGTGTGGGCATGCTGATCCACATCTACTCGATCGGATACATGGGACATGAGGGCGGTTACTACCGGTTCTTCGGCTATCTCAACCTGTTCATGTTCTCGATGCTGACGCTCATTTTGGCGAATAACTTTGCGCTCATGTTCGTGGGATGGGAGGGTGTGGGCCTGTGCTCGTACCTACTCATCGGCTTCTACTTCCTGCGCCACTCGGCCTCGACGGCCGGCAACAAAGCATTCATCGTGAATCGCGTGGGTGACGCGGGATTCCTGCTGGGCATGTTCATGATCGCCTGGTACTTCGGCACAGTGCAGTACACCCAGGTGAACGCGCTGGCGCGCAGCGGTAAGTTCTTGATTGGCGACCCGGTGATAACGGCGGCGTGCCTGCTGCTGTTTGTGGGCGCTTGCGGCAAGTCGGCGCAGTTCCCGCTGTACGTATGGCTGCCCGATGCCATGGAAGGCCCGACGCCGGTTTCGGCACTGATCCATGCGGCGACGATGGTGACGGCAGGCGTGTACATGGTGGCTCGGTCGAATGCGCTGTTCGTGCTGGCGCCGAACGCCATGAAGACGGTTGCGATGATCGGCGCGCTGACTGCGATTTTTGCGGCGACCATTGGACTGGTGCAGAGCGACATCAAACGGGTGCTGGCTTATTCCACGGTGTCGCAACTCGGTTACATGTTTCTTGCCCTGGGAGTGGGCGCTTTTGCCGCAGGAGTCTTCCACGTTTTCACCCACGCATTCTTCAAGGCACTTCTGTTCCTCGGTTCGGGGTCGGTAATTCACGCCTTGAGCGGCGGGCAGGACATGCAGCACATGGGTGCGCTACACGGAAAGATCAAGACGACATTCGGAACGATGCTGATCGGCACTCTGGCGATTGCCGGCATTCCGGGCTTTGCGGGGTTCTTTTCCAAGGATGCCATTCTGTGGGAGACCTGGTCGCGCGAGGCGGGCGCGTATCGCTATCTCTGGTACATTGCATTCTTGACGGCTCTGATGACGTCGTTCTACATGTTCCGGCTGATCTACCTGACGTTTTTCGGTAAGCCGCGCATGAGCCACGAGGTCGAGCACCACATCCACGAGTCGCCGAAGTCAATGACGGCGCCGCTGGTGATCCTGGCGCTGTGCTCAGTGGGAGCAGGCTATTTGGGCATGCCGCACAGTCTGGGTGGGTCGAATCGCTTCGAGAGGTTCCTGGAGCCGGTATTCGCCAAAGAGGGGCAAGTGATGGAGGCCGAGGGCCATGGCGCACAGGTCGTCGCCGGAGAGATGCAGGTAGAGCATACCGATCCGCTGGAGTACGCGCTGATGTTCGCCTCGGTCGGCGCCGCGGTCGTCGGCTGGTGGCTGGCGCAACGCGCGTACAAGAACGCCGGCAAGGGATACAAAGAGCCGATCAACGAAATCTCGCCTCGGTTCTACAAGACGCTGTTCCGCAAATACTACGTGGATGAAATTTACGACTGGCTGTTTACCGGCCGTGCGAAGGTTGGATCGGTACGCTTGGGCATGCTGGGGCTGGGCGAAGGCCTATGGAAGTTCGACGCCGACGTCATCGATGGCACGGTAAACGGCGCGGGATGGACGACACGGCTGAGCGGAAACATTTCGAACTGGTGGGACAAGTGGATCATCGATGGCCTGTTCGTGAATGGAGTGGCGATCCTGACCCGGCTGGTGTCGTATCCGGTGCGGCTGGTCCAGTGGGGATTGGTGCAGTGGTACGCCCTGGTTATGGTGGCTGGGCTGGTGTGCTTCGTCTTTTATTACGTGGTCAAGTGGTGAGTGAGACCGGTTAACGCGGGAGTTTTTCGGAGCAAAAGGGATCCTTCGACTCTGGTTTGCAAAAGCGGCGAACCTCCGCTTCAGGATGAAAACGAAGAAGAGTTAAGCAATGTATAACCACATACTTTCGATTGTGCTGTTCACGCCGCTGGCGGGGGCGATTCTTCTGCTGTGCATACCGAAGGAGAACAAAGATGGGATTCGCTGGATCGCGAACCTCTTTGGATTCCTGGGACTCGTAGTCTCGCTGCCATTGATACCTTGGTTTTGGGCAGTGAAGGAGCGCTCGGGCTTCCAGTTCGTCGAGGGCTCGCCCAACCACTGGATTCCTTCCATCGGCGCCGGCTACATGCTTGGCATTGACGGCGTTTCTTTTCTGCTGATCATGCTGACGACCCTGCTGGGAGCGGTCTCAATCCTGTCGTCGTGGGAGGCCATTCAAGAGCGCGCGAAGGAATACTACGTATGGTTCCTGGTGCTGCAGACGGGCATGCTTGGCGTCTTCATGGCCAATGACTTCTTCCTGTTCTTCGTGTTCTGGGAGGCCATGCTGGTGCCGATGTACCTGTTGATCGGCATCTGGGGCGGGCCGCGCAAACTGTATGCGGCTATTAAGTTCTTCCTGTACACGCTTTTCGGCTCGGTGCTGATGCTGCTGGGCATCATCTTCCTGTACTTCCATCACCACACGCTGACGGGCGCGTACACCTTTTCCATACCGGAGCTCTACACCACCGCGCCCAAGATCGCTGGCCCGGCGGCGTTGTGGTTGTTCTTTGCCTTCTTCCTTGGTTTTGCGATCAAGGTACCGATGTTCCCGTTCCACACTTGGCTGCCGGATGCGCACGTCGAGGCACCAACTGCCGGGTCGGTGATTCTGGCAGGCGTTCTGCTGAAAATGGGGACGTACGGTTTCCTGCGCTTCTCGCTGCCGTTTTTCCCGGTAGTAGCGATGACGCCGTGGGTGCGTCAGTTGCTGGTCACGCTTTCGATCATCGGCATCATTTACGGTGCGCTAGTCTCGCTGGTGCAGAAAGACATGAAAAAGCTGGTGGCGTACTCGTCGGTGAGTCACCTTGGTTTCTGCACGCTGGGCATTTTCGCCGTCAGCCCATTGGGGCTGAGCGGATCGGTGATCCAGCAGATCAACCACGGCATCTCCACCGGCGCACTGTTCTTGATCGTCGGCATTCTGTACGAAAGGCGGCATACTCGCGAGATCTCGGAGTATGGCGGTATTTCTACGATCATGCCGGTGTACGCGACCATCTCGCTGATCATGTTCATGTCGTCGATGGGCCTGCCATTGCTGAATGGTTTCGTGGGCGAGTTTACGATCCTGCAGGGAACGTTCATGGAGAACAAATGGTGGGCGGCTTGGGCCGTGCCCGGCATGATCCTCGCCGCGGCCTATCTGCTGTGGCTGTTTCAGCGCGTGTTCTTCGGGTCGTTGAACAATCCCAAGAACGCCAAGCTGCCCGATCTGTCGGCACGCGAACTGGCGACCTTTGTGCCGCTGGTAGTACTGGCCTTCGCCATCGGGCTGTATCCCAAGCCTCTGTTTCAGATCCTGGCGACGCCGGTTAACAACCTGGTCGCGACGGTACGCCCCGAGTATCCGGGCCTAACTAAGCCGGTGGTAGCAGCAGAGCCCGCTAAGACCGTACGGCCGGATGCTGCGACTCCGCTACCCGAGTCGCCGAAGGCCTCTGAGGTGATGACGCCGAACACCACAGGAAGTGCGAGCGAAACGGGTGTGACGAGGAAGGGAGCGCTGCTTCCAGTAAAGACGGCGCAAGTAAATTCCACTGCGGCCGTAGCTGCAGGCGGGAAGTAGGGTGAAATTGTGGGCACTTCGCTCAGTCTTAGTTTTTCGAGCAGCGACTACATGCTGACGCTACCCATGCTGCTGTTGTCGCTGTTTGCTCTCGGCATCCTGCTGATCGACCTGATCCTGCCGGAGCAGTGGAAGCCCGTGAACGCTTTCACCGCTCTGGCCGGAATCGCATTTTCGGCGGCGGCGGTGGGGAAGTTGCACCTCGCGTATCGGGTGGCGGAGCAGCACGGCGGAGTGGTTAGCGACTTTACCGGCTTCATGGGCACGCTGGTTGTGGACCGCTTCGCAATTTACTTTTTCTATTTGTTCCTGGTGGGGGCCGCAATCGCCATTCTGATGTCGATCCAGTATCTGGAGATCGAGAGGGAAAATCACGGCGAGTTTTACGCGCTGATTCTGTTCTCGGTGGTTGGCATGATGTGCATGGCCGCCGGCTATGACATCGTGCTGTTGTTCATTGGCCTGGAACTGATGGCGATCTCGACCTACGTGCTGGTGGGTTTCCTGCGGCGCGATAAGCGTTCGAATGAGGCCGCGTTGAAATACCTGTTGCTCGGTGCGTTTTCCTCGGGACTATTTGCCTATGGCCTTTCCCTGTTCTACGGCGTTACCGGCAGCACTAACCTGGGACTCATCGCACGGAATCTTCAGGGAACGATGGCGACGCGGCCGCACGATCCGGTCGTCGCATTCGCGTTGCTGACGACGACCGTAGGCGTGCTGTTCAAAATTGCGGCGGTACCGTTCCACCAGTGGGCGCCTGACGCCTACGAGGGTGCCCCGACCAGTGTGACGGGCTTCATGTCGGTCGCGGTGAAGGCGGCGGGATGGGCCCTGCTGCTAAGAATCTTTCTCTTCGGACTATCGCCATTGCGCCCGATGTATGTGCCGCTGTTGATCTTCGTTGCGATTGCAACCATGACCGTCGGTAACCTGGCGGCGATCTCGCAGAACAACCTGAAGCGGCTGCTAGCCTACTCATCGATCGCACACGTAGGCTACATGCTGCTCGGTTTGGTGGCCAGCGATGGCGTGAACAACTCCACCGGGATCATGGCGATCATGATCTATCTGCTGGTGTATACCTTCATGAACCTGGGCGCGTTCGCGGTGATCACTTCGTTGCGGCGGTGTAGCATTATCGGCGATGAGATCGACGACATAGCCGGCCTGTACTTCAAGGCTCCGGCGGAAACCATGCTGATGCTGATGTTCCTGCTCTCGCTGGCGGGAATTCCTCCGCTGGCCGGCTTCTGGGGCAAGTACTTCATCTTCCTCAGCCTGATCCAAACCGGGCATTACATTCTGGCGTCTCTGGCCGTCCTGTACGCCGTGATCGGACTGTACTACTACATGCGCGTTGCCAGCGCAATGATGGTCCGGCCTGCGGCAGATGGGGAGCCGGTCAGCGTGGGCCCAGCGATGGGGCTCGCGCTGCTGGTCACGGCGGCAGGAACGATTGGCATCGGGATGTTCCCGAACTTCTTTATCAACGCCGTGAACTGGTCGCTAGGGTTGGCGCAGGGCACGCATATGGCGGTGGTGCTTCGCTAGGTGGCGAGTGGCCTCGCTTCGTTTTCACACGCGGTACCGCCGGCACCGTGACTACGGAATCATGACCAGTCTGCGGCCGTGAAGACCGCTGCGGGTCCACGTGCGTTCAATGTCAGCGAGCGGAACCGGCTCGACATCGACGTGCAATTCACCGCGGGCAGCGAGATTCATGAGCTGCTGGAACGCGTCGGACAGGACACTGAGAGGCGGCATCATCCCAGAACCCACGATCATTATTGCCGCGCTGCGCAAAGCTGCCGCTGGAAGTGAGATTGACGTTCCGGCGCTGTCGCCAATCTGCACCAGGCGAGTTCCTGAGTGTGCCGAAGGAAACCCCTTGCGGGTCATCGCTGCAAGAAGTACTTGGGTGGGGCGACCCCAGAGATAGTCGAGTACGATGTCGAAGCCACCCTCTGCGCCTTCGCGTGCAAATGTTTCGGCTAGGTCTCCTTCCGCCATGTCCAGTCGGATGGCCGCGTCCGCACCCAGCTTGTGCAACCCTGTCAGGATCGCTTCATTTCGTCCGGCAGCGACGACCCTCGCAGCGCCGAGGTGCTTCGCGATCTGAATCGCGAGTTGGCCGGCAACTCCGGTGGCGCCAAGGATCAGCACGCTCTCACCTGGCGAAAGACGCGCGGTGGTGATCAACGGCAGCCAGGAAGACAGTCCGGGATTCGGAAGGGCAGCAGCGAGGACGTCATCGACCCCGTCCGGCACCGGCCAGCAGAATGATCGCGGAACCACAGTTCGCTGGCACATCGAACCATTAGGAAATCGACGCACCCCGAAGAAAACGCGCGAGCCACCGTCGAGCCTTCCAACACCCTCCACCCCGCATATGAACGGCACTTGCTTTGGGCTGGCGTAGTGTTGTCCACTCGCCAGCAACCGGGTTGAGGGATTCAACGCAGCGGCGGTGACATGTACGAGGACTTCGTCATCGTTAGGGACCGGATCAGGAATCGATTCGAAGTGAGGTGGCTGACCAAAACTATGCAGAACTGCAGCGTTCATAGTTCCACCTATTATCGGCGGTGCGAGTCTATCGCGAAACTGGGGCCATTACAAGGAATCGAGCATCTGCGTTTTGTATAATCGATAGTTTGCACACCATCCTTGAGGAGAATCCATTGCAGCAGGCAGAAATCGGCATTATCGGCGGGAGTGGTCTGTACTCCATGCCGGGCCTGTCCGAGGTGCGCGAGGTGTCGCTGGAAACGCCCTTCGGTACGCCGTCGGATGCATATGTGCTGGGTACGCTGAGCGGCCGCAAGGTAGCGTTTTTGTCGCGGCACAGTCGAGGACATCTCCTTATGCCGACCGAGTTGCCTTACCGGGCGAACATTCATGGCTTCAAGCAACTGGGTGTGGAGCGTATTGTTTCACTATCGGCGGTGGGTTCGCTGAAGGAAGAACATAAGCCGCTGGATTTCGTGATCCCCGACCAATTTGTAGATCGGACGCGACATCGCGTCGACACTTTTTTTGGCGACGGCCTGGTGGCGCACATAGGGTTTGGAGAGCCGGTCTGTACCGAGACAGCGAAATATGTTGAGGAAGCCTGCCGCCGTGCCAACGTCAATGTGAAGCGCGGCGGCACCTACCTCAACATGGAAGGCCCGCAGTTTTCCACCAAGGCGGAGTCGAACCTGTACCGCAGTTGGGGGATGGATGTTATCGGCATGACGAACCTAACTGAGGCGCGCCTCGCCCGTGAAGCGGAGCTTTGCTATGTGACGGTCGCCATGGTAACCGATTACGACTGCTGGCATCCGGAGCATGACCACGTGACAGTTGAGCAGATCATTGGGGTACTGGTAAAGAACGCGGAGAACGCCAGCAACGTGGTGCGCGAGGCGGTCGCAGTGATCCCAAAGGAACGCGGCTGCAAATGCGGGTTGGCACTCAGTCACGCCATCATCGCTCAGAAAGATAAGGTGCCGGCGGCAACGCTTGAGCGACTGAAACTAATCGTCGGCAAATACTTCGAGAACGAAAAAAAACAATAGGAGCCCTGGTCTTGTCCATCGTTGTGGTCGGTTCGGTTGCGTTCGATAGTCTGAAAACGCCTTATGGTGTCCGCGAGAGAGTGCTCGGCGGCGCCGCGACTTACTTCTCTCTGTCCGCCAGTTATTTCACCGAAGTTCGCGTGGTCGGAGTGGTGGGAGATGATTTCACTGCCGAACACGAAGCTGTGATGAACAAGCGCGGTGTGGACACGCGCGGCATCCAACACTCCGACGGCAAGACCTTCTTCTGGGCAGGGGAGTACGGCGATAATGTGAACGAAGCCAAGACGCTGCAGACGGACCTGAACGTATTCGCCAGTTTCCAGCCGCAGATTCCGGAGGAGTACCACAACTCCGAGTTCCTGTTTCTCGCCAACATCGATCCCGTTTTGCAAGCGCAGGTGCGTGATGCCATGCCGGGCGCCAAACTGGTGGGCGGCGACACCATGAATTACTGGATCAAGGACCATCGGCAAAGCCTCGGCGAGATGCTCAAGCGGGTCGACGTATTGCTGATCAATGACACGGAGGCGAAGATGTTAGCCGGTGACAGCAGCCTGCCGCGTGCCGCGCGCAAGGTCTTGGAGTTAGGGCCGAAGACGCTGGTCGTTAAGCACGGCGAGTACGGCGCGACAATCTTTTTCCGTGACGGCGCATTTGCGGGCGGGCATCATCCTTTCCGCGCTCCCGCATTGCCATTGGAGGAAGTGCGTGACCCAACGGGAGCGGGCGACAGTTTCGCCGGCGGATTCATGGGCTATATCGCGTCGCAAGGCGAGGTGACGCGCGACGTGTTGAAACGTGCCATGTTTTATGGCAGCGTGATGGGGTCGTTTTCGGTGGAGCGGTTTGGCACGGAGCGCTTGCAGTCGCTGACGCGAGAAGAGATCGACCAGCGCTTCAATGTATTTCGCGAGCTAACCCACTTGGGTTAGACTCCGGCACATCGTACGTTCGCCTGAGGGAAGACAGATCTTGGATAGTTGCGTGGTGCGGCGGGCAATGGCAGGCGTGGCCCAGATCAGTTAGTCGCTGGATCTTGTTGCGACCCTCGCCTGTCTTCAGGCAACGCACTGGCGATCGATTGCCGAACAGCCGCCATCAACTCCTCGCGATCCGCAAATCCTGATGACTCGATCGGCGGATGAAATATCACCGTCGCCTTTCCCGATCGAATCGCCCAGGTTCCCTTCGGCCAACACTCGGCGGTCCCGAGAAGTGTCACCGGGATGACCGCTACGCCTGCCTCGATCGCCATGTGAAACGGCCCCTTCTTGAAGGGCAGTAACCGGCCATCGGGCGAGCGCGTCCCTTCCGGAAAGATCACCATGTTCAGTCCACGCCGCAGGACCTCCGCCGCAGCACGTACGCTTTCAATGGCGGCCTCGCGATTACTCCGATCCACGGGAACCATCTCTGCCATTCTCAGCAATCCCCCAAAAATCGGAAGGCGGAAGACCTCTTTTTTGATCAGTACCGAGCAACGGCCGGGAATGGAAGGCACGAAAACTGGCGGATCGAGGTTTGACACGTGATTCGACATGAAAATGTAATTTCGAGAGGGCTGCAGGTTTTCCAAGCCGCGGGTTTCGATCTCTACGCCGGCCAGGCGCACACCGGTGACGGCGAGTTTCATGCCGATGCGATACAACGGCATAATGTTGCCGGTCAGCACTGCGTGGAGCAACATAACGGGTCCCACGATCAGGATCGACAACCCCCAGAATGTCAGCAGGAATACGGTGCGGATCACCGTCCACCGCCGTTCTCATCGTCACCATGGATCCAGGCCACGCGATGGGCACGTTGTTCAGGGGTGACAGAGGCGAGATCCTGAAGGAGATACACTCGCTCCTCACGTGAGCTTAGTTTCAACTTGACGTCGCGCTGCCCGCGCCGGTTCGTCAGCCGGAGTTTCACCGTTGTTCCCGGACGCATGTGGGCGAGTTGGTCGTCGATGGATGCGGTTGCCGGCTTGCCATTTATTTCGACGACGCGATCTCCAATCGCCACAGCTGCGCGATGCGCTACGCTGTTTGCGTCGACAGAAACGACTTCTGGCTGCGCCCCAGGGCTCGTCGTGGTGGTGGTAAATCCCGCTGACGCCGCGCGAACCGTGGTTTCGGCGACTTGCAGGCCGACGAATCCGAAAAACTCGCTGTAGGGCAACTCCCTGACTCCCGCCACGTACGCGTGAAAGAATTCCGCGAAACTCTCACCAGTTATGCTCTCCGCTGCCTGCTGCACGCCGTCGGAATCAGGGAAGAAACGGCCTTTCTTGGCGTAGTTTTCATTCATCCACTGGAACAGATCGCGTAACGACTTTCTGTCCTGTGTGATCTGTCGGATGCGCAAGTCGAGCAATACCCCTAGCACCTCGCCCTTGTTGTAGTAGCTGATGCTGCGCTCAGGCGAGCGGTAAAATGCATTGTCCTCAAACCACGCGTCGAGGCTCGACTCCTCCGCCGACTGCCAGCGATGCGCAGGTCGCGACTGCAACTCGTTGATCTCACTGGCGACCCTGTCAAGATATTGTCGGTCGCTCAACAGGCCTGCCCGGGCCAGCAGCATGTCTCCCACGGTGCTGGTTACTCCCTCGCTGAACCAGAGTGCGCGCGTGTCCATGGCGCGCTGATAATCGACCGGTTCGAGCGACTGCGGCCGGATG
>Ga0306920_100001203_pt1 | contig 32087 bp, 28 predicted proteins | sample flu12Cox44000170_FD_204666 | JGI IMG/M metagenome (GOLD analysis project Ga0306920, IMG submission 204666) | Lab enrichment of tropical soil microbial communities from Luquillo Experimental Forest, Puerto Rico - flux4day.12C.oxic.44.000.170 (v2)... | ecosystem: Environmental > Terrestrial >...
TGGGGCCGTACCGAACGAGCCCGGCTCAACGGGCAACAGAACCTACAACGGTAAGCTCGACGATCAGGGCACGATGACCGTCGACGTGCTGCGTGAGGCGGCAGATCGTGGACTCGTGGTGGTCGTCTCCGAGCAGGGGCAGAACACGCGCCGATCTGCGCCGGCAACCTGTGCAGTTTACGGTAATACGACCGTCGTCTGCGACCCGAGTAAACCGGTGAACGCCGACGCGTTCACGCTCCTGCGCTTTCTCGGTGCGAACTTCTTCGATCCGGGCCAACTCGATGCCAAGCAGCACTGGTCGATTTCGGAGCACAAAAGCAACACGAGTGTCAGCGCCGACTACACGGTCAACAGCGACAATAACGGCGTCATGAAGATCGATGAAAAGCGGCGCGTCCAGGATACGTCGGTCGGTTCGGTCACTATCGACGCTCAGACGAAGCTGGATTACAACAGCAATCGGCTACTCCCGACGGCGATCGACGAATACGCAACCGAAGAGCAGCACAGCGGCGTCGTCGGCACCACGACGACCACCTTTCAAACGACGTTCAACCTCGTCTCCGACTCGATGGCCAAACAAACCGGCCAGTAACGGTAAAGCCGGAGCGTGACGATCTACCGCGCGCTCATTGGCGCATTCTGGCTGCTCTTCATCGCGGTTTGGGTGGCTGCGGCGTTCGGCGCGAAGCAGAGCCTGGGCTCGCGCGCGAGGTGGCGAGAGCGCGTACTGCCTTTCGTCGCCATCGCGCTCTTCGTGCTCGCGTTGCGCACCCCGGTGATTAGCCACGCACTGCGGCATGCGCGCGCGTACATCGTCAACACCGATCCGCACCTGGGCGTTGCTGGTGTAGTGCTCTGCGCGCTCGGCATCGGGTTGGCAATCTGGGCACGCATCTATCTTGGTCGGAACTGGGGCCTGCCGATGACGCGCAAAGAGCACCCGGAACTCATTACGTCGGGGCCGTACGCGTACGTACGCCACCCGATCTATTCCGGAATAATGCTTGCCATGCTCGGCTCGGCGATTGCCGAGACGTTCGTCTGGCTGGTACCGCTTGCGCTTGTGGGCGTGTACTTTATCTACAGTGCGCGAGCCGAGGAGAGGCTCATGGCGCAAGAGTTTCCGCAAGCCTACTCCGCTTATCGGAAACGGACGAAGATGCTCGTGCCATTCTTACTCTGAACGCCTCCGTCACCCTGAGCGGAGTCGAAGGGTGACATAAACTCGCCACCCCGTGCGTTTTGGTGCGGCGCGTTCGGTACTATGGATCCCTCAACGCAACGCGTTTTAAGGAGAACCCGATGCACTCGGTAGCCACCCGGTGGCACGCGCTGCCGGCCCTCGCCCTCATCGCCGGCCTTACAGCCTGCTGGGGCGGGCAAACCGCCGGCGCCGGCCTCGTCCCGAACACTTCCGTTCCGGAGGTGTCAACGCCGGCAGCCTCCGCGCCGGCTCACGCTGACGGCGACGCGCCTGATCTGAACGGCCTTGGTGCAAACGTCTCCGTTCCAGCGGAAGTAGCGCCGGAAGCCCCCGCGCCGGCCCACACCGACAACACCGCCCCCGCGCTCCAGGGTCCGCTCATGTTCACCACAAACCGCGATAGGAACGCCAATCATCAGTCTTCGCTGCAAACTCCTTCGGTCAGTCGATCGCGATCCACGCCAAAGGCGTCAAAGGAAACGCGGCACCGAATAACTTCAGCGCGGCGCCGGCAGCGGAACGACCAAGACGCGCGGGTTGAAGTCCGGCGGCGGCACGTCCAATATTCCCGCCGGCGGCGCTACCGGACGCACGCCGATCGAAGCGCACGACCAGCGGCTCGGAATCGTGCGAATGGTTTGGTCGGGAACGATCGCCGCCGTAGCGGGAATCGGGGGTCGATCGCCGCTTAATCGTAGCGCGTCGAAACCGCCCGATAAATCGCCGGTGGCGTCGGTCGCGTCGCGCGGCCCGAACGGCGCGTAGCGCGCTTCGTCGGGAAGTTGCGCGAGCGGCGTACGGTTGAAGAGATGCTCCACGAATTTGATAACCGACGCCTGATCGTCGTTCTCGTGGACGACGCCGGTGCGCGCATAGGGAGAGATAAGCAGCAACGGCACGCGCTGGCCGTTGCCGCACGGATTGCCGTCGGGGCAGACGAGCCATGCCGGCGGCGGCACGTGGTCCCAAAAGCCGCCGGGATCGTCCCAAGTGATAACAATCGCCGACCGGCTCCAGTATTTACTGCGCGCAATGACGTTGACCAGCGCGGCAACGTCTGCTTCGGCGATCTGCGAATCCGATTCGCCCGGATGATCGTCGTCGCCTAAGAATGTATGCGGCGGCGCATTCGCCGGGTGCAAGCCTTGATTGCTCCCGAACCCGCCCTTGAGATAGAAGAGACTGCCCCCGCCGAGCTTCCCCTGTTCGACGTCCGATGCGAACCGCGTGATATCGTCAACGTGCTGATCCATCGTCGGATTGTTCGCGATGTAGCCGAAATAGTGCGGCGCCAGATGATGCGTTACGAGCGTAACGCGTCCCGGGTCGGCTGGATTGGCATAGCCTTGCTCGTACCAGGTCCAGTTGATTGGAGCATGGCCTTGCGCGCGTAAGAAAGCGATATCGTCGCCGACGTCCTGTGTATAATGCGTTAGGCGCCCAGCCTCCGCGCCTTCGAGGTTAAGCAGCACGGTCGCATAGGTTTGGTCGACCTGACGCTGTAGGCTGAAAACGACCTGGTTGTATGGGCCCCATGCGGGGTCAAGATCGGAGACGATCGGTACGCCGCGAGTCGGAGCTGCTTCGGGTTGTCGCGTGTACGGTGGACCGATCGCCCCGTATCGCTTGTATTCCGTCTCGCCGTTTTGGGCCGCAATGATCTCGACGTTGCTCGGCGTCGACGGTGCACGCAGACCCTGAAAGAACGAGTCATAGAGCGCGAATCGGCTCGCGTACATCCAGAGATAGGGAATCGTGTCGCAATCGACGTGTGCCATCGCCTCATCACCGACCGAAGCCGCCTTTGCGGATAGCATCCCGCCGAGCTCCTTTAGCCGCTCGAGAGGGAGACTTTGGGCCCATGCGATTTGCGCACCGACGAAGCCGTCCATCGCTCCGCCATGGATTGCGGCGTCTACGAGCGTCCGGGAGTTGTTCAAAAGGCCCAGCTCGGGCTCGACAACACGAAACGCCTGCGTCTCGCGCTTTGCAATCGGATTGTACTGGCGAAAGCCGTGTTTGCGCGCGGCGTTCGTATAAATGCCGTTCGCTCCTGGGAATGTTCCGAAGTAATGATCGAAGGATCGGTTTTCCTGATAAATCACGAACACGTAACGGACTCGCTCGCGAATCAAGCTTTCCAGCGATGGTCCCTGACTCGGCGCCGTCGCAAGCAGTAATGCCGCGACCCCCAAGAGTACGATAGAGCGCATGACGGCGCAGGTTCGCGCGGGTCTCGCGCGCCGCCTCGGTGTTTTCGATGCTGCGCTCATCGTGATCGGCGGCGTCATCGGCTCAGGCATCTTTCGTACACCGGCAGTCGTGGCGCAACGCGAGCCGGTGCCGGCGCTCATGCTAGCGGCGTGGGTGGCCGGCGGAATCGTTGCGCTCTTCGGCGCGTTTGTGCTCGGCGAGCTCGCCGCGCGGCGTCCCGACGGTTGCGGCGCCTACGCGTATTTACGCGACGCGTTCCATCCGATCGTCGGCTTCGCGTATGGTTGGGCTGCTCTGCTGGCGGCGTTAACCGGGGGTTTGGCGGCAGCGGCAATCTTGTTCTCAGGATACTTCCTGTCGCTGACGGGACTCACTCCGGCGCCGGCACTGGTTGCAGCGATTACGCTCGCCGCTCTCGCGCTCATCAACGCACTTGGCGTTCGGCAGGGCGCAAGTTTTCAAAACACGATGACGGTCTTGAAGCTCGCGGCGCTGGTCGCGCTTGTCGTCGTGGGTTTCCTCGCGCATCCGAAAGCGCAGCCCGAAACGGCCCTGATTTCCCCGTCAGGGCGCGGCGCGATCGGCGCGTTCAGCGTCGCAATGATCCCCGTGCTCTTTGCTTATGCCGGAGCATACATCGTCAACTTCATGGCGCCCGAGACGAAGAATGCAGTGCAGACGCTACCGCTCGGCCTAACGCTGGGAATGAGCGGCGTCGCGATCGTTTACGTTCTCGTCAATGTAGCCTGCATTCGCGTGCTGGGTGCCGGCGGTTTGGCGCATACCGACGTTCCGGCTGCGGATGTCTTCTCTGCTGCGGCCGGTCCGATCGGAATTAGACTCGCCTCGATTGCCATCGCGGTCACGACGCTGGCATACATGAGCAATCGAATGCTGGCGGTGCCGCGCCTCTACCACGCAATGGCTGCCGACGGTCTCTTCTTTCGAAGCGTTGCGTGGGTCGATCCGCGAACGCGCGTACCGGTCGTTGCGGTGATTCTCCAAGCCGTCGTCGCGATCGTCATCGCGCTCTCGGCCGACTACGGGCACATCCTCAACTATGCGACGGCGGTCATCTACGCGTTCGTCGGACTGCTCGCGCTTGCTATCTTCGTGTTGCGCGCCCGCGATCGTAACACCCTAGACGAAGGTGCCGCTGGTTTCCGCGTGCCGTTGCATCCCGTCTCGACCGCAGTCGTCATGCTCGTGTCGTGGGGCATCGCGATTGCAACCTGCATCGCCTATCCGCGCGACGGACTCATGGGCCTGGCGATCGTCCTGAGCGCCGTGCCCATCTATTTCATCTGGGCGCGCTACCGCGTCGCGCACCGCGTCGTGTCACCCTAAGCGGACTCTGTAGTGTGAGCCTAAGCGGAGTCGAAGGGTGACGTTATGAGGCCGTCACATCTCGAATGCTCGGGCCATCCCAATCATCGTGTCATCCTGAGCCCTTCGACTCCGCTCAGGACAGGCTCCGTCGAAGGAGCTCGCGGTATCACCCTGAGCTTGTCGAAGGGTGACCTCGCAGCGACCTGTCCGCACTGCGGCGCGCCGCTGCTAGTGCGATACGGCGTTGAAAGCTTGTCGCGCGAAGCGGTCGCGGCCCGTGCATGGACGATGTGGCGTTATCGCGAGATGCTTCCGATCGCCGATGACGAGGAGCCGATATCGCTGGGCGAGGGCGGCACGCCGCTGCTTGCGCTGCATCGCTTCGAATCGGAGCTCGGACTGGACGGCCTTTACGTTAAGGACGAATCGCAAAATCCCACCGGCTCGTTTAAGGCACGCGGCATGTCGGTCGCGGTTACGGTTGCGAGACGGTTAGGTGCGACGTCGTTCGTCGCACCGAGCGCCGGGAATGCCGGCGGCGCGCTCGCGGCATACGGCGCACGTGCGAGTCTGCCGGTGCGCGTCTACGTACCGCGCGATACGCCGGCGCTGCTGATCGAGGAGATGCGCGGCTATGGCGCTGAGGTGGTTTTTGTGGACGGCTTAATCGACGATGCGGGGCGCCTTGCGGCGGAATACGCGCGCGAAAGCGGCGCTTTCAACGTCGCGACCTTCCGCGAGCCGTATCGCGTCGAGGGAAAGAAAACGATGGCGTACGAGCTGGTCGAGCAGCTCGGTAGGGTCCCCGGAACGATCGTCTACCCGACCGGCGGCGGAACGGGACTCGTTGGAATGTGGAAAGCCTTCGAAGAGCTCCAGCACCTCGGCTGGATCGGCGCCGAGCGGCCCGTGATGATTGCCGTTCAAGCCGAAGGCTGCGCGCCGATCGTTCGCGCCTTCGAGCGTGGCGACGAGAGTGCGACACTCGTCGAAAACGCTTCGACGCGCATGTGGGGCTTGCGCGTTCCGAGCAGCATCGGCGATCGGTTGACGCTGCGCGCACTGCGTGAATCACGCGGATCGGCCATCACGGTCTCGGACGATGCCGCCGAAGGGGCGGCGCGCGATCTCCATCGAATCGAGGGCATCTACGCAACGATCGAAGGCGGCGCGACTCTGGCCGCACTACGCATCCTGCGCTCCCGCGGCGCCACGCTTACGCCGCCGATTGTGCTGTTCAACACCGCATCGTCGTCGAAGTACGCAGTGTCATCCTGAGCGCTTCCAGTGTCACCCTGAGCCCTTCGACTTCGCTCAGGACAGGCTTCGTCGAAGGCTGACTTGGGCATTACGTGCCCGCATCTTCGCCTCGGTGTAGCACATATTTGACGATGAAGCGGTCGAGTGTAGTATATGTCGCGCGGTATTGGCTTGCGCGAGCGTACGATTTGCGCGGACTCGATGCCGACGCGCTGCGTCTCGCTAACGTTTTGCTCGGCATGTATCCCAACGAGACGAGCGCCCTCGTAATTCGCCTGCGCGTCGAGGCGCGCGAAGGCGACACGCGCGCTGCGCTTGCCGATTTCCGTCAAATCGAGCGCACCAAAGACGTGGCCGTTACCGATCTCGTTCCGCTTGCATCAGCCGAGATCGCAATGGGGAACACCGCCGAAGCGTTGCATTTAGTACGGCGGTACTTCGCGTCAGGCAATCATGATATTGACACGCTCTACCGATTGCGCACGACCCGGATCTCGATGAGCTCCGCCGACTAGTCGGTTCCAGCGGACTCACGCCCACAGCCGAATAGACGCCGTCAATTAGTTAGGAACGAGCTTACCTAGTCTGGAACGAACTCACGAGGAAGCGTGGCGTGCATCCGGTGCCAAAAACATTCCAATAGAGGCTCACCGCCTGACTCGGTCCGATGAGGTAGTTGTTTGGAATGGATGAGGCGTAATAGACCGGGTTCGGATACGAGGGAGTCGCATGCGGCATGGGAATCTCTGACTTGCTGATTCCGAAAAACGGGCTTGTTCCGGTCGACGACCCGTTGGATTGCTTGAGGAAGAAATTGTACTGGTTATTATTTGGTAATTGTCCGTTCGTGGAGACGTAGACATTCCCCAAGTTTCCCGGCGCCCTTCGCGCATTTGGCCTTGGAAAGAGCACCTCCAGTTGGACCGGAGGACCGCCGCAGCTGTTTCCGGTCACCGGCGGCAAGCTTGTGGTACCAGGGCCGCACGCCGTTAAGAGACTCGCTCCGGTAATAAAGGCGAAGAGCGCTCCAATCGAGTGTTTCATGCGTAGGCATCCTCTCTGTTGCGTTTTGGGCCCTGCCGGGCCCAATGTGCTTTGCTGAGATATACCCAGAAGGTCGGCATTTACCACCACGTCGGCAAGTCGCGATCACACGCAGTCGCCGTACTTCCAAGCGGCGGGCGCCGAGGTTCTCAGCCTGTTCATTCGGCGTGAGCTGAAGAACGGCGCGGCGTATGGCGGTCTTGCGATAACCAATGCGAAGCGTGCACTTGGAATACGACCTTCATACAGCTCTGTAAATGCGGGCGGTCGGCTCGGGTAAAACACGCAAGCGACCGAGATGGGATGCGGACGTTTTCGCACCTTCTGTATCGTCCCCTCGGCGCGACTGCACCCAATGAGCCGGGCTCAGTCGCACGTAGGATTCGCTCGGCAAAGGCACGCATCTGCTGCGGGTGGTGCGCAGCCTTCGATTTGGCGTTGCAACGGCCGACCACCAGTGCGAGGCGTACGACGGACGCGACGAAATTCGCGACATTTGGGAGCGAGTACGGGGGCTCGTTCCTCGTGCCAAGGCTACCGACTTTTGGAATCGCTACGATGAAGACATCGAGCTCGCAAAAGGGCTCGGATGCACCGTTTTCCGCTTATCGCTCTCGTGGGCGCGGCTCGAGCCCGAGCCAGGCGCCTGGAGCGACGAAGCATTCGCACACTACCGGGATCTTTTGCAAGCAATTCGCAAAGCCCCAATGTCCACAGTCGTTACGCTGGTGCACAACACGTGGCCGTTGCAAGTGCAGGCCGCCGGCCGCGGCGCCGGCCCGTTGGATTCGGGCTTCCCGGATCGTGTTGCGCGCTTCGCCACGCAGGTTGCGCAGCGACTCGGCGATGTGATCGACGATTACGTCACCCTTAACGAGCCAAATCAGCTCGTCTACGGCTGGATCAAAGGCTTTTGGATGCGCGCCTACGCGATGCCGCCGGGGCAGCCGCCCTACGAGAGCGGCGACGCGCAAATGGACGACGTGCTCACGCTCATTCCCAATCTCTTTCGTGCTCATGCAAAGGCGCGCGAAGCGATTCGGCGCATTAGGCCCAACGCGCGCGTAGGCTCGAATCCGCTGGTTTTGGGCTTGCCGCAATGGTTGCAGCGCTGGATCGATCGTAATGCCACGCGCCTGCAATCGCCGGAGGATGCGAAGCGGCAGGCGGCGCGCATTGCGCAATCGGCGGTCGTCGAGGGCGGGCGCGTAGATTGCACGATCGCACAGCTCACGTTGACGCAGGAGCGCCAGCAGCATGTGTTCTTCTCCGAGCCGTACTATTGCGCGTATCCCGCCGCGCTGCGCGCGAGCACGTTCGTGCTTCCCAGCGACATCCAAGAGTGGCACAGCCGCGTCGGCGTGGTCGCCGATACGCTGCCCGCAAGCATCGTTGGCGGCTCGTTCCCCGCGGCGTCGATCAGCTACTTTAATGCGATGGACGATGCCGTTGAGGAGCTGCGGCGCAGTGAGGTTGACGCCGTTTTTGACGATGACGTGACGCTGCGCCAGTACGCGGGCGACTCGTTCGAGCTCACCCGGTTGCCGGGCCAGCCGCAGTACTTTGCCGTCGCGATGGCACTCGGGAGCCGCACGTTGCTCAATATCGTCGATCGCGCGATCCGTGAGCTGCGGCATGAGCATCCCGAGATTCCCGACGCCTTCAATCGCAAGACGGTCGCGCATATCGGGCGCGAAGGCGACGCGGAAGCCGATGCAAAGCGCGACGTACCGGAGATGGATCGCTCGATCGCGCGTATTCGCAAACGCGGGAAGTTGCGTGTTGGTATTCATCCGGGCGTGGAGGGGTTGTGCACTGACACCGACGCCGATCCGTCGACTGCGGCGCTCCGCGCCTCCGCTCAGGATGACAAAATAGACAAGGAATACCAAGGGCTTGAGCCCGAGTTGGGACGGCGGATTGCAAAGCTGATCTTTGGCGATCCCGAGCGTGTGGAGTTCGTGCCGGTGCACGGCGTGGCGCGCATCACTGCGACGCGGTCGTATTGGCTTCATGCACTTCTCGCGTTTCGTAAGAGCTGGGCAATATTCACGACGCTGCTCGGCACGAACTGGTGGAACCTCGGGATGGCCGGCAAGCTGCCGGAGTTTCTCTGTCCGCGCGAGTGCGTGGGCACGCTCGACTACGTCGGCCTCGACTACTATTGGGGCGTGCCGTCGTTTTGGCCGCGCGACCTGCATCGGCTCAGCGCCGCCGCGGATTTTCAATACGCCAGCGCGCCGGTCTGGCCCGACGCTCTCGGGATGATTTTGCGCCAAGCGGCGCGGGAGTTTCCCGGCAAGCCGATCATCGTCATCGAGAACGGCTGCGTCGTCAAAGCCGCCGGCGTCGGACGCCCCGATTACTTGACGGAGCACATCAACCAAGTCCGCAAGGCCGTCGCGCGCGGCGTTCCGGTCGAAGCCTACATCTGCTGGAGCATCACATCGAATCGCGAGTGGGGTCTGCCTTTCGATGACGGTAGCGACTTCGGTCTATACCATATCGATCTGGACGCTGATCCGGAGTTGAAGCGGATATCTACGGACTCCAGCCGCACGTATGCGAGGTTGATTGCGGAGTCGTCCGACTCCGCGCAGGATGACACGACGACGGGCTCAGGATGACCCTGGAAGGCGTTCGCCCTTCGACTGTGCCGCTGCCCTTCGACTTCGCTCAGGACAAGCTCTTGCTCAGGAATGACAGCTCAGGGTGCCACTGCGAGGTGATTTAAATGGCAGCCACCGCACCAACACTTGCATTTTCAGCCGACGATTTTCAGAGCCCGAATATCCGCAGGCTCTGCGACATCGTTATGAAGGGCGGAATTACGAGCGGCGTTGTATACCCGCTCGCGATCTGCAAGCTCGCGACGTCGTATGTGATAAAAAACATCGGCGGCACGTCGGTCGGCGCAATCGCGGCTGCTATTACCGCCGCAGCGGAGTACCGGCGAAGAAACGGATCGGGTGAGGGCTACGTTGAGCTTGCGAAGCTTCCAGGATTTCTCGGGCGTCCCGGTGCGTTGCTGGCCCTTTTCGCTGCCGATCCGCAAGCGAAGCGGCTATTGAAAATCGCCCTGACCCTGATTGGCAATTCGTCCTTCATTGCAAAAGCGGCGCGCCTGATTCTTGAACTCGCCGTCCAATATTTTTGGATTCCGATACTGAGCATCGCGATTATCTTTGGCTGCGTCGTTGCGGCTGCTTCGCCGCTGGCACCGGGAGCGGTTTGGCGCTGCCTTTTAGTCGCGATCGTGTTTGGCGTTATCGCTGCGCTCGTTTTTCTTGGGATCCGGCTTGCCGTCGAAATAGTCGCTGTGCTCGATCGCAACAAGTTTGGGTGGTGCCATGGCTACGGACACGAGTGGGACGCCAGACTTTCATGTGTTACCGACGTCACCGAGCTTGCCGCAAAGGACGTGCCGCCGCTGTTTAACTGGCTGGAGGGCTTCATCGCGCAAACGGCGGGTCGCGACAGAACCGTGCCGCTCACTTTTGGGGATCTCTGGAACGCGAAAGATCCGGCGTGGCACGATCCTTCTCCAAATGAACGAAGCGTCGATTTCCGCATGGTCACGACGTGCCTCACATTAGGTCGCCCCTTTCAGCTTCCGTTCGATCCGAGCGATCCGATCGGCCAATACCGGGATCCGGCAACGGATTTCGACGACGATGGAAATCTGCGTCCTTCGGTGTACTTTCGAAGGGAAGATCTGGCCGAGTTCTTTTCAGATGCGATCGTGGAGCACATGGTCCGCTTCGGCAAGCAGACCGATCTCGTTTCGACCGGCACTTACTATCGCTTTCCTGCGGCCGACAAGGTGCCGATCATCGTCGCGACTCGACTCAGCATGTCTTTCCCAGTGCTGTTTTGTGCGTTTCCGCTTTATGCTTGCGATGCAACCGGCGAAATGCAGAGGATGTGGTTTTCAGACGGTGGGGTCACGAGTAACTTCCCGATTCATTTCTTCGACAGCCCGCTGCCGCTGTGGCCGACTTTTGCAATCGATCTGTTAGGCGGAGCGCCGGCTTCCGCCGTCAAGAACGGCGGTAAGTGGGGAGCGCAGTATGACTCGGGCGCCGTTTTTATAGAGAGCGAGGCACCGCGCGGAACCGTCAACCCGTGGGATAAACTCGATTGCGGTGATGCCCGCGGCAACGTAATGGCCTTTGCGTCGTCAATTCTCGACGCGGCGCGAACCTGGCAGGACGTAACGCTTAGCTCACTTCCCGGCAATGCGAGCCGCATTATCGCCATACGCTTGAGCGACGGGGAGGGCGGGCTGAATCTCGACATGCCGCCCCCAACTATCGCGGCGATGACCAGCCTGGGTCTTGCGGCCGGCGCCAAACTCGTCGACGAGTTCGCAACCGGCGAGCCGGAACCGCGAGGTTGGAAGGCGCACCGCTGGATCCGTTACCGCGCGACCATGGGAGCGATAACGCGGTGGATCGGCGGCTTTGCGACCGGGTACGCTGCCTTCCACGAGCAACCGCTTCAAGCGACGTACCCGGACCTTATCACGCAACTGCTGCCGGCAGAGAAGCGAGATGCTGCCGCAAACGCGACGCAGGAAGAAGCATCGGTGCCGATCGTTCAGACGTTTTTCGACATCGAAGAAAAGCCGATCGCCGTGCTGCCCATGCGGCCTGTGGTCTGAAGTGCTCAAGGTGATAGGCCGAGTCACCCTTCGACACGCTCAGGATTATATTGGGAGCCAGGCTCAGGGTTACATAGCGCGTTGCCCTTCGAATCCGCGCCCTCGGAGCTCAGCTCAGGATGACATCAGCTCGCTTTTGAAATTCCGCTGATTTCCGCCTAACTAACCGGCATGTTATGCTGGGGCCCTATGGTGATCGCGACAATACTACTCGCGGCGGCGATGCCGTCACAAGCCACGCAATCGACGAGCGATCCATTCACGCTCTTCGACAACCGAATGATGATTGCGGCGACGATTGACGGTAAAGGGCCGTTCACGATGATCGTCGATACGGGAGCGCCATCAGTCGTCGTCACACCCGGCGTCGCGCGCAGCCTCGAACTGCCGGCACGCGCTGCCGGATCGGTCACCGGGGCCGGCAGCGGTTCCAGCTCATTTAGCATGACGCGCCTTTCGAGCGTCGCGATCGGATCGTTACGGTTCAACAACCTGCGCGCCGAGGTGATCGACCTCTCGCCGATTCAGCGCGCGATCGGCTTTCCGCGTTTGGACGGCGTCATCGGCTACGACATTCTGCGCCGGCTGCGCGTCGGCGTCGATATGGACGGCGCGCGCCTGACGCTCTCCTACGCGCCGTTGCCGGTGCCGAAAAACGCGGCAGAGGTCGGATTCACCGTCGGTGCAACCGGAATTCCTCAGATACCGGCGGCGGTCGACGGCGTGCACGGTACCTTCGTTATCGATACAGGCGATCGTTTTTCGCTCACGCTCTTTCGCCATTTCGCCGAAGCGAACGATTTCTATCGCGACGCCCCGGTTCGCAACGCAATCACCGGAGTCGGGCTCGGTGGTCCGGTTTATAGCGACGTCCTGCGAACGACCGTCTCGCTCTTCGGCTCCACGATTCCGGGCGTCGTGACGCGTGCGGCGCGCGATCGCGGCGGTGCTTTTGCGTTCGGGACGCAGGCAGCAAGTATCGGCACCGGACTGCTCAAGCGCTTCAACATCGTCTACGACTATCCGGACAAGCAGATCTTCGCGTGGCCGAGCGGCTTCTTCGCGCAAGCCGACGTGTACCGTCCGCTCGCGTTCGACCACGGCGTTTTGCACGTAGCGCCTATAGAAAACGATCCAACGGTGCTCGCGAGCCCGGTTCCGGGGTTGCCGCGTCACGCGCTCTTCGGCGCCGCCGTTGCGCAATCGCCCGCCGGCGTTCGCGTCTCGGCGGTCGTTGCGGGCAGCGCCGGGGCGCAAGCCGGACTTCGTGTAGGCGACACGATTCGGGCGATCGGTGGCGAGCAAGTCGAAACGGTCGCGGAGTTCTTGATTGGTGTGCACGACTTGCACGCGGGGCAGCGTGTAACCGTCGAGATCGTGCGCGGCGGTGCACCGATGCAGCTCTCGGCGGTTCTTGGAACCACGCCGGATGAAAGCGATTCGGGCCTCGTCACGGAGTATGGCGCGATTGTCGTAGACGATTCGTTGCGACGCACGCTGACGACGAAGCCGGCGGGCCTGACGTCACCCGCGCCGGCCGTGCTGCTGATCGGCGGCATCGGCTGTTACACCGTCGACGTTGCCGCCAATCCACAAGACGCGTACTTGCATTTAACGCACGATCTGGCTCGCGCCGGCTTCGTGACCATGCGAATCGAAAAAAGCGGCGTCGGCGACAGTCAGGGGCCGCCTTGCCGGAGCGTCGATTTCAACGCTGAGATGCGCGGCTACGCGCAGGCACTCGCTGCGCTACGCAACAATCCGCACGTCGATCCCGCGCGCATCTATTTGCTTGGGCACAGCATCGGAACGGTGATCGCGCCACGCCTGGCCGTGCCGAATCGGGCTGCCGGCGTCATCGTGCTCGAAGCCGTCGGCCGCAATTGGCCGGAGTACGAAATTCGCAACCTGCGCCGCGATCTCGAGCTCGACGGCGAATCACCGCCGGCCGTGGAGCAGGCGCTGATCGAAAAGGCGCAGTGCATGCAGCGCTTGTTCTTCGAAAACGAAACCGAGGCCGAGATCGAACGCGGCATGCCGGCCTGTCGCGTTCACAACGGCATCTATCCGGTTACTGCTGAGTACCTCAAACAGGTCGCGCATCTCAATATTATGGAGCCTTGGGCGCACATTAGCGTGCCGGTCCTCGCCGTCTACGGCTCGTCCGATTTTGAAACCGAGCTTCCCGATCACGAACGTATCGTCGCCGTCGTCAACGCTTCGCACCCCCAATCGGCTACGCTTCACGTGCTTCCGGCGATGAGTCACGGCTTAGGACGCGCCGCCTCGCCGAAAGCTGCAGCGACCGACGACGAAAACGGCACGCGCGAACTCTACGATACTGATTTAAGTCAAATCGTCATCGCATGGCTGCGCTCCGTGAGCGCCTCCAGACAAGTTATGGCAGTGCCGCCAACTTTCCGCCGTCAACCAGCAGCGTAGCGCCGTTAACGAAGCGCGCGTCATTTGAGGCGAGAAAGCAGATCGCGGCCGCGAGATCTTCGGGTTTGCCGATTGCGCCGGTTACCTTTTCCGCACCGCTCTTGACGTTCGGGTTGTCCCAGAGCATGGGCGTGTCGACCGAGCCTGGTGCTACGGCGTTCACCCGGATTTGGCGCGATTGCATTTCGAGTGCAAAGCCGCGCGTGAACGCTTGGATAGCGCCTTTGGAGGAGGCATATGGAACGACGTTCTGAGTCGTCGCAAAGGCGTGGACGGAGCTCACGTTGACGAACGCCGAACCGGGCGGCATGTGCGGCGCGCCATATTTCGCAAAGAAGAATACGGATCCCAGGTTGACGGTGAGGACCTCGAAGAACTCCGCTTCGGCAATGTCAACGATCGGCGTAAAAGTCATCATAGCGGCGTCGTTGACGATCACGTCGATTGCGTTGTTGTGTGCAAGAGCCTTCCGCACGACAGCCTGCACCGCAGCCGAGTCCCCTACGTCGCACCGATCCGCAATCGCCTTCCTGCCGGACGCGCCGATCGCGTCGGCGGTTGCCTGCGCCGAAGCCAGGTCGAGATCGGCAACCACGATGTAGCCGCCTTCCTGCGCCATCTGTAAACAAGTGGCACGCCCGATGCCCGAGCCTCCGCCGGTCACGATGCACGTTTTGTTCGAAAATCGCATGCTGTCGCTTTCTCGTTTGCGAACGAGGATGCCCGCACCATCCGCCCAAACGAAAAAGATCGTCTATGAAGGATTGAAGATGAACAATCCAATCGCTTGGATCACGGCAGCTAACGTGCTCTATCTCGTGTCGTATTCCGTGCGCGATATTCTGTGGCTGCGGATGCTCACGGTCATCGCGTCATCCCTGCTGATTCCGTATTACGCGATGCAAACGGAGCCGCTGACGGCTGCCATCCGATGGAGCATGGTCTTCATCGTCATCAATATCTATTGGATCGTCCGGCTGATTGTCGAGCGCCGCCCGGTGTCCCTCCCGCCTGACGAAGCGCGCCTGCGGGAGCTCTCGTTTCCGTCGCTCACACCTCGCGAAGCGCGCGATCTCTACGCCAAGGGGATGTGGGACGATCTAGACCCTGGGGAATCGCTCGTCATCCACGATCGAGACGGTCGCTGGTTCTCGGTAATCTTGCGCGGCACGGCTGACGTCATCTACCGTGACAAGAAAATCTCAGAGCTGGGCGAGGGCCAGTTCGTTGGCACGATCGATGTACGCGCCGACCGCAGCGGCGACATCGACGTTATGATGCGAACGGCCGCGCGAATAATGTGTTGGCCGCGCGACCGGCTGCAGGCATTTCTCGAGCAGCGGCCCGACGTAGCACTGGCTTTGGAGCGTAGCGTCGGCTTCGAGTTGCAACACATCCTCGACCAGACGCTTGCGAAGCTCGACAAACTTCCCTGAGGTGACGACTTAAGCCGGGTTGGCATTCCGAATGGCGGCAAGGAATGCGTCGATCCGCTACGCCCTTCGACTTCGCGAGGACAAGCTCGCGCTTAGGATGTCAACCAGTGAATCGTTCGACAGAGTCTACGCGTGGCATCAGCAGAAGATGCCGGCGGGCACGGAAAAGTCGCACGTGGATTCCCCGATTCAGGGCGCCGTCTTTACGATCGGCGACACGAGCTCGGGACAAAGCTCGGTGACCTTAACTACTCAAGGCGGCAAAACGATCATCACGATCGCGCACGTCAAGATGTAAGACGGTGACCGTCGACGATTAGGAGATCGGTGGTGCTCAGCCGTTGGCGCAACGCTTTCGCCGGAGCGTACTCGGCCGAGTTCCACCACTCATGCGCCTTCTCGTACGAGTCGAATTCTAAGATAACGATCCGCGTGGGCTTCCACGAGCCCTCTAACACGTTCATCCGACCACCACGCACGAGGTAGCGTCCTCCGTATTGTGCGACTGTTTTATACGCCATTTCCTTGTAGCGTTCGTACTCCTCGGGGTGCTGGGTGTCGACGTTAACGATGACGTATGCTGGCACTGGGAGGCTTACTCCAGATGAGGCTTTGAGATATATTGCAGTTCTTCGGGGCGGAAACGGTGCTCGACGAGCTCGCCGTCCGCTTTTCTATATCGAACGATGACCGATCGCGTGTCCTCCTCGATGACTTGGCCGTCGATTCCGAGGTTCTCGATCACGACGTGATCGCCGTAACGAAGCTTCGACATAACTATCTCTATATGCGCAATAGTCTAGTCACCCTTCGTCCTTCGACTGCGTGCCTACGGCGAGGCGCAAAGCGCTGAGCGAAGGGCTCAGGATGACAGTGGGAGACATTGTGGCGAAAGGGTTAAGATGACCTCGAGCGAGCGGGTTCCGATACCCTTCACGCATCGAGCCGTTTGGCCGGGTGCGTCGCCGGTTGCCGACCTTGCCGGCGGCGACGTCCTGATCACGGCCTGGCTGCGCCCGCGGCACGGCGGCATGCTCGACGTTGCACGCGCGATCGAGCTCGGATCGACGCTGCCCGCGCAACGCACGTACGTCGAGCGTGCGGCGCTTAGGGCGCAAACAAATGCCGATTCCGCCGACGTCGAGCTACTCCGCCGCTACTGCGCGCGCTTCGGAATCGAGCTGGTCGAGACGCATTGGCGTTCCGTCGTGTTGACGGGCCCGATCGAAAAATTCGTAAAGGCGTTTGGAGCGACGGCCGCGATCTACGCGCTCGAAGATAAACGGCGCTTCCGCCACCGTTCGGAAGCGCTCCACGCGCCGCCGGAGATTGCGGTGATTCTGCGAGGTGCGTTTGGGATTCACGAATGGCCGCGCTCGCACGCGATCGGCCAACTGCAGCCGCATACAATTCCGCCCTCGGCGAGCGACATCGCCGCGCACTACCAATTCCCCGACGCGGACGGTGCCGGCGAAACGATAGCGCTCGTTCAGCTGCGCGGCGAATTCCGGTCCGACGATTTCGCGAAATGCATGCAAAGCCAAGGCGTTTCTCCAAAACCGCCGGTCGTCAAGCGCGTTGACAACGCCGAGCTCGCGCATGACATCGAAACCGAGAAGGACATCGAATCCGCGATCGATACGCAGATCGTGGGAGCGCTAGCGCCCGGCGCGCAGATCGTCGTCTACGCGGCGCCCGACGACGAGCGCGGCGTGCTCGACGCCGTTCGCACCGCGATCTTCGACCCAGAGTACAAGCCGTCGATCCTTTCCATCAGTTTCGGATTTCCGGAATACCTGTGGACTCCGGCGGCGCTCGCGATTCTCGACGAGCTCTTCACGGCCGCCGCGCTCGTCGGCGTGAGCGTCTTTTGCGCTTCGGGCGACAACGGCGCCGAGCTCGACAGCGACGGTACACCGCATGTGCTGGCGCCGGCTTCGAGCCCCTTCGCGCACGCGTGCGGCGGAACGCAGCTTACCGCGAGCAGCGGCATAGATTCCGAAGTCGTATGGCCGAAGACCGGAGGCGGCTTCAGCAGTGGATTCGCCGTTCCGAAATGGCAAACCGAAGCAGCTTCAGTCGCAACCGCTTATGAAGTGAAAGCCGGACGCGGCGTCCCCGACTTCGCCGCTGAATCGATGCCCGGCCATCGCGTCTACTTCAACGGAATGACGTTCGCGATGGGCGGCACGAGCGCCGTGGCTCCAATGTGGTCGACGCTCACCGCGCGCCTAGCGCAACGCCTTGGCCATCCGCTCGGATTTTTTGCACCGCTGCTCTATTACGCGCGAGCGCGCGCGGCCTTTCGCACGATCGCGTCGGGCGGTAACGACCGTTATAAGAGCGCGCGAGGCTGGAACCCATGCGCCGGATTAGGCGTTCCGATCGGCACCGCGATCGAATCGGTTTTGAGCGGAAAAGCTCCTAGCGGTTCCTAGAACCCCACGCACGCCAGCGCATCGTCGTGAAACGTTTTATGTGCCGCTTTGTATTTTTCGACAGCACGTGAGAGCTTGTCTTTATCGCACCGATGGACCGAAGCGAGCTTGTCACGGAGCTCGTCGATCTTCCGGCCATGCTCCTCCAGCAACTTTGAGACTTCAGACTTGGCGTCCGACATATAGCAAAACTCCTTTCGGCAGATAACCGCCGATTCTCACATCCCTTCATATATCGTCGCAGCGACGTTGATCGCCTTTTCTGCGGTTAAACTGGCGCCGGCGTTTAGCAATCGCTCGAGTTCGACGGCCTCGTATGCCTCCGCGAGCAGCTTGACGAGGCGTTCGTGGCCGCGCTCCTCCGTGTGCTGCCGGACCTCGCCGCGCGCGCGATAGCTCGCATCGGTGAATCCCAGGAGCGTCGCGGCGGTCTCGCAAGCGCGTTGCAGCGCCGCAAGCAGCGCGTGATGGTCGAGCACGGTCGAAAGCCAGCCCTGCCCGGAGCGACGCAGCATCTTCAGTGCCTCACGCAGATGCGTGCGCGCGTCCTCTAAATCGTCCGCCGCTAGTGCGTACGCGCCCAGATTCGAGAGCACGAGCACCAGATAAGCCGAGCCCAGCGACGTATACGTTTCCCGTGCACGCCGCGCGGCATCGCGCGCCTCCGCAACGTTGCCCGCGGCATACTCGAGCTCACCCAGGTTGAGCAGCGCGCTCGCGTGCGCTTCGCTGCCCGGCCGTTCCGAGCGCACGACCTCCGAGAAGCGTTGCCTGGCAAGCTCGACGTTGCCGCGCTGAAGATCCGTCACCGCCCAGATCCGCAACACCGCGTTGACCGTTAACCGCGATAAACGTTCCGGACTTGCATACGCTTCGACGAACGCTGCTTCGGCCTCACCGAAATTTCCAGCAGAGCGGTAACACCCTCCCAGATTAGCCAGGGCGCGCGCGCTTTCGTTGGCGTCGTTGCTCGCTTTCGCGATCTCGACTGCGCGTTCGGCGCTTGCTCGGCGTTCTGCGAGCGGACGCCCAACCAGCCACTGCAGCAACACGCAGTGGCGAAGAATCCGAGCGTGCGCGGTTGCGTCCGGCATCGTTTCAACTTCCGCCGCCGCGCGCTCGTACCAGCGCAGCGCCTCTTGCGGCGTCGTAAGAGTCTCCGGCGATTCGAGCTGCGACAGCAAAGCGATGCCAACCCCCGGATCGTGCCGGTTCATGAGCGTCCAGTCGATCGCCGCGCGGATGTTGTCTAGCTCCATGCCGCAAAAGCGTCGCCACTGCTCGTCCTCGAGAGCGTCGACTAAGGGCGCGAGACTCGCGACGAATTCCGCGAAGAAACGCGCGTGACGCTCGGCCATCCGCTGCTCCTCGCCCGCTTCGCGCAGACGCTCCAGTCCGTACTCGCGCATCGATTGCAGCAGACGATAGCGGCGGCCTTCATCGCTTGGCTCGGCGAGGACGAGCGATTTATCGACCAGCGCCGTGAGCGAATCGAGCACGTCCCACTCGTCGATCTGCCCCGGCTCGCTGCAAACTGCCGTGGCGGCCTCTATGCGGAAACCTCCGGCAAAAATCGCGAGCCGGCGAAAGAGCGCGCGTTCGCGCTCGTCGAGTAGATCGTAGCTCCAATCGATCGTGGCACGCAGCGTTTGCCGGCGCGGCAGTGCGCTGCGATCGCCCCCGGTTAGCACACGGAAGCGTTCGTTGAGGCGCTGCGCGATTTGTGCGGGCGAGAGAACTCTGACGCGCGCTGCGGCGAGTTCGATCGCGAGCGGCATTCCGTCCAAGCGCGTCGCGATTGCCGTGACCGGCTTGCGATTCTCTTCCGTCAGCGAGAAGTTGGGTTCGACCAAGACCGCGCGATCCGCGAAGAGTGCGATCGAGTCCGGCGCGTCGAGCGACGGGAGCCGAAGAAGCCGTTCGCCCATCACGCCGAGCGGTTCGCGACTCGTCGCCAAGATGCGAACGTGCGGGCACTTTCGCAAAATCGCGACGGTTACCGTGCGCACCTCGTCGATCAGGTGTTCGCAGTTGTCGAGAATTAGCAGCAAATGGCGCGGCGCAAGATGCTCCGCGAGCGTTTCGAGCAACGGGCGATTCGGCACCTCGCGTACGCCGAGCGCTTGTGCGATCGTGCTGGTGACCAGCGCTGCGTCGGAAATCGGCGCGAGATCGATCAGCCACACGCCGTCGGGCGACGCTTCCAGCACCTCCGCACCCGCTTGAATCGCGCAGCGCGTCTTCCCGATGCCTCCCGGGCCGGAGAGCGTGACGAGCGGACCGCGTTTCAGTAGTCCCTCAATTTCCGCGACTGCATCTTCGCGACCGACAAAAGACGTGAGCTGTGCGGGAAGATTGTTGGGCAGATGGTCGAGGGAACGCAACGCGGGAAAGACGTGGTCGAGTTCCGGCGCGACGACCTGAAAGACGCGCTCGGCGCGCAACAGGTCCTTGAGGCCGTGCAAGCCGAGGTTGCGTAACGCAAGATCTTCCGGCATCGCGCCGTCGAGCAGATCGGCCGTCGTGCCGGAGACGAGAACCTGACCACCATGACCGATCGCGAGCAGACGCGCGACGCGGTTGACGCTCGCGCCCAGGTAGTCTCCCTCGCGTTCCTGCGCCTCACCGGTATGCAGGGCCATGCGCACACGTAATCCGTTCACGCTAGAAAAATCGGCCGCCGCGAGCGCCCGCTGCGCGCGCACCGCTGCTGCCAGCGCGTTCGGCGCCGTCGCGAATGCGGCGCAGAACGCATCGCCCATGACTTTGAAAACGTGGCCGCCGTGAGCTTCGATCGCTTGGCGCATCAGCCGATCGTGGCGTTCCAGAGCTGCCGACATCGCTTGCGAATCGCGCTCCCACCGTTCCGTGCTGCCTTCGATGTCGGAGAATAGAAACGTCACCCTGCCGGTAGGGTGTGACATTGACGGTTCCTTCGGCCGTCGCGGAGGAATTTCCGCGTGAAACCTCGGCCGGCTACGGCGGGCTCGCGTGCGTTAGGATTATGCGCCAAGCCGAGTAGGATGCGGGTTTTGGCACGTCGACCCCGCGGGAGAGATACGTGCCTTCCACGCCTGCGACACGCAGATCCAGCTCGGGTGAGAACGGCACCATAACGCCGGCGTAGGCTTCGGCGTAGTTGTTTCCATAGTCGCGGTGATCGTCGAAGGAGACGACCGCACCCACGAGCAAGCGCAGAGAGTGCGCTAGGCGCGCATCGTAAAACACATCTACCGAGCCGAGAATGTTGCCGGCGAAGCGCGAATATGCGACGAGTTCGCCATTGAGCTCTGCGTGCGGATGTGGGTTGAGAAAGGACGACCCATAATCGCGCGAGTAATCGAAGCCCCAGCGCGACTCCGGAAAACTGCGCTGGCCGCGCAGCCCAAAGCTGTAACCGCCTTGTGCGAAGACTTCAGCGTACTCTTCCGCTCCGAACGGAGCGCGAACGCCTACCGCCGGGATGATCGCGTTTTCGTTGAAGACCTGGTCGATGCCGGGGACGCCGGACCGCGTATCGTAGCCAACGATGAGCTTTGCGTACGGCAAGACCGGCCCGTGCGGGATGAGATCGTAGCGTCCGTCGGCTTCGAAGATGACGTCCGCGAATTGCGATTCGTACCGAACGCTCGCGTCGATCTCACTGCGCGCTGCGAACGGGCTCGGCGAGGGCGTGCTGTATACGGCAGGAGGCGGTGTCGCGCACGGCATTCACCCTGCTTCCTGCGCATAATCTGCGCGAGCCTGCAACGCCATCGTCCACTTCGGGAGGTTCACGCCCTTTAGGAGCAGCCAGAGCGTGAGGCCCAACTCGGCCGGCAGCGCCGAGACGAAAACGGCTATGAACGTGGTGTCGGCGAACGCCGGGGCGAGGATGAGCGTAAAGCTGTTCACGACGTAGCATGCTCCGGCGATCGTCATAAGCACGCCAAGCGTCTTCGGTAAATAGGTCGATTGAACGATCAGATAGCCGAGTAAGATGCAGGTGATCCCAAATGGGATGAGGGCAATGGCTAGACCAATGCCGTATGCCTTCAGCGATAAATACGTATAGAGCGCAATCGTTTGCGGCTCCACGGCTTTCAGATATTGCGCTCCGCTCAACAAAACTAGCGGCACGACATACCAAATTACGTTGATGCTGCCGATCACGGCCTCGGCGAACCGAAACAGGGCAGACAGCAGCGCGATGTTGGCGTTAACGGGGCCGAGTAGCACGTAAAAGATCAGCGCCAGCGGGATGTCGCAGGCGAACATCACCAGTCCGGCGGCTACGGAGATGCGCCATAACGTGAGCGAAGCCGCGATGTGGTTGGCCGTCGCGGCGGGATCGCCGGATACGATGAAGGTGCCTGTAGACTGAATGAGATCCCGGCCATTACAAAGATTAGGAGATAGAGCAATCCGCCGGCTCGTGCGTAGCTCTGCGGCGACACTTCTTCGAGGCGACCCCTCATCTTGCGCCTCCTCGCCATCCTTTACGAGCGGGGCGCACGCCTTGTTTCGTACGTATGTCTTTCTGGGTAAAGCTACGCGAAGAATCATGCGATGAGGCGTTTTGTAATTCTCGCAGCGCTGGCGTTCGCCGCGGCGCCGCTGCCCGCGCGGGCGCAATTCGAGCCGTGCGTAAGCGTGGCCGTCACCTCGCCGCCTCCGCCGCTACCCGTTTACGCGCAGCCGCCCGTGCCGGCACCGAACTACGCTTGGAATCCCGGCTATTGGGCGTGGGGTACTTACGGATACTATTGGGTGCCGGGCACCTGGGTGCGGCCGCCGGCCGTCGGTGTCTACTGGACGCCCGGATACTGGAGTTATGCGCCGGCAGGTTACATTTGGGTTGGCGGCTATTGGGGTCCGGTTGTCGGCTTTTACGGCGGCATTAGCTACGGCTTTGGGTACTACGGCGTCGGCTATGTCGGTGGCGTTTGGCAAGGCTCAACGTTCGCTTATAACATGGCCGTAACGAACGTGAACACCTACGTTGTCAGTAATGTCTACGCTAATAGGGCGGCCATCCATGGAAGCATCATCGCGCATAGCCGCGTAAGTTTTAACGGTGGACGTGGCGGAGTATACGCTTACCCGACGCACCGACAATTTGTCGCGGATGCTGTCAAACGCTACGATCCTACGCTACAACAAGTCGCGCATGCGCAGGCGGCGGGCGAAAACCGCAACAACCTTCTCGCGGTCAATCACGGGCGTCCGCCGGCCGGGGCGACGCAACGCTCGATCCTCGCGGCAAATCAGCAGCCGCATTTCGAACCGCTGACCTCGCAAGATCGTGACGGGGCGCTGCGGGTGGCATTGCATGACGCGCGTCCGGTCGGTTCGCCGGTTACGCGTCCGCAGGCGTATCAGGTCGCGGCGCGGAGCGCATTGCAGCAGTTCGCCAATCGTGCCCACCGCGCGCAAGTCTCACGCTCAGCGCCTGCGAATTACATGGGGCCTGGCGGCGGGCAGGTAGCGGCGCATCCCTCAGGTGGTCATGGCCATGGCGGTCACTCGAAAGCCGGCGGGCACTCGAAAACCGGTGGTCACCGGAAAAACGGTCACGCCGGAGGCTCGCCCCCGCCGGCCACGATTTAGCTCGCCTCGAGCGTCACGCTCGGCGACACCAACACTTTTATCCGTTAGGCGCGTCTATTTTACGTGGAGTTTAACCGTTCGCTCGTCACGCGGACAGCCTCCGGCGACGAGGCGGCCGTAGCGAACGAGAACGGTCAAGTAATGCGCCGAGTGCGCGTCGAGCCGGTCGCATGGGTCGTTCGCGGAACGCGCGTCGAGTTAATTAGCCCTCCCGGCCTCTTGAGCCCGGCGCAGCTCGCGGCGATACGCCGCGCAATGATGCGCTAGTTGGACACTGGGGAAGGTCCGATACCTATTTACGGAACTTCGCTAATAGCTCGCGAGCAAAGCGGAGCGCGTCGTCTTTGGTGCGCTCGTAAAGTGCCGAGGCTTGGCCTTTCGTCATTTCGCGGCCGTGCTCGTGGAAGAACGTGACGCCTTCGCCGACGACGATCGTGCCGGCGTAGGCGATCGCGCCTTTGATGGCGATGCCCGCGACCGGAACGAAGCCGGCGAGCTCGCGCGCGAGGGCGCGCCATCCAAAGCCGCCGCCGATGACGGGCAAGAGTTGCCAGGCGCGCTGCATGTCGGGATCGCGGCCGTAGACCGCCTCGATGTGCACCATCAGCATCACCTGAATGCCGGTGATCGCAACCATATCTCCGGCTGAAGCAAGAGCGCCCAGCACGACGCCGGCCAGTGGAATGTGATCGACGACTGCGCTGGCCAACGCAATTTTTAGTGAATTGTTCGCCGCGTCGCGCGTGAGTTTCGCCGCCACCGTATCGCGCAGGGCCGGGAGATTCCGGCCGACGGCGATTTCAACGCCGCTCGCGCACTCGACGAGATGGGGGAAGAATCGCCCGCGCAGATGTTCGCGCGTAATCGCCGGCACGACATATTCACCCCAATCGCCGGCAGCGGGCGGCAAGGACGGCCCGCTCGACGGCGCATCCGGCTCGACGGTTAGCACGAGGATCGGGCGGCGCATTACGCGCAGCGGCTCTAATTGCGCGTGCGTCAAATCGCCTCGGCGCCCCAGAAAGATGACTGCGCGAACTTCGGACTGATTCGTCACCGTGGGCGTACCGGGACGAATCGTTTCGAGACATGCCGCCGCTTCGATCGGGACCGTTTCTTCATGGCCGCGTAGCAGCACTGCGCGCAGCTCGGAAATCAGTGCCGGATCACCGGCGAGCAGAAACCGAAACGGTTTGCGAACGTGTGCACCAATCGTGCGCACGTCGATGCCTTTGCGCAGCAAAGCTAAGACATTGCGGGCATCCCCGGCAACGGCCATCAAAATCCTCCTACAGTCCGAGCTTGTTCAAATCGACGGCTAAGGTTCCGTCTGCCTTGCGCAGCTCCTTGACCGGATCGTCGGTGTAGTCGAGATAGACCAAGCCCATGAAGATCTCGAGCGGCCAAGCGTGCATCTTGTGCACGTTGGCTATGTCGATGACCGTTTGACGCGAGCTTTTCGCTTCGGCGATCACGCTCTGCGGAGTGCTCTTGACGTCCGCGGCGATGATCGTGGCGGCGGCAACGTCACCCGGCGTCAGTCCTTGGTGCAGCATCGAGCGATAGTCGATGCCGCTGCTGCCGAACCGCTGCTGCAGTGCGTAGCGCAGCGTCGAATACTCTTGCGGCGACGTTCCCACCCCAAGCAGCGTGATCCGCGCCGAAAGCTGGCGCGAGCGTCCGAGGTTGAAGAGCTGCATGCCCTGCGACGCTTCGGTCGCCGACGTATTGAACTCGTCGACGACTTTCTTCATCAACGGTTCCAGCTCGGCGTAGTCGCTCAAGCTGACATCGCCGCTGTAGCCGACGTGCACTTCATCGAGCCGCTTGAGAAACTCGTCGAGGTCTCCCAGCGACTGATCGAGCATCGTTAGCGCTGCGCGCGCCGCGTCGACCGAGCGCAGCATCTCGGCGTCGGCGAGCGTGAGCTCGTTGATCATCGACGGATACGACGGGAAAATCGCCATCGATTCCGTCGGAACGGGGTGCATGGCGAACGGTGCGAGCATCTCGCCGTAGATGTCGGCGCTCTCCTTGAGGGCCCCGTTCTCCTTGTTGCGTTCGACCGTTCCGACGCCGCCGATCGGTCCGGCATCGCTGCCCGTATCATCGATCGTGCTATTGAGCGAACGCGTCATCGAGTTGAGATTCTTGACGATCGCTTCGACTCGCGAGCCGCGCCTGATGTTGACGCGGCTCAAATCCGGTACTTCGTATTGCAGCGTCTCGATGCGGCTCGTGACCGCCTTAAGTTGATCGTGGCCTTGTTGTGCGCGCGTTTGAATCTGCGTTGCATCGGCGAACTGCGCGTCTTTGGCGCTCTGGACGGCGTCTTGCAGACTCGGTGGATCGGGCTTGGTCAGCGCGATGCGCTGCACTTCCATCTGCCGCAGTGCGGCGAGGCGTTGATCGGCTGCCGCGCGCGTCGCCGGCGAACCGAGCTGTGCGGCCTCGGCCAAAGTCTGTTCGCTCTTATTCGGTAAACCGAGCGCGAGTTCGTCTTGTCCTAAGTCGAGCAGCGCTTCGGAGCTGTGCGGGTCCTTCGCGAGAACTTGATTGAGCCGGCGCCGCGAGAAGTCGTACCGTGCGCGCTCCTCGTCTCCGGATGCCTGCACGAGCTCCTGCGCCGGCGTCACGGTCATCGGGTCGAGCTCCGGATATCCCATCAAATGCGCGACCCGCGCCTTAGGATCGGGGTGATCTTCGAGATACTTGCTGACCGCGTCGCTGTGCTCTTCCTGCAACACGGCGAGGTGCGCCATCATCGTCACCATCGACTCTGGGTCGTAGCCGGCGCGCGACATCAGCTGCAGTCCGTACCGGTCGGCTTGGATTTCGTCTTCGCGCGAAATCTTCGCCATAATACCGGCCTCGGCCAGGCCGCCGAACTCGTAGATGATCGGCGAGAAGATCGAGGCGATGCCGAAGAGGATGTTGAGGATTTCCGCTTTCGAGTACGTCGTGAGGACGTGTCTCCGCTCGATGTGGCCGGTCTCGTGGCCGACGACGCTTGCCAGCTCGTCGTCGGATTGCACGAAGTCGACGAGACCCTCGTTCACGTACACGAATCCGCCGAGCGTCGCGAACGAGTTGACCTGGCTATCCTTGATGACCTTGACCGAGTACGGAACGTCTTTGCGTGCGACCTGATTCCAAAGGTTGCCGGCGATGCCTTGAACGTAGGCGTTGAGCAGCGGATCGGTTTCGATCACGCTGCTGGCGACGATCTGCTGATCCTCGGATTGTCCGAGCGCGATCTCGGCCTGCGTCGACATCGCAAAAACCCGTGACGGAGTGACGCCACTCAGCAGTGAGATGATCACGAAGAGCGGAATGATGCGACGCAGCATGCGATTCGGTTTCCTTATATCGGCGGCCCGGTGCTTGGAGTCTACGCCTGGCCGCTGTGCATTACATGTGGACAACGTTAAGAACTTGCGAGTCGTTTGTGGATGGCAAAGGATATTTGGCCGATCCTTCGCGCAGAGCCGCGCGTGACACTCTTGCGCGGCCGGCGCGACGGCCTCGAAGTCACGCTATCTGAACGCAACTTGGAGGAGGCCTGTGACGAGCTGAAGGCTCGGCTTGCCGAGCAACCGAGCTTCTACCGCGGCTCATCGGCCGTCGCGAACTTCGGCGCAACGCTGCCGTCAGCCGAGGCGTTAACGCGGGTGCGCGCGGTGCTTGACGATGCCGGGGTCAGGCTGCGGGCCCTCTCGGGCTGGGGTGAAGGTTTTGAAGGGCTCGCTGAGGCTGAGGGTCTTGCGTTTGAACCGCTCCCGCCGCCGATCCGCCTCTCGGATTCCGCGCGTTCGCTGGTCGCGGACTTTGCCGGCGCGCGCGACGATATAGCGAAGCGTCGCAGTCGTGGCGATACGAGCGTTCCGCGCCTCAAGAGTGAGATCAAGGCTCCACGTGGTGCGCCCGCTCTGCATCTCGTCGAGCCGGGGCCAACGACCTTCTACCATGCCGCGACGCTGCGCGGCGGACAGGTGCTTCATCACACCGGCAATATCGTGGTCGTCGGCGACGTCAATCCCGGCGCCGAGCTGGTCGCAACCGGCGACATCCTCGTCTTCGGACGGCTCGCCGGCATCGCACACGCCGGCGCCGGGGGAGACGCACAGGCGCGCATCTACGCGCTCGATCTCAAAGCGACGCAGCTGCGAATTGCGACGTTCATCGCTGCCGAACAAGAGTCGAAACGCCAACGACACACCGGGCCACGCCCCGAAGCAGCGCTCGCGCGCGACGGCCGAATTCTGATTCTTCCGCTCGATCGTCTGAACGAACTCGAAGGCACGGGAACGTCGTCGGCATGAACGCGCGCACAATCGTCGTTACATCGGGCAAGGGCGGCGTCGGGAAGACGACGACGACGGCGAATCTCGGAGCAACGCTCGCCAAGCGTGGAAAACGCGTAATTCTGATCGACGCGGACATCGGATTGCGCAATCTCGACTTGGTTCTGGGATTGGAGAAGCGCATCGTATTCGACTTGGTCGAAGTTGCGGAAGGGCGCTGCCAGCTGCGTCAGGCGCTCATCAAAGATAAGCGCTTCGAATCGCTCTCGATCTTGCCCGCGGCGCAGACGCGCGAAAAAGACGCGATCGCGCCGGAGCAGTTCACCGCAATCGTGCAGCGCGCCGCAGACGCCGCCGATTACGTCTTGATAGATTGCCCCGCAGGGATCGAAACCGGCTTTCGCAACGCGGTTGCCGGTGCAACCGAGGCGATCGTCGTCACGACGCCCGAGGTCAGCGCGATTCGCGATGCCGACCGCGTGGTCGGCAAGATCGCAGCCGAAGGAAAGCCGATTCGCTTGATCATCAACCGCTTACGCCCCGAGATGGTACGCAGCGGCGACATGCTTTCAGTCGACGACGTCTGCGAAGTGCTCTCGGTCGAGCTGCTCGGCGTTATACCCGACGACGAAGAGGTGATCGATACGACCAATCGCGGCGAGCCGATCGTGCTGAACGAGACGAATCGCTTGCACGCGATTTACGATAAGATAGCACGGCGCCTCGAAGGCGATCTCGTGCCGTTTACGAGTTTCGACGGTCAAGGATTTTTTGGACGTCTCATAGAGGCATTGAAAGCGGGGTAGAGCGTGCATCAAATGGATTCCGTCGGAACCGAACGGGAAGCGATCGCGGCGCCCGAGCCTAGCCTAGCTCCCGCGAAGCTCGGGCGCGCGATCGTCTTCACGTCAGGCAAAGGTGGCGTCGGCAAGACCACGACGACCGCGAATCTCGGTACCGCGCTCGCGCACCGCGGTGCTCGCGTCGTGATGATCGACGCCGACGTCGGCCTGCGCAATCTCGACATTCTGCTCGGTCTAGAGAGTCGCGTCACGCATCATCTGCTCGACGTGCTCGAGGAGCGCGTTACGGCCGACGATGCGCTGGTCGCCGACAAACACACGGAGAACCTGTTCCTGCTCGCAGCCGCGCAATCGCGCGAGAAGGACGAAGTCGAAACCGTGCGGATGCAAGCGCTGGTAACGGATCTGCGCGCCCGCTTCGATTACGTGTTGATCGATTGTCCCGCGGGGATCGAGCTGGGTTTCCGCAACGCGATCGCGGGAGCCGATGAAGCGATCGTGATCTGCACGCCGGAAGTCTCCGCGGTGCGCGACGTCGATCGCGTCGTCGGTCTGCTCGGTAACCGCTTTCATCCGCGGCTGATCATCAACCGGCTGCGGCCGCAGCTCGTCAGAAAGGGCAAGATGCTCTCGGTCGACGATGTCAACGGAATCTTGCGCCTGCCGCTGCTCGGCGTCATCGCCGACGAGCCGGAGATCATCGTGACGACTAATCGCGGAGAGCCGCTCGCGCTGCGCAAAGAGACGCCGACCGGGGCGGCCTATCACGCGATCGCTGCGCGACTAGCCGGCGACGACGTTCCCACCCCGATGCCGCCGGCCGCGAAGGCCTCATTCCTCGAACGAATCGGCTCGCTCTTCGGAGGGAAGCGGACGTGAGCGAGTTTCTCAAGCGCCTTTTCGGCTATCAAGGTTCGAGCGCGACGGCAAAAGAGCGGCTGCGTCTCGTGCTGATGACCGACCATCTCGAGCTCGCGCCGGAGATGATCGACCAGATGAAACGCGATTTGGTCGAAGTGATCTCACGTCACGTCGAAGTCGATCGCGAACGCATCGACGTCACCTTCGAACGGCAAGACAGCACGCTGGCGATGCTCGCCAACATTCCCATCCTCTCGGTCAATCGTCCCAACGGCAACGGCAGCACAAAACGCGAGGAGCCGGTTGCGACCGTCGCTGCGCCGCCCAAAGCCAAGCGCGCCACCTCGGCAAAAGCGAGCGCTGCCGCCGAAACGCCGCCGACGCGCAAACGCCGCCGCCGCGGTAAGAAGCCAAAAACCGTTCCCTCCCACGCTCCCGCCTTAATAACGTAAGGTCCGTGTCACCCTGAGCATGTCATCCCGAGCGCTTCGCCCTTCGACTCCGCTCAGGATGACATTACTTCGCTCAGCACAGGCTTCGTCGAGGGACGGAAGGGTTACACACAAAAACCACCACGCATAGTGGCAGTCCTGGCGTTAAGCAGCGATACCCGCAGGTACGTTCGAAACTTCAACTGGTTACTGGCCGCCGCCGGCGTTGCCGTTTCGCTGATTGGTTTGGTGTGCATACGCTCGGCGGGATTGCATGCGCCCGGCGGCAGCGGCGAGTTCCAAAAGCAAGTCCTCTATTTGATACTCGGCGTCGCGCTGATGATCGGCGTCTCGTTCATCGATTACCGCTCGTGGCAGCGTTGGGCACCCGCACTGTACGTCATCAACCTGCTTCTGCTGCTCTTTATTTTGCGCGGTGGTCACAGCGCGATGGGAGCGCAGCGCTGGATTTCGCTCGGACCGCTGGGGACTTTTCAGCCGTCGGAACCGGCAAAGCTCGTCATCGCGATCGCACTCGCGGCGATCCTCTGCCGGAGTACCTACGAGAACTTGCAAGATCTTTGGAAGCCGCTGCTGACCGTCGCAATTCCAGCGCTCGTGATCCTCAAGCAGCCCGATTTGGGTACCTCGCTCGTGCTCGTTGCGATCTTAACCGTCGAGCTCTTCTTCGCGCTGCCGAAGCTCGGCGATTTCGGCATCTACGCTTTGGGCGTGCTCGTCGTTGCCGCCGCCGCAATCGGCACGAACGCGGTGCTCAAGCCGTTCCAGCGTGCCAGACTCTTCGTATTTCTCAATCCGAAAGCCGATCCGCAAGGGTCGGGTTATAATCTCAATCAGTCCAAGATCGCCGTCGGCAACGGCGAGTGGCTTGGACGCGGCCTCTATCACGGAACTCAAACGCAGCTGAACTTCGTCCCCGAACATTCGCGCGACTTCATCTTCACCGTGCTGGCCGAAGAGTGGGGATTCGCCGGCGCGCTAACGTTAATTGCCCTCTATTGCGTCATACTTTACGCGGGAATTCGCGCGATGCTCATCGCGCGCGACCGTTTCGGCTTCTTACTCTGCGCCGGGCTCGTCGGCATGCTCTTCTTCCACGTCCTGGTCAACGTCGGCATGACGATCGGGATCATGCCGATCACGGGGATTCCGCTGCCCTTCATGTCGTACGGCGGCTCGGCGATGCTTACCGACTTTGCGGCGGTCGGGATTCTGCTGAACGTCTACTCGCAGAAGGATCGCGACGTGCTTGGGAACGCCTGAGGCGCGCAACCAGCCCGTCCTTCAGCTCGGCGATCGTTTCGCTGTCGTACTCGATCAGCACGTCGCGATGGACCGGGACGTGGTAGAGCAACAGCACCTCGTCGTGCTCCGAACGCGAGGCCAGAATTCGGTCGAGCACCGAACGCAAGACCTCGTCGTCGAACGGGTTGAAGAGAAACACGACGAGATTGCCGCGTGGAAAGCGCGCCCGTCGGGCGTCGCCGCAGCACACTCGAATATCACGGCAGCGTACTGAGAAGTTGCGCGCGTTGGTGAGATTCGTCTGTGCGATCGCATGCAGCGCGGGCGAGAGTTCGACCCCTAAGACCTGTTTGAACGAACACTCCGACGCCGCCAGCACTGCACGCCCCATGCCGGATCCGATATCCACGAATGTTGCCGCTCGCACCACGGGCTCGGGCACCCGGGAGAGCAGTGCGCGAAATGCGTCGACCGGGACCGGCTCGTAGTGCGTCGCATGCGCGTATGCCGCCCCGTTCGTGCCGCCGAGCTGGCTGAGGAAAAAGATCGCCTGCGTCGTCACGCTGTGGTCGCGATCGAAACGCCGTCCGGAGGATCGCCCTCTACCCGTCACGCTCGGCTCTTGGCAGGTCCGTTGCCGGCCCCTCCGGAACAGGCGGCAGCAAAGATTTTTTTCGAGAGCTCGCCAGAGGTGGCGCAAGGTGCCGCCCGCTGAGCTCCACAATTTGAGGACAACTTGTCGAGCGAGATATTGATCTCGAGCGATCCGTGGGAAAATCGGGTCGCGATACTCGAGG
>Ga0306920_100001205_pt1 | contig 32068 bp, 30 predicted proteins | sample flu12Cox44000170_FD_204666 | JGI IMG/M metagenome (GOLD analysis project Ga0306920, IMG submission 204666) | Lab enrichment of tropical soil microbial communities from Luquillo Experimental Forest, Puerto Rico - flux4day.12C.oxic.44.000.170 (v2)... | ecosystem: Environmental > Terrestrial >...
CCCCGTTGCCCGAGCCACCGAAGACGATACCGCGATCGCACTCGCCGCGCGCGACTGCTTCCGCAGCCGGTCGGATGAAAAGCGGATAGTCCACTGGTTCTTCGCTGAACGTGCCGAAGTCTTTTACCTCTTGCCCCAGCGAAGTGAGCAATTCTTTCACCTTTTCCTTGTAGCGAAAGCCGGCGTGATCTGAGCCAAGAGATATCTTCATGGTGAGGTTGTTAATCAATGAGCATGACTGCTGTCGAGGAGTCTCTTTCGGTTAACGACGAATGACGAATGCCGAAGCACGAAGGAGTGACGAAGGACGGCTACATCGCTTGCCCCCTCACTTGGACTTTGTGCTTCGTTCGTCATTCGTCATTCGGATTTCGTCATTTTGGGGATGATGGCTTATCAACCGTGCAATTTCGCCAGCTCGCTCCAGATCTCGCGTTCGCGTTCGGTCAGTCTCTTCGGCACGTTGATTTGCACAACAACATAAAGATCGCCGCGCTTCCCGGAGACGCCCGGCAGACCGCGCTCGCGCAGGCGAAACCGCTGGCCACCCTGTGTGCCCGGTGGGATTTTCAGACGCACGTTGGCTTCGAGAGTTGGCACGACCAATTCGCTGCCCAACACGGCGCGCCACGGCTCGATCTTTACCTCGTGAATCAAGTCACTGCCTTCGACTGAAAAATCGGGATGCCTGGCCAAACGCACGCGAAGAAAAAGATCGCCGCTTTTTCCGCCGCGCACCCCGGCTTCGCCCTGGCCGCGCAAACGGATGCGTTGCCCTTCGTGAACACCACGCGGAATCTTTACCTGATAATTTTCCACCTTGTTAGAGCCGGCTCGGCGCAAAGAGACTGTTCTGGTGGATCCGTGCAGCGCTTCCTCTAGCGTGACCATGATATCGGCTTCCACATCGGCTCCGCGCTCCGCCGTAGCCTGGCGCCCGCCGAATCCGCCGAAAGCTGAGCGGCCGCGGCCGCCACCGAAAAATGCTTCGAAGAAATCGCTGAACCCAGTGCCACCAAATTCGAATTGGACGCCGCCACCATCGCCACCCCATTGATAAAATCCGCCGCCGGGTTGCTGCCCTTCCCACTCCCAGCCGGGTGGCGGCTGGAACCCGCCCGGTCGATTCCAATCGGCGCCGAGTTGATCGTATTTCTTGCGTTTTTCTGGATCACCCAGCACCTCGTAGGCTTCGTTGATCTCTTTAAATTTTTCTTCAGCGGCCTTTTTGTCCTTCGCCACGTCGGGATGATATTTGCGCGCCAGCTTGCGAAAGGCGCTGCGAATCTCCTCCTCGGTGGCCGTTTTCGATACACCGAGTGTCTCGTAATAATCGCGAAACTGTACCGGCATTTGCTCTCAAGCTTGTGCCTCCACTCAATTCGCGCAACTTTTTGAACGATGCGTGAATTGGGAAAACTGGTCGTGATCGTCGGTGTGATCACTACCCTCGTCGGGTTCGTGATGTGGAGCGGATTCGCGCCGAAATGGCTGGGCCGATTGCCTGGCGACATCCGGATCGAGCGTGAGCATTCTGCGTTTCATTTTCCTATCGCCACCTGCATTGTCCTTAGCATTGTGCTGAGTCTGATGCTCTCGATCTTCTCAATCTTCCGGCGTTGATCAGTTTTCCAACCTCGGTGTCTTGGACGCTGTAGTCACGGGCCTGTGGCCCGTCTGATCTTGCGCGTTCTTCGGCTGTGTGCGAACGCCCACAGGGCCGTGGCTACAAAAAAGATTCAAAGCAACCTCGACCGACACGTGACGCAGCTACTGAAATGCCGTCGCTGCCCGCGCATGAAATCAACGCCGGTTTCCGGCGGTGCAATCCTCAGCGATGTTTTGGTAATTGGGCAGGCGCCCGGTCCGCGGGAACCGGTTTTGCAAAGACCGTTTGCGCATACTGCTGGTAAAACGCTTTTTCGGTGGTTTGAAGAATTCTGCCGGATGAACGAAGCCACAGTTCGATCGATGATTTATTTTGCCGCAGTCTGCCGCTGTTTTCCCGGGAAAAATTCCAGCGGCACGGACCGCGTTCCTGCGCCGGACGAGATTCGCAACTGCTCGTCGTGGATGGACGATGAGATCCGAATCTTGCGGCCGCGCCTCATCATCCTCGTGGGACGGCTGGCTATCACGCAATTCATCGACTGCGAAAAATTGGGGGGAGTGATTGGCCGAAAATTCCGGGTCGCACGCGCGGGGCATCGCTTTGACGTAATTCCTTTGCCGCATCCGTCCGGTGCATCGCCCTGGCACAAAATTCCGCCCGGTCGCGAACTGACAGTGCGCGCACTCAAACTGATCGCGCGTCATCCTGCGGTAACGGCGCTCTATAAGCACCGACGGAGGTCATAGACCGCCACTACACAAACATGTTCTGAATTTCAGCGTTGGACGTTGAGCGTTGGGCGTTGGACGTTTTGTGCATGTCTTCGGCGATCCCAACTAGGTCAGAGGTTTCCGAGTCCGACAAGTGGGATCTGACGCAGCTTTTTTCCGCTGTGAGCAAATGGCAGGAGGATTTCGCCTGGCTTCAGCGGACCTATCCGAAATTTGAACAGTGGAAGGGCAGGGTGGGGGAATCTGCGCAAACGCTGGCGGAGGTGCTTGAGTTTGAGAAGGCGTTCGACCTGAAATTTGAACGCGTTTATCACTACGCGTCGCTGCAACTGTCGGAGGACAGCACGAACAACGAATACCTCGCGCGTATCGGACAGGTCCAGAACCTGCTCACGAAAATCGGGGAATCCGTGGCGTTTGTTGTTCCAGAAATTCTGGCGATCGACGACAAAAAGTTCGCGGAGTTCGTCGCTGATCCAGGGCTGAAAGATTGGCGAATCAAGTTGCACAAAATTCGCCGGATGAAAGCGCATGTACTTTCCGTGCGCGAGGAACGTCTTCTGGCGCTCGGCAGCGTCGCGCTCGGCGGCTACGACGACACCTTCTCGCAGTTGACCGACGTGGACATGAAGTTCGGCGTCCTGATGGACGAGACCGGACGCGAAAGACCGCTGACTCAAAGTTCGTTCAGCTCATTCCTCGTCAAACGCGATCCCGAACTGCGCAAGCGCGTGTTTCACCAGTTCTACGCTGAATTTCAAGATCATCAGTACACGCTTGCGTCTTCACTTGCCTACTCGGTTAAGGCGGACGTTTTTCGCGCAAGAGCAAGACATTATTCGTCCGCGCTCGAGGCTGCGCTGTTTCCAGATGATGTGCCGATTTCGGTTTACGACGGATTGATCAAATCGGTTCGCGCGAATTTGAAACCACTGTTTCTGTATTTTGATTTGCGTCGCCGCGCTCTTGGATTGCGTGAGCTGCATCTTTACGACACATACGTGCCGCTGGTACCGGAAATTGAGACGCGGTTCACATTCGATCAGGCGGCCGAAACAGTTTTGAGCGCGCTGGCTCCCCTTGGCAGGAATTACGTCGATGTGCTGGCGGAAGGTTTGCGCTGTGCGCGCTGGTGCGATCGTTACGAAAGCAAAGGCAAACGCAGCGGCGCGTTTTCATCCGGCAGTTACGGCGCGCCGCCCTACATTCTGATGAACTACAAGGAGGACGTCTTTTCCGATATTTACACACTTGCGCATGAGGCTGGCCACTCCATGCACAGTTGGTTTTCGCAAAATTCGCAGCTGTTTCAGGATTACGAGTATCCGATTTTTCTGGCTGAAGTGGCATCGACGTTCAACGAAGAGCTGCTGACGCATCATCTCCTGCAAACAACGAGCGATCGGAAGATGCGGGCTTACATCGTTAACCGGCAAATCGAGGAACTGCGCGGCACGCTGTTCCGGCAAACGATGTTTGCTGAATTCGAAAAAATCATTCACGCCATTGAAGAGAGCGGCGACGCGCTGACGCTAGACGTTTTCAAGTCGGAATACCACAAACTGCTCGAAACCTATTGCGCCGAGAATTTCGTGCTCGATTCGGAACTCGATCTGGAATGCCTGCGAATTCCACATTTCTATCACGCGTTTTACGTCTATAAATATGCGACCGGAATTTCGGCCTCGGTGGCGCTTTCGCAGCGCGTGCTTTCCGGCGGGTCAGGAAGCGTCGATGCCTATCTCAATTTTCTGTGCTCGGGCGGTTCGAAATTTCCGCTGGAGACATTAAAAGCGGCGGGCGTGGACATGGCCACATCTGCGCCTATCGAAAGCACGTTGCGTTTGTTCGAACAGCGGGTTGCGGAATTGGAAAAACTCCTCTTGTAGGGCGTCTGTGCCAGACGCCATGGCGTTTCAGAGAGTGGAGCCGCGGGGACGCGAGCGACACAGACGGGGAACCCGGAGGGTGAAGCTCGCGCAAGCGAGCGAATCAAACGCCCTACAAATTTGCTTTAGGCGAAGGATCGACGCCTCCTATCATTCTGGTTGTGGAATTCGAAAGCGCTCAGCTTCTTCAGCGATTGAAACCGCTGTTTCAAGAGAATTTCGAAAAGTTCGGCGAGCTAGGTGCGGCGGTTTCAATTTGGCAAAATGGCAAACCGATTGTCGATCTCTGCGGGGGGTTTCGCGATGTGCATTGCGAAAAGACATGGACCGCTGACACGCTTGTTTTGGTCTGGTCGGCGACGAAGGGAATCGGTAGCGCGTGTGTCTTGCATGCGTTGCAAGAACACCAGATCGACATCAGCCAACGCGTCGCTGAGTTCTGGCCCGCGTTTGCTCAGGCTGGCAAAGAAGAAATCACGCTTGCGCAAATGCTTTCGCACCAGGCGGGACTTTGCGCTTTGGATCGCCGAGTTGATGTGCTCGACTACGAGGCAGTGATTCGCGCGTTGGAGGCGCAAAAACCACTGTGGCCACCCGGGACTGCACACGGTTACCACGCACGCACGTTCGGATTTCTTCTCGATGAACTTGTCCGCCGAATCGCCGGAAAGACGGTGTCGGATTACTGGCAGGAAAATTTTGCCCGACCGCTCACCCTTGATTTCTGGATCGGGTTGCCGGAGAATGAGAATCCGCGCGTGGCTACGGTTTACGCGGCGAAAAGTGGCAAACCGCCAGAGCCAAAACAATTTTATAACGATCTGACGACGCCCGGCACTTTGGCGCGCAAAACGTTTACGTCGCCGCACGGCTTGCATGCAATCAGTAAGATGAATGATCCCGCAATTCGTGCGCAACCGATCGTCTCCTTTGGTGGAATCGGGAGCGCGTCGGCGTTGGCGAAGTTTTATTCCATGGTCGCCAATGGTGGAAAGTTTGACGGCCAGACTTTCCTTTCAGAAAAGGCTATCGCGTGGATGACCACGACGCTCGCCGACGACATGGACCGTGTTTTTCAGATACCGACAGGATTTTCAGCCGGCTTCATGAAAGATCCGCGAAATGCAGGGCGAAGAATATTTGGCCCATCCGAAACTTCTTTCGGACATCCGGGCGCCGGGGGCAGCCACGCCTTTGCCGATCCCGAAAACAAAATCGCGTTCGCTTACGTGATGAATCAGATGGAGCAATCGCTTTTGCCCAACGAAAAATCATTGCGCCTGGTGGATGCGATTTATCGTCGCGACTGAGACGCGATGCCGGCTTGATCGTGGGCATCTCCAGCAACTTGCCCGCCGCGTTGCTCTTCACGTGCTCGCGGGAGAGCCTGAGGCTGCCAAATCCGCAGGAGAAGAAGCGCTGCCGTTACTCGAAGCCAGGCTAAGAGAGCGGCCGGATGACACTTTCACAATGACGGCGCTATCTTGGGTTTACCTCGCTCTGGGATGCAATGCCGATGCTCTGCGCGTTTCTAGGCAGGCGGCGGATTCAATTTCTATCGAAAAAGATGCTATGTCTGGTCCAACTTTCCAGAACGGCCTTGCACAAATCGAGGCGCGTGCGGGCGCGCCCGGGGAAGCCATTAAGAGGCTTCGACGTTTGGTCTCCATCCCGGCGGGCCAGGACGTTTCCATAGCTCGTTTGAAGATTGACCCGGTCTGGGATCCGATGCGTAATCGTCCGGATTTCCAGCAGTTGCTCTCAGGTCCAGAGCAGATCGGGCCTAACAAATAGCGGGAAGTGAATCATCGGAACTTCTTCGCCGAACTCAAGGGGCACAACGCTTAGAGGGTCGCTTGCCACGGCCACTCGCTCCGCGAACTCCCAAAGCCAATGGCGGATTGAAACTCCTGCCGTTCTGGGAGCCGTCGCGGGGCGATCCCGCTTGCCAAAGACTCTGTTAGCAAAAGCAGCGGCTTGCCACACCTTAGCTCGGTTTAGGCGAAGACGGGTAAAGACACGAATTAGCACGAATACGCTGATCAATTGGTGCGAATTAGTGAAATTCGCGTTGCTAAGCACATAGCCGGTTCGCGTCGTTTCTTTCTGTAAAACCCAAGCGGTTCCCCCAGAGGCCCTTCTCTGGCTTCGTTACCTTCCGTAAAAAAATCCAAACTCTCCGCGTAACCTCCCGCCGGATTTTACGCACTACCTCAGGTGAAAGGCCAGAATGACAACTCAATAACGAGGAATCAAAGAAGGCCAAAACAAGAAAGGAAAATAAATAACATGAAAAATCAAAACATCGTAGTCATAGCGATGGCGTCTGCGCTTGTGTTTGCACTTGGGCCAGTCACCGAGGCGAATATAAGCCCTCAAGGCGGCCCTACTGTCGGACCAGCTACCCACCAGCCGATCCCTGGCGGTAGCCTGTCCGCAGCTGCTGCTAACCAGAGCGCAAGCTCTGCTTATTCAACAAGCCCAGAGGGTGAAAATCGCCCCATTATCACCATCCATAGCGCCGGAAACGTCCTCCGGGGAAAGACCGGTTCGTTCGTCTTGAAGATGAGCCCTACAGTCGCGTTGGGTGGATTGTACGTAAGCTTCAAGGTTAGCGGCACCGCTGTCGCGGGAGTTGATTACGTTTCGCTTCTCTCGCCGGCCTACATCGGACAATCCGGCTACGAAGTGATCTCGCTCAGAACCTTGCCTGACCCAAGAGGATCATCCGACCAAAAAGCTTACAGCGTTGTGGTGACCCTGGAGCCTGGCGCGGGATATGCAGTGGGCGAACCTAGCTCAGCTCTAATCTGGATCTCGACGAGCTGCGTGTTGGAGGCTTGTTGGTGAGGTTGTTACGGCTTGACCTAGAGTTTTTTCGACAGGCCGCAACGAATCGCGCGTCGCGCTGCTCCCGGGAGGCTTTCCGGACGGCGAGGCGCCGCTATGTTAGGTTCCTGGCTTCTCGCCTTGTGTCCGTCGTTACGCCTGACTATTTGGTCAGATTCCTACGATGTCTCGGCGGGCTCGACGGGGCGACCTGCCTGTAGCCGCGCCTCTGTGAGATGCGCAACGCAATGTTGCGCTCGAATATGCCGGTAATGCTTCGCATAGAGAAGCGACTACATTTCGCCCATGATTGTGACGAATATTTTCCGTCGGTGCGGGGCGCGCCGATGTTCGAATAGGAAAATGCCCTGCCATGTTCCAAGCTGCATTTTTCCGTCGGCAACTGGAACTGTCTCGCTGGTGCGCGTCAGGACCATCCGGATGTGCGATGGCATGTCATCGCTGCCCTCGGAGCCATGGGTGAAGTAATCGGCATCCTCAGGCACTAAGCGCGCGAAGAACTCTTCCAGGTCGTGGCGCGCAGTTGGATCGGCATTCTCCATGATGACAATGCTGCAACTAGTGTGCTGGACAAAGACAGTCACTATCCCATTTCGAACGCCGCACCCGTCGATCTTCGACTGCACTTCGCCTGTGATTTCGTACAGGCCTTTTCCGTGCGTGCGAACTTCGAGTTTTTCGTGACCGATCTGCATCAGAGACCAGATTATTCAAAGCGGCCATGGTGGCAAAGCGCAACGAACGGCGATTTCTGGTCCGCGGACAAAAGGTAGCGCATGCGTCTCGCTTGCGTACTCTTGCTATGCGCAAGCTGGGGACGCATGCGCTACCTTCCAATGCGAAGCGATCTGGAGCGCGTGCTGTTTGACGAGCCGGCAATTCACAAGCGGCTCGACGAACTGGCTGCGCAAATTTCAAATGATTACCGCGACCGCGAATTGACTGTGATCGCGGTGTTGACCGGGAGCCTCATGTTTATGGCTGATCTGCTTCGGCGCATTCCGCTCCCATTGAAATTGGATTGCCGGGGCGTGGTCAGTTATCACGGAAAGCCGCAAACAAGCGGCCAGGTGATTTTCAAGCTCACCACGGTGAGTCCGTCTGGCGGCGGACAAGTTGCGCTCCCTGATGTGGCCGGCCGCGATGTTTTAATTCTGGACGATATTCCTGATAGCGGTCATACGCTGGCAGCGATTCGCGAGAAACTCGACGGGGCCACGCCGCGGAGCATTCGTGTCTGTGTGTTGCTGAGCAAAAAGAAACCGCGAGCTCGTCATGTCGATGCAGATTATGTTGGGTTCGAAATCGAAGACGAATTTGTCGTCGGTTACGGGCTCGATTTCATGGAACGCTATCGCAACCTGCCTTACATCGGTGTGCTAATGAAGGAATTGCTGGAGCACTGTTGACCTGTCATGTCGAGCGAAGTCGAGGAATGACATGATGCAATGAAAATTCATGTGCAGTTTTACGCGCAGCTGCGCGATTTGATTGGAATCCGTGAGTTGGATGTCGATCTTTCGGAAGGCGCGACTGTACGCGAACTGCTCGAGGTGACTTATGCGAAACGACCTGCACTTCGCGCTCACGACAAGAGCATTTTGGTCGGTTCGGGCGTGGAATTTGTCGATCGCAACCACAAGCTCAAACCGGGCGAGGAGATTGCCATCATGCCGCCAGTGCAAGGCGGATAAGCTGTAGCCGCCGCCCTGTGGGCGGCGTGACGCGAGCATATTCGAGGATCAGCGCCGCTTCGCACAGCGAAGCGGCTACAGAATCAATCGCGAAAGTTTCTGAAACTAGTCGCTACGCCGAAGTCGCGGCTGCGCACGAATTGAATCACTGCCTGTAGTTCATCTCTCTTTTTGCCAGTGACCCGAATTTGCCGGTCCTGCAACTGGCTTTGCACCTTGAAGCCTTGTGACTTGATCCCCTGAATAATTTCCTTGGCTTTGTTTCCTTCCAGGCCCTGCCGAATTTTCAACTCCTGCCGGGCGTGACCGACAGATGAAATGGCGGGCTCGTCCTGTTCGATGTTGCGCAGATCGACGCCGCGCTTGGAAAGTCTGCCGATAAGAATTTCGCGTAACCCACGGAGGTGGGCGTCGTCGTCGGCGGTGAGCGTGATCTTGTCTTTTTTCAAAAGAATTTCGGCGGCTATCCCTTTGAAATCGAAACGCGTTGCCAATTCCTTGCGCGCCTGATTAATCGCGTTGTCGAGTTCCTGCTTGTCTACTTCTGAGACTATGTCGAAGGAAGGCATTTTTGGATTGTGGATTTTAGATTGCGGTTTGTGAATTGATCAAATCCCGAATCATTGCGTTTTAGGGACTAGCGTTCACGATTTTTATGCTGCCCTCCTTCGCGCGCATTGTTACTGCGGCTTCGCCTCCGCCCTGGACTAACATGTCGATTTTTGTGATCTCTTCGGTCCCGCGCTCGGCTGGCTCCGCGAAATCATTTCCAATTTTTCCATGCTCCGTTTCTGCAACCAGACGACAAACGATATCATCTGGGAAAAAAGCCCAGGCATTTCCGTGCCCGATATTTGCTTGAATTGAAAATTTTCCCGGCTCCCACCAGTCGTAAGCAAGGGTGAGCGTGCCGCGATTGAGCATGAGTGTGACATTGCCAAAGCAGTTGTGAGCGAACATTCGCCCACTTCCCAAACGCGCGTGCGTCGTCCGGCCGCGCATCCCGTCCAGCAAAACTTCACCAGCGTTTAGTTCCAGGCGCGCCAAATTAGCCGTTGCTGGAACAACGATGGTGTAATCGACTGTGCCGGAGTGATCGGACAGCGCCCATTTTGGTTTGGGCGGGAATTTGGTGTTGATTAAAACGGAGCCCGGCAGGACGGAGACATCGACGGCGATCTGTTTCAAGAGCTCGCGGATGTATGCTCGCTTGATAGCTTCCACCCGCATCTCGTTTGTGTTCGAACTGTAAACGAAGACTGCGCCGTCGCCATTGATGATTGTGATATTCGCGGTTGGTTCAATCGTGTAGGTCTGCTCGAACGTTTCCTCGAGCGGGCGATGCGCTCCGGACCCGCAGCCGGCGAGCGGCGACAATAATGCAGCTACTAAGAGTCGAAAGCTTTGTTGATTAATGGCTACTAATCGCACGCACGAATTCCATCACTGCATGTGCGTTGCTGATCAAGGGGAGAAATGCCGTCAGAGCGAGAACTAGCCAAAGCGAGGCTTCACCCCAAAAATCCTGCCGTGCTTCGGTTTTGTAATAATCGCCTGCGATATTCCAAAACGATCGTGCACGAGCGTGCATGTAAAGTGCGCTCGATCCCTCGAATGCGACAGAATAGTAATCGTAGTTAGTGACCGGCGAGCGTCGGCTTCTGCATTTGCTGCCGCCGAGTGACTCGCGGCAGCCAGAACGAATGATTGTTGGGAATGTTGGTTTCATAATTCTTTGTTTCCTATAAGATGCGCCGCGCATGCGAGTCGGATTCAAAAATGTGGCGGAGAGTTGTAGCCGCGATCGGTGATCGCGGCGACCGACACCGCCGATGCCGGCTACAGCTGCATTAGGTTTGCCCGCGCGCCGCGCTTCTCATAATGTCGGTGCTGGAAATTGTGCGGAAGCTGTCTCGATCCTGGTGGCAGGGGCTGTTCATTATCGCAGCGGTTGCAGCCGCAGGCGTGCTCACTTTGATTTCGCTTGGCGATTTCCAGCGCCGAGCTGTGCCGCCGGGGAATCGCCCCATCCAATGGCACGTCGCCGGTTATGTGAGTTCGAACGCCTGCCGCGCGTGTCATCCCGGAAATTATGCGAGCTGGCACGCATCGTTTCATCGCACCATGACGCAGGTGGCAACGCCGCACAGTTTGCCGCCTGACATGGACGGGCTCGAGCTTGCATTCAACGGCCGCGAATACAAAACGGAGCGTCGCGGCGACAAGTTGTTTGTCCGCATGCGGCCAGAAGGCGGCAGCTATGGTGAACCGCAGCAAGTCGTACTTGTGACTGGTTCGCACAATCTGCAAATACTTTGGCTGGAGACCGGCCAGGGACGGACCCTTCAACAATTTCCCTTCGGTTACATCGTCGCTGAGAAAATGTGGGCGCCAGTAACCGAGACATTTCTGATTCCGCCGCGGATCAAGGAATATTATTCCACAGGCGCATGGAACGGTGCGTGCATGGATTGCCATGTTACGGAAGGGCAATCCCGATTTGTTGCGGGCAACAAATGGGATTCGCAGGTGGCCGAGTTCGGGATCGCGTGCGAAGCCTGCCACAGCGAGGGGCGCGAGCACATCGAGCGCAATCGTAATCCTTTGCGCCGTTTCAAAATTCATCTCACAACGAGGTCCGACCCGACGGTCACCAATCCTGCGAATTTGAAGGGTCCGCAATCCGGGCTCGCCTGTGGGCAATGCCACAGTGTTTGGGCTTTCAATGGCATGGAGGACAAGATCCATTTCAATCGGCACGGCGCTGCTTTTCGTCCCGGTGCTCGCGATCTCTCGCAACGCTTCGTGGTCCAACCCAACACGCCGGATCACTCTGGACAAAAGGATTTCATTCGCCAGACTGAACCGGATTTTTTTCACAATCGATTCTGGGGCGATGGGATGATTCGCGTGACCGGACGCGAATTCAACGGCGTGCAGGCGTCGCCGTGTTTTCGCGGCGGCGACTTCTCCTGCATTTCATGCCACGAAATGCACCTCGACTCGCCCGGCCAGACCGACGTGAAAACTTGGGCGCGCACCGATCAGTTACGTCCGAAGATGGATTCAGACGCCGCTTGTTTGCAATGTCATAAAGACATGGCCGCGAGACTCGCCGCGCACACGCATCATAGCGCGGAATCATCAGGTAGCCGTTGCTACAACTGCCACATGCCGCGCACCACGTACGGATTGCTGCACGCGATACGCAGCCATCAGGTCTCATCGCCGACTGTGCAGGAGAGCATTGCCCATGGACGGCCGAACGCTTGTAATCTTTGCCATCTCGATCAAACACTCGCGTGGGCTGCACAGCATCTGCACACATGGTATAACCAACCTGTGCCGGAACTTTCTGAGGACGATCGTACCATCGCTGCGGCCGCCGAATGGATATTGAAGGGCGATGCCGGGCAGCGCGCGCTCATTGCGTGGGGCATGGGCTGGGAGAGCGCCCAAAAAGTTTCGGGACGCGACTGGCTGTATCCGTACCTCATCTACACGTTAACCGATTCTTACGCCGCAGTGCGTTTCGGTGCGTGGAAATCGCTCCGAACGCTGCCCGGGTTTTCCGAGTTTCCATTCGTTTACACCGCGCCCGATCAAACGATACGTGAAGCGGCGACGCGCGCTTACGAAAAATGGCTGCGCGAAGTCAGCAACCCGAATGCAGTCTATCGGAAAGAGACCGCAATAGATTCAGACGGCCGCTTCCGGCAGGATGTTTTCCAAAAATTGCGGAGCGCGCGTGACGAGAAACCAATTTTTCTCGCAGAATGAAGCGACCATCGAAACAAGCGCCGCCGGTCGCGCAGCTGGCTGACCGCAATTTGCGCTTCGGTTGGTGGTCGCTCCTCGTCTTCTTGTCGCTCGGAGCGATTCTCGAAACGCTGCAAGGTTTCAAGATCGGATGGTATGTCGATGTTGGAGACGAAACGCGCCGGCTCATGTTCACGCTCGCCCACGCACACGGAACGCTGCTGGCGGTTGTGAACATCGCTGCCGGTTTGACCGCGCGAATAGTGGAGCGCTTCACGCTTCGGCCATCGGTCTCTTTCGCATTAATTTGGGCGGCGATCCTTTTGCCGGCTGGATTTTTCCTTGGCGGAATTGTCATCTACGACGGCGACCCCGGCCTCGGCGTGTGGCTGGTGCCGATTGGAGCGGCATTATTGTTTTACAGCATCGCGCGAATCGCGCTCGATTTATCCAGACGTAATTGAGCGCGGAGCCGGAAGCTACTCCCAGAGGGTGCGTTTAAACGTAAAATATTGAATCGCTTCGCTGACGTCCCGGTTGAAATGTCGGTGTTCTGGTGTTGTGGATTAACATCGAAGTCCTATTCCGAGGTGTCCATCTTCAATTCTTTGCGCATTGCCTCGTGTGCCTCCTGCTGCGCGGTGCTCCATGGGCCTTGTTGATCGACAAACCAATGCTTCGCTATGTCCGCCTGGCCGATCTTCGTCTTCGCGCAGCGGTGATCGATCACTTGATAATAGCGGTTACCAACTTTCTCGTCTCGATCTTTCACCCACATGCCGGCTTGATTGACGACGTCGGCGAGCTCTTCCGAGTTGTCGGGTAATAATGCCGCCGCTTTCATCGCCAGCGCGCCAGCGATGAGTCGATAGTGAAAGCGAACATCGGGAGTGATCTTGTTCGTGTTCAATCGCTGAATCTCCTTTGCTGACGCTTTCAGGACCGCCGGCACACTTTTCATCTTTGGATTTCCGTTCTCGTCGGACGACTCATTCCCTTCTTTGTCGTAGGCAATCGTCTGGTAAGTGCCGCTACGCCGTTCCTTCGCCAGGTCAGGCATTTCGGACTCGCCACTTTCCGCGAATGCGTCCGGCGCGCCTTCGGTCCCCATTAGTTCCATTCCATCGTAGCGCGCAAGCCATGCTGCGGTAAACCATGCGTGCGCGCGTTCCGTCTTCGAAAGCTTTTCGTTCGCTCCCTCCCTCAATGCCTTCACATACTTTTCCAGGACCTTGTCGTCCGGCTGCGGCAAATATTGTTTCGCGTCGGAGTATCGATCCTCTCGAACGAGGCGTCGTCCGAGGAGGTATCGCAGCTTCTTATTATAATCTTCGCCTTCCTTTGGTGGTTCAGTTTTCGGCAATGCATCGACGTATTGTTTCAATTCATTCGTCGTCAGGACGCGCTCCGCAACAAAAGCAGCGTCTTCCCAAAGCTGGCCTTTGAACAAAACATCGAGTGCTTGAATAAAGTCTCCGCGAGCGAGGCGAAGTCCGCCGAGGTCGCCGCTCGCGCTGGAGGCGAAGCCCCAATATTCCCCTTTGGCGGACAAATCCTCGGTCGCCCATTCCTCGCCTTCGCGGGAGGTGTAGGCCGGTGATGTCTTCATTATCTCAACCGCACGAGCCATCGTGTTCGTGGCGTCGGCGAATTTTCCGGCGCGGAGTTGCAGTTTGGCCTTCAACCAAAGCGCAGCCGCGCTGTCACCTTTGCTTAGCTCCAGCCAATGCGCCGCGCCTTTGTAATCTCCCTGGTTATAAGAAATCCAACCGAGATACTCGGCGTCTTCGATCCGGCTCAAACTCGCTTGCTGAATGATGTTGAACCAGCGTGCAGGACGGTTTACCTCCGGCTTCTTCAAACCTTCGGTGTAATAATAATCCGGCGAAGCCGCTGTCGCCAAAATGTGCACCGTCACCAGTCTCCTTAGCAATGGGTCCTGTGCGGCTACTTTCAATTTCGCCGTCTCCTTCTGCTCCTCCTCGCGTTTTTGCTCGTCAGTCCACTTTTCTCTCTCTTCCGGCTCCGGGCCGTAATTCAATAAACCGCTGGCCGGTTCGCGATCGGGGATGAGTGCCTTGAGCGAGACGACCGCACTCGCGTCACCCAGCGCAAGTTGATTCATAAAGAGCGGCGCCGCTTTCTCAGGATGATCTTGTTTCCACTCGGCTCGTCCTTCCCAACCGTAACTCTCTGCCGCCAGGCCTAACGAATCGGGAAATGCGGCTTTGGCCAGCTCGCGCGTGCGCTGGAACAATTGCGCCGCTGTTGGGAAATCTTTTGTCTTGAGCGCGACCTTTCCCAACATGAACGCCGCCCACACCGTGCGGTAATGTCGATCTTGCTCCGGTCGCTTGAGCAAATTTTCCCACGCTGCTCGTGCTTCATCCCATTGTTTGTTCAAATAAGCGACCGCGCCCTTATGGTAATCTGCAAATTCAGAATCAAATTCAGCGGGCAACGGCGTCGGCGTCCCGCTCGCAGTGGCATCGAGCGCACCGCGAGCTTGCTTGTGCTGTTCTTTCGCTTTTGCCGGGTCGGCTGGCTTGATGCGTGCCTCCTGCACCGCCGAATCAAAATCTTTGAGATCGGTTTCTGTTGTGTTTTCGGAAGTTTTCTTAGTCCGCTCTTCCGGTTCTTCCTCTTCGTTATTTTGGGCCGCTTCTTTTGAGACGAGCAATTTTTCGGAAGGATGAAAATCGCGGGAAATCCGGCGCACTTCGAGGCCCCAGTAAAATTCCGGTGAGCCCTCTACGTTCTTGCCGCCGTCGCCTAAATAAATGTATGGCCCAAAGTACCCAGTGGCGTGCAATCCGCCTACAAGGCAGAGAGCTGTCCCAGCAGTCGCCAACGATTTAACCAAGCGACTCATTTGTTCCTCGAGAGTTCAGTTTCGAGAGTAGTGGTTTGATCGAAACGAAGCCAACCTATTTTCCGCGTTGCCCCCGGCGGCAATCGCAGCCCGTGCGATGCGGTCACCCCAAAAATCGCGCGACCATTTTCCGATTTCATATTCCAGCCCGCCAACGCATCCGACGCGGTTAATCCTGCGCCATGCCAAGTTGCGGTCACGTTCGCGTTGAGTTGCTCATCCGCCTCGCCCGCGTTGAAGATCGACAAATCGATAGGGTTCTCGCCCTCCTGCAAAATATTCAGGTTATGTTCGGGGAAACGGCCCGACATGACTGCCGACAACGTTGGCCAGCGCCAGTTGCGCGTGTCGGTGGCGATCGGAATGCGATACCAAATTAATGCGCGCAATTGTGGCGGCCTCGTTTTTAGCCATTCGCGAACGAGCTCCGCGATTTCATCGGCATCAGCGCCGAATTCCAAAACGCGCGTCCCTGGCGGCCAGGCTGGTTGCACGCTGTCCATCGCCACGCTGAGAAGGTTTCCATCGGGACCGTAACCGGCAGCGCAGCGATACGTTGGCAGTGCCACCTCAAACGGTATTCCGAAACGTGCTGCTTTTCTTACCCATTCACGCGCCAGACGCGCGTCGGACAGTTTCGCGTTTGTGCCAGCCGAAATGGGGACCGAGTGCACTTGCAGCACATATCCATCGACTTCGCGCCCCAGCGCTCGAAATTCCGAATCATTCAGCCACGCTGGCAGCACCGTGATTACAAAACGAGTTGGCCGAACGATCGGTTTCAGGGCGAGCAGCCACTTTCGATAACTCCCAAGATTTTTCTGGGCGCAATCGAAATCGAATTGGAACTCTTCCAGATTTACATCGTGAGCGCGCGCGTCGCTTAGAAGTTCTTTCGCAAGATCGACGATCGCCTGCGCGGGCGCGTCGTCGGAACGAAACGGACCGGCAAATGGCGCAACCCGGAGCGCGAGCGCGCAATGTTTGCTTTCCCGTTTAGCTGCGTTCCAGTCGATCGTCGCCTTGGCGATCTCCGGCTTTTTTCCGGCAAGATTGATTTCCGCGCCGAGAATCACCACGCCATCCATTCGTCGATCAGCTTCGCCAAGTGCGTCGACAACGGCGGCAGTCCACTCCCGTTGCCAGAGGTAACCTCGTTGTTTCAACGGGCCGGAAATCGTTTGCTCGGTTCGATGGCATCCGGCGAAAGCGATTGCCGCGATGCAAGCAAATCTAGTTAGAGGCCACGTTACAGATGTCACTTTGAGTGAAGCGAAGCCTCTCTGATTTTTTTGTCTAAAAAACAAGTCAGAGATGTTTCGATTCGCTTTGCTCAATCTAGCAATAACGCGTCTAAACCCAAAGCGTACGATCGAAGGTGCGGTATTGAATCGCTTCGCTGACGTGCTCGGGAGCGATGTCGTTCTTCCCATCAAGGTCGGCGACCGTGCGCGAGACCTTCAGGATACGATCGTAAGCGCGGGCGCTTAAATTGAGTTCGCTCATGGCCACGCGAATCAATTCCTGTGAATCCTGGCTCAGTTTGCAGTGCTGCTTTAGCTGACGCGTGGCCATGCGCGCGTTGCAATTTACTTTCGGGTCATTACGAAAACGCTCTTGCTGGCGTTCACGCGCGCGAACGACGCGCTCGCGAATCGCCGCCGACGGTTCCTCGGCCCGTTCACTCGCAACATCGCGATATTCGACAGCAGGCACTTCGATGTGCAGATCGATGCAGTCGAGCAACGGACCGGAAATGCGCTGGCGATATCGCTGCACCTGCACCGGGCCGCAACGGCATTCGCGTTTGAGATCGCCAAAATACCCGCATGGGCACGGATTCATGGCCGCGACCAACATGAACTCGGATGGAAACGTTACGCTGCCTGCCGCGCGCGACACGGTGACCTTTCCGTCCTCCAGCGGCTGGCGCATCACCTCTAAGGCCGATCTTTTGAATTCCGGCAGCTCATCGAGGAAAAGCACGCCGTTGTGCGCGAGGCTCACTTCACCCGGATTTGGAAACGTGCCGCCGCCGAGCAAACCGATGTCGCTGATGGTGTGATGAGGCGGACGAAATGGTCGCGTAGAAACGAAAGATTTTTCGGTATCCAGCAGCCCGGCGATGCTATGAATCTTTGTCGTCTCAATTGCTTCGTCGAGGGAAAGCGGCGGAATGATGGTTGGGATGCGTTTGGCCAACATCGATTTGCCCGAGCCAGGCGGCCCGATCATCAAGACGTTGTGACCACCGGCGACAGCCACTTCGATCGCGCGCTTTACATGGCTTTGCCCTTTCACGTCGCTGAAATCGACGTCGTAACTTTGATGCGCAGCGAAAAATTTGCTCAGATCAGCGCGCATGGGCAGAAGCGCAATTTCGCCACGCAAAAACGCAAACGTCTGTCGCAAGTTCTGGACGCCGTAGATATCGATCTTATCGACCATTGCGGCTTCGAGGGCGTTCGCTTCCGGGACAAACAACGCGCGTTTTCCGCGCCGTCGCGCCTCCAGAGCGACCGGCAATACGCCTTTGACGGCGCGTACTGAACCGTCCAACGCAAGCTCACCCACGAAGCTAAAATTCTCGAACGGCGAACTATCCAATCCCTCCGTCACGGCAATCATTCCCAGAGCGATCGGCAAATCGAAGCTCGGTCCCTCCTTTTTAATGTCGGCGGGCGCGAGATTGATCGTCGTGCGCCCGCGCGGCCAATAATAGCCGCTGTTTGTAACCGCGGCGGTGACGCGGTCACGACTTTCCTTCACAGCGGCGTCCGGTAACCCAACAATAACGATGTTCGGGTCTCCGCCCGCTCCGTTCACTTCGATCTCGACTTCGTAGGCGTCCACCCCGTAAACGGCAGCAGAATAATTTTCGCGAGCATCGCGACCGCGAGAGTCGCAGAAAATCATATCACGGGAAAGCGCAAATAGCCTTCGGAGACCGGGGCGCGACTAAGGCCTGAAAGGCGGGTTTAATATTATGAACGCTGCGTAGAAAGGCCTGCCGAAATAGGCTGGTAAAAAAGATTGAACAGCAGGCGTCCAAGGTGTGTCACAGATTCGAATATTTAACCTTGTTAAATACTTCCTTGGATGCTACAACGCGTGATCGACAGTCCCTCGGCGAATAAGATGTACAGGAAGTTGTTGTTGCAATCCCCCCATATGAACTATGAAAAAGAGTTATATGGCTGCTGAAGATAGTGATACCGGAATTAAGATTTACTTGCGCGAGATCGGGCAAATCCCGCTTTTAACCCCGCAACAGGAGATCGAGCTGGCCGCTAAAATTAAGAAAGGCGATCGCGAAGCGCGCGCGCTGATGATTCGGTCCAATCTGCGTCTGGTGGTCAAGATCGCACATGACTACGCGAACCTTGGCCTGCCGCTGCTGGACCTGATTTCCGAGGGCAACATTGGCTTGATGAAGGCGGTGGAACGCTTCGACCCTGCAAAGGGCGGAAAGCTCAGCACTTACGCGGCGTGGTGGATCAAGCAGTCCATCAAGAGGGCGCTGGCAAACCAGAGCAAAACCATCCGTCTGCCTGTGCATCTCGTGGACAAGATCTCCAAGATGCGTCGCGTTTCGCTGCAAATGAGCGAAGAGCTCGGCCGCGAACCTACCGATGAAGAGTTGGGTGACGAGATCGGTATCGCAAGCGGAAAAGTTTCACAACTCAAGACCGTCTCGATTCGCCCAGCTTCGCTGGATGCCCCGATCAGTGATGATGATTCGACGGAGTTCGGTGAAATCGTCGGTGACGAGGATGCGCAAACGCCGTTCGAATTGTTGCGCGACAAAAACCTGCGCAACGAGGTGGGTGGTTTGCTCGACGTGCTCGATGATCGCGAGAAGAAGATCATCTTCCAGCGGTTTGGTCTGGATGGTGGGAAGCCGAAGACGCTCGAGGAAGTCGGCAAGAAATTCGGCGTGACGCGGGAGCGCATCCGACAGTTGCAAAACATCGCGCTTTCGAAGCTTCGCCGCGCTCTAAGCAAGAAAGAGCGCCCGGTGGACGTCGAATTACCGGTCGAAGCTTAGCTGTAGTCGCTTCCCTGCCTGTCACGACGTAGCCTTTGCGAAGGCGGGTAGGAAGTGCCGCACTGATCTGATAAAGACGCGCTCGATGCGCCGCTTATAGAGCGGCGGCTACAATTAGCCACCGTGGCGGAAAAACCGATTTTCCGTTTGCTTATTGCACTCCCTATTTCTTCTCGGCAGATTGAACCATCGCCAGATGCTGCTTTAGCGTCGGGAGGCTTTTCGAGGCCCAACCTTTAAGCTCGCTGTCATCGCTGCTCTTTGTTGCTCTTTCGAAGTCGGCAATGTCTCTTTTGTGGGTCTCCTCGAGCAGTTTCAAATAAGTCCTGTCGAAGTCAGCACTGCCGAGATTTTGCGCCTTGACGCCGCTGGTGTTGAAAGTGACGCCTTTTCGGTTGGCCAACGCAGTCAGTTCCTTGTTGAGTCTGTTATGATCAGCCACCAGGCGCGCAGCGATGTTTTTCACCTCTGCACTTTTTGCCTGTTTCTCGGCCATCTTCCCATTCTCGACCTCCTGCTGACCGTTGCCTCCTGCGTTCTTGATGAAGTTCACGTCCTTCTGGCTCATTTTCACGATCTTGGTGGTTCCAGGCGATCCCGTCTGCCCCATGGATTGTGAGCGAAGATGGGGATTAGTCCCGATCCCCGAGTCTGAGTCTCGACCTTGAGCGCGGACGGTTTCGGTAAAGCAGATGCTGCCGGCCGCGATCGCAGTGGCTGCAATTGTTGAGAGTGATATAAGTTTTGATTTCATTAGCGCTCCTTGTTGAGATAATCTTCTATAATTACCGGCTGAGCCGGCAGTTGTGAATCGCATCTTTACATCAGCTTGGACGCGACTCCAGACACAAAATTCATATAAAAATCGCCATATGACAAGAGTGGCGATTCTGATCCCGAAGCGCTTCGAGTGGCGAAAAATTGGATCAGCCGTGAGGGATATTCTGTTCGTAGGAGCTTTCTACTCGTTGCGCCACGTCCTTGTAGCCGTAATCAGCTTCGTAAATCTGCTTCATACAGGCGAGCGATTTCTCCCGTTCGCCCATCCGCTCGTAAACGAGGCCGAGATTATACACAATCTCTTTCTTCATCGCGTCCATTGATACAATTTCCTTCGACGCTTCTTCGAGTTGCTTCATTGCAAGATCAAGCATCTCAAGTTCGCTATAGGAGCAGCCGAGCAGGTTCATGGCTTTCAAGCGCGCATGCGGATTTTGCCGTGCGCGCTGCAGCTCCGGTAAGGCCTCGCGAAAACGGCCGGCATTGAAAAGGTTTTCACCCAGTTCGAATCGAAGCTGAAGATCGGTTGGATTCCGCGCCAAGCGCTCCCGCGAATGGTCGATGAGGATTTCTGCACGTTTGGCTTTGGCGGCCTTCAGTTCCTCAGACTTTTTCGCATGCACTTCATCTGCTTTGTGCCTCGAGAGAAATTCCTCGTGCGCAGCGATCTCCCGTTCGAGGCATTTGATTTTCAAATCGGAAACCTTTCGGGCCAATCCGGTGTCTGCGCCTTGGGTTACGTCGGCAGCGTACTGATACCAGCCGATTGCCGCCACGAAATCTTCCTTTTGCTCGTTCAGCGCCCCAGGCGTCGCGCCAGCTTGAGAATCTCTTGCAAGAGCGAAATTGCGTAGCCGAAATTGCCCAGCTCGATCGCTGCCACTGCCTTGAGCCAAAGGGCGCGCGACGCTTCGCTTAACTCCTTCTCGGTTTTAACCGCCATCACGCTGACTATAGTTTCACTTCCACCCTCCGTCACCGCAAATGGTACCGCGTCGGATATTCGGTGTTGAGCGCCTGCTCGCGATATATCGGCGTCGGACGTTGAGCGCTTGGCATTAAGCGACTAACGTTACCGCCAGAGGGTTTGCAACCCGGCCATGAGTATTTTTCCCCGGTCTGGTAACTCGGCGCCGTTCGAGTTGAGCGGTGGTGGGCAATACGTTTTGTCGCGTAGAGATTTTGTTCCGGCCTATGTGCGGGCATTCGAGGAAGGGACTCTTCAAGAACGCGCCGAACAGGCGATTGAATCGCTGCGATCGTGCAAGGTTTGCCCGCGCGATTGCCAGATCGATCGCTACAACAACAAGATTGGCGTCTGCAAGAGTGGACGGCTCGCCCGAGTAGCCAGCGCGTTCCCGCATTTCGGAGAAGAAGATTGTCTGCGCGGTTGGAACGGCTCGGGCACAATCTTTTTCGGCTGGTGCAATCTGCGCTGCGTCTTTTGCCAAAACTTCGAGACCAGCCAGTTCGGCGAAGGCGCAGAAGTGACCGCTGCAGAGCTTGCGCAAATCGTGCTCGATTTGCAGAAGATCGGCTGCCACAACGTCAACTTCGTCACGCCTGAGCACGTGGTGCCGCAAATTCTTGAAGCGCTCGTGATCGGTGTGGAGCGCGGGTTGCGTTTGCCGCTCGTGTATAACACCTCGGCTTACGACAGCCTCGAAAGCATCCAGTGGATGGACGGGATTGTGGACATCTACATGCCAGACTTCAAACTCTGGGACCGCGAGCATTGCCGAAAATATCTAGTAGCCAGCAATTACGCCGAAGCCGCGCGTAAAGTCATCGCCGCGATGCACACACAGGTTGGCGAATTAAAAGTGGACGAGAAAGGTCTCGCATTGCGCGGTGTCCTACTGCGCCATTTGGTAATGCCCGGTCTTTTGGGTGACACGCGCGAAATCATGCACTGGATCGCCGACAACTTATCGCGCGACACTTACGTCAACGTGATGGATCAATACTATCCTGCGCACAAAGCCGAAACCGAACCGCGCCTCACGGAAATCAACCGCGGCATCACCGACAATGAATTCTTCGGCGCACTTGGGCTCGCGCGTGGGGCGGGTCTCTGGCGCTTCGATACTCGCTGGCTCCGCGTGATTCCCCACGGCGCACCTGTCTGGCTGCCGCGGATGCGCGGGAGCGGCCAAGTCTGCGCCAGCGCGAGTTGATGATTTGTCTTTCCGAGGGAAGTCGAGGAATCTCTGGTCTCACAGCAGATCGAGCTGCGGTTTTTGGGCCTCGGGCATCGACTTCGCCGTTTTTTTTCCTCGTGGCCTTGGCTCTGCCGTAGCAAGGCTTGAATCTTCCAGGTGCGCGAGAATTTCTTTGGCGCGGTCGAGAATTTCTTTGGGCAAACCGGCCAGGCGCGCGACGTGGATTCCATAACTTTTGTCCGCACCGCCGGGGACGATTTTGCGCAGGAAAATAATTTGCTCGTTCCATTCACGCACGGCGACATTGAAATTGCAGACGCCGCCGCGGTCTTCGGCGAGCTTGGTCAGCTCGTGGTAGTGCGTGGCGAACAATGTGCGCGCTTTAATCTTGTCGTGCAGAAATTCAGCGATGCTCCATGCGATCGACAGCCCGTCGAATGTCGATGTGCCTCGGCCAATCTCATCGAGAATTACCAGACTATGCTCGGTGGCGTTGTTGACGATGTTTGAGGTCTCGTTCATTTCCACCATGAATGTTGACTGGCCTCGCGCGAGATCGTCGCTTGCACCGACGCGAGTGAAGATGCGGTCAACCACACCAATTTCTGCGCTCTCTGCTGGCACGAAACTGCCGATGTGCGCCATTAGCACGATCAGCGCGACCTGGCGAATGTAGGTGGATTTGCCGGCCATGTTCGGCCCGGTAATGATCGCCAGCCGAATATTCTCGCCGTCGAGGGACGAATCATTCGGCACGAACTTCTCTTCTACCAAAGTTTGATCCAGAACGGGATGCCGCCCGTCCTTGATGATAAGTCGCAGCGTTGCGTTCAGAGCTGGCCGGCAATAGCGGAAAAGCCGCGCGGTGTCGGCGAGCGTGCAGATTACGTCAAGGACCGCGATTGCCTCGGCAGTTTGCTGGATCGGCCCGAGCTCGCGCAAAGTTTCGTCTCGCAGTTTTTGAAAAAGTTGGTACTCGAGCTGGCGGGCACGTTCGTCTGCACCGAGGATTTTTGCTTCCATTTCCTTCAGCTCAGGCGTAACGAAGCGCTCTCCGCCGACGGTCGTTTGCTTGCGCGTGTAATGCGCAGGTACGTTCGCCAGATTCGATTTTGTGACTTCGATAAAATACCCGAAAACGGAGTTGTAACGCACCTTCAACGACTTAATTCCCGTCGCTGCGATCTCGCGCTCCTGCAAATGGCTGATCCAGTTTTTCCCCTCGCGCGACGCCTGCCGCAGCGCGTCAAGCTCTGCGTCGTAGCTGTCGCGAAAAATTCCGCCTTCCTTCAGCGCGAAGGGCGGATCATCGACGAGCGCCTTGGCCAACTTCTCTGCGAGCGCCGGCATCTCGTGAATTTCTTTCTGCAGCCGCTGCGCCAAAGACTTCGGCTCGTCCTTTTCGTTCACCCGGGTTGCGCCGAACGCGAGCCGGTCCAACAGGTTTTGTAATTGAGTTTTCAGGGGAGGAATTTGCTGGAGCGAGGTTTTCAGCGCGACCAGATCGCGCGCGTTTCCCGATGCCTGGCTCAAGCGACCGACTGCGCGTTCAATGTCCCGAATCGATTTCAATTCGGTGCGGATGGCTGCGAGCAGGTCCGGCTCGTGCAATAAATCGGCAATCATTTGCTGCCGCCGCTCCAGCTCGGGCAAATTGCGCAATGGCTGGAGGATCCAGGAGCGCAATTTGCGTCCACCCATCGGCGTGATGGTGCGATCAAGGACGGCCAGCAGACTGGGGCCTCGCGCGCCGCGCGATTCGACCAGGTCGAGATTGGTTTGGGTGGCAGCATCGAGCAGAACGTACTCGGTGGGCGCATCACATCGCAGCGAGGTCAGATGATCGATCTTCCGTCGGAGTTGATACTTCAAATAATGGACAATCGCGCCCGCCGCGGCGACGGCCTGCGACATTTGCCCGCAACCAAATCCGTCGAGCGATTTTACCTTGAAATGTTCGCACAAGGTGAAGACCGCCTGTTCGGGCAGAAACGCGTAGCTGTCGTAGCCGAGCGCATTCGGAATTTCCCTGAACTGCTGCTGTTGCTCATCGCTGACGAGAAGCTCCGAAGGGGAAACGCGCGCAAGTTCGTCCAACAGCGATTGTCGATCTTGCGCCTGGGTCAGGCGAAACGCGCCCGTGCTGAGATCCGCATACGCGAAGCCGAACACGGTGCCATCGGCATAGACCGCGCCGAGATAATTCGCGCGCTTCGATTCGAGCAGGTCGAGATCGCTTACCGTGCCCGCACTAACAATTTGAGTGATGTCGCGTGAAACAATTTTCCCGGGTTGCGGTTCGCTGGTTTGATCGCAGATCGCTACACGCCGCCCGGCTTTGATCAGCTTTGCGATGTAAGTTTGCGCTGCGTGATACGGCACGCCGCACATCGGCACGCCATTGCGCTTGGTGAGCGCCACGTTGAGAAGGCCGGACGCTTCCTTTGCGTCTTCAAAAAACAGCTCGTAAAAATCGCCGAGGCGGAAAAGCAACAACGTATGGGGGGGGATGCTGCTCCGCAGCCGCCGGTATTGCTGCATCATTGGAGTGAGCGCGTCCCGCATTAATCCAGAATTAAATCACGCTACGCGAATTGCGAGTTTGGAATGCGAATTAGTAAAAATTCCTTGCCCGCCTGAGAATATTTGTCTCCAATCGGGCGCGACTTTCATGACTTTGTTTGTTTGTTCATCCCGTAGACCGCCATTCGTGTTCGGCTTTCTGCTTGTCCCGGCAGCTCTTCTGGCGGGCACGCTTGTACAAAGAAACCCGCCGGTTCGTCCTGCCGACGCGAACTCAGCGGTAACGATTTGGGATATTGACCTAAAGCTTGCCAACGCTTTGCCGCGGAACTTCCGCACCACTGATAATTGGATTAAGGCGACTAAAGGTGAACCGCCTGCGACGACTGGCTTGAGCGAGCTGCGCGCGTCGGGCAGCGGCGAGTTTACGCCTGAAGGTCTCAAGCTTTTGCTGACGCGAACTCGCGGTCCGGTGACGGTTTTCGATTTACGACAGGAGACGCACATATTCGTCAACGAACTGCCCATCAGCTGGTATGCGTCGCGCGATTGGGCGAATGTCGGGCGCAGTTCGAGCGCAATCGAAGCGGATGAGGCTTCCCGCGTACGATCGCTTACTGTGGGAAGCGAAATCGTGATTCGGCCAGGCGAGGCGGTGAAGAAGGGCAGCGCTAACTCTGCAACACCCCAACACGTGCAGGTGAAGAACGCCAGCATAGAGCGCGACGTTGTCGGCGCAACGGGTGCGAGTTATGTGCGCATCACTGTGACAGATCACGCGCAGCCGGTCGACGACGAGGTGGACCGGTTTGTTCTCGCTGTCCGTGCGCTTCCGGAGAACGCCTGGGCACATTTCCATTGCGAAGCGGGCCGTGGACGGACGACCACGTTCATGGTGCTTTACGACATGCTGCGAAACGCGAATCGTGTATTGCTCGAAGACATTGTTCGACGTCAAAAGATTTTGGGTTACGACTACGACGTGCTTCACCCGGCTGAACCTGGGAACTGGAAGGCACCTTACACGGCAGATCGCGCTGCGTTCGTCGGGGCATTTTACGATTATGCTCGCGCGAATCCCAACGGCCGACCGCAGCTTTGGAGCGAATGGCTGAGGTCCCAGGCGCAATGAGTGCGTGGCGCCGCGCTTAGGCTGTCAGCATTCCCCGCATTTTAGCGATGGACTATCAAGGCAAGAAACGCGACGAAAAGCTGGCCTAGGGCCAGCACCAAGAGACCAACCTTAATATCCTGAATTGCCTGATTCTCCTAAGTCTCCTGAGTCTCTGAGTGTCTCAGTCTCTGAGTCTCCTTGTGTATCTGTGTCTCCTGTGTCCAACGGACAAGGACTTGATGCAGAGAAACAACGGCTGCTTGAATCATTCGGAGACCGCAATGCATGCACACGCACGGGCGATAAGGCCGACAGAAAACGCTTCAAACTCGCGCGCGACGTGAGCGCAGTTGAAAAAGGAATTGGCCGACAACTAAGCATTGACGAGCTAAGGATACCGCTCGACGAATGGCATCGGCTTTCTCAGCCATTTCTCGATCCAGCAAAGACCCGTGACGACTACTGGATCGCGTTCCTTGCAGAACTTGAAAAAGTCCGCGTGCCGACCGGCGAAGGCGCGCTGGCAAAGGCGCTCGACGACGTTTCAAAACTTTCGCTCGACGAACTTCCGGTGATACCGGGCTACGCTAACGCGCCAGAGAAGTGCCGCAGACTGATGGCACTGCATCGGGAGCTACATCGTTTGTCTGCGAACGGCACATATTTCCTGAGTTACCGAGACGCGGCGAAAGCCTGTAAAGGATTGAGCCACCAAGAGGCACATACGATCACAGGCGCGCTTGTTCGGCTCGGGGTCATAAAGATTCTTAGCAAGGGCGAGGCGGGCTTGAACGGGGCAAAAGCCGCAGTCTTTCAGTATCTTTTGCCGGACACCGAAAGCGCGGAACAGGACGACGGCGAAATCCCTGTAGGCGGACCGCTCTAGGCCTTCCCTCGCGTGCGCGCGCCCGTGGAATGGTCTGACGGTTCTTCATTTCGTTGTCGATCTTCGCCGCGAATGTTTAGCGTGCCGGAAGTGGCGGCGATATTGCCCCGGTGGAATTCTTAGCGTGCGCTGAAATACGTTGCGCATCGAATTCACATTTCCAAAACCGCACTCGCTCGCGATCGTTTCCATACTGTTCTGACTTTCTTCCAAGCGGCGCCGCGCTGCTTCCACGCGCAATCGCTCAACGAATTTCGCCGGAGTCGTCTTCATTTCTCTAGCGAACACGCGCGCGAAGTTGCGCGGACTCATCGCGAGGCGTTGGGCGAGCACCGGCACTATGAGCACTTTGTTCAAATTATCGAGCACCCAAGCTTCCAATTCGCCCAGCGGTTTTCGATCCGTTGCCTGCAGCGACAGCGCGGCGCTGAATTGCGATTGCCCGCCCGGTCGCCGCAGATAGAGGACGAGATTGCGCGCGACCTGTAAAGCAAGCTTCGATCCGTGATCTTCTTCGACCAACGCGAGCGCGAGATCCATTCCGGCCGTGACTCCCGCTGACGTGTAAACATTTTCGTCGCGAACAAAGATCGGATCAGGATCGACAGTGGCACGTGGCGCGCGCCTAACGAGCGTCTCGCACCAGTTCCAATGCGTGGTCGCGCGCCGTCCGTCAAGCAAGCCGGCGCGGGCGAGCAGCATTGCGCCCGTGCAAACGGACCCGACACGCCGCACACGTTTCGCGATCTGTTTCAGCCAGCGCACTGCGTCCGTTTTAATTTTGTTTTGCTCGATCGCGTCACCACCGGCAACAAGCAGAGTGTCGATCTTACCGCGAATTTGCCGAAATGTTTTGTGCGCGGTGAAAGCCAACCCGCAATTTGCGGTCAGCGATCGGCCGGACGAAACGCTGACGACTTCGATCGAGTAGATCGGCACGCCAGGATGTTCTCGGCAATACATGTCCGACGCGCGTGCGAACACCTGCAGCGGACCGACCAGGTCGAGAATTTCCGTGCGGGGACCGGCGACGAAGGCAATACGTCTCGTTATTCGCGCACCGTTTCTTTTTTCGTCGGCAATCACAGCTTGCTCTCGGCAGTCACAAATTTATCGGGCGCGAAATCGAACACTTTCTTGTCGTCGTCCGAACAGAAGTAGTAAGTCTTGCCTTTGAAAACAGACTTCGGCGCCGTCGTAGGATCGACATCCATTCCGCAGACCGGACAAAGCGGATGTTCGGCGGTCGAAGCCGGCGTAACCGCGTAAACGCTGTTGGAATTGGGATCCATCCACCCTTGCCCTTGATATTCCATGTTATAAGCCGTCTTCGTCGCAACTTCGCGCCCGTAGTAACGTTCGACGACCCGCAACGCGAGATCGATTCCCGACGAAAGTCCGCCCGCGGTGGCGAGGCTCCCGTTCTCCACAAATCGCGCGCCACGCTTAAGCTGAATCTTCGGAAACTCCATCGCGAATGCATTGAACGCTGAGTGAAATGTGGTCGCGCTCTTGCCATCCAACAGCCCGGTCTTCGCCAACACAAACGCGCCGGTGCAGACCGACATCGTCACATCCGCATTCTTCGACGACTTCCGAATCCAATCGAGCATCGCTTTACTCGGCTCACTTTGCGCCGGAACGACGATGACCTTCGGCGCGGGCGCGTTCGCGAATGTGTAGTCGGGAACAACTTGCATCCCCCCGCTAGCGCGAATCGGCGCGGTTTTGTCCGAAACTGTGTAGAGGCGAAACGGATGATCGCCGCCGACCATCACATCGCGGAAGACTTCCCACGGTCCGCAGAAATCGATGACGACTGCGCCTTCTGAGATCACGAATGCGACTGGGATCGTCGGCGAAGGCTTGAGCGAATTGGACCCTTGCTGATTCGATTCGTTAGGTGAAGCGGCCTTTGCCAAAACGGCGATGAGAAACAACAACGCCAACGCCGCGATAAAGGCGACGTTTGTGGCGATGGAGAGAAATTCTCTGCTCTTCAGGAGAAATGATGATGTTTTCATAGCGTCCAGTTTGCTGGATCGAACTGTTGGCAGCAATGACAATAATCATCAAATTTCTGCCATCACCAACCGAGAGGAAGAACGCGCTCCCGTCGCCGGCGAACGCACCACTGGCCCCGCGCGTCCCGCGGCGACCGCGGGGGCACCCCCCCCGCCCCGACCGTCCAGTAAGCCACGGGCAGGGGGGGCGCCGACCGCGCGACAGATTAACAATCTGGCGTCCTGCCCAGTGAAGCGCCGGGCAGTTGACGGCATGTTGACGGCATGGAGCCGGAACAGTCTCGGAACCGTCCGGCCTTGGCCGCCCAGGGGCCGCCCGATCCGTCCGCACCGCCCGCCCGCTCACGCGCGCGCGAGGCATCGACAGTCGGAGCGGGCCCCTTTGGATGGACGGCAGGGACGCATTTTACCCTACACTGTTTTATATAGCGGAAGCGATAAACCGTCAGAAGCCATCGCTGTTCCGCTTCTCAATCAGAGTAAGCCTGAAGGCGTCCTGAGCGTCCTAAGCACTCAAGCCGTAAAGCCACACAGACCGCTTACAGACCGAGAATGGGCGATTCTTGTGCGTGCCGGGGCTGAAAATGACCCGCTCATCATCGAAGCACTCAATCTGTTCAACGCCACGGTCGCCCTTGTTGTGCGGAACCCCACAAAGTCGTTCATCACATGAACCCCCAAGATAACCGGTATTAACGTTTTTTTAAGACTATTTCGCCCAGATTTAATTAACGCTATCGCCAATGGGGGGCGATGCTCACCGGCGGATTCGAGGAGGCAAGCAAATGAAATCGATGACTGCATTAATAATCGTAGCAGCGGCTCTGTGCGCGCTCGGTCTGCGTACCGCGGGAGAGCATGTTGCGGCGATCAACTTGGGGAACGCGGCGGAGTTCAAGGGCAAAACGACCGAGATGAAGGACAAAGGGGAGGTGGCCTACGTCTTATCATTCAAGGCAGGAAAGGACTTTGAGGCCACGACGGACGGCCCGAAGAACACGGACGTGAACCTGTTCGTGTATGACGACGCAGGCAAGGAAGTAGGCAAGGACGTTTCGCCCGGTCCGAAATGTTCGGTGAAGGTTACACCGACGAAAGATGGGAATTACAAGTTCGTCATCACCAACGCGGGTGGGGAAAACACGGTGATCTTCAAGGTAGAGTTTTTAGCTCGCTCGCGTGAAAGTTCTCTACCGCGTCGTTTGTAATGAGGGAAGGGTGACGCGTTTTGGTCGAGGCTGGATGGCTTAAACCACGGCAGATTGCTGAGTTAGTACCGTCGAAAATTTCCACAATTGTTCTGGGGGGGAACAGCCGCCCTTCACGCCTATCGGGTGTGGGGGGCGGTACTTTTTGCAGTCAAGACCGCGCACACGCTCAAAATTAGCGAGCCGCAAATCGTCACTGTTACGGGCAAAGAGTTTTATGATTTTGCCCACGCGCCCGCAGATCATTCAAACCGACGACATTCGCCGAAAGATACGCTGTGTGGGAAATTTGAACGCCTAACGAATAACATCAGCGATGACCAACAATACCCACCAACGCAGCGAGTAAGAACCATGCGCTGAGCAAAAACATAATGAGGGCAAAGATCGTCAGATTCACGTGCCGCTAAACGAACCTAGCTCGAACGCGGATCATAGCGTAATTTGACTGGCTGCGAGACTTTGCATTGCTGACCGCATTTGGGTCGGTGTAACACAGCCAACCGAACGGGAGTGGAGTTTCATTGACGAAACGTGCGCGGATAAGTCCAATGGCGGGATGATTTGGCTTTGGGGTCTCGTCACCGAGCGCCCGAACTGGCTGATCATGGTGCCGTTCGGAGTCTTGTTGCTCGCAATCGCTCTTGGCCCGCTAATCGCGCAACATCACTGGGAGCGTCACTATCATAAGCTTTGCATTGTGTTGGCGGGGGTTGTCTGCCTTTATCATCTCTTCGTAGTCCATCAGGCGGTACGCGTCATCCACGCTGGAATCGACTATGCGACCTTTATGACTCTGGTTGGTTCCACCTTCGTTGTTTCCGGCGGGATCCACGTGCGTGCCAAGGCGCCGAGCGGTCCGGTCCGAAACACGCTCTTTCTTTTCTTCGGCGCGGTGCTGGCAAATCTGATCGGAACAATTGGCGCGTCGTTGTTACTGATTCGTCCGTGGCTGACGATGAACCGTGGGCGGATAGCGCCGATGCATATCGCGTTTTTCATTTTTTTGGTTAGCAACATTGGCGGGGCTCTTTTGCCGGTTGGTCCACCGCTGATCCTCGGATTTCTCAAAGGTGTGCCGTTCAACTGGACCCTACAACATTGCGGGCGCCAATGGTTAATGACGGTTGGAATCGTTCTGCTCATGTTCATCGTTTTCGATTGGATCGACCTCCGCAGTAGCAAGAAACGCATTCATGAGGCAGAACTGACTTCGTGGCGATGTGACGGCGCCTACAATTTCATATTCCTATTCGTGATTTTGGCTGTGCTCATTGCCGTGCCGGCAGGCTGGCGCGAACCACTCATGATTTTGACTGCGCTTGGATCGTATCTGGGAACGCCCCAACGAATTCGCGACGCAAATAATTTCACTTTTACGCCACTCCGAGAAGTCGGGTGGCTCTTTCTCGGCATTTTCGGAACCGTGATTCCGGTTTTGGAATTAATGGAACGAACAGCGGGAACGCTCGGACTAAACTCTGATCAGACATTCTTTTGGGCGACCGGGCTGCTCTCGGCATTACTCGACAACGCTCCGACGTATCTGGGGTTTTTTGCCGCTGCTCTCGGACGTCATGGCCTAAACATTAATGACTTGTCGCACGTCACGAGCTTCGTCTCCGGAAATGGCAGCGAACTGATAGCAATTTCGCTAGGTGCAACGTTTTTTGGCGCACTCACCTACATCGGCAACGCGCCAAACTTGCTTGTGAAAACGATTGCCGAACACGAGCGCGTGAGCACGCCGACCTTCATCGGCTATATCTTGAAGTTTGCCTTTCCAGTTCTTCTTCCGGCGTTCGCCCTGCTGTCGATTTTATTTTTCTCGCGGTAGCACTGAGCTTCATTTTGGCTGGCGTTAATGTTTTTTTAGTACTTTCCCGCAGCAATTTAACTAACACCGTTGCCAAAAT
>Ga0306920_100001206_pt1 | contig 32038 bp, 27 predicted proteins | sample flu12Cox44000170_FD_204666 | JGI IMG/M metagenome (GOLD analysis project Ga0306920, IMG submission 204666) | Lab enrichment of tropical soil microbial communities from Luquillo Experimental Forest, Puerto Rico - flux4day.12C.oxic.44.000.170 (v2)... | ecosystem: Environmental > Terrestrial >...
GGACGTGAAGAGCGTGGGCGCGGGTGGCGGCTCGATCGCCTCGATCAATGCCGCGGGCATGCTGCAGGTGGGTCCGCAGTCGGCGGGCGCCGATCCGGGCCCGGTGTGCTACGGTCGCGGCGGGGCGGAACCGACAATTACCGACGCCAATTTGGTGCTGGGGCGGCTCCACCCTGGAGCGCTTCTGGCCGTTTCGCGCGCCGTGACCGTGGCTCAAGTGCGCGCAATCTTCGCCGAGAAGCTTGCCCGGCCGCTCGGCGTCGATGTCGATGCGGCGGCAGCGGCCGTCATCCGCCTCGGCAACACGCACATGGCGGGCGCCATCCGCATGGTGTCGCTGGCACGCGGTCTCGATCCGCGCGACTTCACGCTGTTTGCCTTCGGCGGTGCCGGGCCGCTGCATGCGGTGGCACTGGCGCGCGAGCTGGGACTGCCACAGGTGCTGGTGCCGGTGCGGCCCGGCCTCACCAATGCCTTGGGTTGCCTGGTCGCCGACCTGCGCCAGGACTTCGTGAATACGCTCAACGTGCCGCTTGATGCCGCCGACATGGACCAGGTGCACGCCATACTGGCCGAGCAGCGCGAGCGCGGCATCGCGATCAATGCCGAAGAACAGAGCGAGATCGTCGCCACCACCGTGGTGCACGGCGCCGACATGCAGTTCCGCGGGCAGACCCACCTGATCCGCGTGGCGCTCCCCAGCGCCGACGTTTCACGTGAAGCCGTCCAGGCGCTGTTTGAGGACGCCTACCACGCCCGTTTCCAGGTGCGGCTGCCGGAGATCAAGGCGGTGCTCGTCAACCTGGTGACCTCGGTGATCGGCCGGCGACCGGACTTTCCCATCGCTTCCCTGATGGAGCCCGCCTTGCGCGCGAAAAGGCTAGAGGACGCGGTGGTCGGCGAGCGGCAGCTGTTTGCCGACGGGCGCTGGCAGAGCGCACAGGTGTTCGACCGGGTGAAGCTGCCGATCGGCGCCCGTCTGACCGGCCCGGCCATCGTTGAGCAAATGGATGCCACCACCGTGATCGAGCCCGGCGCCGCGGCCACCGTCGACGCCATCGGCAATCTGCGCATTGTCGTGGGCCAGCCCCCAGCATCGCCCCGAACGCCCCCAGCGCCCCTAACGCCCCTAACGCCCCTAACGCCATGAGCGCAATCGACCCCATCACCCTGGCCGTGATCCAGGCGGCCCTCGGCCAGGTGTGCAACGAGATGGATATCGCCTTCTCGCGCGCGGCGTTCTCGCCGGTGATCGCCGAAGCCGACGACCGCTCGTCCGGGATCTACGATAAGACCACCGGCGCCCTCATCAGCCAGGGTGAGCTGGGCCTGCCGGTGTTCGTGGGCACGATGCAGTATTCCACCGCCGAGCTGATCCGGCTGATCGGGGAAGGCAAAGCCGGCGCGCCGGAGCCCGGCGACATTTACATCGTCAACGACCCCTACCTCGGCGGCACCCACTTGATGGACGTGCGCTTCGTGCTGCCGTTCTATTACCGGGGCGAGCACTACTGTTGGCTGCAGAACACGGGGCATTGGCCCGACATCGGCGGCATGGTGCCCGGCGGCTTCTCCGCCAAAGCGACCGAAGTGGAGCAGGAGGGGCTGCGGCTGCCACCGGTGAAGCTCTTCAAGCGCGGCAGCATAGATCCCGAGATCTTTGCCATCCTGAACGCCAACATGCGCATCGCCGAGCAGCGCATCGGCGATATCAAGGCCCAAGCGGCGGCGCTCAAAGTGGGCGAGCGGCGCCTCAGCGAGCTGCTCGATCGTTATGGTCGGGACGTGGTGAGCGAGGCGGCGGCGGAGATCCGCCGGCGCGCGGCGCGGCTGATGCGCGCCCACATCGCCGCCATCCCGGATGGCGTTTACCGCGCGGAGGCGTTCGTTGATTCCGACGGGGTCGTCAACGAGCCGCTGAGGATCGCGCTCAGCGTAACCAAGGCGAGCGAGACGTTGAGCTTCGATTTCACCGGCTCCTCGCCGCCCTGCAAGGGACCCATGAACTCCGTGTTGGCGACCACCTATTCCGCCGTCTACCTCGCCATGCGCCACATCTTCCCCGATACGCCGCTCAACGCCGGCGCCTTCGAGCCGCTGACGATCAAGCGTCCCGTGGGCACCTTCCTCGATGCGCGCTATCCGCGGCCCGTATCAGGCTGCGCGGCAGAGGTATCGCAGCGCATTGCCGAAGCAGTGTTCCTGGCACTGGTGAAGGCCATTCCCGACAAGGTGACGGCCGCACCCGCCGGCTCCTCGGGCAACTTCGCGCTGGGCGGCTTCGATCCCGCCAAGGGCGTCGGCTACGTGATGTATCAGATCTCGGGCGGCGGTTACGGCGGCAACGCCGATCACGACGGCCTCAGCAACGGCTGCTCCACCATCGGCATCTCCAAGAGCCAGCCGGTGGAGGTGCTGGAGCAGTATTACCCGGTGCTGTTCAAACGCTTCGCCTTGCGCGAGGCCTCGGGCGGGGCAGGGGCCCGGCGCGGCGGTTTCGGCGTGCACTACGAGGTGGAGCTGCTGCGCGGCGAGGCGCGGGCCTCATTCGTGATGGATCACGGCCGCTTCGGTCCACCGGGGGTCGAGGGCGGGGCCGCCGGGGCGCCCAACGTCGTGCGCGTGCACCGCGGCGGGGAAACGTTCCTGCCCGAGCACCTGTCGAAGGACCAGGACATCCCGCTGCGGCCCGGTGACCGCGTGGAGGTGCTGACGCCCGGCGGCGGTGGATACGGCGATCCCTTCACGCGGGCCGCGGCCCAGGTCGCCCGCGACGTGACCCGCGGCTACTTCACGCGCGATGAAGCCGCTGCGCTGTTTGGGGTTGCCGTGAGGGCCGACGGCGCGGTCGACGCACGCGCCACCGCCGAGCTGCGCGCTGCCGCCGCGCAGCGATCGGCCACTCGGCAGGACACTCGGTAGGACAAGGAAGCCGCGCCCCATGCACTGCAATCTCGCTCCGGATGTGTGTGGCTGTTATCGAGCGCCCGCGCGGATCGAACCCGATCTGACGCCCAACGCGTGCTCTCCGGCTTCTTGCCTTGACCCAACCGGCGGCGGTAGGCACCGGCCGTTGCCGGCAACGGCGGTCAGTGCCATACGCTGGGGATCGGCGGCAGTGCCGGGTGGAGGGCCGACGTGATGCTCTCCTATCATCGCCCCATGACCCTGGAGGAGGCGCTGGCGATCCGCCGGGCCGGGCCGGTGACCGTGCTGGCTGGAGGCACCGACGTCTATCCCGCCAAGGCGGCGCGTGTTGGCTGGGGCCACATGGAGCACGCCGATATTCTCGACATCTCCGCCATTCCCGGCCTGCGCGGCATCGCCAGGGCCAGCGATCACTCCGGCGATCATTCCGGCGATCACTCCGGCGATCACTCCGGCGACCACTGGCGCATCGGCGCGCTGACCACCTGGACAGATATTCTGCGCGCCCGGCTGCCGCCTCTGTTCGACGGGCTGAAGCTTGCCGCCCGCGAGGTGGGCGGCGTCCAGATCCAGAATCGCGGCACGCTCGCCGGCAATATCTGCACTGCCTCGCCGGCCGGCGACGGCGCACCCAACCTGTTGGCGCTCGATGCCAAGGTCGAGCTGGCAAAGAGCGGCGGCCGTCGCCAAGTGGCCATGGCCGACTTCATCGACGGTTATCGTCACACCCTTTGCCGGCAGGATGAACTTGTCACCGCCATCCTCGTCCCCACGCACACCCCTCGGGCGCAGAGCGGTTTCCTGAAGCTCGGCGCGCGCAAGTACCTGGTGATCTCGATCTTGATGGTGGCCGGCCTGATCGAGACGGATGCTGCCGGCCGCATCGCGACGGCGAGGCTGGCGGTCGGAGCCTGCTCGGCCATACCCCAGCGCCTAACTGCGCTTGAAGCCGCCCTGATCGGGCAGCCGCCGCTGGCGGCCGCCGAACTGGCGGCAGCCTCCCACTGCGAGGTCCTCTCACCCATCGATGACATCCGTGGTTCGGCCGCTTATCGGCGCGAGGCGGCGCTGGCGCTGACGCGCGACCTGCTGCGCGATTTCGCGTGCCATGGGCAGGGGAGGGCGGCGTGATGGCGGCGTGCCTCCGGCAAGCGGTAGCGGTGTCGTTCACACTCAACGGCCGGCCAACCGCGGCCGTCGCGGCACCCTTTGCGCCGCTGGCCGAAACGCTGCGCCACGAGCTGGGGCTGACGGGCACCAAGGTCGGCTGCGAGGCGGGAGACTGCGGCGCCTGCACCGTGCTCCTCGACGGCGAGCAGGTGTGTGCCTGCCTGGTGGCGACGGCGCAGGTCGATGGCGCGCACATCGACACCGTCGAGGGGAGAGGCCCGCAGGGGCTCACCGATCGGCTGCGGGCGGTCTTCCTCGCGCATGGCGCGGCGCAGTGCGGCATCTGCACACCCGGCATGCTGCTGGCGGCGGTCGATCTATTGGCGCGCGTGGCCGAACCCAGCCGGCAGCAGGTGGAGGAGGCCATCGGCGGCGTGCTGTGCCGCTGCACGGGCTATCTCAAGATCATCGAGGCGATCCTGGAGGCAGCGGCGAGCCAGCGGTGCGACCCGGCGCCGCGCCTGCACTTGGGCCAAGGATTGGGCCAAGGATTGGGCCAAGGCCCGGCTCAAGGATTGGAATTGGGCCAAGGCCCGGCTCAAGGATTGGGTCAAGGGATGGACCAAGGATTGGACTGGGGACAAGGCGCCGGCGCTGATCCCTTGCCCTTCCCCGGACCCAGCGTCGGCGCGCGGCTGCCGCGTGTCGATGGCTGGTGCAAGGTGGCCGGCACCGATCGGTTCGGCGCGGACGCGGCGCCGGCCGACGCACTGTGGATGCGCGTGGTGCGCTCGCCCTATGCGCGCGCGCGCTTCACGTTGGGCGACGTGTCGGCGGCAAGCGCACGCGCCCTGGGTCTCCTCGCCATTCTCACGCACAAGGACGTGCCGGGCGAGAACAGCTTCGGCGTTTTTGCCGATACCAAGGACCAACCGGTCTTGGCCGAAGGCTGCGTGCGCTTCCGCGGCGAGGCGGTGCTGGCGCTGGTGGGGACGCGCGCTGCAGTGGAAGCTGTCGGTGACGGGGATCTTCCCATCGCCTGGCACCCGGAGGCTCCCCTCTGCGGGATCGATGCGGCCCTGGCCCCGGGGGCACCGGCGCTGCACCCGAGCTCCCCTGGCAATGTGCTCACGCGCGGCCACCTGAAGTGCGGCGACGTGAACGCGGGACATGCCCTGGCTGCCGCCACCGCGAAGGGAGTGTTCGAGACGCAATTCGTCGAACACGCCTATATCGAACCCGAGGCCGGCTATGCCATGCCCATCGGCGCGGGGCCCGGCCGCATCGAAGTGGCGGCGTGCACGCAGGCGCCCTACATGGACCTGGAGGAGACCGCCCGCGTGCTGGGTGTCGACCGCTCGCGCGTGCGCATCCGCCCCACGGCGTGCGGCGGCGGCTTCGGCGGCAAGCTCGACGTGTCCGTGCAACCGCTGCTGGCCGTGGCGGCGTGGGTGACGCAGCGACCGGTGCGCATCGTCTACACGCGCACGGAATCCATGGCCTCCACCACCAAGCGGCATCCGGCGCGCATCCGCGCCAAGGCGTCGGCGGACGCCCACGGCCGGCTCACGGCCTGCGAAATTGAGGCCGATTTTAACACCGGTGCCTACGCCTCCTGGGGGCCCACGGTGGCCAATCGCGTGCCCGTGCACGGCATGGGGCCCTATAGGGTTGCAAACGCGCGGATCGCTGCGCGCGCCATCTATACCAACGATACGCCGGCAGGCGCCTTTCGCGGCTTCGGCGTGCCCCAGGCGGCAATCGCCCACGAGACGCTGATGGACGATCTTGCCCAACGGCTGGGGTTGGACCGCTGGGCCATCCGGCGCGGCAATGCGCTCGACCGCGGCGATAGGACCTGCTCGGGGCAGGTGCTCGCACACTCGGCCGGCCTGCCGAAGTGCCTCGATGCACTCAAGGGCGACTGGGATGCAGCCCTGGCGCGGGTGGCAAGGCATAACGCGAGCGCGCCTCGGCGCCGGCGCGGCGTCGGCATCGCCTGCATGTGGTACGGCTGCGGCAACACGGGCCTGCCCAACCCATCCACGATGCGCATCAAGCTGGCGCGCGACGGCACGCTTACGCTTTGCAACGGCGCCGTCGATATCGGTCAGGGATCATCAACCGTGCTGCTGCAGATCGCCGCCGACGCCCTCGGCCTTCCGCCGCAGGTGTTCCGCATGGTGGTGGGAGACACCGACTTGACCGCGGACGCCGGCAAGACCTCGGCCTCACGGCAGACGTTGGTGTCCGGCAACGCCGCGCGGCTCGCCGCCGAGGACCTGCGCCGCCAGATCCTGCTGCTCGCCAACGCCGGCCCCGATGCTCGGCTCGCACTGAAGGGTGCCCGCCTCACGATCGCTGACGGCGAAGCCTCCCGCACCATCGACCTGGCGGCGCTGCCGTCGGCCACTAGCTGGAACCCCGGCCTGGGCTGCCCGCCCGCGTTGCGAGGATTCAAGCCCGGCTTGGCGGATCAAGCCGCCCTTCGACAAGCTGAGCGCGGTGGCGGCGGTGCCGGTTGCGAGCAGCGGGACCCAGACAGCGCCGTCGTACTCGAAGGCATCGGCACCTGGGATCCGCCGACGACGCCGCTCGACGCCGATGGTCAAGGTATTCCTTATGCCACCTACGGCTTTGCCGCGCAGATGGCCGAGGTGGAAGTGGACTTGGTGCTTGCCACCACCAAGGTGGTGGAGATCGTCGCCGCGCACGACGTCGGCCGCGCAATCAATCCCATGCTGGTGGAAGGTCAGATCCACGGCGGCATCGCCCAGGGCCTCGGCATGGCGCTCTTGGAGGAATTTATCCCGGGCCGGACCGAGAACTTGCACGATTACCTGATCCCAACCGCCGGCGACATGCCGCCGGTGCGGACCTACCTAATCGAGGACGCCGAGCCGTGTGGTCCCTTCGGGGCCAAGGGCGTCGGCGAGCCGGCGCTGATCGCCACGGCACCGGCCATCCTCTCCGCCATCCGCCACGCCACGGGCGTGCGCCTCACCCGCACGCCCGTCCTACCGCACCGGCTGTGGCAAGCGCTGCAACGACGGGGTGCGCACCGATGATGTGTCAAAGTGCCATGATCAAGGACCAGGCCTCGTCGGCGCTGAGGTCGTGCCGGGCCGGGGCGGCCGCGCGCGCAAATCGCACGCTGGTGGAGGATGACGCGCGCGACCGCCGCGCTCACCTTCGACCCTCACGAGGCGCCCGAGCAGAGGCAGGTGGGTCTCTTCAGACTGGCGGCCGCTGGGGCGCAGTGATGCCATGAGCAAGGATCAGCTCTCGGGTGCCGCAAGGTCGCAGAAATTCGGTGCCGCCGAAGGCGAGGGCATCGTGCGCTGCGATGCATGCCCGGTGCTGTGCCGCATCCGGCCACACCGCGTCGGGGCCTGCGCGCGCTATGCCAACGAGAATGGCCAGCTCGTGCGCACCGATCCGGTGCTGCTGATGCAGCGCACGCTGGACGAGGGCGGCAAGGTCGCTCGCTTTGCGGGCTCCGAGTGGGACGGCGCGCCCCTTGATCCGGCGCGCACGTTTGTCACCGGCGTTGGCGCGGGCACCACCTACCCAGATTACAAGCCGGCACCCTTCATCGTCTCCGCCGAGCACGAGGGCGTGGACACGGTGACCGTGGTGACCGAGGGCATCTTCAGCTATTGCGGCGTGAAGGTGAAGATCGACACCGACCGCCACCTCGGTCCCGAGACGGCGCCGATCCGCGTCAAGGGCGAACAGGTGGGTCATGTGACGACGGCCGAATACGGCTCGCAGATGCTCTCGATCGGCGGCGTCCGCCACCTGACCGGCGGCTCCAAGAAGGAGGGCAACGTCACCTGCGATGCGCTGCTCGAGCTGTGCTCGGGCGCGCCCGTGGAGATCAACATCGACGGCGGGCACACGGTGGTCGTGGCGGCCGGGCAGGCGCCCATCGTCGACGGCCACCCTGAAATGCGCATGCGCGTCGGCTGCGGCTCGGCAACGGTTGGCATATTCGCGCGGCAGTGGCTGGGCCACGTCGACGAGGTGATCGTGGTCGACGACCACATCACCGGCGTATTGACCGAACACCAGTCGGGCCGCGTGCTCGACATGCCGCCGGCCGGCATCCGCGTGCGCGGGCGCAGGTCCACGCCCGGTCGCTACTTTCAAGCGGCAAACCCCGGGCTCGGCTGGGGCGGCACCGACATCACCGAGCCGCTGTCCATCATCAAGAAGATCGACCCCAAGGTGGCCTGGCCCGGCCTGCGTCTGCTCATGACCTCCACGACCGGAGAAGACGCGCTCTATTGCGTGCTCGATGCCGACCTTCGCCCAGTGCCGGCCGACATGCCCGCGGTGGTGCGCGCCGTTGTCGAGCGCATCGGCGAGAACTGCGAACCGTCGCTGTGCACGGTGCTGTTCATGGCGGGCGCGGGCGGGTCGCTGCGCGCTGGCGTCACCGAAAACCCGGTGCTGCTGACGCGCTCGGTTGCCAACGGCGAAACGCGCGTCACCATGGGCGGTGCGCCGGTCTACGTGTGGCCGGGCGGCGGCATTACGGTGATGGCCGAGGTGACGCGCATGCCCAAGCGCGCCTTCGGTTACGTGCCGACCCCGGCAATTGTTGCGCCCATAGAATTCACCCTGCCGCGCGCGCTCTTTGAGCGCTTGGGCGGACACGCCGCCGATATTGTGGATGTGAATGACGTGATCCGCGAGGTGGGGCCCAGCGCCCGCGTCGAGGGCTGGCGGCCCGACAATCCCTGGCCATTGGGCGGGAGAGCCAAGACATGAGCGCGGTCATCCCCGAGCCTGCCAGTGCCGCGTGCGCGAAATTGGCGCCAGCAACAACGCGTGCCGGGACGAGCCGCGCCATGATTGGCGGCAACCGGCGCCGGGATGACCCCTGTGGGCCAAGGATCGGGAGAGACACCGATGGGCATGGCTAGAGCACGGCGCAAGCCGCTGGAGCAGGGGGCAGGGCGGGCCGCGGCCTACCTGCTGGAGGAGCAGGTGGGCTTTCTGTTGCGTTGCGCGCACCAGAGTGCCACGGAGGATTTCGCCAGCGTGATGGGAGGCTTCGCGGTGACGCCGACGCAGTTCGCCGCGCTTGCCAAGCTCGACGACCTGGGTTCCGTGTCGCAGAACCAGCTCGGCAGGCTGACGCGCATGGACCCTGCCACCATCTCGGGCGTGGTCGGACGGCTGATCGCGCGCGGCTTCGTGCGCCAGTCGCCACACGCGCGCGACGCCCGCCTCGTGCTGCTGGCGCTTACGCCCGCGGGCCAAACCGCGGTGCGGGAGATGAAGGCCGTGGCCGCGGAGGTGTCGCGGCGCACGCTCGAGCGGTTGTCGCCCGCCGAGGCGGACGCGCTGGTAAAGGCGTTGGCCAAGATTGGATAGCGTGTCGTGTTCTCGCCGCCCCAGATAAAGCAACTTGCCGGCGGACGCCTCTACCTCTCGCACGGGCCTATCGACGTGGTGTTAAGGGCCTGGGGCACGGCCGACGCCATGGGGGCATCCTATGCGGCCGCGTGCAGCCGCTTCCCGCACATCTTGCCGGAGCTGTGCGACGAGCTCGCCGTGCTGCGCACACCCATGCACGAGGGCCCGCGCGCCGATGGCCCTGTGGCGCGCCGAATGTTGGACGCCTGCCGCCCCTTTGCTGACGTGTTTGTGACGCCCATGGCGGCGGTGGCCGGCGCGGTGGCCGACGAGCTTTTGGCGCACATGACGGCCGCGGCGCCGCTTGAGCGCGCCTTTGTCAATGACGGCGGCGACATCGCCGTGCTGGTGGCGCACGGCCACGTGCTCGACGTCGGCGTGGCCGGCGAGTACTCGCGCGGGGCGACACCCCTCCTCAATGGCGCCATTCGTCTCGATGCGGCCTCTGGCATCGGCGGCATTGCCACCTCGGGCGCGCGGGGGCGGTCCTTTTCGCTGGGCATCGCCGATTCGGTGACGACGCTGGCGCGCAATGCCGCCGCCGCCGACGCGGCAGCCACGCTCATCGCCAACGCCGTGAACCTCGACAGCCCTGCCATTCGCCGTCGCCCCGCCAGCGAGCTCGATCCGGACAGCGATCTGCGCAACCTGCCCGTGACGGTGTCGGTGGGGCCGCTGACGCCCGCCGAGATCGAGACTGCGCTCGCCGCCGGCATGGGCAAGGCGCTCGATTGCCGGCGGCGCGGCCTGATTGGCGATGCGGCGCTGATGCTTGCAGGAGAAACCCGAACGCTCGGCGCCCCATTCCGGGCGGGCAACGCGCGTGCACAAATTGGCGGCGCCAAATCCCTGCGCCTTGAAGCGCACAGATCCGGATGTTCCTCGTGCGCCCTCCACCTTGATCTTGCAACGAAATGGAGTTCGCCATGGCAACCAAGCCATATCCCGTGACCAGAACCGAGGCGCAGTGGCGCGCGCTGCTGACGCCCGAGCAATATGCCATCATGCGCGAGCACGGCACCGAGCCGTCCGGCAGCTGCGCGCTCAATTACGAGAAGCGCGCCGGCGCCTTCCTGTGCGCGGGCTGCGACCAACCCCTGTTCGTCTCGAAGCAGAAGTTCGAGAGCGGCACCGGCTGGCCGAGCTTCAACGAGCCTGAGGCGGGGGCGGTCGTGACCTCGCTTGATGAAAGCTATGGCATGATCCGCACCGAGGTGCATTGCAGTCGTTGCGGCAGCCATCTGGGCCATGTCTTCGAAGACGGCCCGCCGCCCACCGGCCTGCGCTACTGCATCAACGGCGTGGCGATGAAGTTTCTGCCAGCCTGATGCGGCTTTAAGCCTCCGCGGGCGTCATCGTCGGGCAAGCGGCATCGATGGCGCCGCGGCGCGGGGTGGGAGCGAGGCTGCACGCCGGTGCCGGCATGACGGCGCTAGCGAATGGGTTTGTGCACGGTGACGAGCTTGACGCCGTCCGGGAAGGTGGCCTCCACCTGCACGTCGTGCAGCATCTCGGCGATGCCCACCATCACCTGGTCGCGGCTGACGACATGCGCGCCCGCCTCCATCAGGTCGGCCACCGTGCGCCCGTCACGCGCGCCCTCCACGACGAAATCGGAGATCAGCGCCACGGCCTCGGGGTAGTTGAGCTTCACCCCGCGCTCCAAGCGGCGGCGCGCCACCATGGCCGCCATGGAGATCAGCAGCTTATCTTTCTCGCGGGCCGTCAGGTTCATCGGCGTCCCTTCGACATGGCGCTGCCCTCACAGCTCTTCCCTCAGCATTGCCACACGCGCGGCAGCGGCCGGCCGCCGAGCGCCTGCAGCAGCGGTGCGATCTCTCCCTGCAGCGTCCGCGCGTCGTGGGCAATCGCGCGCACCACGAGCAGGCCGTTCCACGCGCTTGCCCCGGCCACGCTCGCAACGCCGTCCAGCATTGAACGCACGCTATCGAGGCGGGACGCGGCGTCTGCGGCCACATAGATGAGCATGGCGGCGGCGCGCGCGCCAGCGAGCGTGGCCGGCCGCGCCAGGGCTGCGGCGATGCCGCCGCTGACGCGGAAGGTGTCGGCGAACACCAGGGTGCCGTCGCGGCGGATCCGCCAGGCGTCGCGACAGAAGCCGTGACGAACCTCTTCGCCCATGGCCTGGCGGCCGAAGATCAGCGTCTCCACCGCCAGGAAGCGGGCGTCGCCCGCAAGCTCAACCTCGGTGCGACGATCGAGCCGCGAGCCGTCGAACAGGATGGTTGGCTGCGGAAGCCAGGCGAGGCAGGCGCCAGCGCCGAGCAGCAGCTTGATGCCGATGGCCGTGTCGCCGTCGCGCGCGCGGTAGATCTTTTCGGCGGCGGCCGTGGTAAGCGTCGCCTCGGCACATGGACCGAGCCTGACATTGAGGTCCATGCGGTCGCCGCCCGTGAGCCCGCCCGCCGTGTTGAGCAGCACCGCCTCGGGCGACGCACCTGTGGGACTGGGCAAGCGCACGCGCGCCGCGCCCGCCTGGAAGAGGACGTCGAGACGCGTCCGGCCCGCCCGGCGGGTGAACTCGAGCCGGGCGGAGCCCTCCGTCCGCGGCAGCCAGGACCGAGCTTGCAGCACCGACGTCGCCCCAGAATGTCAGACGGTAAGGTAGCGCCGAACGTCGCTTTCCACCATGCTTGCGCCTTCGCCAGTCAGCACCACTTCGCCGCGTTCCATCACCGCGTACCGGTCGGCCAGCGCGCGGGCGAAGTCGAAATACTGCTCGACCAACACGATCGCCATCTTGCCCTCCTCGCGCAGGTAGCGGATGGCGCGACCGATGTCCTTGATGATGGAGGGCTGGATGCCCTCGGTCGGCTCATCGAGCACGATCAGCTTGGGCTGCATCACCAGGGCGCGGGCGATCGCCAGCTGCTGCTGCTGGCCGCCCGAGAGGTCGCCGCCGCGCCGGCCGAGCATCGACTTCAGCACCGGGAACAGCTCGAACAGCTCCGCGCCGATCTTGCGCTGGGGTCCCGGCAGACGGGCATAGCCGATCTCGAGGTTCTCCTCTACCGTTAGCAGTGGGAAAATCTCGCGGCCCTGCGGCACGTAGCCGATGCCGCGCCGGGCGCGCTCGTGGGCGCGCACGCGCGTGATGTCTTCACCGGCGAACAGGATCTTGCCGGAACTGACTGGCTGGTGGCCGACGATGGCGCGCAGCAGTGAGCTCTTGCCGACGCCATTGCGCCCGAGCACGCAGGTGATCTTGCCAACCTCGGCCGTCAGCGACACGCGGCGCAGGGCCTGGGCCGCACCATAGTAAAGATTGATGCTCTCAACCGCGAGCACGCTCATCGTCCTCCCGGCCCGTTCCCCGGTCCCTTCTGGCCCGTTCCCCGCGTGGTTCGACGGGCCCAGGGGGGCCGAGACGCTTGTTGGATGCGCTACCGCCCAAGATACACCTCCACCACGCGCTCATTGGCGCTCACCTCTTCGATCGAGCCCTCGGCCAACACCGAGCCCTCGTGCAGCACCGTAACCTTGACACCCAGCCGGCGCACGAACTCCATGTCGTGCTCGACCACGATCAGCGTGTGGTCTTTGGCAATGTCCTTCAACAGCTCGGCCGTGGTCATGGATTCAGCGTCCGTCATGCCGGCGACCGGCTCGTCGACCAGCAGCAGCTTGGGATCCTGCGCGATCAGCATGCCGATCTCGAGCCACTGCTTCTGGCCGTGCGACAGGGAGCCGGCGAGGCGGCGACGGTGCGCGGAGAGGCCGATGGTCTCGAGCGTCGCACCGATGCGCTGGGCGTCGCCGTTGGGTCGCCAAAATAGGTTGCCGCGCACGGTGCGATCGGCCTTGAGCGCCAGCAACACGTTGTCTTCGACCGTATGGTTCTCGAACACCGTCGGCTTCTGGAACTTGCGGCCGATGCCGAGCTGGGCGATGGCGGCCTCATCCTTGGTCGTGAGGTCGATGCTGCCCCGGTCGAACAGCACCTCGCCGACGTCCGGCCTGGTCTTGCCGGTGATGATATCCATCATCGTCGTCTTGCCGGCGCCGTTGGGGCCGATGATGGCGCGCATCTCGCCAGGGGCAAGCTCCAGCGACAGATCGTTGATGGCGCGGAAGCCGTCGAAGCTCACGGTGACGCCGTTGAGATAGAGCAGGCTGTGGGTGATGTCGTGCGGCTTGGCAACGGCGGCTTCGACGGGAGCCTCTTGCACGGGCAGAGCCATGGCGCTCACTCCGCCGGTTGGGCGGCGGGGCCGGCGGCCGGCGCGCCATTGGGCTCGGCGGAGGCTGTTCTGGTCGGCAGCAGGCCGAAGATGCCCTTGGGCAGGAAGATCGTCACCAGCACGAAGAGCGCGCCCAGCGCGAACAGCCAATAGGGCGCGAGGAAGCCGGTGGTGAAGGTGGTCTTGGCGTAGTTGACGAGCACGGCACCGAGCGCCGCTCCCACCAGCGTGCCGCGGCCGCCGACCGCCACCCAGATCACGTACTCGATGGAGTTGGCCGGGGCGAACTCGCTGGGGTTGATGATGCCGACCTGCGGCACGTAGAGGGCGCCGGCGACGGCCGCCATGCAGGCCGAGAGCGTGAACACGAACGTCTTGTAGTTCTCCACGCTGTAGCCGATGAAGCGCGTCCGGCTCTCCGCGTCGCGGATCGCGATCAGCACCTTGCCGGCCTTCGAGCGCACCACCGCCTGGGCGATCAGGTAGCCGAGGCCGAGTGCGATCGCAGACAGGGCGAACAGGGTGGCGCGCGTGGCCTGCGCCTGCACGTTGAAGCCCAGGATGTCCTTGAAGTCGGTCAGACCGTTGTTGCCTCCGAAGCCGAAGTTGTTGCGGAAGAAGCCCAGCATCAGCGCGAAGGTGAGCGCCTGGGTGATGATCGACAGATAGACGCCGGTGACGCGGCTGCGGAAGGCGAACCAGCCGAACACGAAGGCGAGCGCGCCGGGCACCAGCACGACCATGAGCGCGGCGTAGCCAAACCAGTTGAATCCGTACCAGAAGAACGGCAGCTCCTTCCAATTGAGGAACACCATGAAGTCGGGAAGGATCGGATGGGCGTAGACGCCGCGCGTGCCGATTTGGCGCATCATGTACATCCCCATGGCGTAGCCGCCGAGGGCAAAGAAGGCGCCATGACCGAGCGAGAGAATGCCGCAGTATCCCCACACCAGATCCAGGGACAGCGCGAGCAGCGCGTAGCACAGGTATTTGCCCCACAGCGCCACGGCCGAGGTTGGCACGTTGAGCGCCGAGGAGGGCGGCAGCAGCAGATTGAGGCAGGGCACCAGGATTGCGGCGGTGGCCAGGATGGCTAGGAAGATCCAGCCGCGGCCGTCCGGCGCCTCGATGAGCTTCCGCGCGATCATGTTTCGACGGCCCTGCCCTTGAGCGCGAACAGGCCCCGCGGGCGCTTCTGGATGAACAGGATCACGAGCACGAGCAGCACGATCTTGCCGAGCACGGCGCCAGCATAGGGCTCCAGAAACTTGTTGGCGACACCCAGCGACATCGCGCCCACGAGCGTCCCCCACAGGTTGCCAACGCCGCCGAACACCACCACCAGGAAGCTGTCGATGATGTAGCTCTGGCCGAGGTTGGGCGAGACGTTGTCGATCTGCGACAGGGCCACGCCGGCGAGGCCGGCGATGCCCGAGCCCAGCGCAAAGGTGAGGGCGTCGATCTTGCCGGTGTTGATGGCCATCGAGCTCGCCATGCGCCTGTTCTGGGTGACGGCCCGCATCTGCAGGCCGAGTTCGGTATAGCGCAGAGCCGTCAGCAGACCCGCGAAAATGATGCCGGCGAAGACGATGATCCACAGCCGGTTCCAGGTGATGGTGAGGCCGCCCATTTCGAATGCGCCGGACATGAAGTTGGGCGCGCCCACCTCGCGGTTGGTAGGCCCGAAGAAGGTGCGCACCGCCTGCTGCAGGATGAGGCTGATGCCCCAGGTGGCAAGCAGCGTCTCGAGCGGCCGACCGTAGAGGAAGCGGATGACGCCGCGCTCGATGGCCATGCCGACCAGCGCCGCGACTAGGAACGCGAGTGGGATGGAAATCGCCAGCGAGTAGTCAAAGAGGCCCGGCGCGCTGGAGCGGATCTCCTCCTGAACGACGAACGTGGTGTAGGCGCCCAGCATCACCATCTCGCCGTGCGCCATGTTGATCACCCCCATGACGCCGAAGGTGATGGCGAGCCCGATGGCGGCCAGCAGCAGCACCGAGCCGAGCGAGATGCCGTACCAGAAGTTCTGCGCCACGTTCCAGACAGCGAGGCGGTTGTCGATGGTGGTGATGGCGTCGGCCAGCGCCTTCTGCAGGCTCCCCGGTTGGTCGCTCGGCAGGCCCGCAAGCACGCTGCGCGCATCCTGATCGCCCCGGTCGCGCAGCACGAGGATGGCCGCCACCCGGTCGGCCTCCTTGGCGTCCGGCTTGCCCACAATGATCGCCGCCCGCGCCTCCTCCAGCGCCCTCTTCACCCGGGGCTCGGCCTCCTTGCTGATGGCCGTGTCGAGTGCGGCGAGCGCGTTGGCATCGCGCGACTTAAAGACGGCCCTTGCCGCCTCCAGCCGCCGCCCCGGATCGGGAGAGATCAGCGTCAGGCCGCCGAGCGCGGCTTCGATGGAGCGCCGTATGCGGTTGTTGACCCGCACCGGGTTGAGATCGGCGGGCTCGGCACCGGTGAGCGGCTTGCCGGTGCTCGCGTCGAGCATGGCGCCCTTGGCGTCGCGCATGTAGATCTTCTTGTCGCCGGCGCTGAACAGGAGGCGGCCGTCCTGCAGCGCCTCGATGATTGGCTCGGCCAGCGGGTTGCCGCTGGCAGCGACGCCGGTGATGGCGGCGTCGGTGTCGTTGTAGGAGTCGGCTGCAAATTTCTCGAGCGCCTCTCCGAAGCCCTGCTGCGAGCTCTGGGCGCTCGCGCCGAGCGCGCTGGCCAGCAGCAGGATGAGCGCCAATACGACCGCGGCACAGCGTTCGCAACAGGCACACATTTGGGGTCCCCGGATGTGGCGGAGGCGGCGGTGGACCGCCTCCCCTGCTCTTGCGCGTGGCGACGTCAGCTGCCGCACTTATTGGTCTTGATGTTGTAGTTGCCGCACTTCTTGTCGACCCAGTCGCCGATGAGATCCTTGGAACCTTCAAGCTCCTTCGACCACGCATCGCCGGGCACGAGCCCGCCCGTCTTCCACACCACGTCAAATTGGCCGTCGGCCTTGATCTCGCCGATGAACACCGGCTTGGTGATGTGGTGGTTGGGGAGCATCTTGGAGATGCCGCCGGTGAGGTTCGGCGCCTCGATGCCGGGCAGCGCGTCGATCACCTTGTCGGGGGCGGTCGTCTTCACCTTCTCGACCGCCTTGACCCACATGGCAAAGCCGATGACGTGGGCTTCCATCGGGTCGTTGGTGACGCGCTTGGGGTTCTTGGTGAAGGCCTTCCACTTGGCGATGAACTCGTCGTTGAGCGGGTTCTTGATCGACTGGAAGTAGTTCCACGCCGCCAAGTGGCCGACGAGAGGCTTGGTGTCGATGCCGGCGAGCTCTTCCTCGCCCACCGAGAATGCCACCACCGGGATGTCCTTGGCGGCGATGCCCTGGTTGCCCAGCTCCTTATAGAACGGCACGTTGGCATCGCCGTTGATGGTGGAGACCACCGCCGTCTTCTTGCCCGCGGAGCCGAACTTCTTGATGTCGGCCACGATCGTTTGCCAGTCGGAATGACCGAACGGCGTGTAGTTGATCATGATGTCACCGGGCGCCACGCCCTTCGACTTCAGGTAGGCTTCGAGGATCTTGTTGGTGGTGCGCGGGTAGACGTAGTCCGTGCCCGCCAGCACCCACCGCAGCACCTTCTCTTCCTTCATCAGGTAATCGATGGCGGGGATCGCCTGCTGGTTCGGCGCCGCGCCCGTGTAGAACACGTTGCGCTCGCTCTCCTCGCCCTCGTACTGCACGGGGTAGAAGAGGATGTTGTTGAGCTCCTTGAACACCGGCAGCACCGACTTGCGTGACACTGAGGTCCAGCAGCCAAATACGGCCGCCACCTTTTCCTTGGAGATGAGCTCGCGCGCCTTCTCGGCAAACAGCGGCCAGTTGGACGCCGGATCCACAACGACGGCCTCGAGCTTCTTGCCCAACAGGCCGCCCTTCTTGTTCTGCTCCTCGATGAGCATCAGCATGACGTCCTTGAGCGTCGTCTCGCTGATGGCCATGGTGCCGGAGAGCGAATGCAGAATGCCGACCTTGATCGTATCTTGTGCCGAGGCCGTGCCGGCCAACGGCAACGTCGCAAGCGCGGCAAAGGAGGCCGCCGCGGTTGCGCGGAGGAAAAAGCTCTTCATGTGTTGAACACCACCTTTTGATTTGCCTACCCAGGAGGCCGAAGCCCCCCGGTGCCAACAGCAACCGCCGTGCCAAGGCCCTGACGGCGCGCTAACATTTTGATAGTCACAAATAAATTGCGTGATCAGTGGGGCTACTGAAGGGCCGCCCGTGGCCTGGTGCCTAGTTATTAGGCATGCTGCCTGCTGCCCACTCATTGAGCAGTTATGTGACTTGAGTATGTGCGCCGGCCCCCGACGAGGGCTTCCGGCGAGGGCTGTCGGCGTGGGCGGCCGCGGCGCAGCAAGTGGGCGATTGGCACCTGCAGTGCCAGACGAGCCGCCCCGCACTTCCATGGCTGGCGGTTCGCCCGGCGTGAGTGAGGGCTGCGGCAACGAGGCATCTTTGAGCGCCAGGGGGAAAGCTCACGACATCTCCACGGCATCTCCGCGGCATCGCCAAGCGCCCGTGGTGTGATGGGATGCCAGCGCGAGCAAGACTAAGCTCGCGCGCGCGACCACGGCCGCGTTGGCGTGGATCGCGCCGGGGTTGCGACGGCGCTCCGCAAATTTAATTTAGGGCTTGGCGTGCGGCAGGTCTGGTGCAAATGCTGAGAGGCAACCTGTGCAGGAACAAGTCTCCATGGCTGTCGATGAAAGCCCGATGGACGAGCGCCACTTCCGCACAGCCCTGGGCCGGTTCGTAACTGGGGTGACGGTCATCACCACGCGCACCGCGGACGGCAGCCTCGAGGGGTTAACCGCCAACTCCTTTTCAGCGGTTTCGCTCGATCCGCCGCTGGTGCTGTGGAGTTTGCGGCAGTCCTCCACCCTGATGCACGTGTTCGAGGCGGCCAACCATTTTGCCGTGAACGTGCTGGGGGCCTGGCAATTTGCCCTCTCGGAGCATTTCGCCAAGCGGATGCCGAACAAGTTCGAGAACATCGTGCACGCGCCGGGGCTCGGCGGCTGCCCCTTGCTGTTCGGTGCGCTTGCGACCTTCGAATGCAGCAAGGAGGCCAACGTGACGAGCGGTGATCACGTGGTCTTCTTCGGCCGCGTGGAGCGCGCGAGCTATCGGGACGGCGAGCCGCTGATTTTCAGCGCGGGCCGTTACGGCACGCACTCGTTCCTGGAGTGAGGGCGGTGGCGTTGCCCCGTCGTATTTCGACGCCACCGAGGTCGTGGCCTCGGAGAAAGCTCGGAACCACGGCGGCGCCAGTTGCTAGCGCGGGCGCCGGTGACCAAATCCCTATAGGCCGCCCTCGGGCGCGACCGATCGCACATGCCCGACCGATCGCAAAATAATGGCAAAATAGAAGAGCGCGAACCCGATCGGGGGATGCATGAAGCTCCTCTCTACGTTCACGCCCAGCATCGCGCCCCAAGCGCCAAGATGCGCGCCGATCAGAACGAACACAACGGCGCTGCCGCCCGCGCCGGCCCAAGCGCGCATCGGAAGCGGGCAAGCCGCACGCGGACGCTGGCGCTAGTGCGCAGCCGGGGCGCCGGGTTGGCGCAGGGGCTGGGCGCGAGCGAAGCGATCGTCGGCCATGCACGTTTCGACGATGCGCTTGACCGTGGGGTGATTGTCGAGCCCGCCCTTGAACACCCGGTAACCCACGGCGTGGCTGACGAGGCAAAGATCGGCCATGGTCACGCGGTCGCCGTGGCAATAGATGCCCGTGGCCTTGTCGCGCGCCAGATGCGCTTCATAGGCATCAAGACCCGCCGCAAACCAGTGGCGGGCCCACGACATCTTGCCGGCATCGTCGAGATTGAAGGTTGCGCCCAGATGCGTGCGCACGCGCGGCACGATGAGCGGATGGGAATCGGCGACGGTGATGAGCGACAGCGACCGCACGCGGGCGCGGCCCCGCGGATCTCTGGGCAGCAGGGGCGGCTCGGGGTGGATCTCATCCAAGTATTCCATGATGGCCATGGACTGGAAGAGAACGTTGCCGTCGTCCTCGACGAGCGCCGGGAGCACCATCTGCGGATTGAGGGCCTTGAACGCGGCGGTGCGCTGTTGTCCCGCATCAAGGTCGACGTCGATGGGATCGTAGGCGAGGCCCTTGAGGTTGAGCGCGATGCGAACGCGGAACGTGGCGAGCGAACGCCAGTAGGTGTAGAGCTTCATCCGCGACCTCCAGCGAGCTAAGAATTGCCAGACCGGCAGCGGGCATGAGAGGCGCCGCCAATGCGGATCTTCGTGGCTCCGGCCGCTGCGGCTTTGGTTCAGCATTGCCCAGGCGCCGGCCGCTGTCCATTGCTGTTAGCGCGCGCGCAAATGCATTTTGATCGCAGGTCGCGCTCTCCCCGCGCGGCTGCTCGCGCGAGGATCGCTTGCGGGCTCCCCGGCGGGAGCCGGCTCACGTCCGGGGTCAGTCGCGGGAAGGCTCGTCCTTGGAGGCAGGCGGCTGAGCCTCGTTGTTCTCGGGGCGGATGCGGCGCACCGGACGCCGCAGGAAATCCGGCTGCTCGTGCGGCTGCTGGAAGCGATCGCGCCGGCGCGGCTCGCCGCCGCCCTCCCTGCGCGCTTCCGGTTGGACGTCCATGGGCTCCCCTTGGTGCGGCGCGGGACGCCCCTCCAGCGGCCGATCCCGGTCGCGTTCGCCGCGATCGCGGTCTCGGTCTCGGTCGCGATGGCGGAAGCCGCCCTGGTCGCGCCGGAAGGGCCGGTCGTGGCGGCCGCCCTCAAAGCCGCCCTGATGGCGCGGCGGCTGATGATGCTGCGGTAGGGGCGGATGCGGGGGCTGGAAGCCTTCGTCGAGCAGGTCCTCGCCCTCCTCGTCGCCGAACTCGTCGACGACATCGCCGGGCTCGCGCAGCCGCTGGCCGTTGCCATTGGGCAGCTCGCCTGGCTGCTGCAACTGCTCGCGATAGGCCATGATGATGCGGTTATAATGCTCTGCGTGCTGCAGATAGTTCTCGCCGAGCACCGGGTCGCCCGACGACTGGGCATCGCGCGCAAGCGTGAGATATTTCTCGGCGATGTGCGCGGGTGTGCCCCGGATCTTCACATCCGGTCCGTTGGATTCGAAGCTACGCGTTAGCGGATTGTGGTTCTTCCGGTTGTTGTTCCGGCCCCGGCCACGCCGATTCTGCTGTCCCTGCCTCACTGCCTAAATGGCTCCTGTGCTACTTGAACTTCTGCTGCTTGAACTTCTGCTGCCTGAACTTCTGCTGCCTGAACTTCTGCTAGAACTTCTCTTATCAATGTCCACGCCTCGCTCCTGCGAGCATTCTTCTTCCTTGGTCACACTTCTTCCTTGGCCACACTTCTTCCCTGGTCGCACTTTTTTGGCCGCCAGGGACCGGCCTCCGTCGAGCTATCCGTCAGCGACCTGCCTGCGACCCACACGTTGCAGCTCCCAGCCTTGCAGCTCCCAGCCTTGCAGCTCCAAGCCTTGCGACTCGCGTGCGCGGCGCAAATGGCGCACCTCGGTACCGCGCCCTGCATGCGGGCCCCCGCCTCCAACCGCGGCCATCAGGTCATCGGTGCTTTCTCTGGGCGAACAGTGGTGCTGACGATAGGTCGCCTTGTTGCGAGCAATCCTAGCTTCGCATCGGTCCGTGCACCCGCTCATCGCCACCCGCCTAGACGGCAGCAAGATGCGTGCACGATTCCACTCCCCCTAGCCTATCGCGGACTTTCCAAGAATCCAAGCGCTTTGTGGGCGTATGCTCACATCCGTGTTCTCACGGCCACACACCGTCGCCGGCCGGCGACATCGCGGTGAATCCTGATTTTCGCCAAGCCTTTGGCGGCGAGCAGGGCCGCGACGTCGTCGGCCTGATCGTGACCGGTTTCCAGCACCAGCCAGCCATCGGCAACGACCTCCCCCGCCTTGGCGATCAAACGGCGGAAGAAATTGAGACCGTCCTCCCCGCCGTCCAGCGCCAATGCCGGATCGTGGTCGCGAACTTCAGGTTCAACCTGGGCGATCTGCCGCCTGGGTATGTAGGGCGGGTTGGCAATCAAGATGTGGAACGGGCCGCGCAGGGCTTCGAGCACATCGCCGCAAAGCCAATGTGCGCGCCGCGCAAGGCCGAGGCGCTCGGCGTTTGCGCGCGCCACTTTGAGTGCGGCCACGCTCACGTCCGTGCCGAAACCGAGGGCAGCGGGAAGCTCGGCAAGCAGCGTGAGCAGCAGGCAGCCCGATCCCGTGCCCACATCCAGCATGCGCACGGGCTGCGCCTGCCATCCCTCCAAGGCCACGAGCGCCAGGGCCGCATCGATCAGCGTCTCGCTGTCGGCCCTCGGATCGAGCGTGGCAGGCGAGATGCCAAAGGTGCGACCATAGAACTCCCGCTCGCCCAAGATGCGCGAAACCGGCTCGCGGGCGATGCGGCGGGCGATGAAGCGGCCGAAGCTCTCGATCTGCGCCGCACTCAGCGGCCGCTCGGGACGAGCCAGCACTTGCGCAGCCGACCATCCAAGCGCCGCCGACAGCAATCGGCGCGCGTCATTGCCGGCGCCTTCGATGCCGGCGCGGTAGAGGTCTGCCGTTGCCCGCCGCAGAGCCTCCCCGAGCCTGACCTGGGCGGCGTCAGCCTCCATCGCCCTCCTCCATGGCTGCGAGCTCGCTCGCCTGATGCTCGGTGATCAGAGCATCGATCAACTCGTCGAGCGCGGTGCCATCCAGCACCTCGTCGAGCTTGTGCAACGTCAAGCCGATGCGGTGATCGGTGACCCGCCCCTGGGGGAAATTGTAGGTGCGGATGCGCTGCGAGCGGTCGCCCGAGCCGATCTGGCCCTTGCGCTGCGCGGCCCGCGAGTCGGCCGCCTTCTGGCGCTCCAGCTCATAGAGGCGAGAGCGCAGCACCTGCATGGCAAGGCGGCGATTCTGATGCTGCGATTTCTCGGCCGAGACGACGACGAGGCCGGTCGGCAGGTGCGTGATGCGCACGGCGGAATCCGTCTTATTGACGTGTTGGCCGCCGGCGCCGCCCGCCCGCATGGTGTCGATGCGGATGTCCTCGGGGCGGATGTCGAGGTCGATGTCCTCCACCTCCGGCAGCACGGCGACGGTGGCGGCCGAGGTGTGAATGCGCCCGCTCGCCTCCGTGGCGGGCACCCGCTGCACGCGGTGCACGCCCGACTCGTACTTGAGCCGGGCAAACACGCCCTTGCCCGAGATGGAGGCCACGATCTCCTTATAGCCGCCGAGGCTGCTCTCCGACAGGCTGATGATCTCGGTCTTCCAGCCACGCTCTTCCGCGTAGCGGCAGTACATGCGGAAGAGGTTGGCCGCGAATAGCGCGGCCTCGTCGCCGCCGGTGCCGGCGCGCACCTCCAGGATGGCGCTCTTCTCATCGGCCGCATCCTTGGGCAAGAGATCGACGCGCAGCTGCTGCTCGAGCGCGGCCACCCGCGGCTCGAGTGCGGCAAGCTCTTCGCGCGCCATGGCCGTCAACTCGGGGTCCGCTGCCGGGTCGGCGAGCAGCGCCGTCAGGTCGGTGCGCTCGGCCTGGGCCTTGCGCAGGGCCTGGATGGTGGCGACAAGCGGGTTGAGCTCGGCAAATTCCTTGGAGAGCTGCACGTAGCTCGCCTGGTCCAGGCCGCGGCTCAGCTCCGACTGGATCGTGCACCAGCGCTCAACCAGCTTCTCGAGCTTCTCGGCGGGGATGGCAGTCATGAGCAACGATCTGGGTGCGCAACGAGGGAAGGGAAAACGGGCGCCCGCGCCAACGCCGGCAAGGGATGATTTGCCAAGGCGCGACGCTAACGTGTGGTCTTGAGCTTATCGGCTTTGCGCCAGCGCGGATCGCTCACCTCAATCCACCTTAGCCCTTCGCGGCGAGGTGCCGCCAAGAGCACCACGTAGTCGAGGGCAGCACGCACGGCATACCTGGCCGGGTCAGGCAGCAGGGCAATGGTACGATAGACCGGCCGCGGCGCCGCCTGTGCCAGATAGACCAACGCGGCGAGGAGCGCAACCGGCGCACTGAGCGCAAACAGCGCCCGGGTTCGCCGCCGGTAGGGGGAGTGGCCCTTGGGGCGCTCGGCCCTGCCTTGCTCCGTTCTGGCGACCGATGCTGACCGGCGGGACGACCGGCTGGTCGGTGCCACGGCCGCGGGCAGGGGCATCGGTGCGGCCGAGCGCGCCGGCTCGGCCAATGCCTGCATGTGGCTGCGGATGCGCCATAGGATGGGATCAGGATCGAGCCGCAGCAACTCGCAATAGCCGCGCACGATGCGATCGGTCTCCTTGGCGTGGGGCAGCGCAGCCACCGCGCCCGCCTCAAAGGTGTCAACGCACGCCGCACTGGTGGCGAGGCGGCGCGCGATCGTCTCGCGTGACACCTTCATGGCAAGCCGCATGTTGCGGAAGATCTGCCCGAGCTGCTCGTCCCGCCATGCCGATTGATCGCCGGCGTCGGCGCCAAGGTAAGCACGCGCCGGGAAAGACCCCCCGTCGCCGCCATATCCCCCGGCATCCTGCCGCATACGCATGACGAACGCCGCCATCTGGAGCTTTGCCGTGTATGTTTGAGCAAACCCTGCCTAATGTCAAAGCTCAGGCTTCCTGCATGTGGAGCAAGCGTGTCAGGAGCAAGTCCCCCACGCCGCCTTCGCGACTTCGCTTGCCAAGTGTGACTTAGGGGAAACAGCCGGCCCCCATCGCCGCGGCCCAGCTGCGATTCTCCCCGCGTCAGATCTCGACGCCGTGTTCCTCGGCGTAGCGCTTGAGCTGTGGGCGGAAGTTGCCTTCGGCCGTGCGGATGGCAGCGCGGACCCAGCGCTGCAGCTCGCCGGCTTGGAGGCTCAACACCATCGACTTCACCGGGCCGACCGAGGCGGGCGCCATGGAGATGGAGCGATAGCCGAGGCCAATCAGCGCCATGGCCTCGAGCGGACGGCTCGCCATCTCGCCGCATAGGCTGAGCGGCCGGCCGTGCTGGGCCGCGGCATCGACGATGGCCGCGAGCGCCCTCAGCGGCGCGGCCGAGAGGGCGTCATAGCGCGCGGCGACGCGGGTGTTGTTGCGGTCGGCGGCGAAGAAATACTGCAAGAGGTCGTTGCTGCCGACGGATATGAAATCGACGCGCGGCAGCAGGGCGTCGAGCTCGTAGAGCAGCGAGGGCACCTCGATCATGGCGCCGAGCAAGACCCTGGTGGGTCCCGGCGTGGAGCGCCGTTGCAAGAGGGCGAGCTCGCGGTCGACGAGCGCGCGCGCCATGTCGATCTCGCCGACGGCGGTGACCATGGGCAGCAGCAGGCGCAGCTCGCAGTCGGAGGTGGCCCGCAGCAAGGCGCGCACCTGCGTGCGCAGCAGGCCCGGCCGGTCGAGCCCAAGGCGGATGGCGCGCCAGCCCAACGCGGGGTTCTCCTCGTGCGGCTGGCGCAGGTAGGGCAGCACCTTGTCACCGCCCACGTCGAGCGCGCGGAACACGACAGGCTTCTGCCCGGCCTCCGCCACCACGGCGCGATACATCTGGATCTGGCGCTCGAGCCGCGGCAGCGTGGCCGAAACCATGAACTGCAGCTCGGTGCGGAAGAGTCCGATGCCGTCGGCGCCGGACTCGCCCAGATGCGGCACGTCCATCAGCAGCCCGGCATTGATGTGCAGCTCGACGCGCTGGCCGTCCTTGGTGACTGCCGGTGTGTCGCGCAGCGCCCGGTACTTGCGGTTCCGGCGGGCGCGGAAACGCGCCTTGTCGCCGTAGGCAGCGATCACCTCGCTCGAGGGGCGGATGTGCACCTCGCCGCTCTCGGCGTCGACAATGATCGGGTTGCCCTGATCGACGCGCTCCAAGACGCCGCGCGCGTTGCCGACAGCGGCGATGCCCAGCGCCTTGGCGACGATGGCGACGTGGCTCTGGCCCCCTGAGTCCTCCAGCACCAGCCCGCGCAGCCGCGAGCGGTCGTAGTCGAGGAGATCGGCCGCGCCCATGGTGCGGGCGACCAGCACCGTGTCGTGCAAAAGGTTTGCGGCGCCGGCGTGCGCTCGGGGCCGCCCCGCCAGGATGCGCAGCAGGCGATCGGAGAGCTCGTCGAGGTCGCGCAACCGCTCACGCCAATAGGAATCGGGCTGACGCAGCATGCGCGCGCGGGTGTCGTTCTGCACCCGCTCGACCGCCGCCTCGGCAGTCATGCCGCGCTTGATCGCCTCCTTCATGCGCCTGAGCCAACCGCGGTCGTGCGCGAACATGCGGTAGGCCTCGAGCACCTCGCGATGCTCGCCGGCCGTGGACAGCTCGCCCTGCTCCAGCATCTCGTCGATGGAGGCCTTGAGCTCCTCGACGGCCGTCTCGAGCCGGCGGTTCTCCTCTTCGGGGTCCTTGGCCTCGAGCTCAGTGACCACGACGCGGGCCTCGTGCAGCACCACGTGGCCCAGCGCCAAGCCCTCCGACAGCGGCTGGCCACGAATGACATAGCCCCCCGTACGGCTGAACTCGGCGCCGGTGTTGGCGCCGGCGACCGCGCCCGAGACGAGATGCTCGGCCAGCACCATGGCCGTGGTCTGCAGCACCTCGACGTCCTCGTCGGAGTACTCCTTGTGCCGCTTGTTCTGCACCGTGAGCACGCCGAGCACGTCGCCGCCGCGCAGGATCGGCACGGCCAGGAACGAGTGATAGATCTCCTCGCCCGTCTCGGGGCGATAGGAGAAGGCCGGGTGGTTCTGCGCATCGGGCTCGTTGATGGGCACGGCGAGCTCGGCGCAGCGTCCGACCAACCCCTCGCCGCGCTTCATGAAGGTGTTGTGCACGGCGCCGGGATTGAGGCCCTCGGTGGCGAACAGCTCGAGCGAACCGTCTTGGCGTTTCAGGTAGATGGAACACACCTCGGCCACCATCAGGCCGGCGATCTGGCGCACGATGCGGTCGAGCCGGGACTGGCCGTCCGCGGGCTCGGCCATGATCTCGCGCAGGCGCCGCAGGATGATGCGCAGTGCCGGCTCGGAGGGCGTGATCCTCGGATTGTCGCCGCCTCTATTCTGCATGCCTGCCCGCTACCACTTTTGTCCCGGTGGCCCGCACCCCGCGGCGCCGACCTCCCGGTGCTCTCGGCGAGGCCGCAGCAAAGCCCATCGCCGGCCGCCAGCCCGATAGTGCCCGCCGCCCGCGAGCGCCTATCGATCAGTCCTTGTCCAGCCCATAGAGCGCGTGCAGCGTCCGCACCGCCAGCTCGGCGTAGGCGGCGTCGATGAGCACGCTGATTTTAATCTCCGACGTGGTGATGGCCAGGATGTTGATACCCCGTTCGGCCAGCGCCTTGAACATCTCGGCGGCGACGCCGACATGGCTGCGCATGCCCACGCCGATCACCGAGACCTTGGCCACGTCGGAAGAGCTTTTCACATCGAAGTAACCGATATCCTTTTTGGCGCCCTTGAGGACGTCGAGCACGCGCTCCAGGTCCGACTCCTGCACGGTAAATGTCATGTCCGTGTGCTTGCCGTCGGAGGAGGTATTCTGCACGATCATGTCGACGTTGATGTTGGCGTCCGCCAGCGGTCCAAAGATGCGCGCCGCCACGCCGGGTCGGTCGTCGACTCGGATGAGGGACACTCTCGCCTCGTCCTTGGCGTAGGCGATGCCGCTGACAACCTGCTGCTCCACGATCTCTTCCTCGCTGCATATGATGGTGCCGATCTCGTCCCAGGTCTCCGGCCGGGCCGGCGCGATGGCCTCGGGCGCAGCAAAGCTCGACAGCACGCGCACGCGCATGTTGTGTACCATGGCGAGCTCGACCGAGCGCGTCTGCAGCACCTTGGAGCCAAGCGAGGCCATCTCCAGCATCTCCTCGTAGGAGATCTTGGCGAGCCGCCGAGCCCTGGGCACGATGCGCGGATCGGTGGTGTAGACGCCGTCGACGTCGGTGTAGATATCGCAGAGATCGGCATTCACCGCCACGGCGACGGCCACCGCGCTGGTATCGGACCCGCCGCGGCCCAGCGTGGAGATGCGGTTGCGTTCCGGCTCGATGCCCTGGAAGCCGGTGATCACCGCCACCTCGCCATGCTCCAGGCGGGTGCGAATCTTGTTGCCGGGGACGTCCTTGATACGCGCCACGCCATGCGCGTTGTCGGTGAGAATAGGGATCTGCCAGCCCTGCCAGGAGCGCGCGCTGACGCCCATGCTCTGCAGCACGATGGCGAGCAGCCCCGCCGTCACCTGCTCGCCGGTGGCGACGATGGCGTCATACTCGCGGGCATCGTGCAGGGGCGAAGCCTCGCGCACCCAGCCGACCAGCTGGTTGGTGACCCCCGCCATGGCCGAGACGACGACCGCCACGCGATTGCCCGCACCGATCTCGCGCTTGACGTGGGCTGCGACATTGCGGATGCACTCGACGTTGGCAACCGAGGTGCCGCCGAACTTCATGACCAGAAAAGACATGACGACCCGCGTGAATGCCCCCCAAAAGCTTTCGTGGGGTCTTTCGTCTTGCGGCTCGGCTCATGGGGCTCGCTCCGCCCCGCAAGAGACCCCACCATCGGCTGACGGGCGTACTCTTAGCCACTAGGGCGGCCGGCTGCAACCATTGCGGAGGCCTTGACAGCTTCCTGCCGTCGCGCGCCAATTCGTGCATGCAGCAGGGTCCGCCAGCCGGTACGCCAGCGACGCTCGACAGCGAGGAGATCGACCGCTTCGCGCGCCTTGCCTCCCAGTGGTGGAACGCGCGGGGCAAGTTCCGCGCCCTGCACCGGATCGGTCCGGCGCGGCTGGGCTTTCTGCGCGACGCGATGATTTGCCATTTCGACCGCCGAGAGGCCGCACGGGGCGCCTTGCGGCGGCTGGAAGGCCTCAGCGTGCTCGACGTGGGCTGTGGCGGGGGGCTCATCTCGGAGCCCCTGGCGCGCATGGGCGCGCGCGTGACGGGGCTCGACCCGGCGGTTGAGAACATCGAGGCGGCCCGGCGCCATGCCGCGGGGCAGGGGCTCGCCATCGACTACCGTGCCGGGCGGGTCGAGGAGCTCGCCGCCGCGGGGCGGACGTTCGACGCGGTCGTCTGCCTGGAGGTGCTGGAGCACGTGCCGGACCCGGGCGCGTTTCTTGCTGCTTGCGCCAATCTGGTGCGGCCGGGTGGGCTGATGCTCATGTCCACCCTCAACCGCACGCTCAAGGCCTACCTCTTCGCCATCATCGGCGGCGAGTATGTGCTGCGCTGGCTGCCCGTGGGCACGCATCAGTGGGAGCGCTTCATTACGCCCGATGAGCTCGGTTGCTACCTGCGCGCCGCCGGCCTCGACGCGCCCACCATCAAGGGCCTCATCTACGATCCGCTGGCCGATGTCTGGTCGCTTGGCGCCGATACCGACGTGAACTATCTGGCCTGCGCCGCCAAGCCCGCATGAGCCGCGCCACTGTCAGCCAACCCGCAGGTCGGGGGCCGCATCGTCGGCGGAGGCGATGAGGCGCTTGGGGACGAAGAGGAGGATTGGAAGGATCAGTGCGTAGACGATGGTGATGGCGATCACGCAAGCGGTGAAGCTGCCGTAGTGGTCGTAAAGCCGCGTGCCCAGGACGTCGCCGAACCGGGAAGCGATCCAGTTGAGGCCGACGGACATCATGAGCGTCGTGCCCTCAAGGCCCGGCGGGCAGGAGCGGATGATCAGGTCGAGATAGGCGGCGGTGGCGACGCCCCCCATCAGGCCGATGGGCACGGCTGCGATGAGAGCGCCGGTGACCGATTGCATGAACAGCAGCGGCACCAGCTGCGGAATGGCCACCACCGTTCCCCAAAACAGCAGGGTCTTCAGGGGGTAGGTTCGGCATAGCACGCCAAACAGCAGGAAGGTCGGAATGAAGGACGCGGAGAAGATGGCGTTCCACTCGCCCCACTGGGCGTCTTGCGCGTTGAGGGTGTTCTGAAGGTAGTACTGCAGCGGCGTGACCGAGCCCGGCGCGAAATTCCACAGGAGCCAGATCAGCAGGGCCGGATAGACCGGCCAATGGCGGACAAGCCGCCCGAGGTCATTGAGGGGCCGCCCCCCCGTCGCCTGCTCGACGCGCACGTTGTCGAACACGCTCGTTGGCCTCCAGGTGGCGTAAAGGGCCACCGCCGCCATGATCGCCGCGCCGACGAGAAAGAGAATGCGCGCGGCCGCATCGGTGTGCGTCCCTTCGAGCAGATCGCTCAGATATCCCCCGACGAGGAAGGCCGCGAGCGTGGGCAGGGACAAGAAGATGTTCCAGGCGGCGCTGATCTGTCCGGATATGGCGTGCTGCTGACCGATCATGGAGGTCAGACCGTTCTGGGCGCTCGCCACGAACAGGAACGACGACGTGAGCAAGATGACGGCCAGGAGCATCGTCCAATAGGTGATGGGCGTGAACGCGAACAGCGCGTAGAGGCCGGCGCTGACGGCGCCGAACAGCAGCATGAAGCCGCGGTCGCGCATGCCGAGCGGGTTGTAGGTGTCGCGTACGAAGCCGAAGACGAAGGAAAAGTAGAGCGGGGCGGCGGAGAGGAGCCGAAAGACCGCGACCTCGTGCGCCTCCAGATGCAGCTTGTTCTTGAGAAAGAAGCTGATGGGAATGTCGATCAGGCCGCCGAAGGGTGCGCCGAAGGCGAGCAGCACGATCAACACGCCGAGGTAAAGGAAGATCCTTCGCCGCACCGCCCCGGGCAACGGCGCGGCAACGACCGCCTCCGGCGCCCAATTGTCAGTCCTCATCGCACGCCGCGCCCTCCCCAGGCCTTTGTGCCGCGTCCATTGGATCGATCTGCGTTTGGACGCAAGTTCGTTTGGCGTTCCGCTTTTAGGGCCTGGCGCCGCACCCCGCCGCTAGAGCTCGCGGCCCAGGAACACGATCTCGCGGCCATTCCATACCGCCGCGGCGCGCTCGGTAAAACCGCAGCGCGCATAGAATGCGACGTTGCGCTGACCCTTGCCGGTGACCGCGTGCATGCCGGCCGCGCCCGCGCCCTTGGCGCGCGCGGCGAAGGCCTCGATCAGCCGCGCGCCGATGCCCTGGCTGCGAAAGCCGGCGTCCAGGTTGATGTGCAGATGGGCGGGAAAGTGCCGCGTCAAACCGGCAAAGTCGGTGCGGAAATAGCCGATGTCGGCAAAGCGGGCCTGCTCGGTGGGGTTCTCCACCGCGCCCACCAGATAGCCGACCACCCGATCGTCCCCCGCGAGCGCAATGAGCACCACGTCGTCGCCTTCGAGGTAGCGGCCGAGCCACCGCTCCTTGAAGGCGTCGCGCTCCGCACCGGGCGGGATCGGGCGCGCGGCCGTCTGCCAGAAGATCGCCTCCACTTGCGCGATGAGCTCCCCATGCCGCGCGGGCACGCGAAGCTCAAGCAATCTCACGGTGGGCGAGGACATGGGAGCCACTTTGGCGCTTGAGCCCCAAGGCTCAATGCGTCGAACCGGAGCTCTGCTGCTCGGAGCCGGGCGCCGCACCCTCGTCTCCGTCTTCGCTCTCGGCCCGATCAGGGATGACATAGGCCCCGCGCAGCCAGCGCGCCAGGTCCACGTCGGCGCAACGGCGCGAGCAGAACGGGCGGTATTTGCTGTGCGTGGCGCGGCCGCAGATCGGGCACTTGCCGCGGGCGACGGCCGGGGGTTCAGATTGCGTCATGGCGGCCATATTACTTGAGCGCTTTTACACGGGGTTGCAATGGGCCCGCGAGCCTGCCGATCCCCGCGCGCACCTTTTGGGGTGAGACCTCTCGCCCCCGGGGCGGCTCTCTTCCCTGGGCAAGGCGCGGGGGTCTCATCCAGGGCGCCGGCCTCGCTCCCAGGGACAGGAACTCCCCGTTACAGGGGCTCCCAGTTGAAGACGTCCTGGGAGCGGTCGAGGGGATAGAAGGCGCTCTTGAAGGCAGGCAACATGGTGGCGGCGATGGCTTGCGGGGTCCAGCCGCCATCCTTGTGGGCGACGCGGATCGGGCGCGGCTGGCTCATCAGGAAAATCTCGTCCTTGCGCAGGGCGAAGATCTGGCCCGTCACCTCCTTGGACAGGTCGCTCGCCAGGAACACCACCATGGGGGCGATCTTGGAGGCCGTCATGGTGGCCTGGATGCGGTCAACGCGTTCCTTCTGCTCGGGCGTGTCGACCGGGATGGTGCCGATGAGGCGCGACCAGGCGAAGGGCGATATGCAGTTGGAGCGCACGTGGAAGCGGGACATGTCGAGCGCGATCGACTTCGACAGGCCGACGATGCCGAGCTTGGCCGCCGCGTAGTTGGCCTGGCCGAAGTTGCCAACGAGGCCCGAGGTGGAGGTGAAGTGGATGAAGGAGCCGGATTCCTGATCCTTGAAGTAGGGCGCCGCGGCTTTCGCTACGTAAAAGGCGCCGTAGAGGTGCAC
>Ga0306920_100001207_pt1 | contig 32031 bp, 25 predicted proteins | sample flu12Cox44000170_FD_204666 | JGI IMG/M metagenome (GOLD analysis project Ga0306920, IMG submission 204666) | Lab enrichment of tropical soil microbial communities from Luquillo Experimental Forest, Puerto Rico - flux4day.12C.oxic.44.000.170 (v2)... | ecosystem: Environmental > Terrestrial >...
GCCAAACGCCCAAGTCCCAAAAGCAGCCATGAGCCAGGCCAGCCCCATCACCGAAAGCGCGATGGGGATGCGCGCCGCCCAGTCGTGGACGCCGAAGACCTTGTAGGAAATGGCAATGATCCAGTAAACGAGCGGCGATTTCTCGAGATAAGCGACGTGGTCCAGCCTGGCGGTGACCCAATCGCCCGATCTGAGCATGTTTCGCGCAATCTGGGCCTGAATCGCGTCCACATCATCCATTAAAGAAGGTGGAGAAACGATGCAACCGAGATAAATGATTCCGGCAACGAGCAGAACGGTCAGGTAGACGCGCCAACTTTGACTTGTAATAAAACCTTCGGCGTTTCCGAGGACGCCGCCTGGATTCTCCATTTTTTCATCCATAGAAAGAGGATCAATAGCCCCCACAGGTGATAGCCGAGATTGGCTTTCCGCTGCAAATGGAGCCGGAGGAAGTTGTCCACGACCTCAGGGCGGAAAACCTCGCGGTACTCGTTCGTGCCGAATTGCAATGCGTCGGTCAAGAGCGGGAGCAGCGGGCCGCGCAGCCACTCGTGCGCGGGGATGTCGAAGCCGATTTTGGACCGTTGGAGAATCGCCGGCGGCAACTTGTCTTTCATCAATTCCTTCAGAATCACCTTTTGCCGCGCGCCGCGAATCTTCAGCGACGCCGGAAGCTTGGCGGCAAACTCCACGATGCGATGATCCAAGAATGGCGGCCGCACTTCGACCGAATGGGCCATGCTCATGCGGTCGCTTTTCGTCAGGATGTCGTCCGCAAGATAGTATTTCTGGTCGAGCCAGAGATATGGCGTAAGGTCGTCGGGAGTTTCTGGCAGTTCATCCAATTCAGTTAGGATCCGTTTCAATGAGGGAGGGAGCGGCTGGTTGACGAGCGACTTCTTCTCTGCATCCGAAAAAGTGCCGTTCCAGTAGACGTGCCCGCGCGCCGGCGACATCAGCGCGCCTTCGAGGAAGCGCTTCACTTTGTATTCCACGCTGATTTTGTCGTCGGAAACGGGCCAATAATGAACGGCCTGGAGGGCCGCGCGCAGGGTGGAGCTCGGCAAGATGCGCAGCTTGTCGGCCAGGCGATTCGCGCGATAGGTCAAATACCCGCCGAACAATTCGTCGGCGCCCTCTCCGCTCAGGGCGACGGTGGTTTTCGTTTTGCAGAGCTTGGACAGAAACCATACGGGGAGCGCTCCGGCGTCCGCGCTTGGTTCGTCCGAATAGTAGGCAAATTCCTCAATCGCGCCGCGCAAATCTTGGGCGGGCGTCAAATCCAGTTCGTTGTGGTCGGTCCCGTATTGCTCCACGGCGCGATGAATGTATTGCGTTTCGTCAAAGCTGCGCCCGCGAAAGGAAATGGAGAATGTTTTTAGCTGGGAGCTCGATGCCTTTGCGGCGTAATGAAGAATCGAAGTCGAGTCAATCCCGCCGCTGAGCCACACCCCCAAGGGAACGTCGGAAATCAGGTGCTCGCGCACTGCGTTTTGCATCAAGGCGTCGAGCTCTTCTTTCGCAGATTCTATCGTGTAGGCATTGGAAACACCGAAAGGCAACGCCCAATAGGAACCGGTGGAAACCTCGCCGTCGCACCACTCCAGCCATCCCCCCGGCGCGAGCTTTTCGATGCCGTCGACGAGCGTCCAGGGGGAGGGGATGTAATTCAGCGCGAGGTAGCAATCGAGTCCTTCCCGGCTGAGCCGGCGGTCGATCTCTGGGTGTACGAAGAGCGCCTTCAACTCCGAGCCAAAAAACAGATCCTCGTCCTGCCGCGCGATGTACAGCGGCTTGATTCCCATGCGGTCGCGGGCAAGGACAATGCGCTTTCGGGAGTTGCTCCACAAGGCGACTGCGAACATGCCCCGAAGTCGCGAGAAACAGCCTTTGTCCCATTCGAGGAAGGCGCGCAGCACGGTTTCCGTGTCGGAATGCGTTTCGAAGCGATGGCCCAGGCTTTCGAGTTCCGCGCGCAATTCGAGGTGGTTATAAATCTCTCCGTTGAAAACGATTCCGCCGTCGCCGTCCTCGGTAAGGATGGGCTGATTGCCCTGCTCCAGATCGATGATTTTCAAGCGCGCCGCGCCCAGCGAAAAGAGCGTCGAATGAAAAACCCCCTGCTGATCCGGGCCGCGGTGAATCAACGTACCCGTGGCCTGACGGATTCGTTCCGGCGGCGCGCTCCAGTTTTTAGTGGTGAATCCGGCGATTCCGCACAATGCCCGGCACTCCTCCGCGCTCGGCGACTTTCTCGCGCGATGTCACTTGGAATTTCTAAGAAATGTGCCCCTAGAAGTTTATCCGGAGTGACCGCCGGACCGCAATCGAAGAGTCGATGATCCGCTCTACTTTTTTGAATGTGTGCGAGTTTGTCGCCGGAGCAGGCAGCATACTTCAGTGAACCGCACCGACGAAAGAATGCACGAGCGCGCTTACACCATTCCACATGATCTGCACGCCGATGCAAAGCAAAAGAAAAGAGGAGAGCCGCAGGATGATGCTCATGCCGCTTTCTCCGACTGCTGCAGCGAGGCGATCAGCAAAGCCATAACAAAGATAAATGCTCGCCGCTACGACTGCGGCGGCGATGAGCGTCGCAAGACCGGCGCGCAAATTGGGCCCCAGGTGACGCGGCAGGTTGGCGCCGAGGGTGATGGCAACCGAGATGGAACCCGGGCCGACCGTGAGCGGCAAGGTCAAGGGATAGAAGGCGTTTCGAAAGATATCGTGTAGGTCGACCTTTTTCTGGACCTCGTGGCCCCGGTCGGGCTCGGACTTCTGATTCAGCATGGCCCAGCCGTTGGCAATGACCACCAGGCCGCCGCCAACCTGGACCACCGGTATCGAAATGCCGAAGAAGTGCAGGATGTGCGTGCCGACCATGAAAGAGGCGATGAGCAGGATAAAGCTGTTGACCGCCACCTTACGCGCAAGGGCGCGACGCGCGGTCCTTGGATAGTCCTGCGTTAGGGCCAGAAAGATGGGGCTGCCGCCAAGCGGGTTCACGATGGGGAAAAGCGCGCTCAGGATCAGCAATATGTTCTTGGCTGCTTCGAGCACTTCATCCCTCCGGGCTGAGAGTATAGCCGAGCGGACAGCGAAGAACATTTAGCAGTATCTGTGGCGGGTTAAGTCATGGTGCCGACAAACGAATGCGACTCTGGCAAGCCTTTTGTTTCCACAGAAAAAACGCGGCGGGAGCCCAAAGAGTTGGACATCCCCGCCGCAAGGGGAAAATGCGATTTGCAGGTCTCAAAAGTCGAGTTTGATGCCCACCTGGATCTGCCGCTGAAAGGTTAATGTGTTACTCGAGGCTGTTGAGGCCTGGAAAAGGCTTGTCGAGGGACTACCCGTAATTGCAGGGTTCTGGAACACCAAACAGGGCGCGCCCCCACTGCAAGCAACGCCGTGCACCGTACCCGACGATTGGATCGAGAACATCTGCACGTTCGCGCCGGTAACGTTTACATGGTTAAGGAGGTTGAAAGCATCTCCGCTGAGCGTCAGCTTCCAAGACTCTCGAATCTTGAATCCTTTTTCGATCCGCAGGTCGACGGTTGAAGTACGCGGCAACTGAAAGGAGTTCGCTCCAAGGAACGGCACGCGGTTCGAGCCGCCGTCGGCTAGCGCTCCACCTGCTCCATTTGGAGCGACGTAAGTTACGCCTGCGATGGTCTGCGAAGGCGCGTTGCCCGAGACGGTCGGAGTGAAAGGAACACCCGAGGAGGCGATGACCAGGGGCGAAATTGTGAAGCCGTTGGCCAAGTATCCGACCCAACGATTCTGGCCGTGGTAATAGTCCGGACTCCAGATCGCGGCGAAGGAGTAGCGGTCACGAATATCAAAATTGGAACGGCTATATTCGCCCGCGAGATCGAAGGGGTTCAGCACATTATTGGTGGCGGTAAACGTCTGCGAACTCTGCCCGAAGTCATTAGCACGGGACCACGTGAATGCAGATTGGATTTGAAAACTCTTATAGAAGCGGCGATTCAGAGAAACTACCATCGCGTTGTAGTTGGAGTTCACCGAATCGGAAATGTCGGTGATGGCCTGAACCGTGTTATTCGGCCGTCTTGTGCCGGTCAAAGTGTTCGGAACACCGAAGAACGGGACGGTAAGTTTTTGCGTATCGAACGGTCCGCCTACCACCGTATAGGTCGTGCTCAAGGTGGGGGCCGCCAGGTTGGTATCTACGAAATGTGGAAGGCGGCGTCCCAGGCTGCCGATGTAGGAGATGGAAACAACGGTATTTGTGGCGATTTCTCGTTCGAGTTCGAGATCGTATTCATGAATCATCGGGAGCCGCGTATTGGGAGCGAACTGGATGATGTTTAGGCCTGGGGGCGCCGCACCCGTGGGAAGGACGTTGGGATACAAAGGTGACGTCGTCGACGGCAAGATGCTGGTTGTGTTTTGGCCGGCGGGCAATCCCGTATTAGCGATGGCGTTAAAGATGGTGGAGTTGATGATTCGTCCATAGTAAATGCCGTACCCACCGCGAAGAATGGTTTTGCTGTTTCCAAAAATATCCCAGGCAGCGCCGAGCCTCGGGCCAAAGTCATGGCGGTCGCTGGGAAAAGAGCCGGTCAGAGGAATTGCCGGGTTGGGAATCTGCGGCGAGGGCAGAATCTCCGTGTCCCAGCGCAGTCCCAGGTTGAGGGTCAATCGTGGGCGGATTCGCCAGTCATCCTGGACAAAGAACGCCAAGTCATTTGTGCTGAAATTGAATCCGGGTGTGCCAAGCCCCTGAGCAAAGCTGCTGTAGCAAGGGACCGCTGCGCCGACGCTGGTGCAGAACGGGGCGTGTCCCGTGGCATTGGCTACGTAATCGCTGATCCAATCTACCCGAGTGCTGTAACTGTACGCGCCAAATCCCTCGAAGAGATTAATCTCGCTGTCATGAACGCGGTTGATGTCGAAGCCAGCGCTAATCAGATGCGTGTGATGCGCCCATGTCAGAGTGTCGGCGATCTGGTTGCGCCGTTCATCCGGGTATTGGGGCCGATTGAGAAAGTTTGGCATGCCGAAAACCCAGCCACCCACACCATTGATGGTGATTTGGGGCGAAAAACCCAGGCTGGAGACCGGTTCGCCCGCTAGGGGACTCTGGCCGTTCTCAAACTCAAAATCCCGCCCATACTGGTAGCGCAGCTCGTTGGTCAGACTGGAGCTTAGGTTGGTGCTCAACCGGGCGATGCCCCAATCTTCTTTGACATAGTCATTTCCAAAGCTCTCGATGCCGCGGTTGACCACCGGAGCGGTTTGTATGCCTTCCGGAGAGTTCCAACGCAGCCGGTTATACGTAAAGGAGACATGGTTCTTGGAATTGATATTCCAGTCGATCTTTGGAAGAAGAATAAGCTGGTCGCCCCTGCGGGCAACGGTACCCGTCAAGTTGGTTTGCAGGGCGAGAGCGTTGTTCACGGCAGTCGCATTTCCCGGCAAAACGCCGCGACTCGTTAGCGTAGTGAGTTCCGCCGCGCTCAGCGGCGCAAAAATGGCGCCTGGCGTACCCGAATTCGCAACGGCCGGGAAAGGACGTAATTGCTGATCGGCGCTGAAAAACCAAAAGAGCTTGCCCTTGATAATCGGGCCGCCTATGCTTCCTCCGAACTGGTGGCGCTTGTCCTCCGGCAGAAAAGGCACGAGCGTGCCGTTGACCAAGTGCTTCTGAAACGGATTGATGGCGCCCCAATCGCTGTTGCGGTCGTACCAGAAGGCCTGCCCGTGGAGCCGGTTCGTTCCGCTCTTGGTGACGGCGTTGACCACGCCACCCGCGGCGCGGCCGTATTCCGCGGAGTAGTTGGACGTGTTGACCTGGAATTCCTGGATGGAAGCCTCGCTCGTCGAATAGCTGATGCGCGTGCGGCCGCGCTCTTCGCTAAAAAACGCCTGGTTGTTATCCGCGCCATCCACCGTATTGTTGTTCAGAAGGCCGGAGATTCCGCGGAAGCTCACAAGTCCAAAGCCCGCGTCGGGCACGGCTCCCGGAGTGCTAAGAGCAAACCAAGCCCAGCGACGCTCGTTAATGGGCAGATTCTCGATGGTGGCCTGGTTGATGTTGGTTGAAAAATCGGCGCGATCGGTCACCATCACCGGCGCTTCCGCTGTCGCGACAACCGTCTCGGCTAGGGCTTGAACGCCAAGCGCTGCGTCCACGGCGGTAGCGCGGCCGACTTCGACGGTAATATTTGTTGCTTTATAGGCGGCAAACCCTTTGGCGGAAATCTCAAGAGAATACGTGCCCGGCTGCAAATGACCGATGAGGTACCGCCCGTTTCCGTCTGTAGTCGCCTTGGCCGTGGCGGATGTTCCAAGATTGCGCGCCGTGACATTGGCCCCGGGCACCACGGCGCCGGAAGAATCCGTCACCCCGCCTCCAATCGCGCCCTCGGTGTTGGACTGGGCAAGCGTGCCCGAGGCAAACAAGAACAATGTGGCCAGCAAAGCGAACGAAACGAAGCAGGCGCTGACAGTCGAGCACCCGCACTGAGTCCTGTTCATGAGAAATTCCTCCTTGAAAAACTCCTACAGCGTGTTGCGCGCTCGGCGCACACAAACACCAAGCTTTGCCCGGGGATAAAAGGCGGCTTTCGTTCGGCGACACCGAATCGTCACACACCCCGGCGTCGGCCCCTGACGTAACTCTGTGATTGAATTATCTTCTATCACATGAATAAGGGAAGATAAAGCCAGGTCTGTGGAAAAGCTGGTCAGAACTCCTGGCGGTTATGCACACCTACCTACGAAGCCGTACCCTTGCGCTGTTACCGAGGAATGCGGTCAGCGAACTTTACTGGTCGATGAATGATTCGCGACTTCCGCGTGACCGCCTGAAGATTTGCCTTGCGGTCTCGCGTGGGGTAGAGTCTCGCTTCCGCAGGCGGGGAAGGTGAATGGCAGAGGCAAGAGCAGCAAAGGGAAAGATCCGGCGGGAGCAAAAAGAAAGCGTTCGCCCGCTGATCCCGGCGGACCGGATTCAGAAAAGGATCCGCGCACTGGCCAAAGAGATTCGCCGTGATTTTCCCGAAGAACGACTGCACCTGGTGAGCGTCCTAAAGGGCGGGGTATTTTTTCTCACGGACCTTGCCCGAAGCATCCCTGGGGAAGTTTCCTTTGATTTCATTGCCGTCGCGAGCTACGGGCAGAACACGCATTCCTCCGGTCAAGTCCGTCTGACGCGCGACCTGGATTCCAGCATCGAGGGCCGGACGGTGATCGTCGTCGAGGACATCCTGGATACAGGAATGACGCTGCAATATTTATTGCGGCTTTTTCAGCAGCGCAAACCGAAGCGCCTGAGAGTGGCAGTGCTGCTGGATAAGCCGGAGCGACGCATTGCGGCAGTGCGCGCGGATTATGTGGGCTTCACCATCCCCAACGAATTTGTCGTCGGCTACGGGCTCGACTATTCCGAACGCTACCGCAACTTGCCTTACGTGGGGATTTTGAAGCTCGGGAGCCGAGCGAAGGTGCGAAAGTAGTGCAAGGCTTGCGGAATTCGTTATTCCGAGCAGACCAAAAAGGACCATCGAGTCATAGACAAATTCGAGCGACGGCGAACCTGCCCGGTTTCTCGCACCTGCTATAATGGGTCAAGTCCATGAGCCCCACAGAGGAACACATTATTACCGCCGCTTTGCGCGGTGGCTCGGAAATCTCTACCGAAGTGCTTGCCACGCTGGCCGAGATCGGCGAGGAGGTGAATGCCTCGCTCGATTTAGATGAAGTATTGGCTCGCGCCGCCGCGCTCATCAAGCGACACATCGACTACGAAATCTTCGGCGTACTGATGATCGAAGGGGACGGACGCTATCTCCGTCACCGGTTTGCCATCGGCTACCCGAGGGAACTCGCGGAGAGCTTGCGCATCCCCATGGGGCAGGGAATAACCGGAACGGCCGCGGCCACGGGCCATTCTGTTCGAGTGAGCGATACCTCTAAGGACCCCCGGTACATCAACGCCATCGAGAGCGTGCGCTCTGAATTGGCCGTTCCTCTCATCGTGCGCGGTAAATGCGTGGGCGTGCTGGATATTCAGAGCCGCCATCTCGATTACTTCACTCGCGATCAGCAGAATATCTTGACGCTCCTGGCAACTCGGCTGGCGATCGCCATCGAGAACGCGCGCCTGTTCGAAAAAGTGAAGGCGCAGGCGGATACCTTGCTCTTGCTGAGCGAAGTGGGTCGCGAGACCAGCGCGATTCTGGAGGTTGAAGAACTGCTCCGGCGCGCAGCGGAACAAACCAAGCGCGTTATCGATTATCAGATTTTGAGCATCATGCTTTATGACGAGGAGCAGAAGGTTTTCCGGCATCGCTTGGATGTAAAGCACGGTCAGAGCGTTCAGGGGCGTCTGCGCGCAACGACCAGCGAAGGCATCGTGGGCGCCGCGGCGACACTGAAAGAGCCGGTCCTGGTTCCCGACGTCACCGTGGACCCGCGCTACCTCATGGTTAATCCCGAGACGCGCTCGGAACTGGCGATTCCCATGATGCACCAGGGAAAGGTCATTGGCGTTCTCGACCTGGAAAGCCCAATCCCGAATTATTTCACCGAAGACCACGTGCAGACGCTTTCGATTCTCGCCGCGAATCTGGCGGTGTCGCTCGAAAATGCCCGTCTTTATGAACAGCTGGCAAAGGAAGAGGCGCGGCTCGAGCGCGATCTGCAAGCGGCAAAAAGAATCCAGGGCGCGCTGCTGAGGCCGGTGCCCGCGGAGGATTACGGTGTGGACCTCGCGGCGCGGTATTTATCGGCTCGCGAGGTGTGTGGCGACTTGTACGATTTCTTGCGATACGGGCCTCAGCAACTCGGTATCGCGCTTGGGGACGTGAGCGGCAAAGGAACCGCCGCGGCATTGTACGGCGCCGTAGCGATTGGCATCATGCGCAGCCTCGCTCCGCAAAAGCTGCAGCCGGCCGAAATGCTCAAGCAAATGAATCAGCTTGTGGGCGAACGCCGCATCGAAGGACGTTTCATGACCGCCTGCTTTGCCACTTGGCAAAAAGGCCGCCAAAAGCTGCGCGTGGCCAACGCCGGCCAGTCACAACCTTTGCTGTACAAAGACAACCGCTGCGGGAAGATTGAATTGACGGGCTTTCCCCTGGGTCTCTATGAGGATGTGACCTACGAAGAATGGGGGGTCACGCTGGAGCCGGGAAACATTCTGGTATTTCATTCCGACGGCATCACCGAAACCATCAACAGCGAAGGCCAATTCTTTGGCACCACGCGGCTGCACGAATTGATTGAGAAGCACCATCACCTGACCGCGGCGGAGCTGGCCGACAATATTCTGAGCGAAGTGGACTGGTTTTCGAGCAGTGCGCCTCTGTCAGATGACCGCACGCTAGTGGTGATGAAGGTCCGATGAGCCATTCGACGGCTGGATCCCCGCGCAAATTGAAATTTGTCGATCCGGTGGCGTTCACGCCGCATTTCTCCTGGAAGAAGGCGTCGCCCGCGCGGTCGCAAGAACAAGTGTTCTGCGAAGGAGTTTCGTTGCCAACCGTGGCCGACAAGTCTGGCACGCCGACTTATCTGTACAGCAGCGCGGCGATTGATGACGCTTACCGTCAATTCCAGGCCGGGTTGAGCGGAATTCGCCACACCATTTGCTTTGCCGTGAAGTCCAACGGCAATCTTTCCATCTTGAAGCGGCTAGCCAAGCTCGGCAGCGGTTTCGACATCGTCTCGGGCGGCGAGCTGCGGCTCCTGCAGCACATTGGCGTCCCGGGGGACCGAATTGTTTTTTCAGGGGTAGGGAAGAGTCGCGAGGAAATTCGAGAGGCGCTGAACTATAGAGCCAGCAGCCAGGAGGGCCGTCCGGGGATTCTTTTGTTTAACACGGAATCCGAAGCGGAACTGGAAATCTTGAGCGAAGAGGCCGCCCGCGTCGTGGGCAAAGGGGGAACGCCTCCGGCAGCCGCCATCCGCGTGAATCCCGATGTGCTTGCGGGCGGCCACCCGCACATTGCCACCGGGCGCCACGAGCATAAATTCGGCCTCGACTGGAAGGCCGCGAGGCGTTTGTATCTGACGCATGGTGATTCGAAATGGATTCGCTGGGCGGGGCTCAGCGCGCACATCGGATCGCAAATCACCACGCTCGAGCCTTTTCGCCTCGCGGTAAGACGGCTGGTAGGATATTTGAAGGAACTGAAATCGCAAGGCATTGCCCTGCGGTATCTCGACGTCGGCGGCGGCTTAGGCGTTCGGTACGCGGATCAGAAGCCGCCTAAACGAACGGAGTACGCCAAGCTCATCCAAAAGCTCGTGCGCGAGATCGATGTCGAGGTTCTCTTGGAGCCGGGACGTTCCATCGTCGCGCAATCGGGCGTACTGCTTACACGCGTCGTTTATACGAAAACCAACCGCGGCAAGCGTTTTGTGATTGTGGACGGCGCCATGAACGACCTGATGCGGCCCTCGCTTTATGGCGCGATTCATCCAATTACAAAGCTGACGCGCGACACCAACGAGCAGAACGCCAAGCGGCAACGTGCGGACGTCGTTGGCCCCGTGTGCGAGACCGGAGATTGTTTTTTGCACGACTGGCCTCTCGGCGAAGTACAAGCCGGCGACTTGCTGGCCATTTGGGGTGCTGGTGCCTATGGAATGGTGCTGGCGTCCAACTACAACGCCCGCCGTCGCCCGGCGGAAGTGTTGGTGGAAGGCGATGCGTTTCGGCTGATTCGCCGGCGCGAGACGCAGGAGGATTTGCAGCGCTCGGATACGCTGGACGAGAAAGAAATTTCGACGACGGCGTAACCGTCGATAAAATCGGTTAGTTCTCTCTCGCCTGGTAGACGACTTTTCCGCCCACAATCGTGTAGCGCACCGCCGCGTCTTTGATTTTCTCCGGGGCCATCGCAAACAAATCGCTATCGAGTACCACCACGTCCGCCAGTTTTCCTGGTGTGAGCGAGCCTTTTTCTTTTTCGCGAAACTCCGCAAAAGCCGAGCCCATCGTATAAGCCTGAAGGGCTTCCTCAAGGGTTAGCTTCTGCTCCGGAAACCAGCCACCCGGATTTTTCCCGTCGAGCGTGGCTCGCGTCACTGCAGCGTACAGACCAAGCATCGGATCGAGCGGGGCAACCGTCCAATCGCTTCCGAAAGCGAGCCGCACGCCGTGGGTGAGGAATGTTCGAAACGCGTACGTTGTTTTGGCGCGCTCGTGGCCAATGCGCTTTTCCGCCCACCGGCCGTCGTCAATCGCGTGGTAGGGCTGAACGGAGGCAATGACGGCGAGTCGCCCAAAGCGCGCGAAATCTTCGGGGCGAAGATGCTGCGCGTGTTCGATGCGCCAGCGACGGTCGCCGCGCGCACCGTTTTGCTTCGCCACTTCTGCGTAAATGTCCAGCATGATGCTGTTGGCCTTGTCCCCGATAGCGTGGACAGCCAGTTGCAGGCCCGCGTTGTCGGCGCCGAGAGCCATTTTCAGCATGTTGCCCTCGGGAAGCATCATCTCGTTGGGCAAGCCAGAAGTTTCTGGCGCGTCGTCGTATGGCTTTTCAAAAAGCGCCGTGGTTGAGCCCAGCGAGCCATCCGCAAATCCTTTGAGCGCCCCGAGATGAATCCAATCATTGCCAAAGCCCGCGCGGATCCCGGCCGTGGCCGGAGCCTGCCATTGCGGAAGCGGAGTGATCGAGTAGATGCGAAGCGTCAATTCGCCTCGAGCTGCCAGCGTTTGGTAGGCACGAACATCTTCTGTGGAGCTGATGTCGTGAATACTGGTTACTCCGAAGCGGCGCGCTTCGTCCATTGCGGCACGAATCATGCGCAGGAGCTGTTCTTCGGACGGAGGCGGAATGACACGATAAACCAGATTCATTGCCGCATCCTTGAGGAGGCCCGTGGGATTGCCGTCTTGATCGCGAACGATGGTGCCTCCAGGAGGATCTTTTGTGTTTCGCGTGATGCCCGCCAGACGCAAGGCGAGAGCGTTGGCCATGGCCATGTGTCCGTCATAGCGGCTAACGAAAACCGGAGTGTCCGGGGTCAGCGAGTCAACCCAATCGTGCGAAGGGAGGGGCGTACCGCCCCACAGTTCGTGGTCCCATGTTCCGCCCAGCATCCACTCGCCCTTCCTCAGCTTCTTGGCTTGTTCGCCGATGCGGCGGGCAAATTCCTGCGGGGTGTTTGCTTCGCGCAGGTGCACGCCGCTGATTTCGCCTCCGCCGCTGCTGAAATGCACATGGGCGTCGATGAATCCAGGAAGGACGCTTTTCCCCTGAGCATCGATCGTTTTCGTTGCCGGTCCGATCCATTTTGCGATTTCTCGGTCGGAGCTCACCGCAACAATACGGCCATTGTGGACGGCCACGCCCTCCGCGCGGGAGTTCTCGGGATCCACTGTCCAGACGTGCCCGTGAACAATGACCAGGTCGGCGAAAGAAGGCTGTTGTGCGTACACGCTTGCGCGGGAAAACAAAAAAATCATCGCAACGGCAAACGCCAGTCTCATGAATGGCTCCAGATGAATTCTGCAATGGAAGAAGAAAGGAAACGACGCGCAGTCAAGCTTCGCCCCATTTCAGCTTGCTCCGCAAGATCTCGAAATACGGCTTCCTTGGCGGTTCGATGAGTTGCAACTGTTCATTGGCCCGCCGCACGCGGGCGATGTCCGTTGGTTGCATGGCCAAGCCGCGCTGTCCGTCGATCGTCAGATAAACCGATTCGGTGTCGTCGTTAAGTCGTACTTCGACGGTGCACGTATCGGGGACAACCAGCGGGCGGTCGCTCAACATGTGCGGACAGATGGGGGTGATAAGGAATGCTCCGACCGCCGGATGCAGGATGGGACCGCCGGCGGAGAGGGAGTAGGCTGTGGAGCCTGTGGGGCTGGAAACGATTAATCCATCAGCACGGTAACGGCAAACAAAATCTGAATCGATGCTCAACTCCAATTGAATCAGTCGTGCAAAAGAGCCCTTATGAACCACCGCCTCATTAAGGGCGCATTGGGTCTCGATGACCGCGCCCGCGCGCACGAGTTCAGCCTGCAACATCACCCGCTGGCTGATGGAGGAGTGTCCCCTGAGGGCCTCTTCGAGGGCGGGATAAAGCTCATCGAGTGTGAAGCTGGTGAGGAAGCCGAGCCGGCCCATATTGATGGGTAAAATGGGAATGTGGCGCGATGCCGCCAAGCGTGCAGCTGCCAGTATCGTGCCGTCCCCGCCGAGGACCAGCAATAACTCGGAAGCATCCGCCACCGCGGGCGCAGGCTGGCCGTGGAATCCACCTGTTAGTGCGGCCGCGGTGTCTTCGTCCAACACCGGCTTGATTCCGCGGTCCTCCAGCCATCGCAACAAAGGCGGAACGAGGACGGAGAGTTGTTCCCGCCGAGATCGTGAAAGAATGCCTATCGTTTGAACCGTTTTTCCGGGGCGCATGGGCGTGTGGGATTCTACTCCATAGATTTTTTCCGGGCGCACAGAAAATACTCTTGATTGCCTTCGGCGCCGGTAACCTTGCTGGGCCGGACTTTGAGAAATTGGAAACCGAGAGACTTCAGGTGTTTGCTCACCGACAGAATCGCTTTTTCTCGCAGCCTTTTGCTCTTAACAATCCCGCCGGCGCCAACTTGCTTGCGGGGCAATTCGAACTGTGGTTTGATCAGGATCAAGAATAAACCGCGGGGCTTTGCGAGCCGGGCCGCAGGCTCGATAACCTTTTCAACGGAGATAAAAGAAACATCGACGACGGCCAGGTCCGCCAGTTCCGGAATATCCTGCCGCTCGAGTTCGCGTGCATTCTTCTCGACGGCGACGACGCGCGTGTCCTGTCTCAACTTCCAGTCGAGTTGTTCGACATTGACGTCCACGGCGTAGACGCGAGCCGCGCCGTGCTGCAGCAGGCAATCCGTGAAGCCGCCATGCGACGAACCCACATCAAGGCAGACCAGGCCCGTCGGATTAAGGGAAAAACCCTTAAGCGCGCCCTCCAGCTTGAACCCGCCGCGGCTGACATATTTCTGGTGCCGAGTGGCCACTTCAATCTTCGCATCGCTCGGGACCGGCATACCTGCCTTATCTCCGCGCTTGCCGTCCACCAGCACTTCGCCGGCCAGAATTATGGCCGCGGCTTTTTCGGGCGACTCGGCAAGCTCGCGCTCCACAAGAAGCAGGTCCAGGCGCTTTCGAGCTGGCTTATCTTTCATGAGGATCCCGAATCTTTTCAGGTTCGGCGCAGGACAAGAAACTCGGCGATCTCGCGCAAGCGCGCGGCACGCCCGTCGTAGGGAGAGAGTTCGGCAATGGCCCTGGTCGCAAGCTCGTTGGCAATCTGATGCGAGCGTTCCAGTCCATACACCGCTGGGTATGTCGCCTTCTGCTGCGCCAAGTCCTTGCCGGCAGTTTTGCCTAGAGCGGCCGAAGATTCTTCGACGTCAAGAATGTCATCGGTGACCTGGAAAGCCCATCCAATGGTTCCGCCGAAGCGCCGGAGTCGCGCTACATCATCGGCAGCTGCGCCAGCGCACAGGGCTCCGGCAGTAACCGATGCGCGAATCAGCGCAGCGGTTTTCGAGCGGTGAATGTATTCGAGCATCTTTTCATCGACGCGCTTGCGTTCCGCTTCGATATCCGCCACCTGCCCCCCGACCATGCCATTGATGGTGCCGGCGGCGACGGCGACCTCGCTTAAGATGGCGGCGCGGCGTTCCGCAGGCACCGGCGTTGCGCCGATCTTCTCGAATGCCAATGTCAAAAGCCCATCACCGGCGAGAATCGCCAGAGCCTCGCCAAATTTCTTGTGGCAGGTCGGCTTGCCGCGTCGCAAGTCGTCGTTGTCGAGCGCCGGCAAGTCGTCGTGAATCAGTGAATAGGTGTGAATAAATTCGAGGGCACATGCCGGATGCAGCGCCGGCGTGATGTCGCTCGAAAATATGCGCGCGGTTTCAAGGCACAGAATCGGCCGCATGCGCTTACCGCCGGCAAAAACGCTGTAGCGCATGGCGGTGTGGATGGAGGTTGGCTCGGCGGTCTCGGCGGGCAGCAGCTGGTCAAGGGCGGCGTCGACCGCCAAACGATCTTCCTCAAAAAAGGGGGAAAGTTTCATCGTGGGATGGAACCCGTCCGGCCAACCGCAGAACAAGACATCACAATTCGGTCTCCCGCTCGGGATCAAAAGGTTCTGCGATGAACTTGCCATCCGCTTTTTTGAGCAGGATTTCCACGCGGCCCTCGGCTTCTTCCAGTTGCTTCTGGCATTCTCGCGACAGGGCCACGCCTTCCTCAAAAAGCTTCATCGCATCGTCCAGCGAGAGTTGCGGGCTTTCTAATCGGCGCACGACCTCTTCGAGGCGCGCGAGCGAGCGCTCGAAGTCCGGCTTCTTTTGCGGTTCGGGCTTCTTGGGTGCAGGTGTATTCACAAAATACGCCTTTGTAGGCTGGCCACGTTCATTTCTGACACTTCCGGCAACAGTATGTCGAGCGGCCGCTCTGCTCGATGCGCTGAATTGCCGCTCCGCACCGGCGGCAGGGCTCTCCTTCCCGGCCGTAGGCGCGCAAAATCTTCTCGAGTCCCTGAAACCACCACTGCGAGTCGTGAAGGTCTGGCGCCGGGTGTAGGCAGCATTTTAAGGCACGCGCGAGAACCGACACAATTGCTTTGTGCAAGCGGCGGGCTTCTCCTGGCTTCAATGATTTGGCCCGGCGCCGCGGATCGAGGCGCGCATGCCACAGCGATTCGCAAGAATAGATATTTCCCAGCCCCGCGACCCGGGTTTGGTCCAGCAAAAAGTCTTTTAAGGGTCGCGCGGATGCAGCTAGCAGCTGGCGGAATCGCACGACGGAGAAGTCGTTAGAAAGGGCATCGATTCCGAGAGAGCTCAGCGGACTTTGTTCCCAAGAATCCCAGGCATAAACTCGGCCAAAATGGCGACGGTCCGCGAAGCCAAGTACGCCCTTTCCGAATTCAAGCGCAACATCCACATGGACTCCCCTCCCCTTAATGTTGGCGCGCCCGAGCAACTCAGCTCCACTCGAGAACCAGACCAACTGGCCGTCGAGCCGGAAGTGCAATGTGAGCAATCCTCGATCCAGTACCAGAAGCACATATTTGCCTTTGCGGTCCACCCGACGGATCGAGCGATTGGTTGCAAAGTCGACCAACCAAGATGCCCCTTGCGGCTTCACTGCGATGGGATGAAAAACGTGTACAGACCGAATGCACTGGCTTTGAACCAGCGGGCGCAGCGTACGTACCACCGCTTCGACTTCGGGCAATTCGGGCATCGGCGCGTGGGGTGATCAAGAACCCGGTTTCAGCGTGAGCGTATGCTTCTTGGCCTTGGTTTCAGCCGCCTGGCTGAATGGCGCAAGAATCGGCTTGCCTTGGTACCAATACCAAAACTGGTCGGAATAATGGCTGCTGCCCGGCTGACCCGATTCGCCGGAAGTAATCAGCAGGATGGACTCGTCCCAGTTTGCAGGATTGGCTACAAACCGCATAGCTGGCCCATGCGTCTTTGTGGCCGCGCGCACGCTATAAACCGTCCCCGGCTGCGGTTTGCCGGTAATACTCAGAAACGTTTTCAAAAGGCCTTGTTGTCCCAACGGGTGGAACATCTCGAGCGAATCAAAATTCTTCCACTCCCAGTCTTCCACCCGTTCGCTCCTGCTTTCTTCGTCGAGCCTTTTCACCGCGTTGTCGGCAGCTGCCACGAGCAGTTCATCATAGTTTTTGTACCCGCTGGGAAGCCACTTGGAAGGCCGACCCGTCAGCGTCGTCTGGAGAAACGTCATGCTGCGCCACTGATAGAGGCTGGCCTCATCGCCGAGAACCGGGGCCAGGATCAGCTTGAGCACCGCAAGACGCAAATCGTGAAGAAAAGAAATCTCAGGCGAATTGGCGTCGGCAATTCCGTTCCAATCCTTTAATCCATCAATCAGCTTCTGCGTGCGCGGGTCTTTTGGCTTCACCGTTTTCGCGGCGGCGAGCAATTGCTCGGCGAGAAACACGTGCGGGTAGCTGTAAGTATCGGTCTGCACCTTCAACATGTCCTCTGTCCGCAAATCGCGGCGGTCGTGCAGCAAGTCATAGATGCGCGCCGTGCGGTACGGTTCTTCCCAGCGGTCGGTCAAGTACGGCTTGTAATTTGGCCCCACCACGCGCGCGTTTGCGGTAACAATCAATCCGCTCTCGGGATCAAGTGCTTGCGGAAGCTGATCAAACGGCAGGTATCCGGTCCAAGCGTAATCGTCGGTGTCTCCCGGTTCGGGTACCTCGCCATGTCCCTTCTTCCGCAGGGGCACACGCGCCGCCATAATGTAGCCGATATTTCCCTGCACGTCGGCATAGACCGCGTTTTGCGCGGGCCCCCAAACGCCCTTCATGGTGTCACGAAACTCCTTCCAGTTGCGAGCCTTGCCGAGCCAGTTGTAGCTGTTGGCCAGCGCGCCGGGCTCGGTAGCCGTCCAGCGCATCGCGTAACCCTTGTCGCCTTCCCGGCGCACAACGGGCCCGTGGCGCGTGATTGTTACAACGAGATGTTCCTCGGGCTGGCCCTTCACCCGGATCGTTTCATCGATGGTCTGCGCCTTCACCCAAGAGCCCTTCACGCGATACTCGTCGGGCGAAGCCGGATTAAACGTTTCGATGTAAAGGTCCTGCACGTCCGCGCCGTTGTTGGTGAAGCCCCACGCTATATGCTCGTTGTGGCCGATGATGACCATCGGCGCGCCAGGCAATGTGAAGCCTTTCACGTTCCACCCTGGCGCCGTCAGATGCACTTCGTACCAGATGGAAGGCACCATGAGCTCGAGGTGCGTGTCGTTCGCCAGCAGCGGCTTGCCCGTGGCCGTGTGCGCTCCGCTGACAACCCAATTGTTGCTGCCCAATCCTTGCCGAATTTCGTTCCCGGATTCCCCGAGAGCCCTCTCTACCGATTGCGCTAGCACCGAGGTTAAATCGGAAGCGCTTAGGCCCGACTGGCAGCCGGTTGTTCTCCCGAGCTCCGCTTTGAAAACGGTATCCGGCTGTATGTCGTCGTCGTCATCATCCTCGTCGGGATCGGTAGCCGAGCGCTGCGACCCATCATTTGGCACATTCGGATCGCCGATCACAAAATGATCCATCGCGGATTGCTGGGGAAACAGGTCTTTGGCGCGGTCCGGCCCTGCTAGTTCGGTGACTTTGGCGCGGTTCATTTCGCGTTGGCGTGTATCGGCCAACGTCCGATACATGTAGCCGGAAATCGCCAGCGTATCCGCCGGTTTCCAGGGTTGCGGCTGGTAGCGGAGCAGCGAAAACTCCAACGGCAGGTTGCTCATGTGCTGCTTGATAAATTGGTTCACGCCGCGCGCATACGCTTCGAGGATTTTGCGCGGCTCCGGGTCGAGCGTTGCCGCTTCGCGGTCCGCGGCGCGGCCCAACCCTAGCTCGCGGAAATCCTTGTCAATGGCCAGCGTCCGGACCCCGAGAATCTCCGACAGTTCCCCGCGCGCTACGCGCCGCAGCAAATCCATCTGCCACAACCGGTCCTGCGCCATGACGTAGCCCTGCGCTTCGGCGAGGTCTTCGACTGAGGTGGCGCGGATGTGCGGCACACCCCAGCCATCGCGGTCGACCGTAACCTCGTGCCGAAGATCGACTACGGAAATGCTTCCATCGAGTCGCGGCAATGGCCGGTAGACGAACCACCAGGCAACCGCGCCAGCAAAAATGACCAGGAACCCAAGAATCCACGAAAAGACTCGGGCGAAAGTTCGCAATGGCACTCCTGGGTAAAGTGAGAAGAAATCAGTTTAGAGTAGCCGTTTGCCGCGTGCAACCGCCGAAGAAGAGGTGCGCCTAGCGTGCGCAGCTCGCGCAGGTTCTGGCAGGCGGATCAATGAAGCCCGCAGCAAAAAACGATGAACAACTCATCCCGAGGCTGCGTCTTTTGTCGGGAAAGAACTGGAGCCGAACCACCGCTTCTCGTTCCGGGTCGATTGGGGTTTTTCCCGTCGCTCGAGAGGACTGGCTATTTTTTCTTGGGTTCTGGCTTGGCTGGCGTGGCGGGTTTCAAGCCGGTCGCCGCATCTTGCAGATCCTTAACCGCAGTGGCGCCCAATTCATACAGCGCAGGCTCATTCTCGCGTTTTGCCACGTAGTTGTCGCCGTTTTTTGCGATCTGCACTTTTTCTACCCGCTTCCCGCTGTCGGAGGTCACGATGATCTCGATCGCAGGGGTGGTGAAGCCGTTGTCTGGGAATTTTGTCGCCGTCAGATCGCGGAGATCCGCTACCAGGGTGCCGACGTTCCCTTCATCCATCTTCACACCGCCAGACCACCAGTCGGAGCCGCTGCGCGCGAGAAAAGTGCTCTTCGCGCTATCGTGAATTTCGATTTTATCCGGATCGGCCCAGCCGAAATCGAACAGCTTCTTGTTTCGAAAGTCGTCCAGGCTCTTGTCGATCGATGTGCCGACCGAGGACAGAACCTTGTAGACTCCCGCGACCGCGCTGGATTTGGCGTAGTAGTCGTCTTTGTTCTTGCGCACCTGCAGTTCTTCGGTCCCGGCCACGTCGGTGAGTTTTGCGGTAGCCAGTGGCGTGCCGGAGTTAAACGCGCTCAGGTACTTTTTCTCATCTTCCGTCGCGCTTAGCTCCATCTTCGCTTCGCCCAGCGACCGCACAAGGTCCTCCACCGCAGTTTGGTCCGCCCGTAGCGGCTTGGGCTCCAGAATCTGCCACTGGTCCTTGCTGCGCCCAAACTCGATGGTTTGCTTCTTGGCGGTCAGCGCGACTCGGCTCAGTTTCTCGGAATCAAATGTCAGCAGGCGCTTGTCCCTCAGATCGCTCTCTGTCTTGCCCAGGCCGGTTTTATGGTAGCTCGCGACAACAAACACGCGCGGATCACCCTTCAGCGAGGCGTAGGCTCCGCTGCCCATCGGCGTGTCATCGCCGAGCAACAATTCCGCGGATTTTCCATTTTTCTCCGTGATGCTGATTTCCACCGCGGGCTTGGCCAGCCCGTAGGCATTCAGGTCGGCAGCTTTCTCCTCCAGCAAGCGGTCGGAATTCAATGGCGAAAGATTGGAAAGCAGGCTCGAAACGGAGTCCTGGTCGGCAGGCAATGGTTTTGGCGCCGCGATTTGCCACTTGCCCGCATCGTTCTTGGACAGCGTCAAGACCGGGGCACCCGTCTTTGAAATGGTGATGCCCGAAACCTCCGCCGGCGTCACGTCCAGAATCTTCGGCGAAGATTCCGCCGCAGACGTCACGCTGCTCGTCGACGGTTTTCGATGGTTCGACCAGTATAGCGTGCCGCCCAGTGCTGCTAGCACTATGGCGGCGGCCAGTAGTCCTCTACCTTTCATAAGTCGTTCCCGAAAATAGGTCTCGCCCGTTTCTTCAGATCTGCTATCGTCTCCGCCACCATACCCAGACTCCCACAATCGCGATACCTGCTGGCAGGATCCCCAGGCTGGTGATGCCCACCCAACTGAGCTGCGACCGCGTCATCGTGATGGTCCGGATGTCCCGGTCTTTCGGCCGGATGGAAATCAGCTCTTCATCCGACGCCAGCCAGTTGATGGCATTCATCGCCAGGTCGCGGTTTCCGTTAAATGGGAGAAACCCGTTCGAGGCCCAATCCGAACTGCCGACGACCACAAAGCGCCCCTGTGAATTCTCCTTACCCGTCCGGTAGGAGCCGGCCGCGGCCAGGGTCAGGGGTCCTTTCTTGTTCTTCGGGTCGCTCGCGTTGATGCGCGGCGTATCGAGCTTTTCCGTTGCCAGGCTGCTGTCGGAGGATTCGAACAGTTTTTCAACCGTCGTCTTGTCTCCGTTCTTGACCTCGAGAGAGCGTGAGTACGGGAACGCCGTCGCGCTGCCCTTCATCGTGTTCACGATTTCGTGCGAGTCGTAGCGCGTCACCAATGCATCTTCGTAGCCAAGACCCGCAAGCTGACCGATGGGATTGAGGTCCAGGATCAGGTCTTTGTTTGCCGTGACTCCCCAGCTTTCGAGAACCTGAGAAAGAGCGTCGTTGTCGGCAATTTCTGTTCGCCCCATTTTCAGCGGCGGATTCAGCAGGAACATCGCGCGCCCGCCGTCCTCGACGTATTTCTTGATCGCGTCCACTTCCGGTTGTTGATAATCCGACTTCGGCCCGCCGACCACCATCACCGTGCACTCAGAGGGAACTTCCGCCTTCGTCAGTAGGTTGATCGACTTCGTCTCGTAGGCCTCTTTCCCGAGCAGGTCCTTGAGCCGCGAATATCCGTCGCCCCCGGTTTCGTCGATCTGATGTTCGCCGCCGCCGGTGACGAAGCAAATCGTGCGCCTGTTGGACTTAAGATCGCGAATGAAGGCGCCGGTGAGGCCTTCCTCGGTCAGCGCGTTGGCCTCTTCTTTTCTCGTGCCAATCTCGACAATCGCCGTGCCCAGGCTCTTTACCCCGGCCTCTCGCGCCGCCAGCGGATTCTTCTCGAGGTCCACGTACTGCACATGAACCTTGGGGGAAAGATTCGAGTACTGTTCCAGCGTGTCCTTGGCGCGGCCGAATCCGGTCGGCCGGTCGTAGTAATAAATCGTGGCCGGCTCCTTGAGGCCCTTCACAATTTTCGCGGTTTGCTCCGACAGGCTATAGCGCTTGTTGGCGGTTGAATCATAGGTTTTGTTGTAGCGGCTCCCCAGGACGTTCGCCACGGTGATAATGGCCACGACTACGGCAATATAAAGCGTCACATAGGCCACATATTTGGTTTGTCTCGCCTTGAGCAATTGAAGGTTCATCTACGCCCTCCACCGCAGCGATTCGAGTGAGCGCGCCGTCAAAAACAACCCCAGGAAGATCGCGCTCACGTAATAAATAGCGTCCTTCGTGTCGATGACCCCCTTCACGAACGAATCCATGTGCGTGGTCGTGGAGATGTACGTCACCACATCCGCCCACGTTCCCGACTGATACCCGCCCACCCAGCCCAGCACGAAAATGAGCAGGCACACGCCAAAAGTGGCGGTGCCCGCAATGATCTGGTTCTTGGTTAGCGTGGAAATAAAAGTACCAAGCGCAAGCAAGGCCGCGGCCTGCAGCAGCACGCCCAGATACCCGACGGCCATGGGTCGCCAATCTGGATTGCCATACTTGAAGAGGAACGCAAAGTTCAACCCGGTCACGAACAGCATCGCGGCGTAAAGAAGAACCGAAGCCAGCCACTTTCCCAAAATGATCTCCCCGTCGCGGATCGGAGACGTGGCCAGCAACTCGATCGTGCCATTGCGTTTCTCTTCAGCAAACAGACGCATGGTCATAAGCGGCACAAAAAACAGGTTCACGACGTTCATATTGCCCAGCAATTGCCGCACGATCTGGTCGTTGACGTTCATGGGAAACATCTCCCCGCGCATCTGCGACTCCATGCTGTAAAAAATGAACGCTCCCACCATGTTCCAGAAGAACCAGCCAAAAATCAGCGCGAACATGATGAACAGGATGTACGCCACGGGCGAAACAAAATAGCTGCGCAGCTCCTTTTGGCAAATGACCCAGATGTTTTTCATCGCGCCGCTTCCTTTGCTTTTGGTTTTTCCGCTGGCGTTTCCGAGTGCTCGCGCGTCAGTTGCAGGAAGATTTCCTCCAGGCTCACCGCCCCGGGTCGCATTTCATTCAGGTCCCAGCCGGCTTCGACCACCGCGCGCGCCAGGTCGCCGCGGGTAAAACTACCTTTGCGGTTTTCCACTTCAAAGGTACTTCCGTCCCGGCGTTTTTCCTTGAACGTTACGCGGCTGACCCCGGCAACTTTCTCCAGCCGCTCGCGGACCGCGGGAACGTCGAGTGCGCCGTCCCGCGAGGCCACTTCCACAAACATCGTCTCCGCTCCGCGTGCCCGGCCCTGCAGGTTGCTCACCGAGTCTGTCGCCACCAGTTTTCCTTTGTTGATAATGATCACCTGCTGGCAGGTCTGCTCGACCTCCGGGAGAATGTGTGTGCTCAAGATGATGGTATGGTCGCCGGCGAGGCTTTTGATCAGATCGCGCGTCTCGTTGATTTGCTTAGGATCCAGTCCCGCGGTGGGTTCGTCTAGAATGAGCACGTCGGGATTGTGCAGGATCGCCTGCGCCAAACCGACACGCTGGCGATATCCTTTCGACAGCTTGCCGAGGAGCTTTTCTTTCATATCGGTGATCGCGCAACGCTCACAGGCCGTGTCGACGCGCTGCCGCAGGTCCGTGCCCGACAGCCCTTTCAGTTTCCCTACAAACATCAGATATTCGGTCGCGCGCATCTCGTGGTACAGCGGCGGCATCTCCGGGAGATACCCGATGCGCTTTTTTACCTCCATGGGCTGTTCGACGACATCAAAGCCCGCTACGGACGCCGCACCTGACGTGGGAGGCAAAAAGCACGTCAGCATGCGCATCGTCGTGGTTTTGCCGGCTCCGTTCGGCCCAAGAAAGCCTACGATCTGGCCTTTCTCGACTTCGAAGGAGATCTGCTCAACAGCCGTAGTGCGTGCGTACCTTTTTGTAAGCTCATTCACTTTGATCATGATTTTTTCAATTTTGGAGAAAATTTCCCAACGCGAAACGGCCGAGAACTGCCGAATGCTTCACTGAGTGCGTAGCAGTGAACTAATATCCTAAGAATTTGGGAAGCCACGTGTCAACCCTCCCTTTTCAACTCTGATTGCATTTTTTCAAAAAAAGGTGCCTGGGTAAAAAGGTGTCGGCCGCTTTTGGTCTCCCGTTTCTTAGGAAACATGCTCCGCGGGCATCCCGCATTTCTCCTGCTACAATCGCAGGAAGGGCTAATTAGGAGAACCTTCGCTGCTATGTTTGTAGTCCGCTTGATCGGCGTGTTGGCATTGGTTGCACTCAACGGGTTCTTTGCGGCGGCGGAATTTTCACTCGTTGCGGTGCGTTTGTCGCGCATCCGCCAGCTCGTGGCACGAGGCAGCGTGCGCGCCCGCGTTGTCGAGGGTTTACTGGGCGATCTGCACCGGGTGGTTTCCGGTGTTCAGCTCGGCATCACGCTGACCAGCCTGGCCATCGGCGCGCTTGGCGAAGTCACCATCGCGAAGGAACTCCGGGTGTTGTGGCCCGGAAAACCCGGCGTGCACTCGGTTCTGCTGGCTCACGGATTCGCCTTGGCCTGTGCTTTCGCGCTTCTTAGCGGGCTTCACGTGGTGATGGGCGAGCTCGTGCCTAAGACTGTGAGCCTCGCGCGCGCCGAACGTGTGGCCTTGCTCGTGGCCGTGCCGTTTCGCTGGTTTCTCAATACCTTCCGCTGGGTCATCAGTCTCCTCGACGGTGTCTCCGGCGCCATTGTAAGAGCCTTGGGTGTTTCGGTTCCGCCGGTGCACGGCGTTGCGCATTCGACTGAGGAGCTGCAAATCCAGATTCAGCAGGCGCGCGAGCGTGGGCTGCTCGCCGCGGGCGAGGAAAAATTCATTCTCAGCGCGATAGAGCTCTCACAAATCCAAGTCCGCGAAATCATGGTGCCACGTCCCGACATGCATACTTTGCCCATCGAATCCAGTCTCGATGACGTGATGCGTGCGTTCGCCACCACACAGCGCTCGCGCATTCCGGTTTACCGTGGCTCTCTCGACCACATCCTAGGCTTCGTGCACATCAAGGACATGATGTGGGTTCTGCTTGATCGCGAGCGACGGCTCGAAGAAAACGTTCCCGCGCCTTCTTTTGATTTGCGGCGCGTGTTGCGGGAAGTGCTCATCGTTCCTGAAACCAAGCCCGCCAGTGAACTGCTCCTCGAGCTCCGCACCCGCCGCGTCGGCGTGGCCATGGTCGTCGACGAATTCGGGAGCATTCTCGGCCTGGTGACCATCGAAGATATCCTCGAGCAAATGGTCGGCGAGATTCACGACGAGTTTGACGTGGTGGAGAGGCCACTCCCGCTTGCCGATGGCGCGATGATTTTTGACGCCGCCCTAAACGTTCGCGACCTCGACGCGCAATACAACATCACCTTGCCAGAGGATCCCGCCTACGCCACGGTCGGCGGCTTCGTCCTGGATCAACTCGGTTTCATCCCCAAGGGCGGCGAGAGTTTTGATTTTGGCAATTACCGCTTTGGCGTCGTCGAAATGGATGGTAAGCGTGTCGCGCGCGTGAAGATTCAGCGGGTGCGCCCGCCGGAAGCGGACGGCAAGGCGGACGCTAAACCTGCGAATGCCGCCGATGCTACGCTCCAACTGGTCAAAGGCTCAAAATCTCCCCTCGGAGATTCCTAGCAAATCGACAACCACACTCGAGAACGGTCATCCTGGGCGAACCGAGGAACCTAAGAAGATTGCAAACAAAATTCTCTCAGCAGTTCGAGGCGCATGACGCGCTACATCCTCAAACACATCCTTCTCGCCCTTCCCGCTCTTTGGCGGCAACCCCAACGATGGCCATCTGGCCCCTTTAGGCGCACATGGGCTTAGAGCGTTGCCATCGCGCGCCTCCTGGTCTATGCTGCGGGACCGTGAAGCCAACCCACGCATCTTTCCGTCTTCCGGCCCGGTCCTCGGTTGGAGGCCTGGGGGCCGCCGCCAGGCTCTTGTGCCCGGGCTTGTTCGTGTGCGTCGGCGGGCTTTTGTCCCCGACGATGCTTTTTGGGCGGGTTGCGGGGGCGCAGCAGGCCGAACCTGCCAAGCCGGTCGTGGTGCAGCCGGGTGCGCCGGGTAAGCCGAGCAAGACGCTGCCGCCGTCGACGAAGGGCGTGCTGCCGCCACTCTCGCAGGCGGACATCCAGTTCATGCAGGGCATGATCATGCATCATGCCCAGGCCGTCGAGATGACCGCGTTGATCGTGTCGCACACCGACAATCAGGAGCTGCGGTCGCTCGGGGCGCGCATAAACCGCTCGCAGTCGGAAGAGATCAAGTTTATGAAGCGGTGGCTCGCGGCAAGGGGAGAACCGACCAACATGACCAGCTCCTCGATGGCTACTTCCCCGGGGACAAACTCTTCGGAGACGACTTCGGGAGCAGGCCCATCTCGAGGGGCCGGGGCCACGCCGGGAATGGATATGGCAAGTATGTCGCACGCTCCGACTGGGCTTATGCCCGGTATGCTCTCGCCGGAGCAGATGGCCGCGCTGCGGAAAGCGACCGGTGCTGGGTTCGACCGTTTGTTTCTGACCGGTATGATTCAGCACCACAATGGAGCGCTGACCATGGTGAAGGATTTGTTCGACACCGCGGGCGCGGGGCAGGATGCCGAACTGTTCAACTTCGCGACCGATGTGGACACGGGGCAAAGGGCCGAGATCCGGATTATGCAGGGGATGCTCGGGAAGGAAGCAGTAGAGGAGAGACCATGAACCGAGTGGCGGAAGGTTCTTTTTGCACGGTGTTGGCCGCGCTATTTTGCTTTTGCGGAGCAAGCCGACTCGAGGCACAGGCGCAAGCTCAAACGCCTGCAACCCCTCCGCCGGCTCAAGCAACGGCGCAGCAATCCGCGGACAAGGACAAAGATAAAGACAAAGAGGACGACGAAGATGCGAATCCTTTTGCTCCGGAGCCAGCTCCTACGCTGCCGCCGGGGATGACCGGGTCGGATGTGAACGATCCGCGCGCCAAGCTGGCGCCCGGGCTTTATGACGCTGGCCAAGCGTCGATGGGCATCAGGCTTCTGGCTCTGGTCAAGAAGCCCGAGGCGTTTCAACTGGGCAGCTCGGATCCGGATGATCCGAAAGTGCAGAAGGTGATCAGCCAGATAGGCGTTGGCAACCTCACGGCAAAGATTCCTAAGGAAATGCATCTGGCGATCGCGCAGCTGGCTTTCGCGAACTCGGACCTGGCGTTCCAGGGCAATCACCTGTTCTTGGGGAATTTTTATGGCGTGAATATCTTTGACATTTCCAATCCGGCTAAAACCACGTTGCTGACTTCGATGGTGTGTCCGGGCGGGCAAGGCGACGTGTCGGTGTACAAGAACCTGCTGTTTATGTCCGTGGAGATGCCGAATGGAAGGTTGGATTGCGGCGTCCAGGGATTTCCGCCCGAGCCTCCTCCGCCCCCGGCGGAGGACCAAGACAAAGGCAAAGAGAAAAAGCGTCGCATTCCGGCAGCCCAGAAAGACCGCTTCCGCGGCGTGAGAATCTTCGATATTTCTGACATCCGCAACCCCAAGCAAATGGCGGCGGTACAGACCTGTCGTGGATCCCATACGCACACTCTGGTGCTCGATCCAAACGACAAAGACAACGTCTATATCTATGTCTCGGGCACGTCCTTTGTTCGTCAGCCCGAAGAACTGCCGGGGTGCTCCGGGGAAGCGCCGGACAAGGACCCGAATACGGCGCTGTTTCGCATTGAAGTGATAAAAGTTCCGCTGGCCGCGCCGCAAGACGCAAAAGTTGTGTCCAGTCCGCGCGTGTTCATCGACCCGCGAACCGGTGCGATGAACGGCCTCAATAACGGCGGCACTCACGGCAAGAAAGGCACAGAGAGACCGAAAGACACGGACCAATGCCACGACATCACGGTGTACTCAGCCATCGGCTTGGCCGCGGGCGCGTGCTCCGGAAACGGAATCGTGCTGGACATCCAAGACCCGGTGCATCCGAAGCGTGTGGATGCGGTAAACGATCCGAACTATTCCTACTGGCATTCCGCTTCGTTCTCGAACAACGGGGACAAAGTCGTGTTTACCGACGAGTGGGGCGGGGGACTGGGCGCGCGCTGCCGTGCAAACGATCCGAACAAGTGGGGCGCGGATGCCATCTTTCATCTGAAGGACGACAAGCTGAGTTTCGCGAACTACTACAAGATGCCAGCTGCCCAGAGCGACACCGAGAATTGCGTGGCCCACAACGGCTCGCTCGTTCCGGTCCCCGGCCGCGATATCGAGGTCCAGGCCTGGTACCAGGGCGGCGTTTCGGTGATGGACTTCACCGATCCCGAGCATCCTTTCGAGGTCGCTTACTTCGACCGTGGGCCGATTGATCCCCAAATGCTGGTGCTCGGCGGCGAATGGTCGGCCTATTGGTACAACGGCTACATCTACGGTTCAGAGATTGCGCGCGGCCTGGACGTGTTTGAACTAACGCCGACCAAGTTGTTGACGCAGAACGAAATCGACGCCGCAAGGACGGTTCGGGTCGCGGAGCTGAACGTGCAGAACCAGCAAAAGATCTCCTGGCCTGCAAGCTTGGTGGTGGCAAAAGCTTACGTCGATCAATTGGAACGCTCGCAGGCTTTGCCGGCGGAACGAATCAGCACTCTGCGGCAGGCTATCCAAAGCGCAGAGAGTTCACGCCTGACCAAGAGCTCAGTTGGGAAGTTAAAGGGCCTGGCGCCGTCGTTGGAAAAGGACGCCGCCACGGCGAAAAGCCCGGCGGACGCAACACGGCTTCATGCTTTGGCAGAGATTCTGAAGCATCCGTCGGCGTAGTGACCGTCCGACTGCAAGCCGGCGCTATTTGCTGAGGGCGACGGGGGCGCCGCGGTTCAGGCCAAGACTGCGCTGAGCATTGCCTTTGTTGACGCCAATTTCGATGAAGCCGCTCGAGCCCAAGTAGGCAAACGGCTCGGCGCCATTGCCTTGCGCAAACGTTTCGACGAAGCGAGTGACCGCTTGGGCTCCCGCTTGCAACTGGATAGCGCCGCCGTTTAGAGCGCTATCCGGCAAATCCTCCTGGCGGAAATTGGTGATCAAGTTGCCAAACGAGTCGGCGCGCAGAATGACGCCCTTGACCATGCCATCGGCTTCCTTGGGGCGGGGAAGAGCGAACCGCTTATAATCCTCAATTTGCTCGCCCATGCTGGAGCTCTGCCAATTCTTCGTAAGCCACGCCGCCACCGGCGCGAAAATGTCCCGGCCGTGAAACGTCTTGCTCACGGGCTGAAGGTAATAATGCTCGGCGTTGGCGTGCCGCACCACTAGGCCCTCCGCTTCGCGCTCGTAGACCACGGAGAGAACGCCGTTGTCCGGCGCGACGAAGTATTGATTGCCAGCGCTGACCAGCAGCGGCCGGCGCTCCGTGCCGACACCGGGATCCACGACCACGACGTGAACGGTTTTCGGCGGAAAATAGGAATACGCGGAGCCGACGGCCAGCGCGCCGTCGAGCAGGTCAAACGGAGTGACGTTGTGGGTGATGTCTACGATGGTCACGTCGGGATTGATCTTGAGGATGACGCCCTTCAGCGTACCGACCAAGTGGTCGCTGGTGCCGTAGTCTGTCGTCAGAGTGATGATCGCGTTGGCCAAGGAGCTCTCTCTTGAGCGAAGTTGCGCGATGCGCGCTCGTCAGACGCGTTGTGCGCGTCCTTACCCGTGCGGTTCACACGCGCGCGGAGGAAAAGCACTCCGCATTCTTGACGCTAACCAATGCCTTTGCTTGCGTCAAGAACGCAGACGTAGGGTGCTTGCTCAATTTGCCTACTTTCGCGCGGGCCCAGCAGCCCGGTGCACATGTAGGGCTGGGGCGCCCCTGAAGGAATTTTCAGACGTGGCCCTGTTCGGGCGCGCAGGCATGCCACTCGGGGTCGGGGTAATGCGTGCGGCAAAACCACTGGCCACAGCGCTCGCAATATTGCTGAGCGCCTTTGTCGCAGGGCTCGTCTACGCGCGAAATTCCCTGACAGGTTTGTTCCTGGGGCTTAAGGGCTGGTCCGGACATCGGTTCCTCCTAGGCAAGTGAGGTGCTGCCTTGGAAGGGCGGTCAGCGGGTCGGTACGACGACGCCTACTTTGTTCACTCCGCTGCAAGCAATATACACCCGTCCGTCCACGGTTGCAGCCATATTGCGCACGGTCCCGCCGCCGGAAGGGATGGCGGTGCGGGCCATGGTTTCTGTCTTGGGATCGAAGCGAATCATGGTGTTCGGTTTCACGCCGGATTCGCTGTACCAAACCATCCCGTCCGGCGTGATGGCGATGCCGTACGGATTCGATTTCTCGCCGCCAGGTGAATCCCACATTTTGACCTCACCAGTCTTGGCGTCGAGGCGGCCCAGATGCCCGCGCTCGAAATCCGTGAAGTAGATGCGGTCTTCCGCGTCGATGGCCATCCTTCGCGGGCGCACTCCTTCCGGCAGTCGGTACTCCCGGATGGCCATGGTCTTGGGATCGATGCTGGCAAGCTTGTTGGTAAAGAATTCGCAGAAGAATGGCACGCCCTGGCTGTTGACCTGAATTCCATATGGGTGAGCGTTGGCCGTCGGAACGGTTTGTAGCTCGACCCTTCCGCCTCGGGGATCCAGCCGCCCGACAAAATTGCCGACTTGCACCGTAAACCACAGGATGCCGTCCGAGTCAAAGACCAAAGAATGTGGATCCTCGGCTTTCTTGTCGGGCATTTTGTATTCTTTGACCTCGCCCGTTTGCGGGTCGAGCTTGCCGATGTAGTGCGCAAAGTTCCCGGTGAACCAGATATTGCCTTCGGAATCGGCCACCAGGCCGTGCGGGCCGGAATTGTCCACCTTCAAGGAAAATTCTTTGAACGCCCCGCTGGCCGGATCGAGCCGTCCAATCTTGTTTTGCATTTGCTCGGTGAACCACAGCGCACCATCCATACCCACCGCCGGGTCGTGCGGATGTGCCCCCCTGGTAGGCACGTCCCACTCGCGTATCGTCGCATGCAGCTCGCCGATGTCATTCCCCGCGATTGCCTCTGTTGCCGTTGCACGATCTATCGTGCCCTCTCGGTGTCTTATCGCTGGGCCTGGCGAAACGATCGCCGCGCCGAGCACGACTGCTCCCGCCGCCAATGCCACCGCCAGTGGCACCGCCTTGGCCAATGACACGTACGCGCCACTCACCTCCGGTCCATTTCGTTTCATGCATGCCTCCCGGCTGGGATGCTCTGTCGGACCTTACGAGAGAGCACAGCTTAACTCCAAGTGGGAGCGGGCGGGTAGTAGACAATGACAAGCGGGACGGCAAGCCCGGAACAGTGCTCGCAGTGCCGGGAACGGCCTCTCCCGAGCCCCAGCTCTGTTAACCGTTTTCGCCCTCAGGCGTTATAACGTTTGAAGCGCCACGCCGGCTTGCGTGAAAGCGCGAAATAAGCGAAGGAGCGAACCATGTCCAAGGAAGTTGTCCTCTTGCCGATTTTCTTTAGCTTGATAGGATTCGTGATCTGGACGGTGTTCTCGACCATCCGCCGTTACAAAACCACGATGTTGCAGGCGGGGCTGCAGACCAAGCTACTTGAAAAGTTCGGCTCCGGTCAGGAATTGCTTGCCTATGTCCAAAGTGACGGGGGAAAGCGCTTCTTGGAATCGCTGGCCATGGAACACAGGACGCCGTACGGACGGATTCTGGGCGCGGCGCAGGCCAGCATGGTTCTTATTGTGCTTGCCCTCGCGCTCTTGTTTCTGCGTGGCAGAGTATCCGGCGGCGAAGACGCCTTCCTGGTATTCGGCACCATCCTTCTCAGCTTGGGCGTAGGTTTCGGACTGTCCGCGGCCCTGTCTTACTACCTGTCCAAATCGTTTGGGTTGCTGACCGAGAGCACGGAACACCGTCGGTAGTCCATGCGCTTTTGGCCACAAGCTCGCTCGGCTAGCATCGAGCTTTCGGAGCCCACCGACTCGCTTGCGAACCCGGCTGACCAGCCGAGCTTGAACAGGGAAGCCTTCCGCGTTTTCTACAGTCGGACCAACCGTTCGCTGTGGGCCTATGTTATGCGGGTATCGGGACGCCGTGACGTTGCCGATGATTTGGTGCAGGAGAGCTACTGCCGCTTCCTGGCTGCCAAGTTGCCCGAAATGGATGCGGCGGAAAGCAGGAGTTATCTCTTCAAGATTGCCACGAATCTCTTGCGTGATCGATGGCCTAGCAGAGAAGTGTCCGACGTCGTCAGCGCCACTCGGCAAGCGTGGGAAGATGACCCGGAAACGCGCGCCGATGTACGTCGGGCTTTTGAACAGTTAAAGCCCCGCGAACGTCAACTGCTCTGGCTCGCTCACGTGGAAGGCTTCGACCACCGAGAGATTGCTCGCTTGACGGGGCTGAAGGTAGCGAGTATCCGCGTACTGCTATTTCGTGCGCGCCGCGGACTAGCAAGCGTGCTCGAACAGCGTTCCCAAACCGGAGGCAAGTGAGGTTATGAGCCGATTTTGTTGCGT
>Ga0306920_100001208_pt1 | contig 31993 bp, 24 predicted proteins | sample flu12Cox44000170_FD_204666 | JGI IMG/M metagenome (GOLD analysis project Ga0306920, IMG submission 204666) | Lab enrichment of tropical soil microbial communities from Luquillo Experimental Forest, Puerto Rico - flux4day.12C.oxic.44.000.170 (v2)... | ecosystem: Environmental > Terrestrial >...
CGCCGACCTGCGCTGGCTTGAAAAGGGCGAGCTGAAGGTCCTCACCGTGCCGGATTGGCTCGCATGGGTGCGCAAGCGGCCCTCCGCCAAGGCCGAAGGCAAGCCGCGCGAGGACTTCATCGTCACCATCGACCGTTCCGACGATAACACCGCCTTCGTCAAGGTGCGCTGCCAATTGCCGCCGCGCTATTTCACCGACTATCTGGTGGCGATGAAGCTCGGCGACGGCTGGCAGATCGTTTCAAAGTCCTATCGCTACGATCTGCGCGAGTAGAACGCGATACCTGCCGATTGCCGGCCTTGCAGGTGAACTGAAAGGCTATGGAAGCCCAATTCCAGCTGTTTCTGATCCTGCTCGCCGTGCTTGCCGGCACCTCGCTGCTGGCACGACGGATCGACATCGCACCCGCGATCCTGCTGCTGGTTGCCGGCACCGCGCTAGCCTTTGTGCCCGGCATGCCGGTGCTGCAATTGCCGCCAGAGCTGGTGCTGCTCGTGGTCTTGCCGCCTTTGATCTATTCGGCAAGCGTCGCCATGAGCTGGCGCGAGTTCAAATACAATTTGCGCCCGATCGTGCTGCTTGCGGTGGGCTGCGTCATCTTCACTGCGGCTGCGGTCGCGACCGCAACGCACTACCTGATCGGGTTGCCGTGGAATGTCGGCTTCCTGCTCGGCGCGATCGTCGCGCCGCCGGACGCCGTAGCCCCGCTCGCGATCGCGCGCCGTCTCTGCATTCCCCGCCGCATCCTGGTTGTGCTGGAGGGTGAAGGACTTGCCAACGACGCCACCGCCCTCATCCTCTACCGTTTTGCGGTAGCGGCCATTTCGAGCGGCGCCTTTTCGCTGCCGCAAGCCACGGGCGAGTTCGCGGCGATCATCGCGGGCGAAATGTTGTTCGGCGTGGCGATCGGCTGGCTCAGTCTGCGCGCCCGCCATTATGCACGCGACCCGAAGGTCGAAATCACGCTGTCGCTGATTACGCCTTACCTCGCCTATTGGGTGCCCGAGTATTCCGGTGGCTCCGGTGTGATCGCTACCGTTGCCTGTGGGCTCTATGTGAGTTGGAACGGGCCGCTGTGGATTTCATCGGCGACGCGGCTGCAGGGAATCTTCTTCTGGGACCTCGTGATCTATCTGATCGAGGGGTTATTGTTCCTTTTGACAGGCTTTGAGATGCGCCTGTTGTACGAGAAATCGAAGGCGTTTCCGCTCGATCAGATCCTGTCCGTGACCGCATTGGTGGCCGTCATCGTCATCGTCGCGCGGTTCGCCTGGGTCTATCCCGCAACCTATCTTCCCCGCCTGATGAGCCGTTCGCTGCGCGAGCGTGATCCGTCGCCGCCATGGCAGTGGGCGTTCATCCTGGCGTTTGCCGGCGTGCGCGGTGCGGTGTCGCTGGCCGCCGCGCTGGCGCTGCCATTCACGCTTGCCAGCGGCGAGGCATTTCCCTATCGCGACCTGATCCTGTTCGTAGCCTTCGGCGTCATTGTCGTCACGCTGGTCGGCCTCGGTCTTACCCTGCCGCCGGTGGTACGCTTGCTCGGCGTCGCCGACGCCGGCCGCGACGAGCTTAGGGCCGAGCATGAAGCGGAGATCGTGGCACGACGCGTGGCGCTCGAGGCGGCGCTGAAATCGCTTGAGAAGATTACGCAGGATCGAACGCTCTCCGACGAAGTCGTGCGTTTGCTGCGCGCGCGGCATGAGATTCGCGCCGGCCAACTGCCGACCTCGCTCGATCCCGACGCCCACGACCTCTCGGTGGCCGGAACCCGCTTGACGCTGGAGCTGATCGCGGCGGAACGAAAATTCATCCATCTCCTGCTGCGCGACGGCACCATCACCGACGAAATCAGGCGGCGGATCGAGCGCGACCTCGACCTGGAGGAAGCGAGCCTCGCCAATCGCGACTATGGCGCAACGCCGTCGTCGCCGGACGGGGGCTGAGGCGCGGCGCTCCAGAACGTGAGCTATTCGATCACTTCGTCGGTACGGCCAAGCAGAGAAAGCGGCACCGTGATGCCGAGCGCCTTTGCGGTCTTGAAACAATCGTGCGGCCGGAAATCAGGGAGAGCGATGAGCGTCGCAGAACTCTTTCATCGCCGTGCTCACGGCCGTGCCGATAATGTCCTGGCGCTCCATCGAGCTCAGCTGAAGTTCTTCGTCCCGATTGATGATCGAGCCGGCCTCCAGCAGCACGGCCGGCATCGCCGCCTTCATCAACACAACGAGGTCGTCGTAACCATAGACGCCCGCGTCCTTGTCCAGCAACGGGTGTCGGTATCGGCCCATGATCGGCTGAGTGTATTGAACGGCAAACGGCAGGCCCTCGGCCTTCATTTGCATACCAACCAGATGCGCGAACGCCATGCTATCGGTGAAATCCGCATTGCGGTGAGAGACGAAGACGCCATACCCGGTGAAGCGGTCGCTGAAATAGCTTTTGGTACCTTCAAACACCCAGTTTTCAAGCATGGAGTCGGGCACGGAATCATGGTGGATCGACAGGAAAAAATCCGCCTTCGCACTTTTCGCGGCAGCGACGCGCGTAAACAGGCTCGGCCTTGCCTTGCCCCCCGTCACCAGAAGCCTGGTTTCAGCAAACCCCTCCGATCTCAACTTCTCCTCGATCCGCTTCGCCAGCTGCAAATTGAAATCGAATTCGGGAATATTGCGCGCGCTCGTTGCGCCTTCCGATTCCCTGGTGTGGCCGACGTCCAGGATGATCCGGAATTTCGATGGGTCGCACTTCAATGCAACGCGAGAGGCATGGGGCTTTGGTGCCGCGTCCAGCCTCGGCGCGACTTTGGCGGTCTGCCGTGACCAACACATATCGGCCGGGCCAATCGACAGCAGCGCAAGTATCGGAATCACGGCGGCGGCGCGCAATATAACGACCTCCTGCGACTATTTTGGACCAGGGGTTGCGCAAACTTGGCGCAGGCGAGAGTACTCGTCAATGCGGAGCGAATGTGGCCGCCTACACGGGCCGTTCGCCCTTCACGGTCACGCGGGTGCCCGCGCGGGTGTGCGGCCAGTAGTCCCACATCGCGCGATGCTGGGTGCAGCGGTTGTCCCAGAACGCGATCGCGTTTTCGCTCCAGCGGAAACGGCACTGGAACAACGGATTTTCCACGTGCTGGTAGAGATAAGCAAGGATCGCATCGCTTTCGTCCCTGGGGATTCCGATGATGTGGCGCGTGAAGCCGCGGTTGACATAGAGCGCTTTCTTGCCGGTCACCGGGTGCGTCCGCACCACCGGATGTTCGGCGCGCGGATAGCTCGGCTTGTCGGCAACGCCGTAATTGGCATAGAGCCCGCGATAGATCGACTCACCGTCATGCAGCGCCGTGAGGGCGTCGAGATAGGTCTTCATGCGGTCGGACAGCGCCTCATAGGCCGCATACATATTGGCAAACAGCGTGTCGCCGCCGCGCGGCGGGCATTGCTTGATATAGAGGATCGAGCCCATCGGCGGCTCGACGTCGCAGGAGACGTCGGTGTGCCAGCCCTCACCATTGGCGCGCGGCGAATCCTTGTCCGCATAGATTTTCATCAGCGCGGGATCGTCGCCCTCATGGGGCGCCGCGGGATGGATATGCAGCTCGCCGAACTTCCGGCCGAAAGCAAGATGCTGCGCCGGCGTAATGTGCTGGTCACGGAAAAAGATCACGAGATTTTCGGCAAGCGCGCGATGAATCTCGTCCATCTGGCGATTGGAAGGCGCCTCCTCCGACACCAGCTTGCCGATTTCGACGCCGGTAATTTCCGCGCCGATGATCGGCGTGAGCTTCTCGACTGCGATAGTCTCGTAAGGTTCGCTTTCGGCGGCCAGGTGCCGATAGCGGGGTCCCTGCTTGCCTGAGAGCGAGCTCATGCGATTCCTCCGGGCCTGGTTTTCTTGATTTCCTCTGCCCTCCCCGCTCGGCGGAGAGGGGAGCCTTACTCCGCCGCCGTGTCGGCTGGCACCTTGCCGCCGCTTCCATAGCGCTGGTCGATGTAATCGATCACCAGCGCCTTGAAGTCAGTAGCGATCGTCGGCCCGCGCAGGGTGCGGAATTTCTTGCCGTCGACGAACACGGGCGCGGCAGGCGCCTCGCCGGTGCCGGGCAGCGAGATGCCGATATCGGCATGCTTGGATTCGCCGGGGCCGTTGACGATGCAGCCCATGACGGCAACGTTCAAACTCTCCACCCCCGGATATTTCGTTTTCCAGGCCGGCATCTCGTCGCGGATGAAATCCTGGATCGAGCGCGCCAGCTCCTGGAACGTGGTCGAGGTGGTGCGGCCGCATCCGGGGCAGGCCGCGACCAGCGGCACGAAGGTGCGAAAACCCATGGTCTGCAGCAGTTCCTGGGCGACCTGGACCTCGAGCGTGCGATCGCCGCCGGGCTCCGGCGTCAGCGAAATGCGGATGGTGTCGCCAATGCCCTGTTGCAACAGGATGCCGAGCGCCGCCGATGAGGCGACAATGCCCTTCGACCCCATTCCGGCTTCGGTGAGGCCGAGGTGGATTGCATAGTCCGAACGGCGCGCCAGCTCCTGATAGACCGCGATCAGGTCCTGCACCGCAGAAACCTTGGCCGACAGGATGATACGGTCCCTCGACATACCGAGCTCTTCGGCGCGCGCGGCCGACAGCAGCGCCGACTGCACCATCGCTTCGCGGGTGACGGCGCGCGCATCGCGCGGATTTGCCGAGGCCGCATTCTCTTCCATCAGCCTGGTCAAGAGCTCCTGATCGAGCGAGCCCCAATTGGCGCCGATCCGCACCGGCTTGTCGTTCTTGTTGGCAATTTCGATGATGTCGGCGAACTGCGTGTCGCGCTTGTTCTTGAACCCGACATTGCCGGGGTTGATGCGATATTTGTCGAGCGCCTCCGCGCAGGCCGGATATTCAGCGAGCAGCTTATGGCCGATATAGTGGAAGTCGCCGATCAGCGGCGTTGTGATGCCGAGCTTGCGCAGGCCGTCGCGGATATGCGGGACGGCGGCTGCCGCCTCTTCGCGATCCACCGTTATCCGCACCAGTTCGGAACCGGCGCGCGATAGCGCCGCAACCTGTTCCACCGTGCTGGCGACATCGGCGGTATCGGTGTTGGTCATCGACTGAACCACGATCGGCGCGCCACCGCCGACGGCGACCTTGCCGACCATGACTTTTGTGGTCTTGTGCCGGAGGCTGGGGCCGGCCGCATCAACGGATGGGGATTTTTCGGGCTTGTTCATGAGGCCTCGAATATCAGGTTTTGGTGACATTCAGCAACGCATCAGGTGCCCCGTGGATCGCAGGGTTTGGCCGGTTAACCAAAAAAAGCCCTGCGATTACAAGGAGAGCTGCGACGCCAAACACGGGTGTCAGGGTGTCATGCAGGATGAAATAGCTGGCAACGACGCCAAACAAAGGGGCGATGAAGGAAAAAGCCGACAATTTGCTGGCCGAGTAGGTTTTGACCAACGCGAACCAGATGGTGAACGTGGTTCCGACCACCCAGGCCGCCTGGTAGAGCATCACCGCCACCGTCAACGGTGCGGGAGGGTGGGTGATGGTCTCGCCGGACAGGAAGGCGGCCAGCGTGAGGATCGGGATCGACACCGCGACCTGGTAGCCGAGGGCCTTTTCCGGCGCGGCAAACCGCAGCCGGGTTCCCTTGGCAACTAATGTGGTTCCAGCCCAAAGCGCCCCGCCGCCGACCATCATGAGATCACCCAGTAATACCCTGGTATCGACGTCGGCCTGCGGAAGGCCGATCGCGAGCGCAACGCCCAGGAAACTCAACGCAAGACCCGCCCATTGCGCGGCACCGAGCCGCTCGCCCAGCATCTGATAGGAGCCGAGCGCGACAAAGAACGGCGCGGTGTAGACAAACACCACCGCGCGCGAGGCGGAGGTGAGACGCAGGCCCTGGTAGATCAGAACGAACTCGAGGCCGAACATGACACCGGCGACCAATCCCGCCGCTAGCGTGCCGTCGCGCTGGAAAAATCTGACACGGCGCAGGGAGCCGATCAGGAACAGCACGGGCAGCGCAGCCACGGAGCGGATGGTTGCCTGCAGCATCGGCGGAATATCGGGAAGCGCGAGCTTCACCGCGATCTGGTTAAAACCCCACGAGAAGCACAGCATCAGCATCAATGCGATGGCGCCCGGGCTGAGCGGGCGCCCGGCAGATGACATGACCTTGCTTGAGGGCATTGTTCCTGTTGTTCTTGTCAGGCTGCCTTCTGGCAGTGCGCGCAGGTGCCGCTGATTTCAACGACAGAGAGTCTCGGGACAAAACCGGAGGCGCGCGCCGCAGCACCAATACCTTGCGCCACCTGGGCGGCCGGTATTTCGCCGACCGAGCCACAGCGTTCGCAGATCAGAAACGCCACCATCGCCGCCGCATCGTGATCGCGCGCGCAGGCCAGATAGGCGTTGCGGCTCTCGATGCGATGAACGAGTCCGTTTTGCATCAGGAAATCGAGCGCGCGGTAGACCGTGATCGGGGCGGGCCGCGGCATCGACCTGGCGAGCTCGTCGATCACCTCATAGGCGCCGAGCGGCCGGTGGCTTTGAAGCAGCGCCTGCAATACCTGGCGGCGAATCGGGGTGAATTTCTGCGCCCGCGCGACACAAACCTGCTCGGCATGGGAAATCGCGTCCGCGGCGCATTGGTCATGGTCGTGGTCGGGCGCGAGAAAAGGCGGTCTGGACGAGGTCATTGCGGGCAAGATGTAATGCGGCAGGCCGGGTCCGTCCAACGCTTTGGTACCATGGGCGGCAATTTGCACGCGCCGAAGTGTCGAGCCATGTGCTTTCGGCGGGGCAGCCCTTCCGTTAATCGCCCGTGAAAAATTCATAAGCTAGCTTATTATATCACTTGCTTATGGAGCGCGGCGAGCAGCCAAAGCGGAGAAAAAGGCGGGGAAGATGCGCGGTTCTGTGGACACGAATTTCCTGTTTACCTTACGCGAGGTGCAGCGTCTGGTGCGCGCCTACGCTGACAAGGAGGCTGCGCGCTTTGGCATCACCAGCGCGCAATGGCGCGTACTCGCCCAGATCGAGCGCTTCGAGGGCATGAAGCAGACGGAACTCGCCGAACAGATGGAGATGCAGCCGATCACGTTGACGCGCTTGATCGACAAGCTGTGCGACCAGGGCTTGATCGAGCGCCGCGGCGATCAAACCGACCGCCGGGTCAACCGGCTCTATCTGAAGAAAGCCGCGCGCCCGTTGCTCGGCAAGCTCGCCGGGCTGCGCTCCGAGCTGACCGCAACCGCGCTCGACGGCATCAGCCCGGCCGATGCCCACCGCATGCTCGCGCTGCTGGATGCGATCCGGGAAAACGTGCGCAGCGCCATTCAAAATACCGACGCGCAGACGATCAGGAAGGAACAGCGCTATGGCTGAACCGGTCCTGAAATTTCCGCCCGAACAGAGGGGCGCCCCACCTGTAAAACGGCGGATCAAGCTTGCCGCGGAGCCCAGGCGGCGCCTGCTGGCGGCAATGCGGCGCTACCGCCGCTTCCTGCTGCTCGTCGTGCTGCCGACTGCCGCTGCGATCGGCGGGCTCGTCCTCTATCTCAACGGCGGCCGCTATGTAACGACGGATGACGCCTATGTCGGCGCGCAGAAAGTGCTGATCACGCCCGACATTTCCGGCAAGATCGACAATGTCGTGGTCAAAGAAGGCCAGCACGTCAACGAGGGCGACGTGCTGTTCACGATCGACGCCGAGCCCTTCCAGCTTGCGGTCAACCAGACGAAGGCGCAGCTCGAGCAGGCAAAGACCACCTACGACAATCTGGTCGCCAACGTTAAAATCTACGGCCAGATGCTCGATCTGGCGCAACAGGGCGTCGACCTGAAGCAGCGCGACGTTGAACGCAAACAAGCCCTGGTCAGGAGCAATGTCGGCTCGCAACTCGACCTCGACAATTCGGCCACCAGCCTTGTGACAGCCGGCGCGCAGATGCAGTTCGTCAAGCAGCAGCTGTCCAACGCCAAAGCGCAATTGCTCGGCAATCCGGATCTGCCGCTCGATCAATTCCCGCCCTACGCCCAGGCCAAGGCAGCGCTTGGACTTGCGCAGCGCAACCTCGATCACACCGTGCTGCGTGCGCCAATGCCGGGCATCGCCACGCAGGTCGAGCAGATTCAGCTCGGCCGCTTTGTCACCGCCGGCACGCCGGTGTTTTCCGTCATCGACATCGACCGTCCCTGGGTCGACGCCAATCCGAAGGAAAGCGATTTTACTTACGTCGCGGTCAACCAGCCCGTGACGCTCGATGTCGATGCCTTCCCCAACCACGTTTTCAAAGGCTATGTCGGCTCGCTTTCGCCCGGCACCGGCGCGCAATTTGCGATCCTTCCGCCGCAAAACGCGACCGGCAATTTCGTCAAGGTGGTGCAGCGCGTGCCGGTGCGGATCTATTTCGACAAGGACGATCCGTACGTGAAAAAGCTCAAGGCCGGCATGAGCGTTTATGCCACGATCGATACCGGCCACAAGCGTTCGCTCGTCTCGCTACTCGGCTTCTCGCCGGCCGTGGCCAATCCGGAATAAAAGCAATGTCGCCGACCGCCGTGTCAGCCCCCAGCATGGTTCCGGGCCTGCGCCGGAACATGGTGACGATCTGCGCCATGACCGCGACCATCATGCAGGCGCTGGACACCACGATTGCAAACGTCGCGCTGCCCTACATGCAGGGCTCGCTGTCGGCGTCACAGGACCAGATCAACTGGGTGTTGACCTCCTATATCGTGGCCGCCGCGATCATGACCGCGCCGGTCGGATGGATTGCCAACCGCTTCGGACGCAAGACCATCTTCATCTTGTGCTCCGGCGGCTTCACGATCGCCTCCGTGCTCTGCGGGCTCGCGCAGGACATCAACCAGATGGTGCTGTTCCGTCTGCTGCAGGGCGTATTCGGCGCAGCCCTGGTGCCGCTGTCGCAGGCGGTGATGCTCGATTCCTACACGCTGCAGGAACGCGCGAAGGCCATGTCGATCTGGGGCATGGGCGTGATGATGGGTCCGATCATGGGGCCGTCATTGGGCGCCTGGCTGACCGAAACCTATTCCTGGCATTGGGTGTTCTTCGTCAACCTGCCGTTCGGTGCCATCACGGTGCTCGGCCTCGTTATCTTCATGGACGAAACCAAAAGAGACATCAATCTGCGCTTCGACTGGTTCGGCTTCGCCGCACTTGCGGTTGCCATCGGATCGCTGCAGCTTGCGCTTGATCGCGGCGAGCAGCTGGGCTGGCTGGAATCGAACGAGATCATCGCCGAGTTCATCATATCGGCCATCGGCTTCTACTATTTCTTCGCGCATTCGCTCACGACCTCGAAGCCATTCATCCGCTTCGAGCTGTTTACCGACAGGAATTTCGTCACCGGCTGCATTTTCATGGCGGTCATGGGGCTTGTGCTGTATTCGACCATGGCGCTTGCTTCGCCCTACCTGCAGAGCGTCATCAACTATCCCATCATCACCGCGGGCGTACTGCTCGCAAGCCGCGGTTGCGGCACCTTCGTCGCCATGATGATCGTCGGCCGCATGATGCGTTACGTCGAGGCGCGCACCTTGATCATCTCGGGCCTGGGCCTCACGGCGCTGTCGCTGTTCCAGATGACCGGCTGGACCGACCAGACCGCCGCGCCGGAGATCGTGACCATCAGCGTCATCCAGGGATTTGGTTTCGGCCTCGTCTTCGTGCCGCTCTCGACGGTGGCGTTCCTGACGTTGCCCAATCATCTGCGCACCGACGGCACCTCGATGCTGACGCTGATGCGCAACGTCGCAAGCTCGATCGGCATCTCAATCGTGATCGCCCAGCTCACGGAAGGCTCGCGCCGGATCCATGCGATCCTGGTCGACCACATCAACCCGTTCAATCATGCGATGCAAATGCCCGATGTTGCCGGCATGATTGACATGGGCACCGACAAGGGCCGCGCCATGGCAGATGCGATCGTGAACGCGCAAGCGCAGATCATCGCATTCTCCCAGGACTACCAGCTGGTGATGCTCTTCATCCTCTGCACCATCCCGCTCGCGATCATGATCGGCTCAACCAAGGCGGCGCTGCGCAAGCAGTCGGCCGGGCCGGAACATGCGGTGATGGAGTAACGCAAGGTGCGGTCAGGCGGCCTTCCGCGGGCTTTGGTCCTGCTCCGAATCTGCCGTCGATTCACGAACGGTGCGAATCAGGACGGATCGCAGCGACGTCAGAATGCCGGACACGCTTGAAATCGCCTGACGGACCTCCGCGGCCCGCCCGCTGACGGAATCGGCGTCGCGGTTGACGTGGGCGATCTTGGAAGAAACTTCCTTCGCGGCTGCTGCCGATTCGGAGATGGAGCGCGCGATCTCGCGCGTTGCCGCATCCTGCTCTTCCATGGCGGCCGCAACCGAGGTGGCGACGGTGTCGATTTCGACGATATGGCTCCCCATATCCTCAACCGCAGCCACGGCAGCCTGCGTCGATGTCTGCACCTCCGAGATCAGGCGAGCGATTTCGTCGGTCGATTTTGCGGTTTGGTCGGAAAGTGATTTCACCTCTGCGGCCACAACGGCAAATCCGCGACCTGCTTCGCCGGCGCGCGCCGCCTCGATGGTTGCATTCAGCGCCAGCAGGTTGGTTTGACCGGCAATCCCGCCGATAAGGTCGCTGACCTCGGCGATCTTCTGAACCGCGCCCGACAATTTCTGAATGGTTGATCGCGCGTTTTCGCGACCCGCCACCGCCGACTTGGTCGCCGAGCTCGTACGCGCGACCTGTGTCGAGATTTCCCGGATCGAAGCCGTCAGCTGTTCCGCCGACGAGGAGACCGTTTCTGCGCTTGTGAGCGCCTGCTCGGAGGCGGCGGCAACCGCATGCGACCGCTCGGACAGGCCATGGGCGATTTCCGAAAGACCGGAGGCCGCCTGTTCCACGTCCGCTACCACCTTTGAGGCGGTCTCGACCGAAGCATCTGCCTCGCGCTCGACCGTATCGGCCATGCCCAGCAGCGCCTTCTGCTTTGCCTTGGCCGCTTCATCCTCTGCGCGGACCTGTTCTTGGCGCAGGCGCGCGTTCTCGGCTGCGGCTTGCTTGAAGACCGTGAGCGCCGTCGCCATCGAGCCAATTTCGTCTCCGCGGTCGGCGAACGGAATATCCGTACCGAGGTCGCCGGTCGCAAGCTGCCGCATCGCCGCGGTGATCCGTACGATCGGGCGCACAACACCCAATACCACCGCCAGCAATCCGGCAACGATCAGAGCAAGGACGGCAGCAGAAACTGACCACAGAACGTAGGAGATCGACGTGTCGCGCTGTAACGCCAATTGCTCGATCTGGGCGTTCTGCTTGTTTGCGCTTTCAACGATGCCGTCGATCACCGCGCGGTGGGCCGAATAAACTCCCTTCAGTTTTGCATAGGCCAGTTCGGCAGCTTTGGAATCGGCGGCCTTCAGCGCCGGCAACAGCTCGTCTGCGACGAGCTTCCAGAATTTTTGCACCTCGGCGTCGGATTTCGATACGAGCGCCGCCTTGAGCGCGGGCGCAAGATCTGAGGCCGCCCAAAACGCCTTGCGCTCTTCATAGTCTTTCCGGAGCTGGACCAGGCGTTGGCCATGCTTTGAGAGCGGATCCGGCTCGCGCATTGCCAACGTGGCTTCCAGATATGCTTCGAGGACGTAAGCTGGAGGGGGCAGGATATCTGCGACCAGGTCGTTACCCAGCTTGATTTCGGAATAGAGCGCCCCCCCTATCTTTAGCTGGTGCAGTGCGTAGACGCTTGTCGACAAAACAGCCGCAAAACCGACGACAAGGACAAGGCCGAATGCGGCGATTGCGGAAGAAATGGTCGGACGTCGCTTCATGGTGAGCTTGCGGTTGGCAAACAGGGACGTCGATGAGATATCCGCGAAACCCGTTAATCCTTTCTGAATTGGATATATTATTTTCTTTTGCAATCAAAAGTTGCGGTCCAAAATGAGGCCCCACTCCGGCCCGGCAGGGCGCACGAGGGCTGTGCCGCGACCGGGAAGAGGTCAGATCTCGAAGAACACCGTCTCGTTGTCGCCCTGCAGCCGCAGGTCGTGCGCATAGAGCGCAGTACCATTCCCCGTTTTGCGCGCGGCAATCAGGGTTGGCCTGCGATCGGGTGGCACCAGCGCCAGCACGGGATCGGCAGCGTTTGCAGCCTCGTCCTCGAAATAGACCCGCGTATAGAGATGCCGCAGCATGCCGCGCGCGAACACCGCGAGCAGGAGGTGCGGTGCCTGTGCCTTGCCATCCGGATCGACGACCTGTCCCGGCCTGATGGTGTCAAAGGCGTAGGCGCCGTTGGCATCCGTGCCGCAGCGGCCGAACCCCCTGAACGTCGTGTTCGGCAGCGCGCGCCGGTCCCTGGGATCGGCAAAGCGGCCTTGCGCGTCCGCCTGCCACACCTCCAGCATGCAGTCCGCTACCGGCTGGCCGTCGCCGTCGAACACCCTTCCCTCAAGGCGGATGCGCTCGCCCGCGGAATCCGCTGTGACGAGATCGTTGCTGAAGGCGTCGTTCCACGCGTATTTGCCGTCCGGCGTCAGCGCGTATTCGAAGAACGGACCTGCGGTCTGCGATGGCGTGATGCCCATGGGTTCCGACACTACTTGTTCTCCATTGGCGTGGCGTTCCTGCCGCGGAGCACGATGTTGAAGCGGTAGCAGAGCGCCCATTCCGGCTGGGTGTTTTCCAGATCGAAGGACGAAATCATCCGCAACCGCGCCTTCTCCTCCGTCACCGAGTTGAAGATCGGATCGAACGGAAACAGCGGGTCTCCGGGAAAATACATCTGCGTCACCACGCGCGAGACGAAGGAATGGCCGAACACCGAAAAGTGGATGTGTGCCGGGCGCCAGGCATTGTGATGGTTGCCCCACGGGTAGGCGCCTGGCTTGATGGTGACGAACCTGTAGTACCCCGATGCATCCGATTGCGTGCGGCCCGCTCCGGTGAAGTTCGGGTCCAATGGCGCCCGATGCTGGTCGCGCACATGAATGTAGCGCCCGCAGGCATTGGCCTGCCAAATCTCGAGCAGCGTATTCGGCACGCCGCGGCCGTCCTCGTCCAGCACATGGCCGTGCACGATGATACGTTCGCCGAGCGGTTCGCCCTTGTGCTGGGTGGTGAGATCGCTGTCGCCGGCGCGCACCGCCTCGTGGCCGTAGACCGGGCCGGTCAGTTCCGACAGCGTGTGACGCATGGGGATCAGCGGCCTCGAGGGTGCGCGCTTGATCGAGCTGCTGTAGGCCGGCGACAACGGCAGGGGATGTGCCGTGTTGCTCTCGACCGGATAGACATACGTCATCGCAGACTCCTCGGCGGCAGCGTTTCCGTTAAATTATTTATAGTACATAACTATTTCGGAAAAGCTGTTCCGGAAGCCTGATACTTCAGTTCAGTTTCTCGATCGCAACCGCAACGCCCTGACCGACACCGACGCACATGGTCGCCAATGCGAGCTTGCCGCCGCGGCTTTCCATGCCATGGACCGCAGTCAGCGCCAGCCGCGCCCCGCTCATGCCGAGCGGATGCCCGAGCGCGATCGCTCCGCCATGCGGATTGACGAAATCGGCATCCTCCTTCACGCCGAGCTGGCGCAGGCAGGCTATCCCCTGCGAAGCAAAGGCCTCGTTCAGTTCGATCAGGTCGAAATCGGTGATCTTCAAGCCCAGCCGGTCCATCAGCTTGCGCGTCGCCGGAACCGGACCGATGCCCATGATGCGCGGCGGCACCGCAGCGGAGGCAAGGCCCAGAATTTTCGCCCGCGGTGTCAATCCGTGTTTTTTTAACGCCGCCTCGGAAGCCAGAATCATGGCGGCGGCGCCGTCGTTGACACCAGAAGCGTTCCCCGTAGTGACCGTGCCGGGATTGCGTACGATCGGCTTCAGCTTTGCGAGCCCCTCCATCGTGGTATCGGGGCGCGGATGCTCGTCCTTGTCGACGGTCATGGGACCCGCCTTGCCGCCGGGGACAGATATGGGCGTGATTTCCTCGGCGAAATAACCCGACGTGATCGCCTTTCCCGCGCGCTGCTGGGAGCGGATCGCGAACGCGTCCTGGTCGGCGCGCGACACCTGGAACTCCTCGGCGACGTTCTCGCCGGTCTCGGGCATCGCGTCGACGCCATACTGTGCCTTCAATAAAGGATTGATGAAGCGCCAGCCGATGGTGGTGTCGAAGATTTCGGCCGAACGCGAGAAGGCTTCGCCTGCCTTGCCCATGACGAATGGCGCCCGCGTCATCGATTCAACGCCGCCGGCAATGGCAAACTCGATCTCGCCCGCGCGGATGGCGCGTCCAGCCGCGCCGACCGCATCAAGGCCCGAGGCGCAAAGCCTATTGATGGTTTGGCCGGGAACCGTCTCCGGCAGGCCCGCAAGCAAGAGCGCCATCCGCGCGACGTTGCGGTTGTCCTCGCCGGCCTGGTTGGCGCAGCCGAGATAGACTTCGTCGAGCGACGACCAGTCGAGCTTCGGATGCTTTGCCATCAGCGTCTTGATGGGTGCGGCAGCCAGATCGTCGGCGCGCACCTTGGCGAGCGAGCCACCGAAGCGACCGATGGGGGTTCGAACGGCATCGCAAACGTAGACATCACGCATCGATTCTCTCCCTGAAGGCCGCGTCTCTGCCGCAGGTGGCCGGGCGACTTGTCTGAATTTATAGCGCCTTGTAGGAGTGCGTCCCCCTGACGTCAATTGACGCTTTTGTGCCTGCCGACGCATCGCAATAAACCCGCGATGTTCGATCCCGCGCCGCGGAGCGTGGAAAACCCCGAAGTCTCCAGCAAAGCGATAGTTGGCGACCACAAAATTAGCTAGCTTGCGGCTCCCATGACCGTCCCGCCCTCCAGCTCCGCATCTGCGCCCGCCGCAAGAGAGGTTCCGCAAGCTCCGGAAGCGAACGCGCGCGTCACGCCGATGATGGAGCAATATCAGGAAATCAAGGCGGCCCATCCCGGACTACTGTTGTTCTACCGGATGGGCGATTTCTACGAATTGTTCTTCGAAGATGCCGAAATCGCCTCAAAAGCGCTGGGCATCATGCTGACAAAACGCGGCAAGCATCAGGGACTGGATATCCCGATGTGCGGCGTGCCGGTCGAGCGTTCCGACGACTATCTGCACCGCCTGATCGAGCAGGGTTTTCGCGTCGCAGTCTGCGAGCAGACGGAGGATCCGGCGGCGGCGCGCGCCCGAGGCAACAAGAGCGTGGTGCGGCGCGACGTGGTTCGGCTGGTGACGCCGGGCACGCTCACCGAGGACACGTTGCTCGATGCGCGCACCAACAATTATCTGCTGGCGATCGCCCGCGCCCGCTCCTCGACCGGCACCGACCGGTTTGGACTTGCCTGGATCGATATTTCCACTTCCGAATTCGTGGTGAAGGAATGCGCTGACGCCGAACTGCAGGCGGCGCTGGCCCGCATCAATCCGAACGAAGCCATCGTGAGCGACGCGCTCTTTGGCGACAGCGAACTCGGTCCGCTGCTCAGCGAACTGCCGGCGGTCACGCCGCTGACCCGCGACGTGTTCGACAGCTCGACCGCCGAGCGGCGGCTTTGCGACTATTTCGCGGTCGCGACCATGGACGGGCTTGCGGTGATGTCGCGGCTGGAAGCGACCGCCGCGGCCGCCGCTGTGACCTATGTCGACCGCACTCAGGTCGGCAAACGTCCGCCGTTGTCGCCGCCCGCGCACGAAGCGGTCGGCGCGACCATGGCAATCGATCCGGCCACCCGCGCCAACCTCGAATTGACGCGCACGCTGTCCGGTGAGCGGCGCGGTTCGCTATTGGACGCGATCGACCGCACGGTGACGTCGGCGGGATCGCGCCTCCTAGCGCAAAGGATGGCCGCGCCGTTGACCGAGCCCGCGAAGATCGCGCAACGGCTCGATGCGGTCGCAACCTTCGTTTCCGACGCTGCGGCGCGCGAGGAGATCCGCTCAATCCTGCGCGGCGCGCCCGACATGTCGCGGGCGCTGGCGCGGCTGTCGGTCGGTCGCGGCGGGCCGCGCGACCTGGCCGGCCTTCGCGACGGCATCATCGCTGCCGACCTCGCGCTGGCGCGGCTGAACGAGCTGGCGAAGCCCGCAACGGAAGTCGCAGCCGTGATCGCGGCGTTGCGGCGCCCCTCGCGTGAACTGGCGCGCGAGCTCGAGCGCGCGCTTGCCGAGCAATTGCCCCCGGTCAAGCGCGACGGCGGTTTTGTGCGCGAGGGCTATGAGGCGGCACTCGACGAGGCGCGCAGCCTGCGCGACGCCTCCCGTCTCGTGGTTGCGGCAATGCAAGCGCGCTATGCCGACGACACCTCGATCAAGGGCCTGAAGATCCGGCACAACAACGTGCTCGGCTATTTCGTCGAGGTCACCGCCCAGCATGGCGACAAGTTGATGTCGCCGCCGCTGAGCGCAACCTTCATCCATCGCCAGACGCTGGCCGGCCAGGTCCGCTTCACCACCGCCGAACTCGGCGAGACCGAAGCCAGGATCGCCAATGCCGGCGAACGCGCGCTCAACCTGGAGCTTGAGATTTTTGAACGGCTCTGCGCAAAAGCGCTCACGGCTGCTGAGGATCTCCGTGGCGCCGCCAACGCCTTTGCGATGCTTGATGTCGCAACCGCGCTCGCCAGGCTTGCGGTTGACGACAATTACGTGCGGCCCGAGGTTGACGCCTCGCTCAGCTTTGCCATCGAGGCGGGCCGCCACGGCGTGGTGGAGCAGGCGCTCAAGCGCGACGGCCAGCCCTTCATCGCCAATTCCTGCGACCTCTCGCCGGCTCCCACCCAGCAGTTCGGCCAGATCTGGCTTGTCACCGGACCGAACATGGCGGGCAAGTCGACGTTTCTGCGCCAGAACGCGCTGATTGCGCTGCTGGCACAGATCGGCTCCTTCGTGCCGGCTGCGCGCGCACGACTAGGCATCATCGACCGCCTGTTCTCGCGGGTCGGCGCCGCAGACGATCTGGCGCGAGGCCGTTCCACCTTCATGGTGGAGATGGTCGAGACCGCGGCCATCCTGAACCAGGCCAGCGAGCGCTCGCTGGTGATACTGGACGAGATCGGCCGCGGCACCGCAACCTTCGACGGGCTGTCGATTGCGTGGGCGGCAATCGAGCACCTGCATGAGACCAACCGCTGCCGGACCCTGTTCGCCACGCATTATCACGAGCTGACCGCGCTCTCGGCGAAGCTAGCGCGAATGTTCAACGCCACCGTTCGCGTCAAGGAATGGCAGGGAGAGGTGGTGTTCCTGCACGAGGTATTGCCGGGTTCGGCTGACCGTTCCTACGGCATCCAGGTCGCAAGGCTCGCCGGCCTGCCGCCTTCGGTGATCGCGCGGGCAAAGGCCGTGCTCGCAAAACTGGAAGCCCAGGACCGCGGCCAGACGGCACGTGCGCTGGCCGACGACCTGCCGCTGTTTGCGGTGCCCTCGCGCGCCGCCGCGGAGCCCGCACCTCCCAGCGAGGCCGAGCAACTCGTTGAGGCGTTGAGGGCGCTGCATCCGGACGAGATGTCGCCGCGTGAGGCGCTGGAGGCGCTGTATGCGCTGAGGGCAAAGCTGCCGAAGTGACGCGTGGAGTGGATTTGGACGCGCCGCTCTCAGATGCGAGCAGCGCGTCCCGTTAGTTTATAAAAGGCCTATTGAGCGGCGCGGCTCTCCAGTTTCTTCTCAAGCTCTTGCTTTAAAGCTTCGAGATTGAAGCTCGCGCCCTTCTGCATTGGCGGGAACTCGAGCAAGCTTTGTGCCGCCTCAGCGATCTTGTTCTTTACGAACACAAATCGCCAGAACTCGTAGGCGTACCAGTTGTAGTAGTTGATCGACTGGTTCAGGCCCGTTCGCTCAAAACGGGTCCAGCCGCAGGTTAACGAGGATCGGCCAGTCCGGCTTCACGGTACCACCGAACCAGCCGTTCGGCTGATCGAGGAACCGGTATTTAAAGTCATCAATGCGCACCGCGCCGAGCGTCGTTTCGGCGAAGTAAAAGATTTCGTGGCGCTTCGACGGTCCTTTTCCAGTGATCAGAGCGGTCTGATCGTAACCGTCAAGGTGGACCTTGTAGGTCGCATCCCCGATTTGTTTGCCCTTCTTGAGTTCCTCGACAATGTTCGGGTTGCCAGCCGCCGCCACGAATGTCGGGAACCAATCGAGACCCGAGACGATGGAGTTTTCGACCTTGCCAGCCGGTATCCTGCCTGCCCAGCGGATGATCATCGGTGCGCGGAAGCCGCCCTCCATGACTGTTCCCTTGGCTCCGGCGAAGGGCGTCTGACCGCCGTCGGGCCAAGTGAAGTTCTCGGCTCCGTTGTCAGTCGAAAAAGCGAGGATGGTATTGTTCTCAAGATTATTGTCGCGCAGGTACTTCATGACCGAGCCGACAATATCGTCGAGTTGTGCCATCCCGGCTTCCGAGATGGACCAGCCGTTTTCCGGCGTGCGCAGCTTCTCGTATTTTTCCGACAGGTGCGTCACGACGTGCATGCGAGTTGGATTAAGCCACAGGAAGAAAGGCTTGTTGTCCTGTCTTGCTTTGTCGAGGAACTTGACGGCGTTTGCCAGTATTTCGTCGTCAACTGTTTCCATCCGCTTTGGACAGAGTTCTCCAGCGTCTTCGATCCGTTGTTTTCCAACTTTGCCCCACCGAGGTTGCTCGGTCGGGTCGTCCACGCTGGTCGCATAAGCACGGCGATGGCCAGTCCAAAGCCCATCAAGCCCCACGCACTATTGGCGATCACGGCCGCGGTCGCAGGTCCACCGATCCGCGGGTGCAGGATCAGCATCAGGCTGGTGAACACCACCGGAAACAGCGCCAGGATTCCGGTGATCGAGGGTCCCACCCAACCCGACAGCGCGACCACGGTTGCCACCAGCGCGGCGACCATGGAGGCGCGCAGTGGAATGTCGTACCAGCGGCGGGTGATCAGCGGCATCCTGACATGGCGAAAGTGCTGCAAGGCCGGCACGCAAATCGCAAAGGTCGCCGCATTCGCAATCAAGCCGCCCGCGAGCGAAAGATTCAGCGCGCGCATGAGCGCGGCGAGCGCAAACCAGGTCGCGACCGCGACCGAGCAGCTGACCAGGACATTCTGACGCTGCGCGAGCAGGACATAGACCAGCCCGAGGAAGGCGGTTGCGGCGTTGATGGGAAGGCTCGCCAGCGCGCCCTGCGCGATGAACGCCGCATCATGATCGAGCGCGAGGAACACATAGGCCGGCCCTGCCGAGACCGGCAACGTCGCAACCAGCGCGCCGATCGCGGGTCCCGCGCGTTCGGCGATGAAGGAAGCCGACACCACGAAGGCGGCAGCGACCGCCATGCGCACGCCGAGCAACGCGATAAAGGTGAGTTCCGGGGACATTTTCTTTGATCTGTCATCCCGGCCAAGCGAGCACTTGCGAGCGCGAGCCGGGACCCATAGCCACATGCGATCGCATTGTGGGAGGTTGGGGCAAATAGCCTTGGCAATCACGAGCAATAGTGGTTATGGGTCCCCGCATTCGCGGGGACGACATCGAGCTAGGTTCGCTTCATCGACACCGAAACCCTGGGGCCGTTTCTGATGGTCTGATAGACCACGCAGTAGCGCTCGGTGAGCTTGAGCAGGAGGTCGAGCTTGTCCTGCGGCGCGTCGGTTGCGACCTCGAAGCGCAGGCGGATTTCGGCAAAGCCGACCGGCGCCTCCTTGTCGACGCCGAGCGTGCCGCGAAAATCCAGATCACCCTCCGCAATGACGTTGCCGACCCTGAGCGGCAGCCCAATGGCGGTGGCAACCGACTTCAAGGTCACGCCGGCGCAGGCCACCAGCGCCTCCAGCAACATGTCGCCGGAGCACAATTCCAGCCCCGAGCCGCCGGTTGCCGGGTGAAGCCCTGCAATCGCGAGCGCGCGGCCGGTCTCGACCTTGCAGGCGATGCCCTCATCCTCGATCGAACCTCTGGCTTTCAGCGTGATGACGGCGGCCGAAGGATCGGACTTGTAGCGTTCCTTGATCGGGGCCTGGATTGCGCGGAGTTCGGCGGCGTCCATTATTGGTCTCCCGGATCTTTTGCGAGGCGGATGTATCCAAAATCGGAGCAGGTGTCACCACATATCGCCGCGACCGGCTCGATAGCGGTGGAAAATGACCTTTCATTTCAATAAGCTAACCCCGGGCTTGTCGCTCCCTCGGAGCATGGGACCAATCTTTGCCCACAATGCCCCGTGACAGCGGAAGCCTCGTTCGATACCGATGTTCCATGGACAGCGTAGTTGCACATCCAAGGCAGGCGACCGATTCGCGTTTCGAGAGCGCGCGGATTGCTGCCGACATCGACGCGCTGGCTGAAAAGCACGCCGGCCGCGACGACGCCTTTCGAGCGGCGATGGCGCAGCTGCTGAAAAGCGAGTTGCTGGCCGCGCGGGCCGACGCGCAAAGGGTGCTGCTGAGAGACCGGCACGGCCGTCGCTGCGCCGAGCAGCTGTGTTTTGTGCAGGACGAGATCATCCGCATCCTGTTCTCCGCCGCCACGCGGCACCTTTACCGCTCGCCGATCCCCTCGGGCGCCGAACGCATGGCGGTGGTCGCGACCGGCGGCTACGGGCGCGGCCTGATGGCACCCGAATCCGACATCGATCTGCTGTTCATCCTGCCCTACAAGCAGACCGCCTGGGGCGAACAGGTGGCCGAGGCGATCCTTTATTGCCTATGGGACATGGGGCTGAAGGTCGGCCACGCCACCCGCTCGGTCGACGAATCGATCCGCCAGGCGCGCGGCGACATGACCATCCGCACGGCGATCCTGGAGATGCGATTTTTGGCCGGCGACCGGCCGCTCTATGACGAGCTGGTTGAGCGCTTCGACAAGGATGTCGTGCAGGGCACCGCGGCCCAGTTCGTCACCGCCAAGCTCGCCGAGCGCGAGGAACGGCATCGCCGCGCCGGACAATCGCGCTACCTGGTCGAGCCAAACGTCAAGGACGGCAAGGGCGGCCTGCGCGACCTTCATACACTGTTCTGGATCGCCAAATATGTCTACCGGGTGCGCGAAACCGATGAGCTTCTGGAACGCGGAGTGTTCGACGCGCAGGAGTACCGCACCTTCCGCCGCTGCGCCGACCTGCTGTGGTCGGTCCGTTGCAACCTGCATTTCATCACCGGTCGCGCCGAGGAACGTCTGTCGTTCGATCTGCAGCGCGAGATCGCGGTGCGGCTCGGCTACACCAGCCATCCCGGCATGCAGGACGTCGAACGTTTCATGAAACACTACTTCCTGGTCGCCAAGGATGTCGGCGATCTCACCGCGATCCTGTGCGCCAAGCTCGAGGATCAGCAGGCCAAGCCCGCGCCGGTGCTCAGCCGCTTCATGGCCCGCCTGAGGCCCAGCACCAACCGAAGGCGCGTGCCCGATAGCGATGATTTCATCGTCGACAACAACCGCATCAACCTCGCCGCACCTGACGTATTCAAACACGACCCGGTCAATCTGATCCGGATCTTCCACCTGGCGCAAAAGAACAATCTTGCCTTTCACCCCGACGCGATGCGAACCGTCACGCGTTCGCTGAAGTTGATCAACACCGAGCTGCGCGAAAATCCTGAAGCCAATCGCCTGTTCATGGAGATCCTCACCTCCAACGACGCCGAAACCGTGCTGCGGCGGATGAACGAGACCGGCGTGCTCGGCCAATTCATCCGCGCCTTTGGCAGGATCGTGTCGATGATGCAGTTCAACATGTATCATCACTACACGGTGGACGAGCATCTGATCCGTTGCATCGGCTTTTTGCAGGAAATCGAGCGCGGCGGCAACGAGGAGCTGGTGGTCGCCAGCGACCTGATGCGCAAGATCCGCCCCGAGCATCGCCCGGTGATCTATGTTGCCGTGCTGCTGCACGACATCGCCAAGGGCCGCCTCGAGGACCATTCCATCGCCGGCGCCAAGGTAGCGCGGCGGCTATGCCCGCGGCTCGGCTTTTCGGCAGTCGATACCGAGCTCGTCGCCTGGCTGATCGAAGTGCATTTGACCATGTCGACGGTGGCGCAATCGCGCGATTTGTCCGACCGCCGCACGATTGAAAACTTTGCCAGCGTGGTGCAGTCGGTCGAGCAGATGAAGCTGCTCACGATCCTGACCACCGCCGACATCCGCGGCGTCGGCCCCGGAGTGTGGAACGGCTGGAAGGCACAGCTGATCCGGACGCTGTACTATGAGACCGAGCCGGTGCTGACCGGCGGCTTTTCCGAGGTCAATCGCGCGCGGCGCATCGCTGCGGCACAGGCCGAGTTCCGCGCAGCCTTCACGGAATGGCCGGAAGCGGAGCTCAACGCATATATCGGACGACATTATCCGGCCTATTGGCTCAAGGTCGAGTTGCCGCGAAAAATCCGGCAGGCCAGATTCATTCACGCAAGCGAGCAGGCCGGCCACAAGCTCGCGATCAACGTCGGCTTCGACGAAGCGCGCGGCGTCACCGAGCTGACAATTTTTGCGACCGACCATCCCTGGCTGCTGTCGATCATCGCGGGTGCCTGTGCATCTGCCGGCGCCAACATCGTCGACGCCCAGATCTACACCACAACCGACGGGCGCGCGCTCGACACCATCGCGATCTCGAGGGAATACGACCGCGACGAGGACGAGGGCCGGCGTGCCCGGCGCATCGGCGAGATCATCGAGGAGGTGCTGGAGGGCAAGCTGCGCCTGCCGGAGGCGGTGGCCAGGCGCGCCGCCGCGCGCATCGGAAAGGTGCGTCCATTCGTGGTCGAGCCGGAAGTAACCATCAACAACCAGTGGTCCGAGCTATACACGGTGATCGAGGTCTCCGGCCTCGACCGCCCCGGCCTGTTGTATGAGCTGACGACGACGCTGTCGAAACTAAATCTCAACATCGCCTCCGCCCATGTCTCGACCTTCGGCGAACGGGCGCGCGACGTGTTCTATGTCACCGACCTGCTCGGCGCGCAGATCAATGCGCCGACGCGCCAGGCCGCCATCAAAAGCGCGTTGCTGCATCTGCTTTCCAACGGCCAGGCAGCGCAGAAGCCCGCGGCGTGAAATTACCTTCCGGCTGCCTGGGTGGCCCTGAATTCATTGATCTTTTCGGCGCGCATTGCCTTGCAATGCCGCCTCCCTTCATCCAGTATCGCCGCTCCAAAACGAGGGCGCTCATTCGGTCCGCCGAAGACACCGCGACCATCGACAAATCACTCAGGAACGAGGAACGCAACGACATGAAGAACGGGTTTTTCCACCTGACCGCCGGCGCTGCAGTGGCGATTGCGCTGTCGGCATCGCCGGCCTTGGCGCAGAAGAAATACGATACCGGCGCCTCCGACACCGAGATCAAGATCGGCCAGACCGTGCCGTTCTCCGGGCCGGCCTCCGTCTATGCAAGCATCGGCAAGACCCAGGCCGCCTATATCAAGATGATCAACGACCAGGGCGGCATCAACGGCCGCAAGATCAACCTGATCCAGTATGACGACGCCTACAGCCCGCCGAAAGCGGTCGAGCAGGTGCGCAAGCTGGTCGAGGGCGACGAAGTGCTGCTGACGTTCCAGGTCATCGGCACGCCGTCGAATGCGGCCGTGCAGAAGTACCTCAACGCCAAGAAGGTGCCGCAACTATATGCCGCAACCGGCGCCTCACGCTTCTCCGATCCCAAGAACGCTCCCTGGACCATCGGATTCAACCCTAACTACTTCGTCGAGGGCCACATCTACGGCCAGTACATTCTGAAGGAACATCCCGGCGCCAAGATCGGCGTGCTCTACCAGAACGACGATCTCGGCAAGGACTACCTGAACGGGCTCAAGGCCGGGCTCGGCGACAAGGCGGCCAGCATGATCGTGGCGGAAGCCTCCTACGAGGTCTCCGATCCCACCATCGATTCGCAGATCCTCAAGATCAAGGACGCCGGCGCCGATCTGTTCTTCAGCGCTTCGACGCCGAAGCAGGCCGCGCAGGCGATCCGCAAGATTCACGAGCTCGACTGGCATCCCGTGCACATCGTCGACATCAACGCGAGCCCGGTGAGCGCGACGCTGAAGCCGGCGGGCCTGGAAGCATCGAAGGGCGTGATCAGCGTCAACTATGGCAAGGATCCGGCGGATCCGACCTGGAAGGATGATCCCGGCCTGAAGAAATACTTCGCCTTCATGGAGAAGTACTATCCCGAGGGTGACAAGTTGAACACCGTCAACACCTACGGCTATTCGACGGCCCAGCTGCTCGTCTACACACTCAAGATGTGCGGCGACGACCTGACGCGCGAGAACGTGATGAGGCAAGCCACATCGCTCAAAAATGTCGAGCTCGACCTCGGGCTGCCGGGCATGCACATCAATACGTCGCCGACCGATTACCGCGTCAACAAGCAGTTGCAGATGATGAGGTTCAACGGCGAGCGCTGGGAGCTGTTCGGGCCGATCCTCGAGGACAACAGCGCAAGCTAAGTCCGCTGTGAAATCCAAAACGATCGGCGGCCCCTTGGCCGCCGATCTGCTTTTCCCACCAGTCTCCTCGCTAGGTCGAAACGACCGCGTCCCACCTCCTAATCCGGCATTAACCTTTCGGTAACCGGCCCTTAAATTCCAACCGCTAGCTTGGCGAGCACAGGCTAGTGTCCCGAATCCGAAGTTCGCCGCCTTCTGCGGCAAGCGCCTTTGCGAACTTCGGGTTCGAAAGGACACTAGAGACCTATGATTCTAGTGTGGTTTTGGTTCGGAAGTTCTCTTATCGGGCTCGCGGCAAAAATGAAGAGAACTTCCGAACCACCACACTAGTGGGCGGGCGTATCGCGTATGGCGTGGGGACGAAAAAAGAGCGGCGGACGCAAGGAGCCGCGATTTGGCCTCGCGGCGGCGCTCGCCGATCTTCGCCTCGACCCCAAGGATCGAATTCCCGAAGCGACCGACGAGAAGGCGAAAAAGACCGCCTCCAGGCGCAAGGTCGACAGGATCGAGGAAGAAGAAGACGACGATCCGCCGCCGCGCGAGCGTAAGCCTCGCGCAGCGTCAAGCAGGCGCCGCAAGCGCGCATACAGATGGCGCCCCCTTATAAGCTTCCCGCGCCTGATATATTGGGGCGTGGTGCTGTCACTGTGGGGCGTGATCGCAGCCGTCGGCCTCGTGGTCTGGGTCGGCGCCCATCTGCCCGCGATCCAGTCGCTCGAAATCCCGAAGCGTCCGCCAACCATCGAGATTGTCGGCACCGACGGTAGCGTGCTGGCACAGCGCGGCGAGATGGTCGGCGCCAATGTCGCGCTCAAGGAGCTGCCGCCCTATTTGCCAAAGGCCTTCATCGCGATCGAGGACCGAAGGTTTTATTCGCATCACGGCATCGACCCCTGGGGTATCCTGAGGGCCGCGATGACCAACGTCTTGCGTCGCAGCGTCTCCCAGGGCGGCTCGACGCTGACCCAACAGCTCGCAAAGAACCTGTTTTTGACCCAGGAGCGCACGCTGCAGCGCAAGCTACAGGAAGTCGAACTCGCGCTGTGGCTGGAGCGCAAATATTCCAAGGCCGAGATTCTCGAGCTTTATCTCAACCGCGTCTATTTCGGTTCCGGCGCCTACGGCGTGGAGGCAGCCGCGCAGCGCTATTTCGGCAAGTCCGCCAGAAACGTCTCGCTCACCGAGGCCGCGATGCTGGCGGGCCTCGTCAAATCGCCCTCACGCCTTGCGCCGAACCGCAACCCTGATGGCGCCGAGCAGCGCGCGCAGACCGTGCTGGCGGCCATGGCGGAAGCGAAGTTCATCACCGAAGCGCAAGCGCAGGTCGCGATCAGTCATCCTCCGATCTCGGTCAAGCCGGCCGGCGCCGGCACGGTCAACTATGTCGCGGACTGGGTCGGCGAGGTGCTGGACGATCTCATCGGGCAAGTCGATCAGAGCATCGTGGTCGAAACCACGATCGATCCCAGATTGCAAGGCGTGGCCGAGGCGGCCGTGATTGACGAGCTTGCGGCGAAAAGCGTGAAATTCAACGTCAGCCAGGGTGCGCTGGTGGCGATGAGCCCCGATGGGGCCGTGCGCGCCATGGTCGGCGGGCGTAACTATGCTGAAAGCCAGTACAACCGCGCCATCACGGCCAAGCGACAACCGGGCTCGGCATTCAAGCCGTTCGTCTTTCTTACGGCCATCGAGGCGGGGCTGACACCGGAGACGATCCGGCTCGACGCCCCGCTCGATATCAAGGGATGGAAACCGGAGAACTATGGCCACGAATATTTCGGTCCGGTGACGCTGACGCAGGCGCTGGCGATGTCGCTCAACACGGTTGCGGTGCGCCTCGGGCTCGAGGTCGGGCCCAAAAACGTCGTGCGAACCGCCCATCGCCTCGGCATTTCCTCGAAGCTCGAGGCCAACGCCTCGATTGCACTGGGCACCTCCGAGGTCTCGCTCGCCGAACTGGTCGGCGCCTATGCGCCCTTTGCCGATGGCGGCCTGTCTGCCTCCCCCCATGTCGTGACCCGTATCAAGACGCTGGATGGCAGGGTGCTCTACATGCGTCAACCCGACCAGCCCACCCCCGTGGTAGAGCCGCGTTACGTCGCCATGATGAACGTCATGATGCAGGAGACGCTGATCTCGGGCACGGCGCGCAAAGCCGAGATTCCCGGCTGGCAAGCGGCCGGCAAGACCGGCACCAGCCAGGATTTCCGCGACGCCTGGTTCATCGGCTACACCGCCAATCTCGTCACCGGCGTCTGGCTCGGCAATGACGACAACTCGCCAACCAGGAAGGCAACGGGCGGCGGACTGCCGGTCGAGGTCTGGACCCGCTTCATGCGCGCGGCCCATCAGGGCGTGGCGGTTGCGGCCCTACCGAACTCGCAAAGTGGGCCCAGCATCGCGCAGATCGTTTCACAGATCACCTCGCCGACCAGTTCGCCGACGCCTGCTGCAGGTGGTGGCCGTATGGCCCCGACACGCGCGGCGGTGCGCCCGGAGCCGGCCGCGGGCCTTGATGGCTGGCTGATGGAACGGTTGTTCGGCGGGGGCCGCTGAGTCCCCTTTAATCCTCGATGCCGTACCGATGCAGGTCATTGCCGCAGGTGTCGAGCCACCTCTTGGCGCGCTCGGCCGACGGGCAGACGCGCCTGACCACCCGCCAGAACCGCGGCGAATGGTTCATCTCGACGAGATGCGCCACCTCATGGGCGGCGAGATAGTCAAGCACGAAGGGTGGTGCCAGGATCAACCGCCAGGAAAACGACAGCGAACCCGCCGAGGTGCATGAGCCCCAGCGGCTCGATTGATCGCGGACCGACAGCCGCTTGATCCTGACGCCGAGTGCGTCCGCGTAGGCTTCCGCCGATTTCTGCAGATCGCGGCGCGCCTCACGCTTGAGAAAATCGTGCACCCGGCGGTCGACGAATTCCATCCCGCCGGCAACGCAAATGATCTTCTCTCCGCTGTCGCGCGTCTCCGTCCACACCGTGCCACGCACGGGGGCGCGGTGTACGATCCGGTGCGCAACGCCGCGCAGCGGCAATACGGTGCCCGGCTGAAAGGGCGCCGCCTTGGGCAGACGTCCCAGACGCGCGGCGATCCAGCCGCCATGCAGCTGCGCAAAATCCCTGGCCTCCGCAATTGTGCCGCGCGGCGGCACGGTCAGGATCGCTTCGCGATCCGTCGGATGGATGCGGAGCGTGTAACGGCGCGCGCGCCGGTGCCGGCGAAGTCTGATCGCGAAAAACTGGGAGCCGTGCCTAATGACAAGCGTCGACGGTTCGTGAGGCCGCCGATAGAGGAGCGCGCGAGTAGCCATGTCTGTGAATCCGGGGAAGAGCAGTTCCCCCGGATTCTGCCATATCCGTCGCCACGGAAATCGCTCGGCGCAAAAACAAATCATTTGCCCAATATACAGGGGGCAAGGCATCGCCAGACACCACTAAATGGGCCCGGAACCCCATTGCTGGCGGTCAATAGGGCTTGGGAGCATGCCTCAAGGATTGAGGTAATACTCATTCCTTCGGGGAACCGAATCGGGAGCAACCCGGAGTCGAATTCAGAGGTAGCGGGTGGGCTCCGGTAGCAGCGCAAAGCCTACGGACGCTATCGAAACAGCTCTTATTCGGCGGCTAACGCCAGCGCAGCCTTCGGATTGGTCGCTGACATCATGAAATCGTTGATACGCGGCACGATTTCCGATCGAAAACGCGACCCGTTGAACACGCCATAATGACCGACGCCCGGTTGCACATAGTGAATCCGGCGGTTGTTGGGTATCGACGTGCACAATGCGTGCGTCGCCTCGGTCTGGCCAAGCCCGGAAATATCGTCGTTCTCGCCCTCGACCGTCATCAACGCGACGCGCTTGATCTTCGATGGATCGACCGGTTTGCCGCGATGGGTCATCTGGCCCTTCGGCAATGCATGCTTGACGAACACGGTGTCGACCGTTTGCAGATAGTATTCGGCGGCGAGATCCATCACCGCGAGATATTCGTCGTAGAAGTCGCGATGCTTGTCGACGAGATCGCCGTCGCCCTTCACCAGGTTGCGGAACAGCGCCTTGTGCGCGTCCATGTGCCGGTCCAGATTCATTGTGATAAAGCCGTTGAGTTGCAGGAAGCCCGGATAGACGTTGCGCCCGAAGCCGGGATTCGGGAACGGCACCTTGGTGATGACATGGGCGCGGAACCAGTCGAGGCCCCGCTCCTCCGCAAGCTTGTTGACCGAGGTGGGATTGCGGCGTGTATCGATCGGACCGCCCATCAGGGTCATCGAGATCGGCACGTAGGGATCGCGCGCAGCTTCCATGAGCGAGACCGCGGCCACGACCGGCACCGACGGCTGGCAGACCGCGATGATGTGCATGTTGCTGCCCAGCACATGCAGCATCTCGATGACGTAGTCGATATAGTCGTCGAGGTCGAAGCGGCCGTCGGACAGCGGCACCATCCGCGCATCCGACCAGTCGGTAATGTAGACGTCATGCGTCGGCAGGAACGCCTCGACGGTGCCGCGCAAGAGCGTCGCGTAATGGCCGGACATCGGCGCCACGATCAGCACGCGCGAGGCCGGGTGACGCAGCGGCCGCGTCAGCTTGCGATCGAAGTGCAGGAGACGGCAGAACGGCCTTTCCCAAATGCTGCGAATTTCGACCGGGGTGCGGATACCGTTGACCTCGGTGTCGTAAATCCCCCATTCCGGCTTGCCATAGCGGCGCGTGGTGCGCTCGAACAATTCGCAGGCCGCCGCCACCGATTTGCCGACATCGGTATGCGACCACGGGTTCAATGGGTTCTGAAACAGGATCTTGGTCGCATCGGTCATGGCGCGCGCCGGGTTGAGCGCTGCGTGCGCCAACTCATACATCCAGTACATCGGCGTCGTCAGCGCCGGACTGCCTTCGGCCACCAGTGGCGGTGCGCCGCCAAACTCACCAATCGGCATTCTTCTCAGGCCCCCTGTTTTGCGCCGCAGCATAGTGGCGAATGCGCAATAATGCGTCAATGCGAAGATCGTGATTTCTGTGCGTGATAGCTAGTGAAGAGCCCGTAAATCCACGGGAAAGTGACCTATTCGCCTTCGGTCAGCAGCGAGCCATGCCGGCGAGCGCTCCTCAAGAGGGCAAGGAATGCCGCAAATGCGGCCACCAGCAGGGCCGCATTCATCAAAAGCGCCAACAGCATCAGGTCGGCCCGGAACACGTGGTCGATCAAAAGCGCCCGCATTCCCTCGAACACATAGGTCGGCGGCAGCGACCAGGACACATACTGCAGCCAGGTGGGCAGCACCCGTACCGGATAGTAGACGCAGGCCAGCGGCATCAGCGCGAACATCAGCGTCCACACGATGCTTTCGGCACCGAGCCCGTTACGCAGCACCAACCCCGACACGAAGATCCCGACCGCCCAGCTCGTGAAGATCAGGTTGCAGAAAAACGCGATCAGCGGCAGGCCGAGGCTGTAGAAATTGAAGTGAAACAGCCATAGCGCGAGCAGCGTCATCGGAATCACCCCGATCGCAAGCCGGATCACGCTCATCGCCATCAGCGCGAGCAGGAATTCGATCGGCTTCAGCGGGCTCATCATCAGGTTGCCGAGATTGCGCGCCCACATCTCTTCGAGAAACGAGATGGAAAAACCGAGCTGGCCGCGAAACAGGATGTCCCACAGGATCACGGCACCGATCAGGGTGCCGCCGGCACGCGCGAAAAACCCCGCGTTCTGTGCGATATACATCTGCAGGAAACCCCAGGTGATGACCTGCAGCACCGGCCAGTACATCAGCTCCAGGAGCCGCGGCCAGGACGACAGCAACAGATACCAGTAGCGCAGGATCATCGCGCCGATCCGGCCCGGCGAGATGCCCTGAATGGCGGCCAGCTCGCTCATGGCAGCGTCTCCCGCGACCCGGTTTCCTGCGAGGCATCCTTTGACTTCGCTCCCGAAGGCGCTGTCGAAGCTGCTCCCGAATTTTCCTGGGCGCGGCCGCGCGCCACATCGAGAAACACTTCCTCGAGCGTGGCGCGGCTGTAACGGGCCATGATGCCCTCGGGACTGTCGTCTTCCTCGATACGTCCGCGCTTGAGGATGATCACGCGATCGCAGAGCCGCTCGACCTCGAACATGTTGTGGGAGGCAAGCAGGATCGTCGCGTTTTGAGTCGTGCGGTAGGTCTCCAGGTGCTCCCTGACCCAGTCGGCGGTGTCGGGATCAAGGGATGCGGTGGGCTCGTCGAGTAACAGCAGTTCGGGTTGATTGATCAATGCTTTTGCCAGCGCCACGCGGGTTTTCTGCCCGGCCGAGAGCTTGCCGTTGGCGCGATCGAGGAAATCTTCGAGATCGAGATCGTAAGCGAGCTCCTCGATCCGCCGCTTCAGGTTTTTCACCGCGTAGAGACGGCCGAAGATCGAAAGATTCTGCCGCACCGTAAGCCGCATCGGCATATCGACATAGGGGCTTTCGAAATTCATCCGCCCCAGGACTTGCGCGCTTTGCTCGGGCATCTCGTGACCCAGGACACGGACGCGACCCGAAGTGGGCAGTACCAGTCCCATGATCATTGCAATCGTCGTGGTCTTGCCGGCGCCATTGCCCCCGAGCAGCCCCGTGATGCTGCCGCGTGCGATGCTGAATGAAATATCGTCGACGGCGAGCGTCTTCTTGTATTGCTTGACCAGGTGGGCGGCCTCGATCGCAGCGGGCCCTGACGGACCCACCGTGGGAAACGGAAACGAGATTGCGCTGTTTTGTGCCATGCGGCTGTTAACTAGCAAATAATGCCTTGCCGGTGGAGCTTCGATTCAGGCATTGCTTTTCCAGCCCATGGCTGGAGAGGTAGCAAATGTCAAATCCACCCTATTGGTGCAACCTCAGCGGTGCAAATCGCATCAATTTGTGATCGGCCCCCGCAACACTATTGCTTGGCATGATGTCAGCGCATCGGCCCGCGTTGGTTAGCCGGGGAAAATCGTATTAACATCCCGTCATGACCGATATCGCCGCCCCAGATTTTCGCCATCCGCGGCGCCATGTCCGTCTCGATACCATCCTGCGGCTGCGCTGGCTTGCCGCACTCGGCCAGCTCGCGGCCATTTTCATCGTGGTGCAAGGCCTCGAATTCGATCTGCCGATCGTGCCTTGCCTCGTCATTGTCGGGCTTTCGGTGGCCGTGAATCTCGTGCTGCAGATCGCGTTCAACCCGATGCAGCGGCTCGAGCCGAGCTATGCTGCCGCCCTGCTCGCGCTCAATATCGTCGAGCTGGCGGGCCTGTTGTTCTTCACCGGCGGACTGCAAAACCCGTTTTCTTTCCTCTTTCTGGCGCCGGTTCTGATCTCCGCAACTGCACTACCGGTGCGGATGACGATTGCGCTAGGCGTGCTGGCAGTGGCTTGCGCGTCCGTCCTGGTATTTTTCTATATGCCGCTACCCTGGGACGCCGAGGACCCGCTGGTGTTGCCTCCGATCTACATGCTCGGGGTCTGGCTCTCGATCGTGGTCGCAATCGGTGTCACAAGCCTCTACGCCTTCCAGGTCACCGAAG
>Ga0306920_100001210_pt1 | contig 31956 bp, 30 predicted proteins | sample flu12Cox44000170_FD_204666 | JGI IMG/M metagenome (GOLD analysis project Ga0306920, IMG submission 204666) | Lab enrichment of tropical soil microbial communities from Luquillo Experimental Forest, Puerto Rico - flux4day.12C.oxic.44.000.170 (v2)... | ecosystem: Environmental > Terrestrial >...
CCATGCGCCTGCGCAGGCGGTCCGGCGGCAGGCCATAGACCCGGCCGTAGAAGGTGAGATTTTCGGTGACGGTCAGGTCAGTGTAGAGGCTGAAATTCTGCGACATGTAGCCGATGTTTTCGCGAACGCCTTCGGGATCTTTCCGCACATCGATACCCAGAACGCTGGCATCTCCCCCGGTCAGCGGCAGCAGGCCCGTCAGCATCTTGATCACGGTGGTTTTTCCGCTGCCGTTCGGTCCGAGGAACCCGAAGATTTCACCCTGCTTCACTGTGAAGCTGACCTCGTTGACCGCTGTGAACGCGCCGAACTTGCGAACCAGGTGCTCCGCCGAGATTGCGAATTGTTCGTTGCTGGTCACGGTTCAGCTCGCAGCAAACTTGACCTCGGCGGCCATACCGGCCAGCACACGGTGTGAGCTGTCGTCGATCCGCACCTTCACGCCGAACACCTGGTGCACTCGTTCCTCGCGCGTTTGCACGTTGCGCGGCAGGAATTCGGCCTGCTGGTTGATTTGCTCGACGCTGCCACTGAACGTCTCGTTGGGGAAGGAATCGACGCGAATCTCCGCTTTTTGCCCGACACGAACAAGGCCGATTTCCGTCTCAGGAATATAAATGCGGACGTAGATCTGGTCGCGTTCGAGCAGCGTGGCGACGGGCGTGTTCGGCGCGATCAGGTCACCCGGGCGGACGTCCAGAACTTCTACCGTGGCAGCCGAAGGGGCCACCACCTGGCGCTCGCGGTAACGTGCCTCGTCGTAGGCCAGTGCCGCGCGTGCGGCCGCAATGTCCTCGGGACGGCTGCCATGTTCAAATTTTTCCAGCGTTGCCTGGGTCTGATGATAGCGGGCCTCGGCAGAAGCAATCTCTTCGGGACGGTACCCGCGCCTCAGTTCGTCGAGCTTATGCTGGGCGTTTTGTTTCAGCGCCGCCGCCATCTTCCAGTTGGCTTCGGCGGTGTCGCGTTGCTGCTTCGAAACCAGGTCCTTTTGCGCCAAAGCGTCGTAGCGCTGGAAGTCCAGGCGCGTGCGGACTTCGTCGGCGGTCGCACGATCGAGATCCGCCTGCGCCGCGGCAATGTCTTCCTGCCGGTAGCCATTCCGCCGCTGCTCGTATTCCGCTTTGGCCTGTGCGGCGGCGGCCCGGGCTTCGGCGATTTCCTCGGGACGAAAACCACGCTCTGCCTTGACGGCATTGGCACGCGATTGCGCCAGCGACGCCTGAAGCTCCTTGTCATCGAAGGTGATCAGCAGTTGACCGGCCACCACCGTGTCGCCCTCGCGCACGAGTACCTTGTCAATGCGGCCGCCAATCTTCGAGCCGACGCGGATGTTGCGGGCCTCGACCGTGCCCGATCCCCGCAGCGCCGTGTCGCGGTGGAACCAGCTCATCGAAAAGGTTCCTACCGTTGCGATTGCCGCGATCACCACCACGGAGATCAAAAGTTTCCGCTTCATCGAGTGATCTCCTCAAGTGAACAAAGGAGCTACGCACGTTGAGCCTGAAGAGTTACGCGGCGCCAGTCCCATCCAAAGAATGTTGCAAGCCGACTCGATGCGCGACTGCAACGTGCTGTCACCATAGAGCGTCCACATCAGCAGCGTCCCAAAGATCGTCTGGCGGAAGACTTGTGCGAGTTCGACCGCCGACACGTCGTCGCGGACCTCGCCGCGCTGCTGGCCGAGTTCGATCATCTCGCTGTGAAGAGCCAGCACGCGTTTCTGCATATCGAGCATGGCTTGTCTTACCGGCGTACTTGAGAGATAACCGAGCAGCAGCGCGCGGACGATCGCCGGGTTGCGCATTGGCTCCTGTGTCATGCGCACACTCAGCGAGCGAAGGTATTGCGGCAGCGGTTCCGAGCTGTGACGCGCTTCCTCGACCGCATCGCGCAACTTCGCGAGCTGCATCTCTCCAAAAGCGAGAAGGATGTGGTCCTTGCTCGGAAAGTAGTTAAAGAAGGTTCCTTTGCCGACGTCCGCAGCGTTTGTGATGTCCTCAACGGTAGTTTCCGCGAAGCCCTTTCGAGCAAAAAGGTCGAGGGCGGAACGGAACAGACGCTCGCGAAGCTCGAGACTGCGACGTTCGCGCCGGGACGAGGTGGACAGGAAGGGTTTGGTAGCCATAGTGACCTAAATTCATGTATGACCATAGGTCATATATGGCTGTGTGTCAAGCGAAAAACGGCGTGGTCTACCGGCCTTATCGTAACCTATTGAATTTAAGCCGGCTTATATCTCTTTGCCCGAGCCTGTATATTTTGGCGACTTCCGGTTGAGGTAGGCGATTAGTTGCTGCGCAGCAGGTGGAACGGGTGCGGCACCCTTAAAGACGATGTCCTCGGACGGAAAGCTCTTGCCATAGACCTTTTCGTTTGCGCCATTGTCGGGACGGACCGTCGAACCAGCCAGCGAGATGCCCGCAAAGAGACCGCGAGCCCTCGAGTAAGAGAGGATCTCCGCCCGCATCGTGACGTCGGTCGAGGCTTCCGCCGTGCGTCCCTTGGGACCCGCCGCGGCCGAAGCATCGGCTCCGAGCTTCACTTTGCTCTTCAGTATTGCGTGAGCGCCGCGGCCATTCATGACCAACAGGACGAAGTCGGTTGCTTGACCACCTATCTGGAACCCGAAACTGCCGCCTTCGAGGGCCATCATCGTGGGAGCGCTCCAGGGCCCCGTGAACTTTTCTCCTGTGCGGCAGGTCATGGCCCCGCGTCCGTAACTCCCGCCGAAAATGAAAGCAGCCTTCACCACCGAGGGATAAACAATTACGCAATCCGCTTTATCGATCAGGTCCTGGGGAATGTTGTCGGGAATATCCATGATTTCCTGAATCACGGTGCCGCAGCTTTCCAGGCGCTCTTTTTCTCGCTTGTCTTCGGCCAACAGCGATGGAGCGCTCAAGCACAGACTCAGGACAATGGGAATCAATTTTCTCATTCGTATTCACCTTCCTCGAGTGTATCGGTCATTTGGCGCGAAAGCGAATCGTACTGGGCGGTTCAAGCGGCGGATCGAGGGTAGCGGTCACAGGTCTTGTCCGGCTCCGGTTCCGTGAAATGCAAATGGAGGAAGCTCCCGCTCGCTTTCGAATATACTTTCAGTCTGTAGAATTTCCAATAGAGGAATTATGTCTGGCAGATCGACATGGGTGGCGTATTTGGCGTTGGGTCTTTTGTTTGTGCCGGCCAGCCAAGGTCAGAACACCAGGCCCCTGACGGCTCCGCTGCGCTTTGCCGAGCGCGCCGAGCTGCTGGTGCAGGCCGCGCCGGTCGACAAAGGCGAATGGGGTCTGCTTGTCGTCGATGCGGCGTCAGGCGAGATTCTCTACCAGAAAAACGCCGACAAATATTTTGTGCCTGCGTCGAACATGAAGCTGCTGACGACAGCGCTGGCATTGGACACGCTTGGCCCTGACTATCGCTTTCGCACGACCCTTGAGACCAACGGAACCCTTTCTACCGATGGGCGTCTGTCGGGCGATCTCATTCTGGTTGGCCGGGGCGATCCCAACATTTCGAACCGCAAATTCCCTTTTGACACCAAGGAAGAGTTCGACGGTCCTCCTGAGAAAGTGCTCTCGGAACTGGCGGATGCGGTCGTTGCGCGGGGGTTGAAAGAGATCGCCGGGGATCTTGTCGGCGACGACAGCTATTTTCCGCGCGAGCGCTATCCCGATGGATGGGAAATCGATGACATGGTGTGGGAATACGGCGCGGCGGTTTCGGCGCTTGTGGTGGACGACAATACCGTTGCGCTCACGCTGACGCCGGGCGAGAAACCCGGCGAACTGGCACAAGTCTCGGTTGATCCACCGGTGCAGGAATTCACGGTGAAGAGTGAAGTAACAACCACTGGCGCGAAAGAAAAGCCCGACCTGCGCCTGATGCGAGAACCCGGAGCGGATTCCGTCCATATCAGCGGAGTCTTGCCGGCGAAAAGCTCGCCACACAAGCTGGTCCTGGCGATTCAGGAGCCCGCCCAACATGCTGCCGCGCTGTTGGCGCGCTTGCTAGCGGAAAGGGGGGTGAAATTGCAGGGCAAGATTCGCGCCCAGCACGATCCGGAACCCGCCGACGCGTCGCGAACTGTGCTGGCGGAGCACCTCTCTTTCCCTCTTGCGGACTCGGTGAAGTTGGTCAATAAGATCAGCCAAAACCTCCACACGGAAGTGCTTTTGCGCACGGCTGCACGGCAAAACGGGCGCTGGACCGACCCGGAGGATTTGACGAAATTTCCCGAAGCGTTCTACGCAAAGGTGGGAATTCCTCGAGGTGACGTCGTGCAAACCGATGGGTCGGGGCTGTCGCGCCACGATCTGGTAACCCCGCGGGCGTTTGTCGCTTTGCTGCAGTATGCACAGAAGCAGCCGTGGTTTCCGGCCTACTACGCGTCGCTGCCGGTCGCAGGCGTTGATGGAACGTTGAATGAGAGGATGAAGAACGCCGGAATTTCCGGGCGGATTCATGCCAAGACGGGTTCGGTGGCGCACGTGCGGACGCTTTCGGGCTACGCCGAAACCCCTGGTGGAAGGCGGCTGATCTTTTCCTTCCTGAGCAACAACGAGTTTGTGAAAAGTCACGAAGTCCACGACGCGATCGACGGATTGTGTCAGGCGATGATTGAAGAGTTTGACGGTCCTCCGGCGGTCGAAGCAGGCACGGTCAAAAAGGAAGCCAGTACTCAGGAATGAGAAACGCGTGACGCTGGAACGCATCATCACCGTCTTCGGAAGTTCCCGGCCTCGGGAGGGAGAGGTGGATTATGCCGAGGCGTTCACTTTGGGGCGGGCTTTATCGGCACGGGGATTCGCCGTGTGCAGCGGTGGTTACGGCGGAGTGATGGAGGCGGTCTCACGCGGCGCGAAAGAAGCTGGCGGAAAAACCTATGGCGTGACCGCGGACTTCTTCGGGCGCAAGGCCAATCCATGGATCGACGTGGAAGTGCGCAAGAAATCGTGGGAGGAGCGACTCTTCGAATTGATTCATCTCGCCGATGGTTTCGTAGCTTGCAAAGGCGGCACCGGCACCTTGGTGGAACTCGCGGTCGTGTGGGAAATGCTGAACAAGTCGGTCATGAAAGCGAAACCCTTTGCCGTCCTCGGCGATTTCTGGCAGCCCATCCTCGACCGAGTCAGAGAGGTAGAACAGGAGTTGCGTCCATCGTCCGAGGTGCCGAGCTGGGGAGAAGCAGAAGGCAATCTGGTACTCAGCGCTCGGACGCCACAGGAAGCCGCGGAATATCTGGCCGCAGGAATGAAGAAGGCTTAAGAGATGTCCCGACCAGCACAAGAGGTTCTGGAGTTCGACAAGCTTCGCGATTTGCTGCGCCAGCGCACGACGTGTGCGCCGGGTCGAAGGTTCATTGACGGGCTCGAGCCTCGGAACCATCGCGACGCTCTCGATGGCGTCTTTGCGCTCATTCGTGAGGCGCGCGAATGGTTGCGCCTTGCGCGAGAACTTGGCTTCGGCGCGCTTGCGGACCCAGGAAAGTGGCTCGAACGTCTGGAAGCGCCCGGAGCCGTCTTGGAAGCAGGAGATTTTCTGGATGCAGCGTCCTTATTGGAGACAACCGCGTGGCTGCGTCAGCAGTTTCGGGAAGAAGCTGCGAAATTTCCGTTGCTCTCGGCACGCACTGCGACACTAGCGGATTTTCGCGATGCACACGCAGCCATTCGCCGCTGCATCCTGCCCAATGGCGAGATCAGTGATGATGCTTCGACCGCTCTGCGCCGCATCCGCGCGAGCATTCTCCAGACCCGCGACTCCATTCAAAAGTCTCTGCGGCAGATTCTCCGCGCGCGCTACGCCGAATCCGGCGAAGACTACATCACTCTGCGCAACGACCGCTTTGTGATCCCGGTGCGCTCAGAGCACCGCCGCTCCCTTCAAGGCGTGGTGCATAGCGCGAGCGCGACCGGCCAGACGGTTTTCATCGAGCCTTTTGAAACCGTCGAAGCGAACAACCAGCTCGTGCAACTAGCCGAGGATGAAGCCGCGGAGATATTTCGCATTCTCGAGGAATTGACGGGACGCCTGCGGGCGGTTTTTGGGCCTCTGCAATCGGCCGCCGCGACCATCGCAGAACTCGACAGCGTTTTTGCGCGCGGCCGTTTCGCGAGGGATTTTGACGCCTGCATGCCGGAATTTTCGGAAGCTGCGGAACTTCGCCTGGAGGCTGCAAGGCATCCCATACTGGAAGACAAGCTGCGGCGAGAGAATCGCGCGATTGTGCCGATCTCGCTTGCGCTCGGCGGCGAAGAGCGCCTGCTTGTCATCAGCGGCCCAAACACCGGAGGGAAGACGGTGGCCCTGAAAACGACAGGCATAGCGGCTCTCTCGGCCCAATCGGGAGTTCCCGTCGCCGCACAGCGAGCGGTGGCGCCGCTCTTTGATCGCGTACTGGTTGACATCGGCGATGAACAGTCGATCGCCGCGGACCTCTCCACTTTCTCCTCGCACATGCTGAATCTGAAGGCCATGCTCGACGAGGCCACTCCGAATTCACTTGTCCTCGTCGACGAAATGGGCACAGGAACAGCGCCGGAAGAAGGCGCGGCGCTGGCCGTCGCGCTGCTCGACGAATTTCATAAGAAGAAGTGCATCGTACTGGCCACCACGCACCACGACCGGCTGAAGACGTATGCGTCCACCACGCCGGGCGTCCTTAACGCAGCTGTCGAGTTTGACGACCTGAATTTGCGACCAACCTACCGGCTGATGGTGGGCGTGCCTGGCGGATCGAGCGGCATCGCGATTGCCCAGCGTCTCGGACTTGCCAGGAACATCATTGAGCACGCGCGCTCGCTGCTGACCCCTGAAGCTCACGAGGCGGCCGAGCTGATTGCTTATCTGCACCGGAGCCGCGACGAACTGGACCGCCTGCGCGCACAGATGGCCGAACAGCGGGCCGAGCTCGAGACGGAGCGCGCGAAGCTGCGAGGGGAGTGGGTAGAACGCCAGAAAAAGCGCATCGCAGAACTGGAACAAAAATTCGCCGAAATGCAAAAACGCTTCGAAGAAAATGTTGCGCGTGTCGTGGAGGCCGTTAAGGAGCGCGAACTGCGCTCACAACTCGAAAAGACGGCCCGCCGGAAAATGCTCGACGTCCGCGGCGAAGCTAAAGATGAGTTGAATGCCGCTGTCGTGCAGACACTTTCCGAATCGCAGCAGGACCTCGGGGTAAAACCCGAGTCGTTCGATAGGGTCAGCGCAGAAATGTTGCGACCTGGCGCCAAAGTACGCGTCCGCGGGTTCAGCAAGCCGGTGATTTTGCGTCGTGTCGAGGGACCATCAGCCGAAATCGAAGCCGGCCCTCTGCGGATGAAAGTTGCGGTCGAAGAAATCACCGGCATCGAAGGATCGGCAGCCGCGAGAGCGGGAAACCCAGGCGGCGGGCGCGCCGGCGTTACCGTAACAGCTGCGCCCGGTCAGGGCGCAATGGCCGGCGAAATCAATGTCATCGGCATGACCGTGGAAGAGGCCAGCGAGCGCGTCGACAAGTTCCTCGACGAAGCGGCGCTGGCGCACCGCCCGCAGGTCCGCATCATTCACGGACACGGGACTGGGGCCTTGCGCAAAGGCTTGGGCGCATTCCTCAAGTCGCATCCCTTGGTCGAGCGCGCCTCCTTCGAGAGCGAAGAACACGGCGGAAAAGCCATTACGGTCGTAGAATTACGGCAGTAAGGCAACGACGACCTGGCGAGTTTCGAGTTTCGAAAGTATGGCGGAAGCCGGATCATTCGCGGATCGCGTCAAACAGCAAGCGGACATCGTCCGCGTCATCGGCGATTACGTACGGCTGAAGAAGAGCGGCCAGAATTTCACAGGCCTTTGTCCTTTTCACGGTGAGAAGACTCCATCCTTTGCAGTTCATCCGGTTAAACAGATCTTTCACTGCTTTGGCTGCGGCAAGGGTGGAGACGTATTCACTTTCGTGATGGAAATGGAGAAATGCCAGTTTCCGGAGGCGGTCCGCATGGTAGCGGAAAAGTGCGGTATCGCCATCCCCCGCCCGAAGGAACGCACTCCTGAAGAGCGCAAGGAAAATCAGCAACGCGCCGCCCTGATTGAAATGCACAAGGAGGCGCAGTCCTTCTTCGTCCGCCAACTCGAGGCCACCGCTGAAGGAAAGGCCGCCCGCGCCTATTTGGAAGACCGCGGGCTCGACAAGCAAACCGTCGCGCAATTCGGCATCGGCTATGCCCCAAGCGGCGGCGATATTCTTCTCCGTCTTCTGAAACAAAAGTATGCCGAAAAGCTGCTGGCGGAATCGGGCCTGGTTTCGCGTGACCAGAGCGGCCGTCTGTTCGATCGTTTCCGCCGTCGCATCACTTTTCCCATCGCGAACGAGTCCGGCAAGATCGTGGCCTTTGGTTGTCGCGCACTGGGAGATGAGCAGCCTAAATACCTCAATTCACCGGAAACGCCCATCTATTCGAAAAGCAACGTGCTTTATCACATGGATCGCGCCAAAGATGCCATCCGCAGGCAGGATTTCGCGATTCTCGTCGAAGGCTACATGGATGCGATCGCCGTTGCACGGGCGGGCATCAGCAACGTGGTAGCCAGTTGCGGCACAAGCTTGGCCGAGCCGCAAATCAAACTGCTCGGCCGTTTCACCAAACGTGTGATCGTGAATTACGATCCGGACCCTGCTGGGCAGGCCGCCGCTGAGCGCTCGATCTCCCTGCTCCTCGAGCAGGATTTCGAAGTTCGCGTGCTTGCGCTGCCTGCGGTCGGCGAGAAGAAAGCCGACCCGGACCTTTTCATCCGTGAGAAAGGCTCGGGGGCCTACATGCAAGCCCTTAAAAAAGCGCCGCCTTATATCGAGTATCTGATCGGGCGGACGCGGGAGATGGATCTTACGACCGGCCAGGGGAAGTTACGCGCACTGAATTTCCTGATGCCGTACGTTCAAAAGATACCCAACCGCCTCCTCCGCACGGAATGGGCCAAGATCATTGCCGAACATCTACACATCGAGGAGCCAGTGCTGCGAGCAGCGCTGAGCAAAGCCGCCTTAGATAGGCGAAGTGAGATCAGGACCCAGCCAGAGTTGGTTAGGAGAAATATCCAAGGCTCTGACCTAATCAGAATGCTTCTCGAAGCCACGGAATTCCGACGCGAATTGGCCAAGCAGTTGCAATCCGAGCACCTTTACGATGGTCTGGAGACCGAGAAGATATTCACCGTGCTCGTTGTCGCCGCCCTTTCGGATGGCGCCACGGACGTAACCGAAATAACGGCGCTACTCGGAGAGAGAGAAAGGGAGGTGCTGCGCGAGATTCAGTTTGAACCCGAAGTGAAGTTCAAATGGACGGACGCACAGGACTGTCTGCAGATACTTCGACTCCGAAAGGCCAGGTTAGAGATGGACGCTCTGCGAGCAGAACTCGAGAGACTAACCAGCGGGAGCGGCATAGTCTCCCCCGAAGCGCAGAAAATACATCATAGGAAGGTTGAGTTAGCTAAGACCATTGAGAGTCTTAAGACCGAGATCGAAGACAGGAAATATCAAAAGGAAGAAGACCGGGATGCGGTGCTCGACGACTTGGATAGAAAGATCCGGGAATCCCTCAGGAGGCTCTGAAGTCGGGTTAGGGGCCTCGCCCGGGCATCTGTAACGTGTTCGAATCAGACGGGATGGCGATTTCGCGCCGGTGTCATCAAGGAAACGATTGACTTCAAGGGACTTAACTGTGTAACATAAAAGGGTTACGCGAATAACGGTTTCGCTCCTTCTTGCATCTACTTGTTTAGCATAAGGATGCTAGAGGACCGTTAGGTATAGGCGCGGCAGACGGGCAGAGCGTGGGGCAGCAATAAGGAATTGGCGCGGCACGCAAGGCTTCAGAGAAAAATCGAGAGCTTCCCGGAGGACCGAGTGCCTCCTTTTGCCTGCGTATGGCTGTTTCTCTGCGCTTCGAGAGAAAAGCGGGCGGCTTTGTGCGCGTCACGCACGCGTAGCGGTTTTGCGTTATAAGCGCGGAAGGAGTTGTTGTGGCGGCTACGGGTTTAGAAGAAAAATATGATGCGGTACGCCAGCTCATTGCCATCGGCAAGGAGCGCGGATATCTGTTGTACGACGAGGTGAACGACTCGCTTCCCGCAGAAGTGCATTCTTCGGAAGAAATCGACGACCTTCTCACCACATTTGAACGCAACGGCATTGAGATTTACGAGGACGCGGCTTCGGCGAAGGCCGCCCGCGCCGTCGAAGTATCCATTGAGCACGGCGACCGTGACTCTCTGAAGGAGGAGTTGCACGGCGAAGAGGGCGGCGACCTTGACCTGACACCCGGTTCGCTCGAAAAAACCAATGATCCGGTAAGGATGTACCTGCGGGAAATGGGCACGGTGCCGCTGCTAACGCGCGAAGGCGAAGTTACCATCGCCAAGCGGATTGAGCGCGGCCAGCTCGTCGTGATGAAGGCCATCACGCGCTCGCCCATCGTTATTAAGGAACTGATCGCCGTTGGAGATGACTTGCGCAAAGGCGCCCGCTCCATCAAGGAAATCGTTCAGTTCGACGACGAAGAGCTGACCGAAGAGAAAATCGCCAACAAAACCAAGCAGACGCTGAAGCACATCGACAAGATCGCCAGGCTGTACGACCTCGCCTTGAAGCAGGCCGAGAAGCTAGACAACACACAAAAGTCGAAGAAGAGGCCGTACATCAAGGCAAAGTGGGCCGTGGCACGCACGCGCATCGAAATTTCGCTGGAAATTCGCGCCATCGACTTCAATCCCTTCGAGAAGAAGCGCTTGGTCGATAAAATGCGTGGCACCGTCGAGCGCTTGCAGTCGCTCGAGCGCGAAGCCGGCCGCTTGGAGCGCCGCGCGGACGTCTCAAAGGGCGAAAACGCTGCGGAAGCTCGCCGCGAACTGCGCACCCGGCGTTCCGAGCTGAAAGACATCGAGGAAGCGAGCGAGGTCGGGCTGACGGAGCTGAAGCGGACGCTGACGATTATTCACCGCGGCGAAGCGGAAGCCGAACAAGCCAAAAAGGAACTAATTGAAGCCAACCTTCGCTTGGTCGTTTCCATCGCGAAAAAATACACCAACCGCGGGCTTCAGTTCCTCGACCTGATTCAGGAAGGCAACATCGGCCTGATGAAAGCTGTGGACAAGTTCGAATGGCGGCGTGGCTACAAGTTTTCTACCTATGCGACCTGGTGGATCCGCCAGGCCATCACACGCGCCATTGCGGACCAGGCGCGCACCATCCGCATCCCGGTGCACATGATTGAAACGATCAACAAACTCGTGCGCACCAGCCGCCAGCTCGTTCAGGAACTCGGCCGTGAACCTACCAGCGAGGAAATCGCCAAGCGCATGGACATCCCGGTTTCGAAGGTGCGCAAGATCCTCAAAATCGCCCAGGAACCGATTTCGCTCGAAACTCCGATCGGCGAGGAGGAAGATTCGCATCTCGGCGATTTCATCGAAGACAAAGCCGTGGTTTCGCCTTCGGATGCGGTGATCAACCTCAACCTGAAGGAACAGACCTCCTCCGTGCTGAAGACGCTCACGCCGCGCGAGGAAAAAGTTATCAAGATGCGCTTTGGGCTGGATGACGGAAGCGAGCACACGCTCGAGGAGGTAGGCCAGTCTTTCGCCGTGACCCGCGAGCGCATCCGCCAGATCGAAGCGAAAGCTCTGCGCAAGCTGCGTCATCCTTCGCGCTCGCGCAAGCTGCGAGCCTTCCTCGAAGGCCCCTCGCGGGACTACCTATAGAAGGTTGCGAAACTCGAGACTCGTAGAACACGCCCGGCTTGTGCCGGGCGTTTCTATTCAGAGGCAAAGCTGTGACCCGGATCGCTTGGCAGAACGGTATACAGAGCGGGGCACAAGGGTAGCCGATGGCAATCAACGTCAAGAACGAAGAGGCTCAACGACTTGCCCGTGAACTGGCCAGTTTGACCGGCGAGGCTCTGACTCGGGCGATTACGGAGGCAATCCGCGAGCGGCTCGACCGCGTGCGGGTCAGCGCGACAGACGTCTCGCTGAGCGTAAAGGAGCCATTTCGAAGCGTGGATCACGCAAAGCTGCTATACAACGAAAAGGGACTGCCGCGATGATCGCGCACACCTCGGCAATTATTGCCATCTTCGTGCAGAGCCGGACGCTCGCTCGTTTGCGGACGCCCTCGCGGGCGCTCAAACTCGCCGAGTTTCCCGCAGTGAACTTTGTCGAAGCAGCAAGGGTGATTGACGGGAGCCGCGATCCGGTCGCAAGCCGCCGGTTTCATGATCTTATTTGGCAAGCCGGATTTCTTATCGAACCGGTGACGCAAACTCAGGCCCGCATTGCACGCGAGGCGTATCGAGATTTTGGCACGGGCAGCGGGCATCCAGCCGGGCTCAATCTAGGAGACTGTTTTGCTTACGCCCTCGCCAAAGAGACTTCTGAAGCAATCCTGTTCAAGGGAGACGACTTCCGCCACACAGATCTCAGGTCTGCCCTGGCTTAGCCTGGACGACCTGCCAAAAGCCTATTTCGAAAGTTGCCCTGATGTTCAGACGCCATCGGATTGCGGAACGCTATAGAAGTGGCGGACCAGGTGAACGGTGCCGGCCACGGTGCTAAGCAAAAATCCCGCCAATATATACAGCATTCCTTGGGCCCCGAAAGGGACGTGGTCTGGCAAGTTCGCGTTGATCGCTTGGGAAGCAGCGTAAAGCAGAACGAATAATACTCCACAGGCAAACCATTCCAGGCGGGTTCGAAGGAATCGGAGCGTTTCTTCGCGTCGCTCAGGTGCCAGCCAGTAGTCCTTTCTCGGAAGGTTGATGAACTCCGTGGGTGCCGCCGCGATAACCACGGGAATGAGAAAGCCCATCACCCCGGTCATCACGATCACCACTGCCAGCACCAGAAAGAATGCCTCCTTTGGCTGCCAGCCGTTCGCCCTTCCGTAAAAATCGAAGTGCGACGCCATTCTGTCGGGCAATTGCCGGTAGGCGCGCATCCACTGGAGGACGCCCATCAGCAGCATCAGGAAATACGCAATCTTCGGCAGACGTGTGTCATTCATGGTGGACCCTTCTCATCAGGTTAAGTTCCCGCGGCCCGTGCGGCAATGATTTCGCCTCACACTGTGTCCAGGAAGTCCTTGCCTTTCGTCCTCGAATGGTTGAGATTGGAAAGTATCCCAGCCAGATTTCAATCAGGTTTTGAAAAAGCATTTGTCTTATGCGAAGAACACAGCAAATCGCAGCCGTCGTGATTTTCGTGCTGGTCGGATTCACGATTTACGGATTCTGGGCCACGAGACAACCTTTGCCTCAGGCCATAACGAGCAAGACGAACTCCTCGGTTGCTGCCGAAAAATCACTTGTCGACCAAAGCCCGTTGAAGACCGCGCAGCAACTGGCGCAGCTTGTCGCCACGCCGGAAGAACGTACCCTGGCACAGCAGGCTCTGCATCTCGCCGATTACGAAGTCGATCTGGCGTTCGACGCGGCTTTGCGCCAGGCGCGGTTGCACCCGCCCGCTCTCACCCCCGCAGCCAAGGAAGCTCAAGCCCGGCTACAAAAAGCACAAAAGCTTCTCGCGGCGGACCAGGATACAGCCAAGCAGCTTGCGGAACAGGAAGCAAAGGCTCCGGCAAGTAAGAAGGATGCGCTCGAAGCAGATCTGATCCAGGCTCAAGCGGACATGGAACTCGATCACGACGAAGTCGATGACGCGAAAGAGGACTTTATTCGCGCTGGCGGCGATCTGACCGATCGCATTCAGGCAATGAAGAAGGAGCACGAAGAATCAACGCACGCCAGCCCTACCGTGCTTTCCACGGGGGCCGAACCCCCGGAACAGCTGGGCCTGATCCACCGCGCTTCCCAGTGGCGCACGCTCCACCAGAAGCAGTTGCAATTGTGGCAAGCCAAGTCAGCCGCGGAATCGGCTGCGGCCCGGCTCAGCGCTGAGCATAATGCCCTTGACGCGCAAATTGATGCGGCCAAAGCCGGCTTGCCGGAGCTCTCGCACCACTCCAAGAACAACAAATCGGACAAGGCGGCACCGCGGGTTTCCGCTGCGGACAAGAGCCAGGCGGACACGGCAAGTCTTTTGAAAACCACCCAGCAGCTTGCGGAGGACCAGAAGGCGCTCGCCTCTTTCGATAAGCGCATTGAAACGCACAAGGAACTCGCCGGAGTCTACGCGCAATGGATCGACCTTGTGGCGGCGCATCAGCGCGCGGTTGTGAATCGCATGCTCATCGGCGTGGCCATCATTCTGCTCATCGCTTTGGTAGGGCTCTTTTTCAGTTCGTGGGTTGATTCGCTCGTTAAGAAACTTTCGATGGACCGCCGGCAAGTCGAATCGCTGCGAACGGTCGTTCGCGTCTCTTCGCAGATATTCGCGCTTTTCCTGGTGCTGCTCGTTTTTTTTGGGCCGCCAGGCCAATTGGGAACGTTCCTCGGCTTGGCGGGCGCGGGCCTGACCGTTGCGCTCAAGGATTTTATCGTCGGGTTCATCGGCTGGTTCGTGCTTATGGGCAAGAACGGAATCCGTCTGGGCGACTGGGTGGAAATCAACGGCGTGACGGGTGAAGTCGTTCAAATCGGGCCGTTCCACACGGTTTTGCTCGAGACCGGCAATTGGACCGATTCCGGCCACCCTACCGGGCGACGCGTCACCTTCACAAACGGCTACGCCATCGAAGGCCATTTCTTCAATTTCTCGACCAGCGGTCAGTGGCTCTGGGACGAACTGCAGGTGGTGCTACCCTCCGGCCAGGATTCCTATCCGCTGATCGACGCGATTCACAAGAAGGTTAGTGAAGTTACGCGCGAAAGCGCCCAGATCGCGGGGCGCGAGTGGCGTGACGCGGGAAATTCCCGCGAACTGAGCAGCTTTTCCGCCGAGCCGGCCATCAGCGTGAAGCCCGTTGTCGGTGGGATCGAAGTCTCCGTGCGCTACATTACCCGGGCCACGGAGCGCTATAAGTTGCGTTCGCAACTCAATCAGGCGGCAGTCGAACTCCTCGGCGGCAAAGTCGAGAAGGTGGCGACCTAGGCTTTGCCGCGCGCCCGTACTTCTTCCGATGTCAGCCCGTAGAGGGGCGGCGTCGGCACTCCGAGAATGCCAAGGTACAAGTAAATCTGACCGCGGTGATGGATTTCGTGCTCCGTCATGGCGCGCAGCCATTTCCATACCGCCATATCCATTCCGCCCACATTGCGGCATTGGCTCTGTAAATCGGCATCGCTCAACTTCGAAAAAATCTCCATCGATTCCTGGTGCATTCTTTCCATAAAGGCCAGGATATTGCCGAGGCCGTCGGCGAGTTCTTTGCCGTGGTTGACGTAACGGCTTGTTCCGCCCTGAATGTTTTCCGCGAACAGGTAGCGCTCGGTGACGGCGATGTGCCTTAGCAAGTCGCCCAGTGAGAATTTGCCTGGGGCATAGCTCCAGTCGATCTTGTCCGCCGGGACGCAGCGCGCTACGCGCATGGTGCGGTCGCGTAAGTTGCCAAAGTATTGCAGAAACGGCTGAATCGTACGGATTTCCATGGCCCCACTTGCCTCCCGTCGCTCGCCGTCATCTCGCCCCTAACTCAGCAGCTTTCGCGCGAGCGAAGCTGTCAGCGTTGCTCCCGCGTACATCGCCGCCAACAGAACGAAGCCGATCACGATACTGAACCGCTCGGCGATCCACCCAAGCGAAAAACTCATCGCCAGTTGCAGTACCGTGCTGAAAATCGCGAACGCCGATTGCGTCCTTCCCATGAAATCTTTCGGCACGATGGCCATAAGCGACGACTGCGCCACGATCCCGGCCAGCGCGCGGAAAAATCCAAAGCATCCCTGCAGGATCGCCGCGCCTAACAGAAAACTGACGAACGGCACCGCGACGTGCCCGAGCGCCATCGCGCCCATCACCGCAACATATAAAGGAAGTCGCAATCGCTGCGGCAACTGGCTGGTGATCAGCCCGCCGCTGATCGCACCGATCGCCCAGCCCGCTTCGATGAAGCCGAAGCCGCGTGCGCCCGAGTGCAAAATGTCGTTCGCCAGAGCCACAAGAACCACGTTTGAGCTCACCATGCTGGCCATGAGGATCGCGTGGGTCACGCCAAGCGCAACGACCACCGGCTGCTCCGACAAATAACGGTAGCCCTCTTTCATGTCCGCGTAAATCGCCAGCGAAAGCCCGGCCTCCGCCACCTCCGGATTTTCGCCGCTTTCGAGCGCCTGTGCTGTCGCTTCTGAGGCCTCCGAATACTCGCGCGGGTACTGCCGGTGAGCCCGTGGCGAAATGTAGCCGGAGCGCAGCGAATACAGGCAATACGCCGAGACAAAATATGTCAGCCCGTCAATAAGCAGGATGCCCGCGATCCCAAGGTGGTCGTAAAAGAAGCCGACAAACGTGCCTGCAAGCAGCATTCCCGTCTGCACGCCGACGAGCACGGCCGCATTTGCCCCGGTGAATTGGCTCGGCGGAATCACTTCCTGCACCAGCGCGTTCACGTTGGCCCAATAGATGGCAGAGCCCGTGCCCGTGATCAGCGTCATCAAGTACAAATGCCAAATGTGCAAGTGGCCGCGCCACGCGATATAAGCGATCGCGATTACGGCAAGCCCGCGCGACAGGTCGAGCAACACGCCGAGGTAGCGGCGGTCGAAGCGGTCAATCAGAACGCCGCCGAGAAACGGCACAACCAGGCCCGGCAGCGTCACCACGATCACCTGCCAGCTTACCGCGACCGTCGAATGCGTGGCCGACATGATGTACCAGCTCACGCCGATGAAGTTCATGCCGCTGCCGAACAGCGACACAAACATCGCGGTGAAGAAAAAGCGGAAGGAGCGCTGCTCCCAGAGCAGCCCCCAGTCCACCCGGTGTGTCGTCGCGGTCGCCATTGAGCCTACCAGCCTACTAAGGGACTGTTGTTCGCCGACGAAATGCGGACTGAAATGTCGCGGCCCGAGCAAGTCCCGGCCGGTGTTCGAACGCGCCAGCCGTCACCTTCCTCGAAGTGCCCGCCGGTGTTTGACGGTAGATGTATTGTTCCAATCAATTCCTCGGCCTGTCACGGGCCTATAGATGCCCACGGGGAACCGATAGAAATCATTGTGCAGAGTGTACAGCATCTGGCGACAAATTTTAGTAAATGTGTGTTGGTCGGGATACGATTCTTCTGTGGGCGAATTGTTGCAGTTGCGCTCTGACGGTGGAATTACCTGCCGCGGCCGGCTGGGTGAAGCCGGTGAACGATGTGTCGCTCGGCATCGCCCCGGGTGAATCGCTTGGCCTTGTCGGCGAGTCGGGCAGCGGCAAAACCATGCTGTCGCTTGCGCTGATGGGCTTGTTGCCGGCCGGCGCCCGGGTTAGCGGTCAAGCGCGCCTGACTGCGAACAGTTCGAGCACGAAATCGCCTACAGGACAAACGGAGACCGAGAGGCGCTCGGTTGGTGGACGCGAAATCGCGATGATCTTTCAGGAACCCATGACCTCGCTCAATCCGGTCATGCGTGTCGGCCCCCAAATTGAAGAAGCGATTCTGGCGCACGAGAGTACATCTTCATTTCTCACCTGCCCGTTGTTGCGCAACTAACCGCGCGGATCGCGGTCATGCGCGTCGGCCAGTTTGTCGAAAGCGGTCGGGCCGAGCAGATCCTGCGTGAGCCTCGCTCGCCGTACACGCGCGATCTGCTGGCCGCAGTCCCGGAGATACCCGGTCCTGCCAAGGTATGATAGTTTTCCGGCTGGCCCTGCGTAGAACCCTGAGACCTGCTCCCGCGATCCTGTGGTGTTAGGAGTCAACTATGGCAACTGCGTCTGCTCCCTTGGCCGAGCCCCAAGCTTCGATTTCCCCGTTGGGGCGCCTTATCGGTGTCATTTTTTCTCCGAAGTCGACCTTTGCGGACATCGTTCGAAAGCCTTCGTGGCTCCTTCCGGTGATCTTGCTCGCTGTTCTTGGCACCATCGTCGCCGTCGGGTTGAATCAGAAGATGGACTGGCGAGAGTACATGAGCCAGCAGATCGAGAAGAGCCCCCGCGCTGCTTCCCTGTCAGCAGAGCAGAAGCAACAGCAGATCGAGGCGGGCGCAAAATTTGCCCCGATCAGCGCCTATGCCTTTGGAATTCCTGCGCCGTTGGTGATCGTATTGTGCGTCGCCGGAGTCATGCTGCTCGCCTACAACCTCGTCGCCGGTGCGGACGTCAACTACGCTACGTCGCTCGGAATCGTTTCGCACGCCTTTGTGCCCGCGTTGATCGGCAACCTGATTTTTCTCTTGGTGCTTTTTCTGAAACCGCGGGGGACGCTTGATCTGGACAACCCCGTGGCCACGAATGCAGCAGCGTTCCTGCCGGAAGGCTCCGCCAAGTGGCTCGACGCGTTCGCCAAAAATGTGGACCTCCTGGCAATCTGGATCACAATTCTCATCGCCATCGGCTTTGCCGCCGCCAACCCCAGAAAACTGCAAGGCAACAAGTCTTTCGCCATCGCCTTCGGCGTATTTGCGGTGTACATCGTGCTCCGCGTGGGGTTGGCTTTCATCTTCTCCTGATACACTGGTGCGGTGAGTTTTTCCTTCGAAATTCACCAAACTGACCCCACCGGCGCGCGCAGTGGCCTTCTCACCACACCCCACGGCCCGATCGAAACGCCCTTCTTCATGCCCTGTGGCACCGCCGCAAGCGTCAAAGCTCTGACCCAGGATGCTCTCGAAGAACTCGGCGCGAAAATTATTCTCGCCAACACCTATCACCTCTATTTGCGTCCCGGTCACGAGCTGATTCGCAAGCTGGGCGGTTTGCACTCCTTCATGTCATGGAGCGGCGCCATTCTTACCGACTCCGGCGGGTATCAGGTCTTCAGCCTCGCTGACTTGCGCAAGGTCACCGACGACGGCGTGCGTTTCCGCTCGCACCTGGACGGTTCCGAACACCTCCTCACTCCGGAAAAGGCAGCAGAGATCCAACTCGCGCTCGGGTCAGACATCGCCATGGTGCTCGATGAATGCATTGGGACTCCCGCTCCGCGCAATATCGCTGAAGCTGCGCTGAAACGCACCACCGACTGGGCCCGCCGCGCACGCAATTATTTCCTCGAGCGCGTTACCCGCAACGGGAACCCGCCGCAGTGGCAATTCGGCATTGTGCAGGGAGCAACCTGCGCGGATCTGCGCCGCGAAAGTGCCCGTCAACTCCTCGAACTCGACTTTCCAGGGTACGCCGTAGGGGGCCTCGCGGTTGGCGAACCTCACGAACTCAGCTGCGAAATGACCGCCGAGGTGACCGCAGTCTTACCCGCGGAGCGGCCGCGCTACCTAATGGGCGTTGGGCGTCCCGAGCAACTGGCCGACTACGTCGGTCGCGGCATCGACATGATGGACTGCGTACTCCCCACTCGGGCCGCCCGCCACGCCTGCCTGTACACGAGCGAAGGCCGCGTACTTATCAGGAACACGCGCTTTAACAGCGACCAACGCCCCATCGATCCGCAGTGCTCCTGCAGCGTCTGCCACCGCTACACCCGTGCGTACCTTCGGCATCTCTTCGCTGCCGGAGAGATCACTGCGGGCATCCTCGCGACTCACCACAACGTCCACTTTTACCTTGACACAATGCGCCAAATTCGAGAGGCTATTTCTTTTGGACAACTATCCAATTTCGCATCAGGGCTGCGAGCCCGCTATGTTGCAGGTCCAGCCTGATTCGAATCGCCCGGTTTGCGGGATTTTCCTGCAGGCCTGTGGCAACCCGCGGTAGGTCGACTCTCAGAAGGAGAATCGGGCGGGCAGGGTAAGCGGGAACTTCCCGCTGACGGCTGGTTTTACCTCGCCGGCGGTTGTTTGGTGTCTCGAACCCCTTGGATTCGATGTGGCACGGCCGGGAAAGGGTATGGTAGGAAGCAACGCGGATGGCTCTGGGAAGCGTTTTTATCTGGCAGGGCGGCGGGATCTCTGGACTCGGTGGCTTCCTCATCCCGCTGATGCTGATGTTTGGCATCATGTATTTTCTGGTGATTCTGCCGCAGCAGCGGCAGCGTAAGAAGGTGCAGGAGATGCTCAGCGCCATCAAAAACGGCGACAAAGTCATCACGACTTCCGGGATCTACGGCACCATCAATGGTATGGACGGCGACACCATCATTCTGAAGATTGCCGACAATGTAAAAATTCGCATCGCGCGTGCGGCTATCGCCCAAGTGGAGGCATCCAATGATGCCAAGTAACTTCGCCAGGGCGTTTCCGCATTTGCGCCCGATCTTTTAGCCATGAATCCCAACTTGAAGTGGAAAGTCCTGTTCATCATTGCGGTCGTTCTGATTTGCCTCTATATGGTCGTCGGGTTGCCCAACTTCCCCACCTCTTTGACGCAAATCAAGGATAATTTCGCGCGCCAGATCAAACTCGGTCTGGACTTGCAGGGCGGCACGCACCTGATTCTGCAAGTGCAGGTTCAGGAAGCCATCGCGCAGGAGACCGATCAGACCGTCGACCGGCTGACCACGGCCATGCGCTCCAAGAACATTCACTACGACGAGGTGCGCCGCGTCGACGACACCCACATCGTCGTGCGCAACATCGCCACGGACCAGGCCTCCCAATTCCGCGACCTGATTCACGATCAATACGAAGGCGTTTGGGAACTGAGTCCCGCCCCAGGCGAGTCCAATTCATATCTGCTCTCCATGCGCAGCACGGCCATCGCCCGTATTGAGGACACCACCATGCAGCAGTCGCTCGAGACCATCGAGCGCCGCATCAACGCTCTGGGTCTTACGGAACCCACCATTCAGCCTCACGGCCGCAAAGACAACGAAATTCTTGTGCAGCTTCCCGGCGAAGGCGATCCTACCCGGGCCAAGCAGGTCATTCAGGCGGGTGGGCAACTCGAATTGAAACTGGTCGAGGATCCCACGACTTATCCTTCCGAGGCGGCAGCGCTTGCGGCTCACGGCGGCATCCTGCCCCCCAACACCGAGCTTGTCTCGGGCCGCAGCGAAACCCGCAATCAGCAGAACCAGCCTGAACAGGACGTCTGGTACGTCTTAAGCCGAACTCCTGTGGTGACCGGCCGTGACCTTCGCAGCGCGACCGAGAACCGCAATACCGAAATGCCCGGGCAGTGGCAGATCAACTTCAATCTTTCGGCTGAAGCAGCCCGGCGCTTTGGTCCCTTCACCGAACAGAACAAGGGTCGCAACATGGCCATCGTTCTTGAGAAGAAGGTCTATTCCGCACCGGTGATCCAAAGCCGCATCGATGACTCTGGCCGCATCGACGGGAACTTCAGCCAGGAAAGCGCTCACGACCTTGCGCTGGTCTTGCGCGCAGGCGCCTTGCCCGCGTCTATCAAATACCTCGAAGAGCGTACCGTTGGTCCTTCACTCGGAGCGGACTCGATTCGCCACGGCGTGCAGGCGTCGATTCTTAGCTTGCTGGTCGTAATGGTCTTCATGGTGTTCTATTACCGCCTGTCCGGCGTGAACGCCGTCCTCGCGTTGCTGCTGAACCTCGTTATCCTTCTCGCCGCGCTGGCGATGTTCGGCGCCGTGCTCACACTTCCCGGTATCGCCGGAGTGATCCTGACGATCGGTATGGGCGTGGACTCGAACGTTCTGGTTTTTGAACGCATCCGCGAGGAATTGCGCAACGGCAAGTCGTCGTCAGCTGCGGTTGAGGCCGGCTTTGACAAGGCCTTTCTCACCATTATTGATACTCACGTAACCACGGTTGTTTCGGCGTTCTTCCTTTTCATTTTTGGTACCGGCCCGATTCGTGGTTTCGCGGTCACCTTGACCATCGGTTTGATTGCCAACGTGTTTACGGCGATCTATGTATCCAAGACGATTTTCCAGTACCACCTGTCGAAAATGGATCGCCAGGCCGAACTGAGCATCTAGGACGATCAGCGGTTCCGTTACTGGCTCTCCATTGATGCTGGGAACAATCCGGAACCTGCTGGAGTCTAAGGAAGGGAAGCAATCAACGGCATGATCGAGCTCTTTAAACAGCCCAATATCGATTGGATGGGCAAAGCCAAGTATTTCTTCGCTTTGAGCGGAGTACTCCTGGTCATCGGGTGGTCCGCGATTTTCCTTAAAGGGGGCATCAAATACGGCATCGATTTCAGCGGCGGCACGAACGTGGACGTTCTCTTTGCTCAGCCGCCCAATATCGACAAATTGCGTTCCGCTCTCGAGGCCCAGGGCCTCGGCAACACCGAGATTCAAAGCATCAGCGAGATCGCTACACGCAATTCCAACGAAGTCCTCATTTTCGTCCAGCAGACCGGCCAGGGCGACCAGGCTCTCGACGAAGGCAAAGCCAAGGTCCTCAAGGCCCTCGATGCCGCGTTCGGTGTTAGCGATTCCAACAAGCCGGACTTCAATTCCGCTACTCCCACCGCGCTGGCCAATTTCCTTGCTGAGAAGGATCCTCTCGGCTTGTCTGTGAACGCCGGCGACAGGTATCAACAGGTTGCCAGGAGCCTTCTGGCCTACCGCGACAAAGTCAGGAACGGTGTTCTTGCCAACTTCGATGACCTGTCACGTGCCGACGGTGTCACTGCCCCGGTGGTAACCACCGTTAGGGAAAACTTCTCCCTCGGTCCGTTCGCCGTTCGCAACGTCGAAATCGTCGGACCCAAGGTCGGCGCCGAGCTTCGCAACCAGGCCATTCGCGTTACCCTCTATGCTTTGGCAGGCATGCTGGTATATATTGCCTTCCGGTTCTACGGTGGACAAATTGGCAGCTCATCGGGCTGGTCAGGAAAAGGGGCCGTTGGTTTTTTCCTGCGGGTCGTCGATCGCATCATTTTTGGTCTGGCCGCGGTTCTGGCCGTTTTTCACGATGTGCTGATTACGCTGGGTCTGTTCAAAATTTTTGGTTTCGAGATTTCGTTGACCGTAATTGCCGCCTTGTTAACCCTGGTCGGTTATTCGATGAACGACACCATCGTCATCTTTGACCGTATCCGGGAAAACAATCGCCTCTTGCGGAAGGAGCCATTCGCGGATGTCGTCAACAAGTCCATTAATCAGACACTTTCGCGAACGATCCTGACCAGCGGTTTGACTTTCCTCACCGTGCTCGTCCTGTTCCTGATGGGCGGCCAGGTGCTTCGGGCCTTCGCCTTTGCCCTGGTGGTGGGGATTGTGATAGGAACGTATTCCAGTTTTGGTATCGCTGCTCCGCTCGTGGTTGCGTGGAACAAATGGCGCAGCCGTGGCACCGCAGCAGGCACCGGAACCGCAGCCGGCAACAAAACCCGTGGGGCGGAAGGCCAGCCGCGCCTCGCACCCGTCGGGAGGAGGTAGTTCTCAGATGTTTGAAGAGATGGTCGTTTCGAACGTAAAGAATAAGAAGACGAACAAGCCGTGGACTGTGGTTCTGTCCATGCTTTTGCAAGTCGGCTTCCTCGCTATTCTTATCCTTATTCCGCTCATTTACACGGAAGCGCTTCCGAAGACGCTTATGTCTTCGATCCTGTTAGCGCCCCCACCGCCTCCCCCACCTCCTCCCCCTCCGGCTCCCGTTCAGGTTGTCAAGATCAAGCCGGTGGCCCATCTGATGGAGGCGGGAAAGCTGGTTGCTCCGAAGGCTATTCCGAAAGACGTCAAGATCATTAAGGAAGAAGAACAGCCGCCCGACATGGGCGCGGGCATCGCCGGTGGAGTTCCCGGTGGCGTGGCCGGCGGCTCGATGGGCGGCGTACTCGGTGGTGTGATTGGCGGTGCGGGCAGCGCCGCGCCTCCTCCTCCTCCGAAGGCCGCGGTGACTCGTACGCGCGTGGGTGGCGCTGTGCAGGCAGCAAAGCTCATCAACCGCGTTCAGCCGATTTATCCTCCGCTGGCGCGTCAGACGCGTATCAGCGGCACTGTCAAGCTGCACGCCATTATCGGCAAAGATGGCACGGTGACGCAGTTGCAAGTCGTTTCCGGTCACCCGTTGCTCGTGCAAGCCGCTCTTGACGCAGTGAAGCAGTGGCGTTATCAACCGACGCTTCTGAACGGCGAGCCCGTGGAAGTGGACACCGAAATCGACGTGATTTTCTCTCTGGCTCAGTAGTTTCAACAGTGCAGCTCGCGAGTCGTGGGACCTACGCGCTGCTCTGAGTACCAAATTCAATCAACAGCCTTGTTGGTTCCTGTCCGCAGGGGCCATTAGGAAATGAAATAAGGAGCAAACGAATGTTAGCAACTGTTTTCGTTTATGCCGCGTGGCTGCAGGAAGCCTCCACCGGGTGGGACATCCGTTCGATGTGGGGCAACATGGGATGGCTCGCCAGAATCGTCGTGTTCATCCTGTTCTTGCTTTCTGTTTATTCGTTCGGCGTGATGATTGACCGCTTCCTGATGTACAACAACGCGCGCAAGCAGTCGCGCCTGTTCGTGCAGCAGGTTGCCGGGGCGCTGAAGGACGGCAAACTCGACGAAGCGATCGCCATCGCCGAGCGCAACAAGAAGAGCCACATCGCCAAGGTTGTGGCGACGGGTCTCTCCGAATTCCAATCGGCTTCCCAGCAGGTGTCTGACCAGGAAGTCATCGAAGCCGCCAAGCGCGGTCTCGAGCGCTCCGTCGCCATCGTCCACGCGGAAATGAAGCGCGGCCTTTCGGCCCTCGCCACCATCGGTTCGACGGCCCCCTTCGTCGGACTGTTCGGCACGGTCGTCGGCATTTTGAACGCCTTCAAGGGCATCGCCAACAACAAGGCCACCGGTCTCTCGGCGGTTGCCGGCGGTATCGCTGAGGCGCTGGTCACCACCGCCTTCGGTCTTCTCGTCGCCGTGCCCGCCGTGTGGGCTTACAACTACTTCACCAACAAGGTCGAAGCTTTCGACGTCGAGATGGACAACTCCTCGATGGAGCTCATCAACTACTTCATCCTGCGCCGCGGCGCCAAGAAGTAACCCGGAAGAAGGCGCATTATGGCTTACAAGCCAGTAGCAGGTTCGCAGATGGCGTCGCCCAACGTGATTCCGATGGCCGACATCATGTTGGTACTGCTGATCATCTTCATGGTAGTCACGCCCATGTTGCAGAAGGGAGTTTCGGTGGACATGGCGTCGGTCAATGATCCGCGCGATATGCAGGACGCGGACAAGGACGACGCCATCATCGTCGCCGTCACGCGCGACGGCACGCTGTATCTGGGCAATACCAAAATCAACAAGGAAGACATCACCGGGCAGATCAAGGATCGCATCGCCAACAAGCTGGACAAGACCGTCTATGTCAAAAGCGATGCGCGCGCCAAGTATGGCGACGTCGTGGCCGTCGTGGACGAAATTCGTTCCGCCGGTGTCGACTCCCTCGGCCTGCTTACGGAGAAAACGAAGCCAGCCGGAGGTAAACCTCAGCAGCCGGCCAAGACCGGAGACTGAGGCCAGTTCGTTTGCTTGCCGTTGCCACTCGTTTGCTGAGCTTAAACCGCGCCGGATCCCACCCGGCGCGGCTCTCTCCTCGGACGGATTGGCCGCGGCTCAATAGGAGAATTCGCAATGGGGATGGAAGTTGGAGAAAGTCATGGATCGATGGCCACGCCGAATGTTGTGCCTCTCATCGACATTCTTCTCGTGCTTATCATCATCTTCATGGTTATAACGCCCCTCACGCCAAAGGGGCTCGATACGCTGGTGCCTCAGCCCTCGCCCAACCAGCAGCAGAACCAGGAGCTCGAGAACAAAACCGTGGTCGTCCAGGTTGCCCAGAACGGAAAGCTCAAGATCAACAACGAGGACACTACCTGGGAGACCCTTGGGCCTCGCATGGAGCAGATCTTTAAGGAGCGCGCGGAGAAAGTGGCGTTCGTCAAGGGCGATAACGACGTCCTCTTTATGGACGTGGCCCACGCCATCGATATCATGAAGGGCGCCGGCATCGACAAGGTTGGCCTCATCACCGCCAAGCTCGAGGCCGGTCAGTAGTCGTTCGTCTAGCCGTTCTTTCCGGGAGATGGGAGCGCCTGCCTCGCAGGGGAAATTCGAGCTGCGAGGTGACTCGTGGGTATTGTCCCTTTGGGCGGTAAGCGCGGAATCATTGCCGATGTGAAACGTAGTTCCGCTGATTGATATTCTGCTGGTGCTCCTGGTCATTTTCATGATCATTCCTCACCGGCAGATGGGGCTCCAGGCGAGCTTGCCCCAGGCGGCGAGTACGCCGGTTGTGGGTTGATCCTCCGGAAACCATCATTCGCGACTCGCTGGCGATGGTTCGGTGTGGATCAACCAGTCTGCTGTAAAGCTCGATGGCTTGCGCGCTTCACTTGAACGGGTCCTCGCTTTGCGCGCTCATCGTGTTGCTTTCTTTCAAGGTTACGGTTCTCTCGAGTTTGAAGCGGTTGCCCGGGTTCTGGATATCATGCACGCCGCCGGTGCTTCGCCTGTTGGCCTCGTGACTTCCGAACTGGAAAAAAATCGCTGAACGTGATGGAATGGCCCTACTGGGCAGATTTGAATCTATGCGTTGGCCTCGCCTCCATCGAGACCGCGCTTATCAGGGATGGAAGCTTCCATGACTCATGCATCGCTTGCACGGGATTCGTCCTCGAGGTACTCCCGCCTTGCCGGCCAGCTTTTTTGCCTGGCGGCGCTGTTGATTCTCGCTGTTAGCGTTTCGGGATGTGCCAAGCTTCAAGCCCGTGATCTTCTCAACAAAGGTGTCGCCGCCTTTAAGAACGCTCAGTTTGATACTGCGGTTGAAGATTTCAAGCGGGCCAAGGAACTCGACCCGGACCTGATTAATGCCCGCCTGTATCTCGCCACGGCCTATGCCAGCCAGTACATTCCCGGCGCGCCTTCGGACGAAAATTTGCGTCACGGGCAAGAGGCCGTCGCCGAGTATCGCGAGGTCCTCGAGAAGGACGCCAACAACCTCAATGCCATCGATGGTCTCGCCTCCATTCTCTACCAGATGGCGGGACAGCCTTTCGACCAGAAAAAGTTCGAAGAGTCCAGAAGCTTTCACGAGAAGCACATTCAACTCAAGCCGCAGGATCCGCAGCCCTACTATTCGGTCGGTGTGATTGACTGGGCGGTCGCCTACCGCGGCAATACCGAAATGCGCGCGGACTACAACAAGGCTCATATCAACAAGCAGGTAAAAGACACTGACCCGTTGCCGCCCGACGTTCGCGTCGCCTATACGCAAAAGTTTGGAACCATGGTCGACGACGGAATTAGGGCGCTGCAAACGGCAATCCAGCTGAAGCCCGACTACGACGACGCCATGACCTACCTCAACCTGCTGCTTCGCCGGAAGGCCGACATGGTGGAATCCGCTGCCGAACGTGACGCTCTCACGAAGCAGGCAGACGACTTGCTTGACAAGGTTAAGGAACTCAAGCAGAAGCGCGCGGAGCAGCCCTCACCCTCCGCCTGACCGCTCTCCTAGACATTCCCGCGAAGGCCCTGGCTCCCTTTCAGGGCCTTTTCTTTTGTTTCTAAGGGTCCAGTAGGAATCGATGGTGCCGAGCGCCGCCCCTTGCCTGAGGCGCGGCGACGACCGTGCGAGATACACCCGCCCCCTCCCCGCTTTCCTTCTGCGCGCTTGTCGGCGAGCGTATACTAGGCTATGGGCACCCGCGCCAATCTGCCCCTGAATTTCAACCGTGACCGTACCGAACGGCAGATCAATACCCGTCTCGAAGGGCTCCTCGAAAAACTCCGCGGCAGTCGCCCTTCAGAAGACCCGTGGCTCGTCCGCCGCGCTTTTGACATAGCCGCCGAGCGGCACCGCGACCAGTTCCGCAGTTCCGGCGACCCTTACGTAACGCATTTGCTGGAAGTCGCCCACATCCTCGCAGACATGCGCCTCGACGCCACAACGCTTGCGGCCGCCCTGCTTCACGACGTCATCGAAGACACGGAGTTCCCGATTTCCCGCATTGACGAACGCTTCGGCTCGGAGGTCGCGCGCCTGGTCGAGGGTGTCACAAAAATTGGCCGGCTCAACATGATGGCTCCTGAGGCGCGGCAAGCGGAAAACGTCCGCAAGATGCTCCTTGCGATGGTGCACGATGTTCGCGTCGTCATGGTGAAGCTGGCGGACCGCCTTCACAATATGCGCACTCTGGAATTCCTCGAGGTGAGCAAGCAACAGCGCATCGCCCGCGAGACCATGGACATCTACGCCCCCATTGCTCATCGTCTCGGCATGGCCCTTATCAAGGGTGAGCTCGAAGACCTGTCATTCCGTTATCTCGAGCCCGACGGATACTTTTCCCTGCAGAAGGAAGTTGCCGCAAAGGCTTCCGTGCACCAGAAGTTTCTCGAGGAAGTCCAGAACACCATTCGCACGCGGCTGGTCGAAAACAGTATTCCCGCCGAATTGGAAGCGCGCATCAAGGGCATTTACTCGCTGCATCGCAAGATCGTCCGTCAGGAGCGCAGCCTCGATCAGATTTACGACTTGCTCGCCGTTCGCGTCATCACAGATACCGAGCGCAATTGCTATGCGGCTCTCGGCGTCGTGCACCACATCTGGCGGCCCGTGCCCGGCCGGTTCAAGGACTACATCGCGATGCCTCGCCCGAATTTATACCAGTCGCTTCACACCACTGTAATTCACGGAGCGCAGCCGTTTGAAGTTCAGATCCGCACCCAGGAGATGCACCGCATCGCCGAAGAAGGCGTGGCGGCCCACTGGAAATACAAAGACGGCAAGCCCGTCTCGAATGACGATGATCAACGCATCGCCTGGATGCGCCAGTTGATTGAATGGTCGCAGGAGTTGCAGGAGCCGGGCGAATTCCTCTCAACGCTGAAAGTCGATCTTGCTCCCGTCGAAGTGTATGCCTTCACGCCAAAGGGCCGCGTGCTCGAATTGCCGCGGGGAGCGACGCCTGTCGATTTCGCCTACTCGGTTCACACTGAGGTTGGGCATCAATGCGTGGGCGCGAAGGTAAACGGCCAGATGGTTTCGCTGCGCCACGAAATTGGCAGCGGCGACGTGGTCGAAATTCTTACGCAAAAAGGTCACAAGCCCAGCCGCGATTGGCTCAGTTTCGTCAAGTCCTCGCACGCCAAGAGCAAGATCCGCCATTTCATCAACACGCAGGAGCGCGAAGAAGCCACCGAAATGGGACGCCGCCTGCTCGAAAACGAATCGCGGAATTTCCCGAAGGGTCTGAAGAAAATCTCCAACGAAGACTTACAGAAACTTAGCGCGGAATACGGGCTTTCGAAGGTCGACGACCTTTTTGCATCGGTTGGATTCGGCAAGTTCTCCGCGCGGCAGGTTCTCACGCGTTATTTCGGCGAACCTTCAAAAGAACTGGAAAAGCCGGAAACCGACGCCAAGCCCACCTTGGTCAAAACCGTCAAGCGCATGCTTGGTTTTGGCGAAGCTCCCCTGATCGTCAAAGGTCAGGACGATCTGCTGGTCTTTCGCGCCAAGTGCTGCAATCCGATTCCGGGCGATGACATCGTGGGTTACGTTACCCGCGGCCGCGGCGTTGCCGTTCACACCCGCGCATGCCCTAACGTCCAGAATCTCCTCTACCAGTCGGAACGTCGCATTGCCGTTGAATGGGGCGGCGAAAATGCCACCACCTTCGCGATCGAGCTTCTTATTCGCGCTAAGGATCGCCCTGGTCTGCTCGCGGAAATTACCGCCGTTATCAGCGGCGCAGGTTCGAATATCCGCACGCTTGAGAGTCGCCCTGACCGGCAGAATGCCCGGGTCGAAGCCAGCCTCGAAATTACGGACAAGCGCCAGCTGGAGACCATCCTCACCAATATTCGCCGTGTCAACGGCGTTTACGGCGTCGAACGCGTCTACCAGGTCTAACGCTAATTTGTACCGTCGGCTGGGCCGCGTTTTCTGCCTGTCCGGAGCTTCGAAGGGACGGGCCCCCCGCTCCTCGACTCTCTTCCTCCTGCCCCTTCGTCCGGTATCAACGAAGGCACACCCAATTTCCCTCTCTCCGCTCTCCCTTAAAATCAAGGTATGCGACAATCGCTCATCCTGTCTGGAGTATTGTTTCTCTTTCTATCCGGATGCCAGAGGCATCCCCAAACGGACTACACCCCGCTTGACCAGTCGGGCATGTGGGCTTCCAACCTCGACCAGCTCAAGAAACTGAAGGTCAGCGACAAGGAAGTCTCACAACTCACGAAACTGAAGCAAGCGGGCGCGTCCGATGACCTCTGCCTCGCGCTGCTCAAGGCGGCGCACGATCACCAGCACGAATTTAGCAGCGCGGACCCCGCCATCGAACTGTCTCGCGCGGGCTACGCGGACGAGCAGATCCTGGCCATGTCGCAGTCCGATCAAATGGACATTCTCAGCGGTGAAGCCGTGACTCTGAAGCTCATCGGCCTTTCGAACCCCACCCTCCAAGCCATCATGGAACGTCGCATCCAGGGACTGCCGACCTTGACGAGCGCCCAAATCGGCCGGTTGAAGAACACCGGTCTCTCGGAGAAGCAGATCGTTGAGCTCATTAATGAAGGGCTCAGTCCCGAACAGGCCGAAGCGCAAATTTCGAGACGTGAAGCGGTTCGCAATCACTCGAATACCGGCTTCGTGCGCGTTCAAGGCCGCCGGCATTGATTTTTTCTCTTTCTTCCTTCTGATATTCTCGGCTCTGATTCAGGAGGGTCTAAATGAAACAAGTCATCCTCACCGACCGCGGCCCGAAACCCATCGGCCCTTACTCCCAGGCTGTCCGGAGCAACGGGTTTCTGTTTGTCTCCGGTCAGGTGGCGCTCGACCCGAAATCGGGGGAGTTTGTCGGTACGGATATACGCCAGCAGACCGAGCGAACCCTCGAAAATCTCAAAGCCATTCTTGAAGCCGCTGGCGTTTCCCTGAGTCACGTGGTGAAGACAACCGTCTTTCTAAAAGACATGAACGATTTCACCGCCATGAACGAGACCTACGCGCGCTACTTCACCGCCGCTCCTCCGGCCCGCTCAACCGTTCAGGCGGCGCGCCTGCCCAAAGATGCTCTTGTCGAAATCGACGTGATCGCGGTTCTCTAGACGCTCGGGCCCTTGCATGTTTTTTCGGATAGGCAAAAAAGCCGCCGCATCCTTGCGCGGCGGCCCGGACTCGTCCTGTCTCGAAGCGCTCTACGGGCGGTGCGCGCTTTCGTAGGCCTCCAGGATCGCAAACGTTGTCGCTCCAGCAATGAATGCGGTGCTTACAACCAGGAAGCGGCTGCGGCCTGCCTTTAACGGCCCCCCTCCCCGGCTAGGCCCCTGAGTTGGCGCGCCGGCCCCGGCGGGCTCCTGCGCCTCGGTTGGATCGAGCAGCACCCGGTATGCCTTGCCCTCGTTCACCACTTGACTATCGTCGCCCACCGTCACCAGAAGTGACCCGCGTTTTGCTACAACAACCAGCTCTTTGTCGCTCACGTAGACTACCTGCCCAATGGTCGGCGCGTCCGTATTCGCGCGAACGGCCGCTTTCGACGCATACAGAGTAAACGCATGCGCGTTCCCGGTCGAAAACGTAGCCGTGCCCATCAGCAATTTTGCGGAGGGCGTGCCCCCTTCGTCGTTTACCTCCGCCAACGTGGAGTTCAGCAGCAGTAATCTCGCCGCGCCCGCCCGAACCTGTATGCTGCCCTGCACCTCGGTGCTTAGCTTATCTCCACCGTATACCGTAGTTCCCACGTCCGCCACCGACTGTCCCACATGCGCGTGCTCGGCAGTGATGACCGTACCCAGCGGAGTGACGGTCGGGGTTGTGTTGCCACTGGCAGGAACAACCGCGAGCGACACGAACACGATGGCCGCGAACAGTGCGCGCACGCCCCTCATAGAAGCCTCCCAGGCGGACAACCGAAAGCATACTTCGCCAGTCGCGTTGGCGTCAATCAGGAAGCACCGGCCCGTCCTCGGCTCTTCACCCCTTCCCCCCGTTGGCACTCCATCCCCTTGGCTGTTAGAATCCACTCACGCTATGGCCGATTGGAAGCAGATTACCGCGCGCATCCGGCGGGCTCGCACCAGCAAAGATCCTGCCGCGCAGCTCGCCAACC
>Ga0306920_100001211_pt1 | contig 31953 bp, 30 predicted proteins | sample flu12Cox44000170_FD_204666 | JGI IMG/M metagenome (GOLD analysis project Ga0306920, IMG submission 204666) | Lab enrichment of tropical soil microbial communities from Luquillo Experimental Forest, Puerto Rico - flux4day.12C.oxic.44.000.170 (v2)... | ecosystem: Environmental > Terrestrial >...
ACCCGATCAACCGCATCGAAGAGCTGCTGCCCTGGAATGTCGCAGCGAAACTTGATCAACATTCATCTCGCGCTGCCTGAGACAATCTCGATCATCTTGTCCAGACGGCCCTCGGCTTACGCTTACGCTTCAACACTTAAGTTCCGCGATTTCGCGACGCTGTACGGCGTTGCTTGGTCCAATACCTTTCGCGCACCGAGCCGACTTCGCCGTAGTCGAAGACATCGTCAATATCTGGTCCGAGCTTACTCGGGCAAGCAAGAACCCAAGCCACACTACGCCTAGCTCGGCTAGGGACGAACGCTCGCCGTTTTTGGTGGAACCTCTTGGGCGATTAGACCTTACATGCCTTTGCAGCCATTCACTACTGAATCGAAGGTAGATCGTTTCAGTGCTTAATGCTTTTTGAACGAAGCAAGAGTAATCGTCTCGGAAGCAGAGCCTGGGCCACCCGGATCTGGCAAGAAAGGTTCGAACCGGTTAGTCTCATTCACGTGGGCTGGGAAGCAAGAAAAGCTCCGGCCGACGCAGTTGTGTTTTTTCTTGACTGCTCCTCGTATAGAACTTATCAGGAACTGGCGTTTCGCGTGTGCGATCACCGCCGATTTGCAGAATAAGTTCCTCAATGAAGTATTCGATCCAGCTACGCAGCGTACCCTTGCCAATTTCCAACCCGTGCCAGAACTGCGGCGCCGGCGTGGTGAACTTAAACGCAACATAACTACCCGCGGGCTGCGCCGCAACGGATACGACGACGCACTCTTGCGTCTGATCGTTTCCTTGGTTCGTTACCATTATTCGCTGGCCGGGTTGGACACTACTTGCCATCAAGATCAATCCGCCAGTTCCATTGATGGAGGTTGTAAAGGTTTCCTCGTAAAACGGATCGCCACCTGGCAGAGAGCCGTAGATGAACAAAGGGAGATGGGTATCAATCCGGCTCGTCGCGCGGCGGTCCGTGCACTCGGCAGTGGATGTTTCAGTCATTTTGGTGTCCTTGCCCTGGCGCGCGTTAACTCAACTCAATTTACGCCCGGCGTCCAAAGCAGGTCTACTGGTCGAGCGAACAGTTCGGAAAAATTGGACTGCATGTCTTGAACCGCGGGGAATTCGGCCAAGGGCAGCCGAAAAAGCGACTGGTACTCCAGGGCGTGGGACACATGGGCAGTCGAGAATACAAGTCGCATCTGGCCGTTCGACCAGTTGAAGGCCCGCTGACGCTGAGACACTATTCCAGGGTTCTCCAGAATTCGAGGGATGACTTGCAACGGCTTTATCCAATGTGGATGGGAGTAGGAGGGTCCAGTGTCATCTAATCAGATCGCAAACGCACCAACACGGCGCAGCTCGCGCATTTCCAAAGCCATGATGCTGGCAGTGCAGAGCGTAGATGCCTCGCGTGCACCCTATCGGGAGGAAGTTACGACAGGCTCGATTAGTTGTCATGGTTGTACCTACAAGATGAGACATGAGCCTCGTCCTGGTGACATCGTGGTCCTAGATACGGGATCGGGCTCGACAGGCCACTTTGGATTCCCCAGTCGCGCACGGGTGAAATCGATACAGAGGCTAAACACCCCCAACGCTCCAACTTACAACGTCGGCGTGGAGCTCGAAATCGCCGGCAATATCTGGGGGATTTCGTCGCCGCCAGCAGATTGGTTTCCCCGGCGAGCGGGCAATCCAGTAGAGTCCGCGAGTGAAGGACGAGAATTGCGGCTCATAGCGCGGACCGAACCACAACGGGCTCTGGCGCGGACCGAAGCTGCTACACCGGTTCCCGTTATGAAAAGAGATGAGGCGGCCGCTGTACTGTCACCTTGGTTTGCCAACCTGATGAACAACTTAAGCAATCAGGTTCAAATAGCGGTCTCTGAAATTGCGGCGGTGACGTTAGCCAATGAAAGGAAGCGTCTGTTGGACGAATTTCGTTTTCAGATTCAGAACGAGGCGACCGGGACGATTGAGCATGTGATCGCGACCTCGAAAGATGAATTGGCCCGGCGCGCGCTGAAAATACTGAACGATGGGGCGCAGGCCATAGTCAAAAACAGCCAAGGGAGCTTAGTTGGGGCTATCGAGCGACACATTGAAGATGCCCAGCAGAACATAATGACTCGGAGGAACGAACTGAACCAGTACCTCGACACTATGGCGACTGGCACGGTGGAGCGGGTACAACGCAACCTGGAAACCGCACGCAGCAAAGCAACGGAGCGCTTCGTATTGCGGCTGCGAGAGCAGGTTGCGCCTGTGATGGAAGAAGCGAGAGCGGACCTTCAGAAACTGGTGGCATCTCAGACCGTTTTCAGGGAAGAATCGCTGGTAATTTACAGGCAAGTCACGGACCAACTGGAAAGTGACGCGAACGCACGACTGCTTCAGACTCAGGAGCAGTTGGAGAGAAACTCCACCTCCGTTGTGAACGAGTGTAACGAAAAGATGCTTGAGCTTTCGCACACGTTCGAGAAGATTGTGCGAGATAGTGCACAGAACATGATCGCGTCGGCTACGGACGAAGGCAATAAGAACCTGGAAGAAAGAGCTGCCGAGATTACCGGCCATTTCACGGATCAGCTGGAAGGCCATGTTCGCAATTATCTCGAATTCATTGGGGAATCGATTAAAGAGTTTCCAAAACCTCCGGCCGCTTAAGTCCGTTTTTGCTGCTGGGAGCCTATCCTTGCGTCGTTGGCTGATGCCGGCGCGTGGGAATATCCGCGCATTATCGTTTGGAATGAGGCTGAGGTTCAGTAGTACGCGACGATCAACCGGTCGAGCCCCACAGCCGCCGGAGTCATTTCGGTCCTTTTAAATCCCGCCTCACGTGCCATCTGTTCGTATTCCGCCAGTGTAAATGCTTCTCCGCTTGGGGTTGTGGCCGGCATCATCAAGCTGAATGCCGCCGCTGCTGGCGGTGATATGCGGTCTGCGTAAGGGCGTACACGTTGGAATGTCAAAGTGCTGCAGGAAATTCGTAATCAAAACGCTAGGTCATATGCTGCGCCGAACTCTGTTTCAAAAGCGCCGCCCGGAAGCTAGTGATGCCGATCGGCAATTTCGGCCGCCCGGGCGTTTTCCTCAGCTACTGCCAGAACGTTTCGCCAGTCCGCGTATGCCCACAACAGCTAATTTTAGTTGCAGGTTGTGTCGCAGTGACATCTTGCCCTAACAGAAGACGACCTAAATGGCAGGTTTGTTCGGGTTATCGGAAATCAGTTGCCCTTGCAAGTTAGTTTGCTTGGTCGTGCGGTACTTTTATCAAGTTTTCGGCCCCTTACGCCTCGCGTCAAGCCGAATTGTGCGCGTTTTTCGATCGCAGTCAGAGTGTAGCTATTTTGCTGGAGAAAGTTTATGGCAAGATGGCCGCCCTCCAGCATCTATCTGTAACAAGTGTCAGTAGCTGCCCTGGGTTGGCTACAGGAAGATTTTTGTCACGCAAAAAGGTTTCTGGCACAAAATTCTTTCGCGGTTAGCACGACCCAGGCCATCCGCGAGTGAAAGGTACCCGAGCGGATGGTTGGGAAGGCAAGCCGAGGATTGCTGACACTGTTTGTAGCGTTGTTTTCCGTTGGAGCGGCGGCCGGACAGCAACTGGCCGGGACTCCTCCAGCACAAACGGAAGTGTCCGCAACAAAAGAAGAAGAATCGTTTCTGCTGGCGCACGCGGATACCGATGGGGGATTTGCGGGAAGGCGAAGCGCACCTTTAGCGTATTGGGACGGATGCGACGCGGATCCAAAGACCCATGCGCCGGTGAGCCTGGACGTGACAGCGACGGACCGAAATACGGGCCTCGCGACAAAGTGCACGTCAGCCGCCGCGGGACTATCCACAACGCCGAAGCCGAAGTTTTCGTTGGCGCCGGTTTTGCCATGCGATGGACTGCTGAAAATTGGTTTCACGACAGCATGTTTTACGCAGCCGGTGCTGCGATTCAATTTGTGGGACCCGCACGTGCGTGCCGCGGATGAGAGCGCGATGCTGCTAGCAAAGTTGCCGCCGCGGGAGAAGTTTCACACAAGTGCGGCGCTGCTGCAGTCGCTGGAGTTTCTGGTGCTGGAGCACGCGTTCCGGTTGGCGAACGATCCTTACGCGCGGTACCTAGTGGTACACAAGCCCTTTTGGCACGACTATTTTTCGTCGGCGTCGCATTTCGACATGACCCGATGGGGAGACGGCGACGACTTCCTAGTGAACTACATCGGGCACCCACTGGAAGGCTCGGTTTCGGGAAACATTTTCATCCAAAACGATCCACGCGGAAGGGTAGCGAAATTCGGGAAGTCGGCCGACTACTGGCGGAGCCGACTCAAAGCGATGGCGTGGGCCGCGGTGTATTCGGCTTACTTTGAAATAGGGCCGGTGCTGAGCGAGACGGCGTTGGGAAGCGAAGGCGGTTACACGTATATACCGCACTGCGGGTTTTATCCCTCGTGCCACAAGGAGCCGGGAAAGAGTTACAAGCCACCGACGAACAACACCGGCTGGGTGGATTTTGTGGTGACTCCGGTGATCGGCACAGGCTGGATGATCCTGGAAGATTTTATTGAGGCGGACATTGTGGACAAGCTGGCCAACGGGAGCCCGTCGTTAAAATTCAAGATTCTGCGTGGAGCACTGGCGCCGAGCCGGACAATGTCCAATTTTCTGGCGGGAAGGCTGCCCTGGTACCGACCGGGAAGTTCTGCAGACGTAGCGGTGGCATTCGGATCACCGCTTCAGCGAGCGCTAACCAGACCGGCGTGGAGGGACGATCCGCGTTGGGGTCTCGGGGTGCAACTGACAGCGGCGAGTTTTCCGATGGACTGGGAATCTTGCAACGGTTGCCGGGTGTTCGCGCCGGGAGTTGGCGTGAACGTCGAATACCGATTGAGGAAGCACGCGTATCTGGATTCGGAGTTCAACATTTTCCCGGGCAGTCCAGGGAGATATGAGACGGCGGTAGAAGGATTAATTGGGGTGAAAGTGGGGCGGACGTCGCGTTCGTGGGGAGTCTTCACACAACTGCGGCCAGGGTTCATCCACTATGACAAAACGTTGGTGCCGGAGACGCTGAACGACTATGAGAGCACAACGCGGTTCGCCTTCGATATGGGCGCGAGCGTGGAATACTACGCGTCGCGACATTCGACAGTCCGGTTCAATGTTGGGACGACGTTCGTCAAATATTTGACTGGGCGAGCGGATCCAAAACAGCCACCGACCAGCGTGTTGAGCGATGATTTTTATGCGATGCAGGGAAGTATTCGAGTAACAAGCGGATATGTGTTTCGCTTTTAGAAAGCGAAAAACTGCGTCGCGCTTAGGCCGCGTTGACAAGGCGACCGGTAAGATTTGTCCTAGCCCATGGCCGGAAATCGCTTGCACTCTCTATTTCACGGCAAACAGCTTCTCGCACAATTTCTCCGACAACCTGGCTCCCTCGTCCGACAACCACACGGACTTATTTTTTGTTGCTGGATCGGAGATGTAGCCCTTCGCATGCAATTGGTCCATGACACTCCAGGGGAATCCCTTCCAAGCCCGTTTTCCCCCGGCTTTTTGATCAAACGAATTCAAGTAGAGAAGCGCGAGAACCGCTTCTTCTAGCCTCTCCGCGTCGAGATCCATAAGGCACCTCAGAATTCTTAGTTGCAGTGCATTTTCTTGGGGCAGTCTCCGTTCATACTCCTTTGCCGCGACCCCGTCCAGGGATTGCGCGTGACGACGAACCATGCCATTTCCCCTACCGGCGTAGGAGGTGGCGGCCATGAGAGGAACAAGAACGACGAGATCGAATCGACAGAGGACAAAACTGGGTCTTCCTGATCTAGAGCACGTCGAATCGGTAGTGCTTGGGATATGCCTTTAACGGGACTTAGGCGATAACTTTCGAATCGCCGACTATCAGGAGCCACCGCACGGCGTGTGGCAGGTGCTTGACCGCCAATTGTGGGGCGACAGGAAGATTTGAAAGTGTTTGTCTTTGGAGACACGGCGGTTGCCGTTTACGTTGAAGTGGATACGGCAATGCCGGGTGCAAACCTGTCTTTCGACACGCTTCACACGGACGCCACAGACGTATTTGTGAAGGCCGGTGGACAGTGGAAGCTGAAGATGTCAAGGGGAAGTCCCCGTCTTCAGCAATAATTTGCTTGAGGGTTCACCTCATTCTACTTTGCATCCGACACTTGGGCAGGCCGGCACCCGATTGGTCAGAAAACGTCTATTTGAAACGTGCATGAGAAAAGCGTTATCTGGAGTTCAGCTAAATTGTTAGATGTACTAACAAGCGGTTTCACTGCTGCTTTGCAGCGCTTCCACCACTGCTCTCTTCCGACTGCTGCGAAGCTTTTTTGTATCTCTTGCTAATCGCTCTTCCAAGATCCGGAATGAATTCCTTGACTACGCTGAATGCGGCGTTACTCCCCATGGTGATCCCGAAACTCACGGCCCCGTTTTTCGCTGAATTCTGGCTCGGGGGTAACCACAGTCGCGCCACAAACGCGCCAGTCGCCACTCCACTCAACTGCGAAATGGAGATGGCCCGGCTCCCGTCATCGTGGCGGGCAAGAACCGCGCTGCAAAGCGCATAACCTACACGTGGCCAGAATCCTTTCTTGCCGGAATTAAAGTAGCGATTGTCCTCGTGCAGGAGGCTGGCCAAGCCGTATGTGGCGGTACGCTGAATAGTATATTGCCCGATAATGTTCGCAAATCGCTTGCCATAACCTGACGCCCCCTGCTCCCATTCTTCAGGTTTATCCTTCCATTGATCGACTCCCGCGGAGAACGCTGCCTTCCCGTAGCCCAAGGGGTTGACCATGGTCTTCAAGTAGATCTGGGTTCTCTCTTTCTGAGTTAAAGGCTGGAATTCAGTCGCTTTCGTGGTGCCGGCCATGTTGAGATAATTAAACAGATAACCGATGCCCCTGTCAGTTGGGCCGACACTATCTGCATTCGCGGTCGAGGTCTGGCTCTGCGCGTCCAGTTGTGAAGCCAGTAGCAAACTCAGTGTGCAGAGCCCAGAAATACATTTGGTTCTCATAGTCGTTCGCAGAGTCCCCCGGTATCGATGTTTTCCAAAGGTTGAGCAGATGAAGAACGCGCAATTCTTACGAGGGGACACCACCTTTGTCGCGAGCAAGCTTTGCCGGATAGCGGCCTGCTCGCAAGCAGAGGCTGGGAGCCAAATAGGCCGGAAAAAGCGAGACAGCCCAAAATACAGCAGAGGTATGTTCGCTGCGGACTGGCAAATATGACAGCCGAAAACCAGTTTACGATTTGCGCGTTGGTCGCGAGCGCTTCAGCGTTTGCTGTCTGGGCTCAAAGTTTTTGGGCGTTTCCTACACAGCTTCAACGATGCGATAGTCACGTTCCGCACCAGAACCGAGTGCCTGAAGCGCCTTTTGGTACGCCTGGCTTTCGTGTGTCGCGAGCGCGATGTCATAGCTATCAAATTCGATGATGACAGTCCGCTGCGGCAATCCAGCTTCGTGGGCCTGAACCTGGCTTGTGGACATGGTCAAAAGGCGTCCGCCAAATGACTGAACCGCTGGCCCTGCCAATGATGGCCGTTTTGAATGGCCATTTTTACGCGGTCGAGCCGAACCATGACGAAAGCATTCGAGTCAATCCTGGTGGGCACGCAGAACGATTGATTGATATTTCTGCTACCCAGGGCCACGTGGTGCCAACCTCCATCGCCTTTCGCGACGGCTTCTTCTATGTCGGTACTCTCAGCTCGTTTCCCATCGTACCGGGTTCGGCCAAGATTCTAAAAATTTCGCAATCGGGCGAAATTGTAGGGATCATTTCTGGCCTCACCACCCTCACCGGGCACACATTTGATACAGCGGGAAGACTCTATGCTTTGTAGCCTCCTGATTTATGAAAGCCGTCTCGCGAACCGACAGCGCATGGAGGGCGGAATACCATGTAGTACAATCGCGGCATTTGTCCCGGTCGATATCGAGCCTGTCGGTCGGATAGAAGGCCACCTACCATGAACCAGCTCAGCGACATGGATTCACGTGCCACCCCGCTTCCTGCGGCAGTCAAAGCGTTGGGTCAGCCTGAAGACCTCTTTCCACCGACCTTGCAGCGCTCCTCTATGGGAACGCTCGTGGGCGGCCTGCTCACAGTTGTGGCTCTGCTGATGCTCGGTATGGGTGGGATGTTGCTCTACTGCGCGGTACGTCCGTTCGGCACCAATCCTCCGCCACCTGCGGTCTGTTGGGCTGTAGGGGCGGCGTTGGTCCTCCTCGCGTTCGGCGCGTTTTTCGGCTCCTATTACTATTTGAGCGGCAAAGGTGACAACAAGCGTGCCTATTTCATTTACCCGCAATGCCTGGTGGAGATTCTCTCCGCAGAACATCGCATCATCTCGTGGGAAGCGATCCGCGAGAAGGTGGGGACCAGCCAAGCCGCCGTGGCTGCTCTGCGGTCGTACCGCTTTTCGGCTGGCGCTGGCAAGGACATAGTCTTCGACAGCAGCCTGCCTAGGCATGAGGAATTGGCGGCCTTGCTCCGTTCGCGCGGTGGAAAATCGGCCAGTTCCAGCATTCCCGCGGCCGGCGCTTCCACCCAGGTTGCTCCCGTCGCCGGGGCAACGAAGGTCTCTAGGGCGCAAGCCGACACTGCTCCCTCAACCCAATCCGAGATCGTCGGCTTGGATGACACCATACTCGCCAACCCCCAACTGCTCATGAAGCCCATGAATGGCTTGGTGCAGACGCTGGCGCAGTCGGCGCCTCGCCAGCACACGCTTCTGCACCTGATTGCCGATGTGCGGACGGAAAACGGCAGGACTTCCATCCTGTTCACGCACGGTTCGCCCCTGGAGCCGGGTGAATACACCACGCTGGTTCCCGACAACATCGCACATGCCAGTTTTGCGGTAATCGACCCTTTGCTGCGCCTCGACGCCGTCTTTCCCGGTTTTGAAATTCTGTTGCGCAAGACTTCTCCGGAAAATTGGAATGTGAAGTTTCGACGTCTGGACCAGCCGGGCGTGGAATTCCTGGACTTGCCGCGCTGTCCCTTGCGGCTGTGCGGTTATGGGCTCAGTCTTGTTCCCCTGATGGGCACGACATTTCGATGGATACGCAATACAAATCCGCCGGGAGTCATCGCCTCTGCGCGCGGGAGCGGCGCGCAAGAGGCCAAACAGGTACAGGTCATCTTGGGTGACAAGGGCAACCAATTGGCGATGGGCAAAGGCGTTACGAAAGCCGAGGAGGTAGTGGAGGTTGCGGAGGGGCCGGACACACGCCAATGGATCATCGAGACGCCGCTATTTCGGGCGGCTTGGCCGCAAGGATTGGACTTGCGCTCTCCGCTGGCCTCTAAGACACGTTTCGATCTGGTGGGGCCGCAACCCGATGGCACGCTCGTCTTTGTGCAGAATCCACGTCAATGCGACGAGCGTACACTCGAAACCATGGCTGCCGAAGGACAAACGGAAGCGGCTCGTGGCAGGACCTCGGCGGGCCATTCCTGGATTGAGCTGCGCTACGAGTTCCAGGGGATGCCCTGGCGGCAACGTCATTACGCGCGCAGATTGTTCAAGGAAAAGTATTTTGTTGTGACCGCGCAATGCCCCGAAACCGACGTCGCAAGGATTTTTGCAGACGCCGACGAGTTGACCGACTCTTTGACCACGCCGCAGTATTCCTAAGCGGCTGACGGCAGAACCGGCGCTCTAGTCGACAGACGACCACTCGTTCGGATGCGCTTAGAGGACGGTTACGCCCGGCGGCTCCCCCCATACCCGGAGCCCTCCCACCAGGAGCATATCCACGTTGACGGGCTCGTCGTTTCGCATCAACCTCGCCAAACCTGGCTGGATTGATGCCGGGCCGGTATCTCAAGGCGCCAGGAGCAACACCTGCTTCACCCGCAAAGCTCAACTGAATTGCAAACCGCTGCCGTGGCGAACCGGTAGCAGGCCAGGGTCCCCCGATTCGGCGCTTGGCCGCGCTCAAGGTTAAAATAGAAGCCTATGATTTCGGTGAACAATGTGACGATGCGTTATGGTGCGCGTGTCCTCTTCGACGATGTGACCTGCACCTTCATGGCCGGCCGCCGCTATGCCATTACCGGACCGAATGGCGCGGGCAAGTCCACGCTGATGAAAATCCTGACCGGCGAATTGGAGCCGACCAAGGGCAACGTCAGCCGGCCGAAAAAATTGGGGGTATTGCGGCAAGATCAGTTTGCCTTTGACGATTATCGCGTGATCGATACGGTGATTATGGGCAATACCGCCCTGTGGGAAGCGCTGCAGGAGCGCGAAGCCCTCTATGCAAAGCCGCACGACGAGCTTACCGATGCGGACGGGATGCGGCTCGGCGAACTCGAGGGCATGGTAGGCGAAGAGGGCGGATACACGGCGGAGTCGGACGCAGCGATTTTGCTGGACGGTCTCGATGTTCCGGCCGAACTGCACGAGCGCAAAATGGGCGAGTTGCAGGGCGGCCAGAAGGTCCGCGTGCTTTTGGCACAGGCGCTGTTCGGCAGCCCGGCCGCGCTGCTGCTGGACGAGCCCACCAACCACCTGGACCTCGATTCGGTGCACTGGCTGCAGGACTATCTCTGCGCGTATGAAGGCGTGCTGATCGTCATTTCGCATGACCGCCATTTCTTGAACAGCGTTTGCACTCACGTGGCAGACATCGACTACGAGTCGGTGCTGATGTATGTGGGCGGTTACGACGACATGGTGCTGGCAAAGACTGCGGTACGGGAGCGCATTGAATCGGAAAATGCGCAGCGCGAAAAGAAAATCGCTCAACTGCAGGATTTCATCGCGCGATTCGGCGCCGGCACGCGCTCGGCGCAAGCTACCTCCCGCAAGAAAGAAATCGAGCGGCTGCAGACCACGGTGCTCGCCAAATCCAACATTCAAAGGCCCTATATCCGCTTCGATATGAAAAAGCCTTCGGGACGTCATCCTTTGGAATTCAAGACGCTGCGGAAATCCTACGGCGATCTGAAGGTGATTGACGGCTTTTCCGCCAGCCTCGACCGCGGCGAAAAGGTTGCGCTGCTAGGCCGCAACGGAGCCGGTAAGACCACCTTGATCCGTTCCCTTATTCGCAACGCGCCGGGATTCATCGACCAATCGGAACGCCATTTTGGCGTGGATGGCGGGACCGTACGCTGGGGTCACGAAGTCGCGGTCGGTTATTTCGGCCAGGAGCACACGCTCGACAAGGAGAAAGAGGGCGACGTGACCATCCTCGAATGGCTGGCGCAATGGGACACGCTCGCGGGGCAACAGGAGTTGCGCGGGTTGCTCGGCCAGATGCTTTTCAGCGGGGAAGACGCCACCAAGCCGGTTAAGGCGCTTTCCGGCGGCGAGACCGCGCGCATTCTTTTTTGTCGCTTGATGCTGCAAAAACCGAATGTGCTGGTGCTTGACGAGCCTACGAACCACCTCGATCTGGAATCGATCAATGCGCTGAATATCGCGCTGCAAAGGTTTGACGGCACCGTACTGCTGGTCACGCATGACCATGATGTGATCGACGAGGTCGCCACCAGGCTGTGGCACTTTGACCACGGCCATATCGAAGACTTCAAGGGGCCCTACGAGGACTTTCTGGTGCAGCAGCAGCGCAAGGCTGCTCTCGCCATGGCTCGCCGCTAACTGGCGTTTGCGCCTGCCGTTGCAGCGTGGGCCGGAGCTTCGCCAGTCGATTTGCGCAGGATCAATTCCGGCTGGACCGCGATTTCACCGTCGATTTCACCCGTGCCTTCAATGTGAGCGAGCAGGGTCTCGGCCGCGGTCCTTCCCATTTTTTTGAGCGGCTGCCGGACTGTGGTCAGTGCCGGAATGCAGAACGACGCATGGGCGATGTCGTCGAATCCGACGACGGAAATGTCCTGCGGCACGCGGAAACCGGCTTCCTGAAAGGCGCGCATCGCGCCGATGGCGGAAATGTCGTTGTAGGCGAAAAGCGCCGTGAATGGCACGCGCCGCGCTAGCAGCTCCTGGCCAAAGGGATAGCCCAGCTCCGGTGTCGAATCGAGACCTGTGAGCTGAACTACACGCCCCACATCAACCTCGATGTCAAGTTCACGCGCCACCTCACAGATCGATTCCCAGCGGACTTCGGAGTCGGCGCTTTCCGGCTGGCCCTTTAGGAACGCGATCTGCCTGTGTCCCAGTTCCTTCAGATGTCGCAGCGCCATTTCTGCGGCGTGGCGATGGTCCAAAACGATGTTGGTGACGTTGTCGAGATTCGTATGACCGGCGACCGCCACGGTGGGCAGGGAAGGAGTATCGGTCAGGATGGTATCCACGGTGAGAAAGCCTTCGACGCCGCGGGACAGCAGCATCTCCGAATAGGTCTGCAGCAGCCGAGAATCGTGGCGGTGCGCAACGGTCAGAAAGAAGTAATTCCTTTCGCGCAGGCACTCTTCCACCCCGCTTACGATCATGGACCCGTAGCCGTCGCCAATCTCTTCGAGAATCACGCCGATGGTGTAGGTGCGCTGTACGCGAAGCGAGCGAGCCATGAAGTTCGGCCGGTAGTTCAGCTCGCGGGCCGCCTCGATAATTCGGCGGCGGGTGCGCTCGGGAATGGATTGCGAGGCGGCGGAGTTGTTGAGCACGGCCGAGACCGTGCCAGGCGTCAGGCCGAGGTGATCGGCCACGGATTTCAGCGTCACCTGAGCTTCGCGATTGGGCAGGGAGCGTTTGCCTTTCATCTCCGTAAGGGCAGCCCGGATGGTGGCGTTCGACCCGGCTGGGAATGTGGCCGTATTGTATCGCAAGTTCGCGAAAATGGAAGAAACCGGCCGCCGCCCTGTGCGTTTCCCGAACACCCAAGAATATCGTTATTTTTAGCTTGACACCAACTGTCAAGGCGCTTACTGTCCAGCTACAGCAACACCCTTAAGTTCGTGTTCTGACGACCGCTTCCCCAAGCGATCGTAAACCCCTAGGGCGGAGTTCGACGCGAGTTGTGCTCCGCCTTTTTTCTGCCTGCAAGAGGAATCCAACTAGTTCTTCGATTGCGGCACGCTCGGCGGGTTCTCGCGCTTTGGCGCGTCGCCCTCGGCGGGCTTGGCCTCAGGATGCTTTACTTCGCCGTATCGCGCGGCAAGCCAAGAACGAACTTCAGCCGGATCGTAGTGAAACGGCCCCATACCGCCGCGGTAAGCAATCTTCCCATTTTCGTCAATGATGTAGAGGCGTTCCGGCCAGGCAGCATAGGCATCGTTGGCGGCGTTGTCCATGGCATCTACCCCGAAAGGAAGCGGATAGTGGAAGCGTCTTGTGAAATCATTGGCAATCGCCAGGCGGTCGGAAAGATTGCGCGGCTGCGCGTAGCAGACGTCGTCTTTCACGTTGGACTTCATCTGCCACTCATCGGTCGGATGCGCTTCGCGGACGTAGATGGTCAGAAAATCAGCATGTTCCTTGTAATCGTCAAAGATTTGCACGATGTCGCCAACCTGGCGACGGAAGGGCGGTCAGGTAAAGCTGCCGAAGACCAGCACCAGCGGCCGTCCGGACGTCCGTTCGCGGACATGGAACGTGTCCGAGCCGTCTAGCGCAAAGAGCTTGGCATCGGGCGCGTAATCGCCGACGTTCAGGTTGCCGCGATGCATGTGCGGGAGGGCATAGCGGACCATGTAGACCGCGTCTCTGGGACTGCCGGCCATCACGGAAAGAGCGATGAACGCAATCAGCAGGAGCGCGCCTGCGCCAATCCCTATCCACAGCAAGACTCTTTTCACCTCGGGCCTCACCCGCCAACGTGTTCCGTGAAAGCTAGCAGCAGGCTGGCCGGACCGGAATAGTCTTTTTGCACTACTTGTCGGTTTTGCGGCGGTTATGCGCCGGAACCACTTCGTTCGAAAGCAATTCATCGCGGTGTTTCTGGTACCGGGCCAGAGCCTGTTCGATCACGCTGATCGCCGCATGGCCGGGCGAATTTCCTCGACCTGCACTTGTTTGCCTTCAAGCTGCTTGTAGTCCTGGAAAAAGCGTTTGAGTACGAGCAGGCGGTGGCCTGGCAGATCGCGCGCCTCCAGGTATTCGCTGAACTCCGGATCATTGGTGGCCACGGCGATGATTTTATCGTCGGTGGCTCCCGAATCCACCATGGTCATAACGCCGATGGCGCGCGCTTTGATGAGTGCAAGCGGCTGGACCGCCTCCTGACAAAGCACCAGGACGTCGAGAGGATCGTTGTCTTCGGCATAGGTCTGCGGAATAAACCCGTAGTTGGCGGGATAGAAAACCGCGGAGTGGATCACGCGATCCACCTTCAGCAGGCCGGTGGTCTTGTCGAGCTCGTATTTGAGGTTCGAGCCCAGGGGAATCTCGATGACAGCCTGGAAGTCGCGGGGGACTTCCTTGCCGGGGGAAACGTCGTGCCAGGGATGCACCATATCAGCGGCCTCGCGATCGCAAGAACTAAACCAACCATTATAGGGCACGCAAGCGCCGGAGTTAGAGACGCCGAGGCCAAGGCTAGTGGTTTCTTTTGCCCAAATGACACCACTACCAAGCAAAGAAGCTAAGTAGCAACTCGTTTCGGCAGGGCGGAGCCGGAGGGCGCTCGAAGTGCGTGCGGAGCGAGGCTCCGCCCTGGTGTGTGCGGAGATGGGCGCGGCCTATCTTGCGGAACCAGAAGCCGCAGCAGCCCGCACCCGGTGGGTGGAGGAGTTCTCGACCGGCAGAGTTTGCACGCTGGGACTTCCCTGCAGCAGGGGACTCATCTTCGACGCCACATCCGGGAAGACGTTGTTGTCATACGCTTCGACGTCGGTGCGGGCCTTCCAGAGAGTCGTGCAACTGAACTGGCCGGTATTCGGGTCAAGAGCTTCGATGTTGTCTACGAAGCCGGGCTGCGCTTGAACCAGCGGCAAAAGCTGTTCGTTGAGCAGCTTGCGAAATTCATTCACTCTTGCCGGTTGGACGGTGCAGGTAACGATGCGAGCGATCATGATCTACCTCCGAATCCGGAATCGCTGGAGCCAGGCGAGAAAGGCGGGGCTCCTTGAGGGTCAGGTAAGAGCGGAGCGTAGCGCCCTGAAGTGCGCAGGTCAAGACCAGAAGCGAGAGATGGTTGAGGAGAGTTTGCACGGCCGGCAGCGTTGACACGGAGAGAGGCTGGAAGCTATCGTCGCAAGCGTTTGGCTAGTCGACAAATCTAGTGAACCGGAGAGCATAGGAAGGATGCGCAGCAAAGAGACCTGGATGGCCGCTTTTGTTTTGTGCGTTGTAGGGTCCGGCGGCGGAATGGTTCTCGCGAACCACGAGGACCCAAGCAGCAGAAAGAGTAGCGGAGCGCAGCAGGATCAGCAGGCCATTGCGGAGATTCGTGAGCACTACACAAAACACGAATATCGGATTGCTATGCGCGACGGTGCGAAGTTGTTCACGGCGGTCTATATACCCAAGGATGCTTCGCCGGCCAAGGCCTTTCCATTCCTGATCGAACGGACTCCCTATAGCGTCGCCCCGTACGGCGCCGACAACTATCCGAAGCGTCTCGGGCCGGCAGCAAGCTTCATGATGGACGGGTTCATCTTTGTCTATCAAGACGTGCGCGGCCGCTATCAGAGCGACGGAACCTTCGTCGAAATGACGCCGCACAAGGACAAAAAGGGCCCCAAGGACGTCGACGAGAGCAGCGACACCTACGACACCATCGAGTGGCTGGTGAATAACGTTCCGAACAACAACGGCAAGGCCGGGCTTTACGGAATTTCCTATCCCGGATTCTACGTGGCGGCGGGAATGCCGGACACTCATCCGGCACTAAAGGCTTGTTCGCCGCAAGCGCCGGTAACCGACCTGTACATGGGAGACGACGCCTATCACAACGGCGCGTTCATGCTGGCTGCGAATTTTGGCTTTTATGTCTCTTTCAAGCCCCGAGCCGGCCTGGAATTTCCTCCGAAGCGCTGGCGCGAGTTTGACTACGGAACGAACGACGGCTACGACTTCTACCTGGCCATGGGACCGACTTCAAACGCCAAGAAGATCTACCTGAAAGACAGCAATTTTTACTGGGACGATCAGGTGCAGCACACGAATTACGACGATTACTGGAAGGCACGCGATATTTCGGCGCACATGGGGAACGTGCACTGCGCGGTGTTGACGGTCGGCGGATTATTCGACGCCGAAGACCTTGTGGGCCCCTACCGGATTTTCAATGCAGTCGCCAGAATGAGCCCGGCTACGTCCAACAAACTGGTCGAAGGACCCTGGGTACACGGCGGTTGGGCTGGCAGCAAAGGCGACCGCCTGGGGTCGGTGAGCTTTGCCACCGAGAATTCGGCCTACTTCAACGATCACGTTTTGCTGCCGTTCTTCAGGCAGTACCTCAAAGATGCCGAAGACGCCAAGCTGCCGACGGCGCTGATGTTTGAAACCGGCACCAACGTCTGGCGGCGTTACGATTCTTGGCCTCCGAAGAATGTACAAAGCAAGCCCCTCTATTTTCACGCCGGTGGCAAGCTTTCCTTCGAGGGCAACGCGAAAGACAGCGCCAGCCGGGGATACGACGAATACCTAAGTGATCCCAACCACCCGGTTCCCTTTGTCGAAACGCACACCACCGGCGTACCGCAGAACTACATGGACGCCGACCAGCGTTTCGCGGCGAAACGGCCGGACGTGTTGGTCTACCAAACCGAACCGCTCGAAGACGACGTCACGGTCGCGGGGCCGGTATCGCCTCGTTTGTGGGTTTCAACCTCCGGCACCGACTCGGACTTTGTCGTGAAGCTCGTCGACGTCTATCCAATGGACTTTCCCGATCCCGATCCGAATCCGCAAGAGGTTCGTATGGGCGGCTATCAACAACTGGTGAGGGGCGAACCGTTCCGTGCGAAGTTCCGCAAAAGCTTCGCGAAGCCCGAAGCGGTGAAGCCGAACGAACCGACCGCGCTTGATTTTGAGCTGCCGAGCGTCAACCACACCTTCCGCCGCGGGCACAGAATCATGGTGCAGATTCAGAGCACCTGGTTTCCGCTGGTGGACCGCAATCCGCAGAAATTCGTGAACATCCCGGATGCCAAGCCGGAAGATTTTCAAGCGGCAACGCAGCGCATCTATCGCAGCGGTGAGCATGGGTCAGCGCTGATGCTGCCGGTATTGTCGAGGTGACCACACGGCCATACCGGTGAAAAAGCCAGCGGGCGCCACACATTTCGCAACTGCTCAAGATCTGCGCGCGTGGCTCGCCAAAAACCACGGCAAGACTGCCGAGCTCTGGATCGGGTTTTACAAGAAAAGCGCCAAGATGAAGGGAACTAGCTATGCCGAGGCGCTTGACGAAGCCCTCTGCTTCGGCTGGATCGACGGAGTTCGTCATGCGGTCGATACGCTGAGCTATAAGATTCGCTTCACGCCGCGCCGGCAGAAAAGCGTCTGGAGCTTGATCAATGTCCGTCACGTGGAACGCCTGAAGGAACTCGGCAAGATGGCGGCGCCGGGCCTCCAGGCTTACGAAGCCCGCGAACAGCACCGCACCGGCATCTATTCCTTCGAACAGAAGCGCCCCGGGCTCACTGCCAAGCACAAGAAAGCCTTTCAGGCCCATCCCGCAGCCTGGAAGTTCTTCTCGCAACAAGCCCCCTGGTATCAGCGTGTCACCGGCCATTGGGTGGGCAGCGCGAAACAGGAAGAAACGCAAGCACGGAGGCTGGCCCAGCTCATCGCCGATTCGGAGGCTGGCAGGCGGATCGATCGCCTCAATCCGAAAGCCAAGCGCACCTAGACCGCGGCCTGCTATGCGCGGGCCTTGTCAATCATCTCGTCCCAAGTCCCTTTGGATTTGAGGATCAGTTCGACCAATTCGCGCGCAGCGCCTTTTCCGCCGTTTCGCGTGGTCGTGTAGTGCGCCGCGTTCTTCACTTCGGGCGCGGCATTCCCGACCGCCACCGCGAGCCCCACGCGGCGCATCACCGTCAAATCCGGCAAGTCGTCGCCGAGGAACGCCACCTCACTTTCGGTTACGCCAGCTTTCTTGAGGATCTCCTCGTAGGCGGCGATCTTGTGCGCCTGTTTTTCGTAGACGAACTCCACGTTCAATTCCTTCATGCGTCGCCGAAGCGCCGCGCTCTCCCGGCCGGTGATTATGCCCATCCGCAAGCCGGCCGTCCGCGCCAGCGAAATCCCCTGGCCATCGTGAGCGTCAAACGTTTTGATCTCGAGCGCCGAACCATCGGGCTGCGAGAGCAGGGTCACGCTGCCGTCGGTAAGCGTGCCGTCCACGTCCATCAGCACTACTTGAATCTTCGCAGCGCGATTCCTCAGCGCGGGCGAAATCTTCGAGCTCTTTCTTCGAGCCAAGGCCACCTCCGGCAAGACAGAAGCAAAAAGTGTAGCAGAGTAGCGCAAGCCGAGAGTGCCGGCGAGGCGGCCAGCCAAGCCAAAAGCGCGCCGCCGCGAGTGGGCCCGATTGTGTATAGTGCTTCTGCGCATGGAGGCCACCCATGGCAGATCGGCCGTTCGACCCACGCGTAGACGCATACATCGAGAAAGCCGCGCCGTTCGCGCAGCCAATCCTTGCTCACTTGCGCCAGCTGATGCATCAGGCGTGTCCGCACGCCAATGAATCCATAAAGTGGGGCATGCCGTTTTTTATCCAGCAGGGCGTTATCATCGCGAGCATGGCCGCCTTCAAACAGCACTGCGCCTTCGGTTTCTGGGGGAAAGAAATGACCAAGGTGCTGGACAAGGACGGGCTCAAGTCGAGCCATGCTATGGGTTCGCTAGGCCGCATCACGGGACTCGAAACGCTGCCCTCGGACCGCGAGCTGCTCACTTACATGAGCCAGGCCGCCAGTCTGGTGGAAAGCGGCGAGCGTACCAAGTCCATCGACCGCCCGAAGAAGTCGGCGAAGACAGCCGTGCGCGTTCCGTCGGAACTCGCGGCCGCCCTGAAGAAAAACAAAATGGCGACGAAGGCCTTTTCTGAATTCAGCTCCAGCTGCAAGCGTGAATACTCCGACTGGATCGCGGAAGCCAAACGTCCCGAAACCAGAGAGAAGCGCGTCAAACAGGCGATCGAGTGGATTGCGCAAGGCAAACAGCGCAACTGGAGGTACATGAACTGCTGACGCGGAATGATTCCTTTCCTGGGTGCGTTCTGAAGCGTCGCCCGGGGCTACTTGGTCTCGACTCGTTTGGCTTCAAACGAGCCGGAATACTTGAAGCCGCTGGCTCTTTCGTCGAATACCAGTCGCGACCAAAACTGCCGGTCAATGAATTCGTTTGGCGCGACCGGCAATAAGTCCGACCGGGTGCCGCCTCCCCAGTCAAGAAGCAGCTCCATCCCTTCGACCCGGATTGCAACTTTCGCGTTGGGCCGGAAGAACTTTTCATCAAACTGGTAAGCGCCCGCCAAACGCTGCAAATTTCCGGCGCTGACCTCGACTGGCGCGATTGCCGCCGCCTGAACGTCTTTTTCTCCGAGAGCCATCGCCGCCAGATCGTCCGCCACCGGCGATTGCGACACCGGCGAGTACGAATTACTTAAGACGATCACGGTCAAATCCCGCTCCGGGTAGTATTCGAGAAACGAGGTGAAGCCCGGACTGCGGCCGTTGCTGGCCACGGCGGTCGCACCATGCTTCTTGCGCACAAACCATCCGTAGTTGTGGCCGGGCCTTTCAACCCAAAGTTCAGCCACCTTCTTGCGCGGCAGCAGTTGCCCCTGGCGGTAGGCGCGCACGAACTTCAGCAAGTCCGCGGTGGTGGAATAGAGCGAGCCGTTGCCGGTCTTGGCTGACCAGTCGACATAGGGCGCTCTTTCAAGGCCGGCCATTCCCTTGGGTTGATACCCGGAAGCAGCGTTGGCGATCACCTCCGCCGCGTCCCCGTCGTGCCCGGTATCCCGCAACCCGACCGGCGCGAAAATAGTCTCGTTCAGGAACTCGCCATACGTTTTGTGGCTCACCAGTTCGATCACAAACGCCAGAATGTTGTAGTTCGAATTGCTGTACTCGTATTTCGCACCAGGCTCAAACCCCAGAGGTTTGGACTTGAACAGTTCAATCAGCGAGGTGGGCGTTTGAGGAAAGCGCGACGCCGTCGAGTACTCCGGCAAATTGTTGACGTTGGGAATTCCCGAGGTGTGCGTCAGCAGGTGCTCGAGCGTGATTTTCTGGCCGTTCGGGAAATCCGGCAAGAAGCGGGCGACCGGGTCCGATACCCGCAACAGCCCGCGCTGCTCCAGAATCAAGATGGCCGCAGCGGTGAACGGCTTGGAAATCGACGCAATGTGAAAGCGCGTTGCCGACGAGTTGGGCACATGCAGTTCATAGCTGGCTTCCCCGTAAGCGCGTTTGACCAGGACCCGGTCGCCCTGCGCGATCAGCACATCGCCTATGAAGTTGTTGCCCTTTAGGTAGGGGGCCAGATAGTTATCGACGCGCCGCTCAAGGTCGCGGTCTTGGCCGGAAAGAGAGGAGCTAGCGGCGAGAATCCATAAGGTGGCTGCTACCGGCCTGCGCAGCAACGCCCGCGCTACGCGGCGAGGAAATCCGTTCCGCCACGGATTGGTCCTAAAAGTTGGCGAGCGCATCGCGGGCCCTCCTCCGCGAACGTTCAAGGGGCTAGACCAGCTGCAATCCCCACAAATCGTGCAGATGAACCACGCCCAGCACTCTCTGCTCCGCGTCCACTACGATCACGGAGGTAATCCGCTTCTTCTCCATCAACGTCAGCGCTTCGCTAGCCAACACCCCCGGCCCGATGGTTTGCGGGTTGGGGGTCATGCATTCCGCCAATTTCATTTCAACGACCTTGCCGCCGTGTCTTTCCATCAGCCGCCGCAGGTCCCCGTCGGTCAGAATCCCGGCCAGCGTTCCGTCCACATTCACCACGGTGGTCATGCCCAGTTTTTTGGCGGACATCTCATGAAACACATCGGCCATCGTTGCATCCGGCGCGACGCGCGGCAGTCTGTCGCCAGAATGCATCAACTTCTCGACGCGCAGCAGCCGTTTCCCCAAGCTCCCTGCGGGATGCAGCGCGGCAAAATCGTCGTGCCGGAAATCGCGCTTCTCGAGCAAAGCGACTGCCAGCGCATCTCCTACCGCCATGGCAACCGTCGTGCTGGCGGTCGGCGCAAGGTTGAGCGAACAAGCTTCTTCGCTAACGCTGGCATCCAGCGCAACTTCACTTGCCTGCGCGATGGTGGAGTTCGCGTTTCCCGTCAGCGCCAGCAGCTTGATCTCGAGACGCTTCAGGGCGTCGAGCAGCGCGACAATCTCGCGCGTCTCTCCGCCGTAGGAAACCGCCAGCACGGTGTCGCCCGGCGCAAGCATCCCGAGATCACCGTGCAGCGCTTCGGCCGGGTGCAGAAAAAAGGACGGCGTTCCGGTGCTTGAGAGCGTAGCGGAAATCTTGCGGGCCACGATTCCGGACTTTCCCATTCCGGTTACCGCTACCCGCCCTTTGCAAGCAAATAGAAGGTCGACTGCCCGCGCAAACGCTCCGTCGAGGCGCGCCATGACGTCTGCGAGGGCTTGCGCCTCGATGCGCAGCACCCGCCGCCCGGTCTCGAGGCTCATTCTGATGAGTCCTCTCTCCAGCGCGCGTAGCACGGCGCTTCCCCTGAGCGCTCGGTTTTGTAGGCTCTCACTGGTCCATTGTCCATCCGCGCACCACCTGTGCAAGCTCCTTCAATCGCCCGAGCAATCCCGGCAGCTCGGCCAGCGGCAGCGCATTCGCGCCATCGGAAAGAGCCTTCGCCGGATGGTCGTGCGTTTCAAGGAAAATTCCATCCACTCCGGCCGCCACGCCGGCCCGCGCCAGCGGCTCGATGAATTCGGGCTGGCCGCCGCTGGCATGCCCTTGCCCACCCGGCAGCTGTACCGAATGCGTGACGTCAAAAACTACCGGATATCCCGATTTTTTCAAAATAGGGAAGGAACGAAAATCCACCACCAGATTTTGGTAGCCAAACGATGCGCCGCGTTCTGTCAGGACGATCTGCCTGTTTCCGGTCGACTCCACCTTTTCAATTGCGTTCTTCATGTCCCAGGGCGAAACGAACTGGGGCTTCTTGATATTCACCACCCGGCCGGTTTTTCCCGCCGCCACCAGCAAGTCCGTTTGACGCGCCAGAAACGCCGGGATCTGCAGCACATCGCAGACTTCCGCGGCCGGCGCCGCATGCGCCGCTTCGTGAATATCCGAGAGAATCGGAAGTCGCAAATCGGACTTGATCTTCCCGAGGATCCGCAAACCTTCCCGCAGCCCGGGGCCACGGTAGGAACCGACGGAGGATCGGTTGGCCTTGTCGTAGGAAGCCTTGAACACGTACGGCACCCCCGCGTCCGCCGCGATTCTGGCCACACGCTCGGCCATCATTCGAGCGTGTGCTTCGCTCTCGATCACGCACGGCCCCGCGATCAAGAACAACGGCTCGACGCCATGCGTCGGGCCTTTAAGGAAAGCTGGTGTGGCCTCATTCATTGGTTTCACGCAACATACCACAGCACCTTATGGGCGCTCACGCGCAAAGGAGAGATTTTGGTTGGAATCGCCCGGTCTCGGCGCAGGCGCAATTGGCCCGCGGCCGTTACGCTTGCGCGCCGGGAGCGGCCCTGAGTACCGGGGCACGCGGTGTTTCGACGGCCGGGGCGTGTATGCCGTCCAGGGCGGCCGCAACGCTTGCGCCCAACGGCTTCAGTCGCGCCTTCTTGTGCTCCAGCGCGGCCCCAATGAAGGCGGCGAACAACGGATGGGGTTCGAGCGGCTTGGACTTGAACTCCGGATGGAACTGGCAGCCGAGGAACCAAGGATGTTCGGGTGCTTCGACGATCTCGACGTAGTTCTCGTCGGGGGTGCGCCCGGAGATCTTGAGCCCGGCCGCGACCAGCGCCTTTTCGTGCTCGCGGTTGAATTCATAGCGGTGACGATGCCGCTCGCTGATCTCGAGCTTGCCGTAGGCCTTGGCCGCAAACGAGCCGGGCTCGAGCTTGCACGGCCAGGCGCCGAGGCGCATGGTGCCGCCCATTTCGTCGATGCCCAGCAGTTCGCGCAATTTGTAGATCACCCGGAAAGGGGTCTGTTGATCGAATTCGGTGCTGTTCGCCTGCTTCAAGCCGGCGACATCGCGGGCGTATTCAATCGTCGCACACTGCATGCCCAGGCAAATTCCAAAGAAGGGAATCTTGCTTTCTCGCGCGTAGCGAATGGTATGGATCATTCCTTCGATACCGCGCTTGCCGAATCCGCCGGGCACCAGGATTCCATCGTAACCGCGCAAGCGGCTGGCGGCCGTTTCGGCCGAGTCGATTTCCTCGGATTCGATCCAGTCGATCACCGTTTTGTGGTGGTGCGCCAAGCCGCCGTGCAGCAGCGCTTCGCGCAGGCTTTTGTAGGCGTCTTCCAGCTGCACGTACTTGCCGACGATGGCGATGCGGGCTTCGCCGGCCGGATGATGGATTCTCTCGATCAGATCGAGCCAAGGCTGGAAATTCCGCGGGCGCTCTTCGAGATGGAGCAGCCGCAAAATCTGCTTGTCGAGGCCTTCGCGGCCAAGCTCTGCCGGCACGGCGTAAATGGTGTCCACGTCTTCCATCGAGATCACGCAGGATTCGGCGACGTTGCAGAAGAGCGCGATCTTTCGCTTCAGCTCGGACGGAATATGCCGGTCGCTGCGGCAGAGCAGGATGTCCGGCTGAATCCCGATGCCCAGCATCTCCTTGACACTGTGCTGGGTGGGCTTGGTTTTTTGTTCGCCGGCGGCGGCGATGTAGGGAACCAGCGTTACGTGTACGAACAAGGTATTTTCGCTGCCGAGTTCCAGGCGCATCTGGCGGATGGCTTCTAGGAAAGGCAGCGATTCAATGTCGCCGACGGTTCCGCCGATTTCTACGATGACCACATCGACGTCGGCGGAAACCTTCTTGATGATGTTCTTGATTTCGTCGGTGACGTGCGGAATCACCTGCACCGTCTTGCCTAGATAGTCGCCGCGCCGCTCCTTGGTCAGAATCGTTTCGTAGATTCTTCCCGTGGTCCAGTTGTTGTCGCGGGTCAGCTTCGCGTGTGTGAACCGTTCGTAGTGGCCCAAGTCGAGATCCGTTTCCGCTCCGTCTTCGGTGACGAATACTTCGCCGTGCTGAAACGGGCTCATGGTGCCGGGATCGACATTCAGATAGGGATCGCACTTTTGCAGGGTGACTTTGAAACCGCGACTTTCGAGGAGACAACCGATGGAGGAGGCTGCTACGCCTTTGCCCAGTGAGGAAACAACACCGCCGGTAACAAATATATATTTTGGCGCCATCCGTGTAGCCCGCGCGAGCACCTTTCCCGCTTTGGACTGTTCATACCTCTCAGGCTTGCGGCCGACCGCAAGCCGTAGGTTTCAGATCTGTTTCGACCAACCTGAGTACGATGACGACGTACACACAATTATGGGCACGGGACCCCGCTCTGTCAATTGCAACTCTTGCCGTCGATCAATGTAAATTTTTGATTCTCGCCGAAACCTTTCCAGCGCAAAAGGGTTCCAAGTTTCATGAGGATCCTCCCCGGCCGGGATTCATGACGCGGCTGGCGGTTCGGGCACACGGTTCTCAATCGCGCCCAGTCCGTCTAAAATTGGGGAAGTCCGTTCCGTATCTCTTTAACCCTGCTTCTGGCGCCGGGCACAGCTGGTGGGTTCAGATGGTGAACCTAAGAACGCGTGGCGGAGTTTAGGCAAAGAAGTCATGGTTGCAAACCCTGCGCTCTAGAAGTCGAACGTAGCGCCCAACATTGGGCCTCGATTGGGGTGAAAAGCAATGAACGTATCTTCGCAGCTCGGCCGCTACCTGGCCCTCTTGTGCCTGGCCGCCGTGCCGTTTCCGGCGCTCGCGCAGCGACCCAACACCAAGTCCGCGGCAGCCGCTGCGGGCGGTTACAGCGTTGCAAACGACGTTTCTCTCGAGGGCACGATTTTGAGTTACACGGAAAACTCCAAGACTCCACCGCTCGGCACTCGTGTCCAGTTGCAGACGGCGGCCGGAAACGTCGATGTTCATGCGGGCGATGCCCGCGTGCTGCGCCAGGCAAAGCTCAATCTCACGCAGGGCATGAGCGTCCGGTTTGTGGGCCAGTCGCAAACCGTCGGCAAGAGCACGGTTTTTCTCGCGCGGCTGGTGCAGGTTGGATCGCAGGTCGTGGCCGTCCGGTCGAATCACGGATTGCCGTTGGGTCCTGCCGCAGGGCGCGGCAAGGCCGGCGCCAAAAATGCTTCGGCCAATCTGCAGGGGGTGGCGCGATGAAAGCTGCCACCCTAACCCGAGTGGCGAATCCCGTTTTGAAGCAGTTCGCGCTCTTCGCCACTTTCTGCTGTGCCATGTGGGCCGCAGCCTGCAGCGGTGGCGACTCGAATCCGACACCGCCTCCTCCAACCGGCAACTTCTCCAACTCGAGTCTAAAAGGGCAATACGCCTTCTACATGAGCGGGACCATTTTCACCAACAACGGACCGACATTTTTCGCGCGCGTGGGCTCCTTCGCGGCGGATGGAAACGGCGGCATCACGGGCGGCCTTGAGGATGTGGACGTCGCGGGGGCTCCGGAAACGATCCCGCTTTCGCCGAGCAACTACAACATTCAGGCCGACGGGCGTGGCACGCTGAACCTCACAGGCAGCGGCTCGCTCACCTTCAGCGTCACCCTGCTGTCGAAGACCGAAGGGCTGATGGTTGAGACAGACGGGGGCGCCACCACGAGCGGCAAGTTCTTCTTGCAGGATCCGAACGCCTTCGCCAATGGGTTCAGCGGCAACTACGTTTTTGACGTAAGCGGGATTGATTTCAACCATGGCACGCCGGATTCGATCGTGGGCCAGCTGGCTGCCGGCAGCGGCATTCTGCAGGGCGTTGTCGACGAGAATGACAACGCCAGCCCAACCGGTGCGCAGGCGATTACCAGCGGTTCGTTCCAGATAGACGTCAACAACAACGCGAATTTTGGGCGCGGAACCATGACCTTCACCGCCGGCGGCGCTTCCTATCACTTTATCTACTACCTGGTGAATGGCTCGCGGCTCTGCCTTATCGAGGACGAAAGCTTTTCAGGCGCCTTGAACGTGGGCACGGCCACCCGCCAATCGAGCGTTCCGACGACCAACGCCACGTTCAACGGCAATTTTGCCTTCCTGACGACGGGCAGCGGGACCCAGGGTGCGCTAACCCGCATCGGCCGCTTTGCTGCCAACGGCAGCGGCGTCCTAACCAACGTCGTCGCCAATACCAACGACAACGGCCAAACGGCGCTGGTGCCTAAGGGTTCGCAGTCCAGCATGACCTATTCCATTGACACCAATTTCCCCGGCTCAGGGCGCGGCACGCTGACCTTCACCGATTCGAGTCTCGGCACCTTTTCGTTTGTCTTCTATTTGAGCTCCGCCAGCGGCGGAGTGATCCAGGACGTGACCTTGACCAACCATGGCGGCAACGTCGGCGACGGTTTGCTGCAGCTGCAAGCGGGCGCGCCCTTCACCCAAGCCGGTTTGGCCGGCGATTACGGCTTCAATTTCGCCGGCATCAGCGCCAACAGCGATACCATGGTCCAAGCTGAAGAGGATTTTGTCGGCCACATGGCCCTGTCCAGCGCCGCGAACAACAACGTTTCCGGAACGGTTGACTTTTCCGAGTTCAGCTCGAACCAGGGCGTTTTCCTGAACGTGGTGCTCTCTGGAGCTGGCCTGTCGATAGGCGGCGACGGCACGACCAGCACCGGAATGCGCAACACGCTGGCGCTGAAGCCGCTGACCAGTCCTTCAGCCACCATGAATTTTGTGCCGTACATCGTGGACTCACAGCACATGTTTGTCGCAGGCACGGACGATAACCGTGTCATTTCTGGCGTCATCATCCTGCAAACCCCCTAAGCTCGATCGCAGGCGGTGCGATCTCTCGTGTGCTCTGCACTGAAGTCGGCGGGTTGCGCATTCGAAACGGGACCTTGCGCCTTCAAAGCGGCAAACGGGTGTTGTTCCAGGCCAGCGCGTAGTGACGGCGCTTGGCCCTTACGCGATCGGAAGAGCTCAAGCGGGCGAGGACCGAGTAGGCGCGGAACTTGTAGCAGATGCGCGCGCGGTCGAGCAGATAGATGCATTTCGCGTGAAACGGTCCATAAAACTTCCTGAGATAGAGGTACTTGCTTTTATAGAAAAGCACCACGGAACTTGCCGACCTCGATTGGCCTCCGACATGGATGATGGAGACCCCCGGCAGCACAAAGCAGTGCACCCCTGAGTTTTTCAGGGTGTGCGCGAGCGCGGTGTCCTCGTAAAAAAAGAAAAAGTCTTCGTCAAAGAGCGTTGGGGAGGGAATCGCAGCGCGCCGCAGGAGGAAGAACGCTCCCATGACGCCGTCCACCCGCAGGGGCCCTCTGGCATGGGCCAGTTGCAACTTGGACCGCCTGGCCGCGAGTTTGGCGAACCAGTTTATATAGTGGGCCGCAAGACTCGGCTTGAAGACCATGCCCTGGTCGCGCCCGTCTTGGTAGGTGATCCGTGGCGCGCAGACTCCGGCGTCGGGATGTTCCTCAAGGAAGGTCCATAACCTGACCAGCGCATCGCGATTGAGTCTCACGTCCGTGTTGGTCACGCACACATACTTGCTCTCCGTAGCCGCCACGGCCCGATTGATCGCGCGCCCATAGCCGGAATTTTCTCCGGCTTGCAGGTAGTGCAGGCCGCGGCGGGATTTTAGGAATTCCCGGGAACCGTCGGCGGAGGCGTTATCCACTACGGTAAAAGTAAATGCAAAGGGCACATCCAGCGTTTCAAAAAAGGAAGCCAGTTCTCTCGCGTAGTTCAGGGTGTTGTAGTTGACGGTGATGAAGGCGATGTCGACCATCACTTTTTCTGGGTTTGGCTCAATAGCTTTTCCACTCGCTCCACATCCTCGGGCACATCGACGCTGACAGCGTCGTGCTCGACTTCGGCCACGCGGATCTTCCAGCCGTTTTCCATCCAGCGAAGTTGTTCCAGTTGCTCCAGGCGTTCCAGTTCGCCCACCGGCAGTGTCGGGTATTCGACGAGCGCGTCGCGCTGGAACGCGTAGAGTCCCAGGTGCTTCAAGTGGCGCGCGTGCGTTTTGTGCGCGGAATCGCGCACCCAGGGAATCGGCGCGCGGGAAAAGTAGAGCGCATTGTCGTCGAAGTCGAGAACGGTTTTGACCACGTTGGGATCCATGATATCCGCCGGGGTTCGAATGGCAACGGCCACGGTCGAGACCGCCGCGGCCGGCTCTTCCAGCAGGGCCGTCACGGCGGCGTCGACCGCCGCCGGGTCGAGCAGCGGCTCGTCGCCCTGCACGTTCACAAAGACTTGCCCGTCAACATGAGCGGCGACCTCGGCGATGCGCTCGGTTCCGGTGCGGTGCTCGGCGCGGGTCATACGCGCCTCGCCGCCGAACTGTTCCACCTTGCTTACGATGCGTTCGTCGTCGGTGGCCACGATGACGCGGCCGGCGGTTTTGGCCAGCTTGGCGCGTTCGAACACTCTTTGGATCATCGGCTTGCCGGCGAGTGATACCAGTGGTTTTCCAGGCAGGCGGGCGGAGCCGTACCGTGCTGGAATTACTATAACCACCTGAGACGGATCCATTCAGAACTCCTCGCCGGGCGCGGGTAGAGACTTGCAAATCACGGAGGCTGGCCCAGTAGCCAGCCATGCTAACACGCGCCGGGAGCGCATCCTCGAAGCAACCGATACGGTCGATTCCCCATTTTGGCGAAGTTACAGCGATTTGACTTGCGCCCGTATTTTCGGGTGAGTACAATCCATCGCAGGTCGAGTCCGCAGCGGCCGTTCCAGCAAGCCGGGACGATGGGGGAGCCGTGAAGCGCGAAGGTCCAGGGTCTCGCGTTCGAGCCATCCAGGTGAGTTTGAGTGCTCTCTTCCTCTGCGGATTCTTGTTCGCTACGCCCCGTCTAGCCGCTCAATCGGCCGGCGAATCCGGCGAATCCGACGAAAACAAGGCCGAGGTGAAGCCCCCGCTGACGCCGTCGCCCGAAAGCCCCGACAAGGCCGAGCGGACGCCGCTCAAGGTAACTACAAAGGACGTCCGGCACGATACGCCGGGGCTTGCGATCAAGCCCGGTAAGGTGCTGCACACGGACGTGGATGTGGCGCTGGTGAACGTGACGGTGACCGATCCCTATAACCGTCTGGTGACCGGCCTCGAGCCGGATAATTTCCGCGTGTTCGAAGACAATGCCGAACAGGAAGTGGTGTCGTTTTCTTCCGAGGACGTGCCCATTTCCATCGGGGTCATTTTCGACCTGAGCGGAAGCATGTCCAACAAAATCAGTAAGGCGCGCGAGGCGGCGATTCAATTTTTCAAGACCGCAAATCCTGCCGATGAATTTTTCATGGTGAGCTTCAACGAGCGTGCGGAATTGACGAGCGCCTTCACCAACAACGTGGAGGATCTGCAGAGCCGGATGCTGGCTACCAGCCCGAAGGGCAGGACGGCGCTGCTTGATGCGATCTATCTTGGACTCAGCCAGATGAGGGGTGCACGCAACGGCAAACGTGCCTTGCTCATCCTATCCGACGGAGGGGATAATCATAGCAGGTACAACGAAAGCGACATCAAGCGGCTCGTAAAAGAAGCAGACACTCAGCTCTATGCCATCGGAATTTTCGACCCGCTTGGGAATCGCAATCGGACCCCGGAAGAACTGAACGGGCCGTCGCTGCTGACTGACATCACCGATATGACCGGCGGACGCGTATTCTCCGTCGAGCGGCTCGAAGATCTCCCGGACATCGCCACCAAGATTGGCATGGAGCTGCGTAACCAATATGTTCTGGGATACCATCCGAGCAACAAGGTGCACGACGCGCGCTGGCGCAAAATCAAGGTCAAGCTGCGTGCCCCCAAGGGTCTTCCGCCCCTCAATGTGTTCGCCAAAACCGGCTACTACGCGCCTAGCCACTAACCGCCTGCTGCGCCCGGCGCATCCGATTGTCGCCGCCGCTTTCCTCACCGCTTTCTTGTTTCTTCCCGCCTTCGGATTGGCGCAAGACACTCAGCTGACTCAGCCACAGGCGCAGCCCGCTCCTCCGGGCGGCCAGCAGGGCGGCAGCATCAAGGTCGACGTGAATCTGGTGGTGCTGCATACGACGGTGCTGGACGACCGCGGCAAATTCGTGGACGGACTGAAAGAGGAGAACTTCCGGGTATTTGAGGATAAGGCCGAACAAAAGCTTTCCGTCTTCAAACGCGAGGACGTACCTGTGAGCATGGGCCTGGTGATCGACAACAGCGGCTCCATGCGCGACAAGCGGCCGCGCGTGAATGAGGCCGCGGTGACGCTGGTGCAAAGTTCCAACCCGCAGGATGAGGCGTTCGTCGTCAATTTCAATGACGACTATTATCTGGATCTGGACAAGGATTTCACGAGCAGCGTTCCGGAGTTGAAAGAAGCGCTCGAGCGGATTGACGCGCGGGGCAGCACGGCACTCTACGATGCGATTATCGGCTCCATGGACCACCTGAAAAAGGGGCACAAGGACAAGAAAGTCCTGCTGGTCGTCACCGACGGCGAGGACAACGTCAGCCGCAACACGCTCGAAAAGACCTTGCGCGAGATTCAAAAAGCTAACGTGGTCATCTACACCATCGGGCTGTTCAGCGACGACGACAAGAAAAACCGCAAAAAGGCCACTCGGGCGCTGAAGGATATATCAGCGGCCTCGGGCGGAATCTCGTACTTTCCGGAAAACGTAAGCGACGTGCACAGCATCTGCGAACAGGTGGCACGCGACATCCGAAACCAGTACACGCTAGGCTATTATCCGACCAACACGAAGAAGGACGGAACGTTTCGGACCGTGGCCGTGGACGTGATCCCTCCGCGAGGAAAAGGCAAGCTGACTGCGCGGACCCGCAACGGGTACTTCGCCCCCGGGTCACCGGTCTCGGCTTCAAATGGCTCGCCGGATACCACCGCGACAGCGCGCTGACGGCGGTCTACATTCCCATCAGCGGTCTTCGCAGTCCGAGTTCAGAGCGAGCGGCCGCTCGCTTTCAGCCCTTGCGCAGATCGATGCCGCCGTTGGTCGTAGCCACTTTAAGAAAGCGGCCGGCCGAGCCGACTTTCCCACTCAATTCCTTCGCGCTGAAGCTGCCCTGCACGGTGATGGGGAAGTCGGTATGGATGCCGCCGTTTGTCGTGGCGGCCTTGACTTCAAATTCGGCGGAAGCCGGTAATTTGACATCGACGCTGCCGTTGGTTGTGGCCAGTTCGAGTTCGCCAGTCCAACTGGCGTTGCCCATGGATACATTTACGCCGCCGTTGGTCGTCCGGGCGGAAGCCCATTCGCTGGTCGAGACATCGATATTCCCGTTAGTCGTGGCTGCGTCAACCACGCTGTTGAGGTCGCGGCAGCGGACGCCGCCGTTCGTGGTCATCGCACTGAAACGGACCCCGCGCGGCACTTGAACGTCGAAGGTGAGCTTGGCGCGGTGGCCATGCCAGGTACTCGATTCTGAACGAACCCCGCCGTGATGGCAGCGACCGGGCGTCTTGTCTCTGGCATAGACCGCGCAAATAATGACGCCCTCGGACGATTCCACCACTTCGATGAACAGTTCCTTATCGTCGCCGTCATCGCGACGCATGCCTTCGACGCGCGCTCCCTCACCGGAAGCGCCGCTGGCTTCAATCTCGCCGTTGCGGTTGATGATTTCAAGCGTCTGCCCGGGTTTCAGGTTCCCCTGCCAGTGAAAATTGTCCTCGCTGAAGACAGTGCGCTTTTCGTTTTGCGCCGAGGCCAGGGGACAGTTCACGGACCAGAATGCGGCCAAAAGCAGGGCTGCGTACCAGGCGTGGCGATAGCTGAATTTCAGATAGGTCGGTGTAAGGATCATCGCTGCTCTCCCGCGGTTTAGACGACGAGATCGGGCGTTTTGTCTGCCAGGCATACCGGGATTATACGCCCCCACGGAGATACGGGCGTC
>Ga0306920_100001212_pt1 | contig 31950 bp, 25 predicted proteins | sample flu12Cox44000170_FD_204666 | JGI IMG/M metagenome (GOLD analysis project Ga0306920, IMG submission 204666) | Lab enrichment of tropical soil microbial communities from Luquillo Experimental Forest, Puerto Rico - flux4day.12C.oxic.44.000.170 (v2)... | ecosystem: Environmental > Terrestrial >...
CCCAGTTCAACGAGCAGACCACCGAGGGCCTGAAGAAGGCGATCACCGACCTCACCGCCCAGACCGGCGACAAGCTCAAGGGCTTCATCATCGACCTGCGCAACAACCCGGGCGGACTGCTCGATCAGGCGATCTCGGTCTCCGACGCGTTCCTGGAGAAGGGCGAGATCGTATCGACGCGCGGCCGCAACGCCGAAGAAACCCAGCGGTTCAACGCGCGCGCAGGCGACCTCACCAAGAACAAGCCCGTCATCGTGCTGATCAACGGCGGCTCGGCCTCGGCCTCGGAAATCGTGGCGGGTGCGCTCCAAGATCACCGGCGCGCGACCGTCATCGGCACACGCTCGTTCGGCAAGGGGTCGGTGCAGACCATCATTCCGCTCGGCTCGGGCAACGGGGCGCTGCGGCTGACAACCGCGCGCTACTTCACCCCATCCGGACGCTCCATCCAGGCGAAGGGCATTTCGCCCGACATCGAGGTGCTGCAAGAGGTGCCCGAGGAGCTCAAGGCGCGCACCGATACGCGCGGGGAGGCTTCGCTGCGCGGCCACCTCAAGGCCGAAGGCGACGAGCAGACCGGCTCGCAATCCTATATCCCGCCGGATCCGAAGGACGACAAGGCGCTCCACACCGCGCTCGATCTCATCCGCGGCATCCAGAAGAACTCGGCTTATCCGCCGAATCCAAAGTCCGCGGTGCCGAACTAGCACGGCGTGAACCGATGCCGAACCAGGGGCGGCCTGCGGGCCGCCCCGATGCTTTTCTGGGGCGGCGGCAATCTCGCTTCGGGCGGCAACAGCGGCTATCTCTGCTGACGGCCGCGCGTCACGCGCGCCATGCCGGGAACGATGGAGCCGAGAGCATGCCCCGCTTCAAATCCTTGCCCTATCGTCCCTGCGTCGGCATGGCCGTATTCAACCGCAAGGGGCGCGTCTTCATCGGTCGCCGCATCGACGGGCCCGAGCATGTCGACGACACTCACGCGTGGCAGCTGCCGCAAGGCGGCATCGATCGCGGCGAGGACCCGTGGCCGGCGGCGTTACGCGAGCTCTATGAGGAAACCAATATCCGCTCGGTGGAAAAGCTCGGCGAAATCGAGGAAGAGCTCTGCTACGACATTCCGCGCGAGATCGTCGGCCAGGCCTGGGGCGGCAAGTACCGCGGGCAGTGTCAAAAATGGTATGCGCTGCGCTTCACCGGAAAGGACAGCGAAATCGACATCGCGCACCCCGCCGGCGGCCACGATCCGGAATTCGCGCAATGGCGCTGGGAGCGGCTAACCAACGTCGTCGACCTGATCGTGCCGTTCAAGCGGCCGGTCTACGAGCAAGTGGTGAAGAAGTTCAAGAAATTTGCCCGGGACGCGAGTTAATGCCCGAGCGCGGCCTGTAGCGCCTTCAAGCGATCGAGCTTGTGGGCGAGCTTGTCGCGCTTCCAGCCGTCCTTCTCGTCGGCCACGTCTTCCTCGGTGTCCTTGATCATGCCGGCGAGCTCGGCGACGTCGAACTCGTCCACCGGCACGGCGAGGTTGGCGAGCACGGTCAGGCCGGCGGGACTGACCTCGGCAAAGCCGCCGTCGACGACGATCCGCTGCGCGTCGCGTTCGCTATAAACGACCAGAATCCCCGGCCGTAACGTGGTGACGAGCGGCGCGTGTGCCGCCAGCACGCCAAAGTCGCCTTCCGAGCCCGGCACGTCGACCTGACTGACCTCTCCGGAGAACAGAACCTTCTCCGGCGAGACGAGATCGAAGTGGAAGGTGGCCATCATTCACTCTCGATTGCCAATCATCATGTAGAACGACTACCGGCGATGCAGGACGGATGAAATTATCGGCCGCCTGTCGTCCCGCGCCCGGTGTCCGATCACGCGGCTTCCGCCGCGAGCTTCTTGCCCTTATCCACGGCCTGCTCGATGGTGCCGACCATGTAGAACGCCGCCTCCGGCAGGTGGTCGTATTTTCCTTCGCACAGACCCTTGAACCCACGGATGGTATCGGCGAGTTCGACGAACACGCCGGGCGCGCCGGTGAACACTTCGGCGACATGGAAGGGCTGTGACAGAAACCGCTCGATCTTGCGTGCGCGCGCGACCGTGACCTTGTCCTCTTCCGAAAGCTCATCCATGCCGAGGATGGCGATGATGTCCTGCAACGCCTTGTAGCGTTGCAGAATCTGCTGCACCTGGCGGGCGACGGCATAGTGCTCCTCGCCCACGACCATCGGCGAGAGCATGCGCGATGTGGAGTCGAGCGGATCAACCGCCGGATAGATGCCCTTTTCCGCGATCGAGCGTGACAGCACGGTGGTCGCATCAAGATGCGCAAACGAGGTCGCGGGCGCCGGGTCGGTGAGATCGTCGGCGGGGACGTAGATCGCCTGCACCGAGGTAATCGACCCCTTGGTGGTGGTCGTGATGCGCTCCTGCAACGCGCCCATGTCGGTCGCGAGCGTCGGCTGATAGCCCACGGCCGAGGGAATGCGGCCGAGCAGCGCCGACACCTCCGAACCCGCCTGCGTGAAGCGGAAGATGTTGTCCACGAAGAACAGCACGTCCTGGCCCTGGTCACGGAAATACTCCGCGACCGTGAGGCCGGAAAGGCCGACGCGGGCGCGCGCGCCGGGCGGCTCGTTCATCTGGCCGTAGACCAGTGCGCATTTGGAGCCAGCGGCGGAGCCGTTGTTTTTCTTGGGGTCCTTGTTGACGCCGGACTCGATCATCTCGTGATAGAGATCGTTGCCTTCGCGCGTGCGCTCGCCCACCCCGGCAAACACCGAATAGCCGCCGTGGGCTTTCGCAACGTTGTTGATCAACTCCATGATGATGACGGTCTTGCCGACGCCGGCACCGCCGAACAGGCCGACCTTGCCGCCCTTGGCGTAGGGCGCGAGCAGATCGACGACCTTGATGCCGGTGATGAGGATCTCCGATTCCGTCGCCTGTTCGGTGTAAAGGGGCGCGGGCTGATGGATTGGGCGCCGCTCCTGGTACGGGACCGCACCGGCCTCATCGACGGGATCGCCGATGACGTTGATGATGCGGCCCAGCGTGCCGTCGCCGACCGGCACCGCGATCGGCTGGCCGGTATCGGAGACTTCCTGCCCACGCACAAGGCCTTCGCTGGTATCCATCGCGATGGTGCGCACGGTCGATTCGCCGAGATGCTGGGCGACTTCGAGCACTAGGCGGTGACCTTGGTTCTTGGTCTCGAGCGCGTTGAGAATGGCGGGCAGATGCCCCTCGAACTGCACGTCGACGACGGCGCCGATGACCTGGGTGATGTGTCCGACTGGGTTGGCCATGGATGGTCCTTGTTATTGCATCGACATATCGGTTCGCGCGTCCGTTCACACCGCCTCGGCGCCGGAAATGATCTCGATCAACTCCTTGGTGATCATCGCCTGACGGGTGCGGTTATACGTCAGCGTCTGCTTGCGGATCATTTCTCCCGCGTTGCGCGTGGCGTTGTCCATCGCAGTCATCTGCGCACCGTAGAACGAGGCGGCATTCTCCAGCAACGCGCGGAAAATCTGTACGTAGATGTTGCGCGGCAGGAGCTCGACGAGAATTTCGTCCTCATCGGGCTCGTATTCGTAGACGACGCCGTTATCGTTGCCGCCATCGCCCTCGAACACGGGCGGAATGATCTGTTGCGCCGTAGGGATCTGCGCAATGACGGATCTGAATCGCGAAAAGAACAGGGTGCAGACATCGAATGCACCCTGTTTGTAGAGCTGCACAATTTTTTCGCCAATGTTTTCGGCGTGCTCAAACGCAAGCGTGCGAACCGCGCGCAGCTCGATGTGTTCGATGATCTGTTTCTCGTACAGACGACGAAGCTGCTCGTAGCCCTTGCGGCCCACGCAGAAGAACCTCACCTCTTTGCCCTCGGCCATCAATGCATTCGCCCGCTCACGCGCGAGCCGCACGATCGCCGAGTTGAAGGGGCCGCACAGGCCGCGCTCGGCGGTGCATACCAGCAGCAGATGCACGCGGTCGCTGCCAGTCCCGACCAGCAGCGGCGGCGCGGCGCCGAGGTTCTCGGCCGCGGCGGCGATATTGCCGAGCACCTTCGTCATCCGCTGGGCATAGGGACGCGCAGCCTCGGCCGCCGCCTGCGCGCGCCGTAGCTTCGACGCCGCGACCATCTGCATGGCCTTGGTGATCTTCTGCGTCGCCTTGGTGGCGGCGATGCGCACGCGCATGTCCTTGAGGCTGGGCATGTGTGAGATGGCCCGACAGGGAAGCGCACGACCGACTGCCCAAAGGCGCGGGCTCGAGTGGCGTGTCGATCGTCAGCTATCGGTTGTCTGGCGTTTGCCCTCCGTCCTTTGGAGTCCGCTTTTACGCGAACGTCTTGTTACGCAAACGTCTTGGCGTATTCGTCGACCGCGGCTTTGAGCTTCGCCGTGGTGGCCTCGTCGAGGTCCCTGCTATCGCGGATGGCGTCGAGGATGCCCGTATACTGCGAGCGCACCAGCCTCAGCAGGCCGTCTTCGAAGGCATGCACCCGATCGACCGGGATCGGGTCGAGATAGGCGTTGACGCCGGCAAAGATGACGACGACCTGCTCCTCCATCTTGAGCGGGGAAAACTGCGGCTGCTTGAGCAGTTCGGTCAGCCGCGCGCCGCGGTTGAGCAGGCGCTGGGTGGTGGCATCGAGGTCGGAGCCGAACTGCGCGAACGCCGCCATTTCACGGTATTGCGCAAGCTCGCCTTTGATGCGGCCGGCGACTTTTTTCATGGCCTTGGTCTGCGCGGCGGAGCCGACGCGCGACACCGAGAGGCCGACGTTCACGGCCGGACGGATGCCCTGGTAGAACAGATCGGTCTCCAGAAAGATCTGCCCGTCGGTGATCGAAATGACGTTGGTCGGGATATAGGCCGACACGTCGTTCGCCTGCGTCTCGATGACGGGAAGCGCCGTAAGCGATCCGCCCTTGTTGGCGTCATTCATCTTGGCGGCGCGCTCGAGCAACCGCGAGTGCAGATAGAACACGTCGCCGGGATAGGCTTCGCGGCCGGGCGGACGGCGCAGCAACAGCGACATCTGGCGGTAGGACACCGCTTGTTTCGAGAGGTCGTCGTAGATGATGACCGCGTGCATGCCGCCATCGCGGAAATATTCGCCCATGGTGCAGCCGGAAAACGGCGCGAGGTATTGCATGGGTGCGGGATCGGAAGCCGTCGCCGCGATCACGATCGAATAGTCGAGCGCGCCATTTTCCTCCAGCACCTTGGCGAATTGCACGACGGTGGAGCGTTTCTGGCCGACGGCAACGTAGACGCAATAGAGCTTGATCTTCTCGTCGCCGGTGGCGTTAAGCGCTTTCTGATTGAGGATGGTGTCGAGCGCGATCGCGGTTTTGCCGGTTTGGCGATCGCCGATGATCAGCTCGCGCTGGCCGCGACCGATGGGGATCAGCGCGTCGATGGCCTTGAGGCCGGTGGCCATCGGCTCAGACACGGATTTGCGCGGGATGATGCCCGGCGCCTTGACGTCGACGCGCCGACGCTCCTTGGCATCAATCGGACCCTTGCCGTCGATCGGGTTGCCGAGCGCGTCGACCACGCGGCCGAGCAGGGCCTTGCCGACGGGAACCTCGACGATGGCGCGCGTGCGCTTGACCGTCTGCCCTTCCTTGATCTCGCGGTCCTCGCCGAAGATGACGATGCCGACGTTGTCGATCTCGAGATTGAGTGCCATCCCGCGCACGCCGTTCTCGAACTCGACCATCTCGCCGGCTTGGACGTTGTCGAGACCGTAAACCCGGGCGATGCCGTCACCGACCGAGAGCACCTGGCCGACCTCGGAGACTTCCGCCTCCTGGCCGAAGTTCTTGATCTGCTCTTTGAGGATTGCCGAAATTTCGGCGGGGCGGATGTCCATCAGCGGGCCTCTTGCATCGCGACCTTGATCGCATTGAGTTTGGTGCGCAGCGAGCTGTCGACCATGCGTGAGCCGAGCTTGACCACGAGGCCGCCGATCAGCGAGGGATCGACCTTCACTTGCATCTGCACATCCTTCTTGGTCGCCGCCGCGAGTGCATCCTTGATAGCGGCAAGGTGCGCCTCACTCGGCGTCTCGGCGAGCATCACCTCGGCGGTGACCTCCCCCTTATGCTTGGCGACCAGCGCCCGGTAGGCGCGCACCATGTCGAGCGCCGCGAACAGCCGGCGGTTGGTTCCGAGCAGTTTGAGGACGTTGGCGGCAAGCCCGTCGATGCCCGTCCGGTCGAGCACGCCCGAGAGCGCGCGCGTCTGCTCGTCGGCGGAGAATACCGGGCTTCTCAGCAAGCGGGCGAGATCGGCAACCTCGGCCACCAGCGCATCGAAGCGGTCGAGGTCGACCTTGACGCGATCGATCGCGTTCTGCTCGCGCGCGAGCTCGAACAGCGCGGTCGCGTAGCGGCCGGCCATGCCGGAGATGATCGCGTTTTCGCCTGCCACGTGGATTTGCTCTTTCGGCAATTCCGCAGGCTCGGCACCGTCGCGGACGGTGGGCGCCAAGCCCTTGAAATTCAATGGGACTTTGCATCTTCGCGGAGAGCGCCGGCGCGCCCGGAAAGCCCACGAAAATCGCGCGGTTCCGTAACATACCGTCAACTGCGGTGCAACATGACGAAACGCCCGCACGGGGTGGGCGTTTTTGCCCGCCGCGGCCCCTGCACGAGCGGCCCGCGCCGGTGCTACACAAGCCTTCCCTCCTCTCGGCCTGCCGGATCCCTGCAACGTGCCCCGTACCGCCCCGCATCAAGCTGACGACGCGACGGCCCGCGTCATGCTGGTGGCGGTGAGCCTGGCCTGGGGCCTGAGCTGGCCGGCCTTGAAGATCGCGCTCAACGACATACCGCCGTTTAGCATGCGAGTGGGCACCTCCGGGCTGGCGACGGTTACGTTGTTCGCGCTCGCCTTGCTGCGGCGGCGTAACATGAGGATTCACAGCAGCGTCGTGGCCGTGCACCTCGTCGTCGCGGGCTGCCTGAACATTGCGTGCTTCACGCTGTTCTCCGCTTTCGCGCAACTCGCGACCGCAACCTCGCGAGTGGCGGTTCTCGCTTACACGATGCCGATTTGGGCGGCGCTGTTTGCGTATCCCGTCCTCGGGGAGCGGCTGAACCTGACACGCCGCATGTCGCTCCTGCTTTGCGCCATCGGATTGACGGTGCTGATCTATCCGCTGCTCGGATCGAGCGACGTGATCGGCCTCGTCTTCGCGATCGCGACGGCGGTGAGTTGGGCCGCCGGTACGGTCTATTTGAAATGGGCGCGGATCGACGCCGATCCGATGGCAATCTCGGCGTGGCAACTTGTGGTCGCTCTGGTGGTCACCTTCGCAGGCTCCCTCATCTTCGAAGGGTCGCTGCACCTGTGGCCCGTTCCCGCGCGCGCGCTTTGGGCGCTGGCGTTTTCCGGGCTTGTCGGTTCCGCCTTCGCCTATCTGCTTTGGTTCGAGATCGTCCGCAGGTTACCGGCCACGGCCGCATCGCTCGGCGTGCTGAGCGTTCCAGTCATAGGCATCGTTGCCTCCGTGCTGATACTGGGCGAGCGGCCGACGATTGCAGACATCGTCGGCTCGGTCCTCATCTTGATTGCCGCCGCCGGCGTCCTGCTTGCGCCCAATGCGCGCGCATCGGAGACCGCTCCGATCGAACAATAATCGGCTTCTTGTTCCCGCGGAGGTGCGTGGCCCGCACCTAGCCGCTGCCGGCCTGATCGAGGTCGGCGGCGCCAGACCTAGCAACACGGCTCAATGCGCGTGGGCACGCCAGGCTTCCCACGCCAACGCCCTGATCATCGCACCGCAATCGGTGCAACCGTCGAGCCGGTGCCGCCCTGGATTTTCAGCGGCTCCATGATGAAGGCGAACTCGTAGACGCCCTTACCCGCCAGTTCGTCGAGCTTGAGATTCTCGAGCAGATGCACGCCGTTCACCACCAGCGCGATTTGATGCACCGGCAACGAAATCTTCGGCTCAGGGTTGGGCGCCACCTCGACCGGCCAGTTGTCGGAGCCGAGCAGCATGGGGTCCTCCTCAACCAGCCACTCGGCGGCCTTGACGCCGATGCCCGGACACGACTTGACATAGCGTGCATTATCCTTGCCCCACAGCTTGCCCCAGCCGGTATTGATGATGACGGCGTCGCCCGGCTGTAGCGTGATGTTCTGCTTCTTCAGCGCGCCCTCGAGATCCTCGACCGTGATCTCGTAAGTGTCGCCGAGCATCTCGACGCCCTTGTAGCCGGCGACGTCGATCAGCACGCCGCGCGTGATCAGCGCGCCGACGTTGTGAACTCCAAGCTTCGTAAACCCCGAACGGGTCGCGTTCTCGGCGACCTTGAAGCAGTTGTACCAGCTGTTTTCGTGGGTCTGGTGGGCAAAACCGTCGAACTGAGTGCCAACCTGCCCGATCTCGGAAATGATGATCTCCTCGTTGCTGCCGCGCCGGTTGGCGAACTCGTTCATGAAGGTGCGTTTGACGTGCACGTCGAAGCGCCGCGTGCCGAAGAACGGCATATTCGCATTGAGCACGTATCCGAGTTCGATGACTTCGCCGGTCTTGATCAGCTTGACTGCGTTGAGCACCGTCTGCGGCTTCATGTGGTTGCCGGAGCCGCGCTCGTCGTCCGCGCCCCATTTCGACGGGCAGCGCTGGTTTTCGGGCGGCGGCGTCCAGCTCGGAGCTTGGGCCAGGACGGTGCTGCTGGCCGCAAGCATTGCGCCCAACACGACCCCAAATGCGATGCGTTGCATGGTTTATCCTCCCCGTGTGCTTGTGGTTTCCGGATGTCGTCCGGTCGCATCAGAATGCGCTCAAGCAGTGCGACCTTCAAGCAGCAAACACGTTGCCGCAGTCGGGATCGACGAAGCACATGACATGAAAGGTGGGGCGCTGGACATGTCGGTCGCGCGCGGCGGTCGCTGGATGAAGGGCGTCACAAGGGGAGATCGGTTCGACCGCCCATGATTGGCACGCGCGGTGCGCACCACACCCTCGGGCTTAAAGAAAACTCTGCGGGTCGACGTCGACGTCGAGCCTGATCTTGCCCTTGCGCCTGGGCGCGGCGGCGAGCCATTCCCGCAGATAGGCCGAGAGATCGAAGCGGCGCGGGGATTTGACCAGCAACCGGAAGCGATGGCGGCCGCGCACGACGGCGAGCGGCGCTTCCGCTGGTCCCAGCACGCGCACGTCGTTCGCCGGCGGCGCAGCGGCGGCGAGCCGGCGCGCAAAGAATTCGGCCGCCGTCCGCTCGCCCGCCGAGACGAGTAGGCTTGCGAGCCGGCCGAACGGCGGATAATGCGTCTTTTCGCGCAGCTCGATTTCGCTCGTGTAGAACGCGTCGCGGTCGGCCGCCACCAGTGCGCGCATCACCGGATGCTCGGGCTGATGCGTCTGCAGATAGCCGATGCCGCGACCTTCCTCGCGCCCGGCGCGGCCGATGACCTGATGGAGCAATTGAAACGTGTGCTCGGCCGCGCGCGGATCACCGTTCGCTAGGCCGAGATCGGCGTCGACCACGCCGACCAAGTTGAGCTTGGGGAAATGGTGGCCCTTGGCCACGAGCTGCGTGCCGATGATGATGTCGAAGCGTCCCTTGGCGACGTCGTCGAGCTCCTGGCGCAACCGTTCGACCGATTCGACGAGGTCGCTCGATAACACTAGGATACGGCTTTGCGGAAACAGCTCCGCCGCCTCCTGCTCCAGCCGTTCGACGCCGGGGCCCACCGCGACGAACGAATTGGCCGCCTGACATTGCGGGCACTGCATCGGTGGCGGCATCGAGAAACCGCAATGGTGGCAGACGAGGCGACGCTTGAACCGGTGATCGACCAGCCAGGCGTCGCAATTCGGACAGGCGAGCCGAAATCCGCATTGGCGGCAGAGCGTAAGCGGGGCATAGCCGCGGCGATTGAGGAAGAGGAGCGCCTGTTCGCCGCGTTCGAGCGCGCTGGTCACCGCCTCCGCCAGCCGCGGGGCGATGAAGCGCCCGCGCGGCGGGCCTTCGGCGCGCAGATCGATCGCCTCGATGGCGGGAAGACATGGGTTGCCGAAGCGCTCCGGGAGATGCACGCGGGCATAGCGGCCACGCCGCGCGTTGACCTCGGTCTCGACCGACGGCGTCGCCGACACCAGCACGATCGGAAAGTCGGCTCCCCGCGCGCGCACCACCGCCATGTCGCGCGCGTGATAGCGCGCGCCATCCTCCTGCTTGTAGGCGGGATCGTGCTCCTCATCGACCACGATCAGCCCGAGATCGGCATAGGGCAGAAACAGCGCCGAGCGCGCGCCGACGATCACGCTCAGCTCGCCTTTCGCCACCGCATTCCAAGTGCGCGCGCGCAAGCGCTGAGACAGTTGCGAGTGCCACTCGGCCGGCCGCACGCCGAAGCGTTCGGCGAAGCGATCGAGGAACTGGGTGGTCAGGGCGATCTCGGGGACGAGAACCAGCGCTTGTTTTCCGCGACGGACGATCTCGCCGACGGCCTCAAAATAGACTTGGGTCTTGCCCGCGCCGGTGACGCCGTCGAGCAGCGTGACGCCGTAGCCGCCCGCGGCTAATGTCGCGCGCAGCGCATCGGCCGCCTCGCGTTGCGCCAGCGTGAAATCGGGCAGGGAAAAATCCGGATCAGGCGGTTGCGCCACCGGGTCGGGGGGCAGCACCAGGGTCTCCAGCGTCCCTTCGTCGACCAGGCCGTCGATGACCCCGGGCGAAACCCCCGCGTCGTCGGCGACATCGCGCTTGGCATGGGCGAGCCCGTCGGCGAGGAGCGCAAGCACGCGCTCGCGGGCCGCGGTCATCCGCTTGGGGGTCGATCCGGCAATCCGAACGCCGACGCGTTCGCGCGCCGGGCCGAGATGCTCGCCCATGCGCAACGCCATGCGCAGCACCGTGCCGCGCGGGCTGAGCGTGTAGGCCGATACCCAGTCGATGAACTTGCGCAGTTCCGGCTTGAGCGGCGGGACGTCGAGCTTGGCCTCGACATCCTTCATGCGGTTGTCGAGCCGGGGATTGGGCCTGGGATTCTCCGCCCACGTCACCGCCGTCGCCATGCGCGCACCCAGCGGCACGGTCACGAGGTCGCCGGGCGCGAGCTCAAGCCCTTCCGGCACCCGATAGGAATACGCCTGGTCGAGGGCGACCGGGACGAGAACATCGACAACGCGTTTGGCCATGGGCAGTCGGCCGATTCGAAGCCCTTAAGAAAGAGTGAAGGAAAGGGGTGAGATATATTCTGCCATGTCAAGCGCAACACCCGCCCCCGCTTTCGCTTTTGCCGCCGACGAGGTCGCCAACGAATTCACGCGCTGGCTGGCGTACCTCTCGACCGAACGGCGGATGTCGCCGAAGACGGTCGACGCTTATGAGCGCGACGTCCGCCAGTTCCTCGCTTTCCTCTGCGGCCATCTCGGCGGCCGCGTGACGCTGTCCGCGTTGTCGCATCTTAAGCCGCTCGACGTGCGCGCCTTCATGGCAGCACGCCGGGCCGGCGGCACCAGCAGCCGCTCGCTGATGCGCATGCTCGCGGGCGGGCGCTCGTTCGCCCGCTTTCTCGAACGCAACAGCAAGGGCAAGGTCGGTGCCCTTTCCGCCGTGCGCACGCCGAAACTGGCGAAGGCGCTGCCGAAGCCGCTCGCGATCCCGGCCGCCAAGCGCATCACCGACACCGACTTGCGCGCCGGCGAGCCGCGCGAGCCCTGGATTCTCGCCCGCGACGCAGCGGTGCTGGCCTTGCTCTACGGGTCGGGCTTGCGCATCAGCGAGGCGCTGGCCTTGAAGCGCAACGACATCCCCGCGCCCGGCCGCGGCGACGTCATCACGGTCACCGGCAAGGGCAACAAGGCGCGCATGGTGCCGGTGCTGGCACAGGTCGCGAAGCTCGCCGCTGAATACGTCGCGCTCTGCCCTTACGAACTTCCCGCCGACGGCCCCCTATTCGTTGGCGCCAGAGGCGGCCCGCTCTCCCCGCGCATCGTCCAGCTCGCGATGGCAGGCCTGCGCGGCGCCCTCGGGCTGCCGGAGACCGCGACGCCGCATGCGCTGCGGCATTCCTTCGCGACGCACTTGCTGGCGCGCGGCGGCGATCTGCGCGCAATCCAGGAACTGCTCGGCCATGCCTCGTTATCGACGACGCAGATTTACACCGCCGTCGATACCGAGCGACTGCTGGAAGTCTACCGCAGCACCCATCCGCGGCCATGACGAAGCTGTGACAGGCGCCGCAGTTGCCTCCCCTTGCGAAAGCCGGCCAGTTCGATACATCGTCCGGCCGACGACGCACGGAGGGCGACATGAGTCACGGCGTGCACGCGGTGCAGCATGAAGTCGAGCACCAGATCGAACATGAGGAGCACGGACATGGCGGCGGCCGTGGAAAGCCGGTAGCGGAGAGCAGAAACAAAAAGATCGCACTGCTGATCGCGGTGATCGCGCTCTTCCTGGCGCTCGCCGAGATGTTCGGCAAGAGCGCGCAGACGGAAGGAATTTCGCTCAACATCAAGGCGTCCGACGCGTGGAATTTCTTCCAAGCCAAGACCATCCGCCAGACCACGCTTCGCACCGCCGCTCAGGCTTTAGCGCTCGAAGCCGCCACAGTATCGGATGAAGCAAAGAAGGCGGCGCTGCTCAAGCAGGCCGACGATTGGATGAAGACCGTGGCGCGCTACGAGTCCGACCCGGCGGAGAAGGACGGCCGCAAGGAGTTGCGCGCGCTCGCCGAGACCTACGAGCACCAACGCGACATCCAATTGGCGCGCTACCATCACTACGAGTTTGCCTCGGCAGCCTATCAGATCGGCATCGTGCTGGCGTCGGCGGCAGTCATCACCGGCATGATGGCGCTGGTCTATGGGGCCATCGGTCTCAGTGTGATCGGTCTGGGCTTGATGGCGCTCGGGTTTTTCAACCCGCAGTACCTGCATTCGCTGCACGTGATCTAGCAGCGCTCGCGCGGCGGCACGCACGATCTATGGGCACCGGTGGATGCGCGCCAGCACCCGCGCGTGCGCGCGCTTGAGCCGCGTCGCCTCACATATGGATGGCGCGCTTATCGACCGCCAATGCCGCCTCCTTCACCGCCTCGGTGAACGTCGGGTGGGGGTGGCAGGTGCGGGCGATGTCCTCGGACGCGGCGCCGAGCTCCATGGCAACCGCAGCCTCCGCGATCATGTTGCCGGCGTCCGCGCCGACGATATGCACGCCGAGCACGCGGTCGGTCTTGGCATCGGCGAGGATTTTCACGAAGCCCTCGGTTTGCAGGTTCGTCTTTGCACGGCCATTGGCGGTAAAGGGAAATTTGCCGGCATTGTAGGCGATGCCGGCCTCCTTTAATTCCTCCTCGCTTTTTCCGACCGAGGCGATCTCGGGATAGGTGTAGACCACGTTCGGGATGACGTCGTAGTTCACCTGGCCGGCTTCTCCGGCGAGGATTTCCGCCACCGCCGTGCCCTCGTCCATGGCCTTGTGCGCGAGCATTGGGCCGGCAATCGCGTCGCCGATGGCATAGATGCCCGGCACGTTGGTGGCGAAGCGCGCATCGACCATGACGCGGCCCTTGTTGTCCGTCTTCACGCCGGCGGCTTCGAGCCCGAGCCCCTCGGTAAACGGCACGCGCCCGATCGACACCAGCACGACATCGGCTTCGATTGATTCGGCCGCGCCGCCCGCGGCCGGCTGGACTGTTGCCTCGATCTTTTGTCCCGCTGCCTTGATGCCGGTGACCTTGGACGACAGCTTGAAGACGATGCCCTGCCTTTCGAAGATGCGCTGCACTTGCCGGCAGACCTCGCTATCCATTCCCGGCAGGATGCGGTCGAGGACCTCGACCACGATCACCTTGGAGCCGAGCCGGCGCCACACCGAGCCGAGTTCGAGCCCGATTACGCCGGCGCCGATCACGAGCAGCCGCCGCGGCACCTGATCGAGGACCAGGGCGCCGGTCGAGGACACGATGCGCCGCTCGTCGATATCGATGCCGGGCAGGCGCGCCACGTCCGAGCCGGTGGCGATGACGATCGCCTTGCCCTCGATGGTCTCGTTCTTGCCGTCGGCGGTCTTCACCTCGACCTTGCCGGCCGCGACGATGCGGCCGATGCCGTGGAAGGTGCCGATCTTGTTCTTCTTGAACAGGAAGGCGACGCCTTTGACGTTGCCGTCGACGCCCTGGTCCTTGAATTTCATCATGGCGGGAAGATCGAGCTCCGGCTGGCCGACCTTGATGCCCATCTTGTCGAACAGATGGCCGGACTCTTCGTAGAGCTCGGAGGCGTGCAGCAGCGCCTTCGAGGGAATGCAGCCGATATTGAGGCAAGTACCGCCGAAGGTTTTGTCCTTCTCGATCACCGCGACCTTCATGCCGAGCTGCGCCGCGCGGATGGCGCAGACATAGCCGCCGGGGCCGGAGCCGATCACGATGAGGTCGTAGGGCATGAGTTACTCCGAACTATCCGTCGTCACGGCCGCCGATCGTGGCAGAGCTACAGATCCACCACCAGCCGCGCCGGATCCTCCAAAATCTCTTTTACCCGCACCAGAAACGTCACCGCCTCGCGGCCGTCGACGAGGCGGTGGTCGTAGCTGAGCGCGAGATACATCATCGGACGAATCTCGACTTTGCCGGCGATCGCCACCGGTCGCTCCTCAATCTTGTGCATGCCGAGGATGCCGGACTGCGGCGCATTGAGAATCGGCGTCGACATCAGCGAGCCGTAGACGCCGCCGTTCGAGATGGTAAAGGTGCCGCCCTGCATCTCTTCGATCTTGAGCGTGCCGTCGCGCGCGCGTCGCCCGAAATCGGCAATGTCCTTCTCGATCTGCGCGAGCGATTTCTGATCGCAGTCGCGCACCACCGGCACGACCAGGCCCTTCTCGGTCCCGACTGCGACGCCGATGTGATAGTAGTTCTTGTAGATGATGTCGCTGCCGTCGATCTCGCCGTTGACGGCGGGAATGTCTTTCAACGCGCGCACGCAGGCCTTCACGAAAAAGCCCATGAAGCCCAGCTTCACGCCGTGCGTCTTCTCGAACAGGTCCTTGTACTGGTTGCGCAGGTGCATCACCGCGCTCATGTCGACCTCGTTGAAGGTCGTGAGCATGGCGGCGGTGTTCTGCGCCTCCTTGAGCCGGCGCGCGATGGTCGCCCGCAACCGCGTCATCTTCACGCGCTCTTCGCGCGCGGCATCGTCTGCCGGGGACGGCGCGCGCACTTGCACGGCAGCGGCCGGCTGGGCGACGGGCGTGGGCGCGGAAGCGGCGCGCTCGATCGCCGCCATGATGTCGCCCTTGGTCACACGGCCATCCTTGCCAGAGCCGGGAACGGTCGAGACGTCGATGCCGGTTTCGGCGGCCAGCTTGCGCACCGAAGGCGCGAGCGGCGCCACACCCGCCGGCTCGGCCCCGGTTTGCGGACGCGGCGCTTCTACCGCGGCAGGAGCGGCCGTCGCGGTCCCTCGGTCCGGCCGACCCGGCGGGGGAGGCGCGGTCTTCTCGGGGGCGGCGGCGCCTTCCCTGATCTGACCGAGCAGCGCGCCGACCGCGACCGTCTCGCCGTCCTTGGCCGCGATGTCGCCGAGCACGCCCGCGGCCGGGGCGGGCACCTCGATCGTCACCTTGTCGGTCTCGAGCTCGACCAGCGGCTCGTCGACGGCGACCGGATCGCCCGGTTTCTTGAACCACTTGCCGATGGTCGCTTCGGTCACCGATTCGCCGAGCGCGGGCACGCGGATCTCAGCCATGTCCCATCCTTCTTCCGTCGTTGCGCACGCTCGGATGACAGACGAGGGACGAGCGCACCTGCATCCTCCACAGTTCGTTCGCTACTTCAGTGCCTCGTCGAGCAGCGCCTTGAGCTGCTTGAGGTGCTGCGCCATCTGGCCGGTCGCCGTCGCCGCCGATGCCGCGCGGCCGGCGTAAATCGGCTGCTTATTCTTGGCCTTGACCTGGTCCAGGACCCATTCGAGATACGGCTGCATGAAGGAGTACGCGCCCATATTGCGCGGCTCCTCCTGGCACCACATGAATTCGGCCTTCGTGAAGCGGCCGAGCTCGTGCACCAGCGCTTTCAGCGGGACCGGATAGAGCTGCTCGACGCGCAGCAGATAAACGTCGTTGACGCCGCGTTTCTCGCGCTCCTCGTAAAGGTCGTAATAAACCTTGCCCGAGCACATCACGACCCGCCGGATCTCGTCGTCGGCGACGAGCTTGATCTTTTCGTCCGGGAGCATCTGGGCGTCGTCCCAAAGCAGGCGATGGAACGTGGTGTCCGGCCCCATCTCGCCGAGCCGCGACACCGTGCGCCTGTGGCGCAGCAGGGACTTCGGCGTCATCAGGATGAGCGGCTTGCGGATGTCACGCTTGAGCTGCCGGCGCAGGATGTGGAAGTAATTGGCCGGCGTGGTGCAGTTTGCGACCTGCATGTTGTCCTCGGCACACATCTGCAGGTAGCGCTCGAGCCTTGCCGAGGAGTGTTCCGGCCCCTGCCCTTCGTAGCCGTGCGGCAACAGACACACGAGGCCGGACATGCGCAGCCACTTGCGCTCGCCCGAGGAGACGAACTGATCGAAGACCACTTGCGCGCCGTTGGCGAAATCGCCGAACTGCGCCTCCCATAGCGTCAGCGCGTTCGGTTCGGCGAGCGAGTAGCCATATTCGAAGCCCAGCACGGCCTCCTCCGAGAGCATCGAATTGATGACTTCGAAGCGGGCCTGACCCTCGCCCAAATGGTTGAACGGGATGTAGCGGTCCTCGTTCTCCTGATCGATCAGCACCGAATGGCGCTGCGAGAAAGTGCCGCGCTCGGTGTCTTGGCCGGAGAGCCGCACCGGATGGCCTTCGAGCAGCAACGAGCAGAACGCGAGCGCCTCGGCGGTTGCCCAATCGATGCCCGTGCCCGTTTCGATCGCCTTGCGGCGGTTGTCCAGGAAACGCTGGAGGGTCCGGTGCAGGTGGAAACCTTGCGGTATCGCGGTGATCTTCGCTCCGATTTCTTTGAGCGTCGCGAGCGGAGCGCCGGTATGGCCGCGGCGCGGGTCGTCGGCGTCGCGAGCCGCCTTGATATCGGCCCAGCGGCCGTCGAGCCAATCGGCGCTGTTCGGCTTGTAGCCCTGGCTCGCTTCGAGCTCGGCATCGAGCTTGGCGCGCCAATCGACTCGCATCTTCTCGACCTCGCCCTCGGTGACGACGTTTTCGCCGACGAGCTTGTTGGCGTAGATCTCGCCCGTGGGCGGGTGCTTGCGGATCGCCTTGTACATCAGCGGCTGGGTAAACGACGGCTCGTCGCCCTCGTTGTGCCCGAAGCGCCGGTAGCAGAACATATCGATGACGACGGGACGCTGGAATTTCTGGCGGAACTCGGTTGCGACCTTGGCTGCAAACACCACCGCCTCCGGATCATCGCCGTTCGCGTGGAAGATCGGCGCTTCGATCATCTTGGCAACGTCGGAGGGATAGGGCGAGGACCGCGAATAACGGGGATAGGTGGTGAATCCGATCTGATTGTTGACGATGAAATGCACGGAGCCGCCGGTGCGGTGCCCGCGCAGTCCCGACAGACCGAAGCACTCGGCGATCACGCCCTGCCCGGCGAAGGCTGCGTCGCCCGAAATGAGCAGCGGCATCACCATGGTGCGGTCTTCACGGGTCGCGCCGAGCTGGTCCTGCTTCGCGCGCACCTTGCCGAGCACGACCGGATTGACGATTTCGAGATGCGACGGATTGGCGGTGAGCGAGAGATGCACGCGGTTGCCGTCGAACTCGCGGTCGGAAGAGGCGCCGAGATGGTACTTCACGTCGCCAGAGCCCTCGACCTCGTTCGGCGTCGAGGAGCCGCCCTTGAACTCGTGGAAGATGGCGCGATGCGGCTTGCCCATCACCTGCGCCAACACGTTGAGCCGGCCACGGTGGGCCATGCCGATGACGATGTCCTTCACGCCGAGCGCGCCTCCGCGCTTGATGATCTGCTCGAGCGCGGGAATCATCGATTCGGCGCCGTCGAGACCGAAGCGCTTGGTGCCGGTGAACTTCAAATCGCAGAATTTCTCGAAGCCTTCGGCCTCGATCAGCTTGTTGAGGATCGCGCGCTTGCCTTCGCGGGTGAACGTGATTTCCTTGTCCGGCCCCTCGATGCGCGCCTGGATCCAACTCTTCTGCGCGGGGTCGGAGATGTGCATGAACTCGACGCCGAGCGTCTGGCAATAGGTGCGGCGAAGGATCGCGAGAATTTCGCGCAGCGTGCCGAATTCGAGGCCGAGCACGCGGTCGAGGAAGATTTTGCGGTCGTAGTCGGTTTCAGTGAAGCCGTAGGAGCGCGGATCGAGATCCTCCTCGTTATGGTGCGGCTCGAGGCCGAGCGGGTCGAGATTGGCGTAGAAGTGCCCGCGCGCGCGGTAGGCGCGAATCAGCATCAAGGCGTGAATCGAGTCGCGCGTCGCCTGCTGGACCTCGGCGGTGGAGACGTCGACGCCCGCGGCCTGCGCCCGCGCCTTGACCTTGTCGCCGAGCGCCCGCTCCACCTCGCGCCAATCGCCGTCGAGGGCGGAGATGAGTTCGCTGCGCGCAGGCGGGTAGGGCCGCTGCCATGACGGCCCGCGCGCATTCGTCATGACGTCGGCGGGCTCGTCCTTCAGGCTCTGGAAGAACGCTTGCCATTGGGCATCGATCGCGTTGGGGTCGGTCTCGTAGCGGGCGTAGAGGTCCTCGATGTAGTCGGCATTGCCGCCGTAAAGGAACGAGGTGCGGGCGAAGGCGGCGTTGGCGTCCTGACGAGACATGCTCAGGTCCTGTTAACGTTGAGCTTTTGGCGGGCCGCGGATCGGCCGCCGGGAGGGGGATCCGGCACTGGGTCTACTTATTACATCATTTATGCTGCAGTTGCGTTGTGGCAATCCACAAGAACTGAACTCTTGTTCATTCCGCCGTAGCGAACGAGAACCACCGCCAATTAATGGCTGGAGAGCTGTCGCCTGCGAACTCCCCCAACGAAAAGGGCCGCTTGCGGGTGCAAGCGGCCCTCGGCCCTGAACTCAAATCAGCGATTAATATCCCCCGCCCCATTTGTAGTTCAGGCCAACGCGCACGATGTTATCGGTCAGGCGGCTGTTGAAGGTCGCGGCCAGCGCGGCAGGCGGTATGGTAACCGTCTGCTCCAACTTGCCGAGGTCCATATAGAGGTATTCGACCTTCGCGCTCCAGCCGCCGCCGAACGCGCCCTCGATGCCAGCGCCGGCGGTCCAGCCGGCCCTCACGTCACTGATGCTTGCCGTCGCAACAGTCCCGACGCCGGCTGTGTTGGCGGTGTAAGTGTCCTTGGTCTGCCCGTAAGCCACACCAGCCGTTCCGTACAGGAGGAGATTGGGAGTGGCCAGAAAGCCAAGGCGCGGCCGCGTGGTCCCGAACCAGTTGAGCTTGTGATCAGTGGTCAAGACGGTGCCAGGAAGTCCCAGGACTGGAAACGTCGAGCCGCCTTTCTGACCGGAGGCCTGAATGTCGGTTTCCAACCCGAATACCCATGTTCCAAACTGATAATTGTAGCCGGTTTGGACGCCGCCAATGACGCCGTCGACATCTTGGGATTCCTGCACATTGACGCCGAGGCCGATAATACTAGCAGTGTTGTCGTTTCTCGATTGGCCCCAGCTGTAGCCGACGTTCCCGCCCCAATAGATGCCCGTCCAGCTGTAGACGGGCGCGGGCGCCGGAGGAGGCGTGTAAGCCGGCCGCGCGTACATGTCCGCGGCCCCGGCGGAAACCGCCGAGAGCACAACAAAGGCGGTCGTAGCAAGGAAGAGTTTTTTCATCACGAATCCCCCATCCGATGTTCGGTTCGGCAAGCCGCTGCCCTAACGTTTCCCCGGCAACAACTTGAACCCCTCACGCCGGCGCTCGGATAACGCCTGGGCGTGTCCTTTTTTAGCCTGGCCCCTTGAAATAAGCTGTGACCTATTTGCCACAGTCGCGGGCAAAAGCGACTCTCAGAGGCACCTGGGTAGGTCGTCCCAGCGCTTTTTCGCTCGACCCCGCCGCTATGCCTCGACAGGACCTTGCCATTTTACCTCCGCAGCAGCTCGGCCAACGTGTTGCCCAAACGCGCCGGCGACGGCGAGACCTTGATGCCGGCTGCTTCCATGGCCGCAATCTTGCTTTCCGCGTCGCCCTTGCCACCCGAGATGATGGCGCCGGCGTGACCCATGCGGCGGCCAGGCGGTGCGGTACGGCCGGCAATGAATCCCACCATCGGCTTCTTGCGGCCGCCTTTGGCTTCGTCGGCGAGGAATCGGGCCGCGTCCTCCTCGCCCGAGCCGCCGATCTCGCCGATCATCACAATCGCCTCGGTCGCCTTGTCGGCCAAGAACATCGCCAGCACGTCGATGAACTCGGTGCCCCCCACCGGATCGCCGCCGATGCCGACCGCCGTGGTCTGGCCGAGCCCCACGCGCGTGGTCTGATAGACCGCCTCATAAGTGAGCGTGCCCGAGCGCGACACGATGCCGACCTTCCCGGGCGTAAAAATGTTGCCCGGCATGATGCCGATTTTGCATTCGCCCGCGGTCATCACGCCCGGACAGTTCGGTCCGATCAGCCGCGACGTCCCGCCCGACAACGCGCGCTTGACTTTCACCATATCGAGCACCGGAATGCCCTCGGTGATGCAGACGATGAGGGCGATTTCCGCCTGGATCGCTTCGCAAATCGCGTCCGCGGCGCCGGCCGGCGGCACGTAGATCACGCTCGCGTCGCAATCGGTCTTCTCCTTCGCTTCCGCCACGGTGTTGAAAACGGGCAGGCCGAGATGGGTGGTGCCGCCTTTGCCCGGCGACGTGCCGCCGACCATCTTGGTGCCGTAGGCGATTGCCTGCTCGGAATGAAACGTACCGTTCCTGCCGGTGAAACCCTGGCAGATGACCTTGGTGTTCTTGTCGATGAGGATGGACATGCGTGCGTTCAACGATGCGGTGAGCTTGGTGCATCTCTCCCTGACAGGAGTCTGAAAGAGAGAACGCGAGCGGCATCGCCTCGCATTTTTCGACCTGGCGTCATCGTCACCCCCCTTTCACCGCTTTGACGATCTTCTGCGCGGCGTCGTCGAGATCGTCGGCGGAGGTGACGTTGAGGTTGGATTTCGCGATGATATCTTTGCCAAGCTCCACGTTGGTGCCTTCGAGCCGCACCACCAGCGGCACCCGCAAGCCCACCTCCTTCACTGCTGCGACCACGCCTTCGGCGATGACGTCGCATTTCATGATGCCGCCGAAAATGTTGACCAGGATGCCCTGCACTTTGGGATCGGCGGTGATGATCTTGAAGGCGGCCGCAACCTTCTCCTTGCTGGCGCCGCCGCCGACGTCGAGGAAATTCGCCGGCGCTTGGCCGTAAAGCTTGATGATGTCCATGGTCGCCATGGCGAGGCCTGCGCCGTTGACCATGCAACCGATGGTGCCGTCGAGCGCGACGTAATTGAGATCGTATTTCGACGCCTCGATCTCCTTCTCGTCCTCCTCGGTGAGATCGCGCAACGCCACTATGTCGGGATGGCGATAGAGCGCGTTGTCGTCGAAGCCGATCTTGGCGTCGAGGCAGACCAGCTCTTTCCCTCTGGTGACGACAAGGGGATTGATCTCGAGCAGGCTCATGTCCTTGGCGGTGAAGGCGGCGTAGAGCTGCGCCACCAGTTTTTCCGCCTGCTTGGCGAGATCGTCATGCAGCCCGAGCGCCTGCGCCACCCGCCGTCCATGATGCGGCATGATCCCGGTCGCGGGATCGACGGCGAAGGTCATGATCTGTTCGGGCCGCGTGCGCGCGACCTCTTCGATGTCCATCCCACCCGCGGTCGAAACCACGAAGGCGATGCGCGAGCTTTCGCGGTCGACGAGCGCCGAGAGATAGAACTCGCGGTCGATGGCCGAACCTTCCTCGATATAGAGGCGGTGGACCTGCTTGCCGTGCGGGCCGGTCTGATGGGTGACGAGCACCGCGCCGAGCAGGCGCTCGGCCTCCTTGCGCACGTCCTCCTTCGACTTCACCAGCTTGACGCCGCCGGCCTTGCCGCGTCCGCCGGCGGGGATCTGCGCCTTGACGACGAGCACCGGCGCGCCGAGATCGCTCGCAGCCTTGACCGCCTCCTCGACCGAAAAGGCCGCATGCCCGCGCGGCACCGGCACGCCGAATTCCCGCAACACCGCCTTGGCTTGATATTCGTGGATGTTCATGCGGACCTTTACGTGTCCCGGATGCAGCGCACACGGACCAATTTACGCACTCTCAGCGAGCTTGGCTGCTCTGCGCCTCTGGCGCGCAGCGCCGCCGCGCTTCGCCCGCGACATGACCATCCTCATTTCGCGAGATTGGGGGCGATCTTCTTGCAAGCCTCGACCAGCGTTGCGACGGCCTCGGCCGACTGTTCGAACATGGCACGTTCGGCGCTGTTCAACTGAATCTCGACGATGCGCTCGACGCCCTTCGCGCCGATCACGGCGGGCACGCCGACATAAAGGTTCTTGATCCCGTACTCGCCGTTGAGGTAGGCCGCGCACGGAAGCACGCGCTTCTTGTCCTTGAGAAAGCTCTCCGCCATGGCGACGGCCGCCGCTGCCGGCGCGTAGAAGGCCGAGCCGCTCTTGAGCAGGTTGACGATTTCGGCGCCGCCGTCGCGCGTGCGCTGCACGATCTCGTCGAGCCGCGCCTGCGTGGTCCATTTCATCTTGACCAGATCGGGCAGCGGAATGCCGGCAACGGTCGAATAGCGAATCAGCGGCACCATGCTGTCGCCATGACCGCCCAGCACGAAGGCGGTGACGTCCTCGACCGAGACGTTGAATTCGTCGGCGAGAAAAAAACGAAAGCGCGCGCTGTCGAGCACGCCCGCCATGCCGACGACCATTTGCTTGGGCAGGCCGCAGGCCTTTTGCAACGCCCAGACCATGGCGTCGAGCGGGTTGGTGATGCAGATCACGAACGCACCCGGTGCATATTTCTTGATGCCGGCGCCGACCTGCTCCATCACCTTGAGGTTGATGCCGAGAAGATCGTCGCGACTCATGCCCGGCTTGCGCGGCACGCCGGCGGTCACGATGCAGACCACGGCGCCGTCGATCGCGTCGTAGGAATTGGTGCCGGTGAAACGCGCGTCGAAGCCCTCGACGGGTGAATGCTGCACGAGGTCGAGCGCCTTGCCCTGGGGGATACCTTCGGCGATGTCGAACAGCACGACGTCGCCGAGCTCTTTGAGGCCAATAAGATGGGCGAGCGTGCCGCCGATCTGGCCGGCACCGATCAACGCAATCTTGGGACGCGCCATGTGGGGAAGAACCTCGGCTGGGGAACGGCAGAAAGCCCGGCAAAACCGGTCATAGACCGTTTCCGGCCTGCCGTTCAAGTCGCTGTCGTCTGCTTCTCACGTCTCTACCAGGCCTTCCGTCGACCCCGAGGCAACCGCATGGCCGTGCGGCAAGGCAAGATAAGCCTGCGAGCGCATCTCGATCAGACGCGAGGCCGTGCGCTTGAACTCGTAAGCCTCGAAACCTTCGTTGGCGTCATAGAGCGCGTCGGGCTCGGCCTCGGCCGAGGCCACGAGCTTGACCGCATTGTCGTAGAACGTATCGATAAGGATGATGAAGCGTTTGGCCTCGTTGCGCCGCTCGTAGTCCATCACCGCGATATGATCGAGCACCACGGTGTGGTACTCGCGCGCGATCTTGAGATAGTCGGCGGCGGCCAGCGGCTGTTGGCACAGATTGTGAAACGAGAACCGCGCCACTCCCATGGTCGCGCGCGGCACGTGAACAGCGCGCCCCTTCACCAGCAGATCCTGCGGGTCTCCCGCGTGGCCGGCAGTGAGGCGCCGCCAGGCCTCGTCGAGAGCGGCGTCCGCCGCACGATCGGCGGGAACGTACCACACCGGCACGCCGCCGAGCTTTTCCAGCCGGAAGTCGGTGCGGGCGGCAAGCTCGATGACCTCCATGTGCTCCTCGATGAGGGCGATGAACGGCAGAAACAGCGCGCGATTGAGGCCGTCCTTGTAAAGCTCGCTCGGCGGCACGTTCGATGTCGCCACCATCACCACGCCGAGCTCGAACAGGTGCTTGAACAGCCGTCCGAAAATCATGGCGTCGGCGATGTCGGTGACGTGGAATTCGCCGAAGCAAAGGAGCCGCGTCTCCTGCGCAATGGCGGCGGCGGCGAGCGCGATCGGATCTTCGCCGCTGATTTCGCCCAATCTCGCCTTCTGACGCAGCGCGTAGATGCGCTCGTGCACCTCGGCCATGAATTCATGAAAATGGACGCGGCGCTTGCGTACGACCGGCGACGCGGCGAAGAACAGATCCATCAGCATGGTCTTGCCGCGCCCGACATCGCCGAAGATGTAGAGACCCTTGATCGGCCCCGCCTCGCGCACTCCGAACAGCCAGCCGAGGGAGGACGACTTGCGCGCGAGACGACGCTCGGCCAGTCGCGTTTCGAGCTGTGCAAGCCTGTCGACGACTGCCTGCTGGCCGGCGTCGCGTTCGATCTTTCCGGCGGCGACGCGCACCGCGTACTGCACTGAGACGGAGGCCGACATGAACGGGAAGGATGGAGCGTTGCAGGAGGGCGATGAAATAGCGGCCTTGCACCGCCACCCGCAAGCCGAACTTTCGAACAGGCGGCTCAGTCGCGATCAACCGGTGTTCGATCCCCGTGGATTGCCGCAACTCTCGGCACCGCTATCCAACCCGCTGCGCCGCAGCCGCCGCGATCGCGCGCGCGCCGCATGCTCCGGCCCGGCTGCGTCCATCACCTTGAGCCGCCGATTTCAAGGGCTGTGGTCGCCTCCCACCCAGCCGAGAGGGTGCGCAGAAGGCGGCGATCGGCATAGTGCGCTGCGGTAAAGCTGCACCAAAATCAGGCAAGCGCGCGCATAGTAGTCATGTAACTTTTGCATGAAAAATCACTAACTTAATTGTGATCGTTGCGAATGCCAAAATGCCATGGTCGGACTTATATTGCGACGCAATATGATTCGTGATCTCAGCCCCAGAGGAGTCGCTCATGCGCGAGCCGTTGCCCCGCGGCGGCCTGATCCGCAAATTGTGGATCGGCGAATCCGAACGTTACCGCGACCACTTGTTGCGTCTTGACGCCGCCAGCCGCCGCAACCGTTTTGCCGGCGCGGTATCGGACGAATTCGTGCGCGACTATGCCGATCTTTCATTCGGCATCGATGCGCTCATTCATGGCTTCTTCGTCGACGACACGCTGCGCGGCGCTGCGGAGCTGCGGCCGATTGGATCACCCATGACGCGCGAAGCCGAGGCCGCGTTCTCGATCGAGAAACCATGGCAGAGCCACGGCGTCGGTTCCATGCTGCTCGAGCGCACGCTGCTCGCCGCGCGCAACCGCGGCCTCAAATTCCTGCACATGGCGTGCCTCGCCGATAACAAGCGCATGCAGCAGCTCGCCCGCAAATACGATGCCGAGCTGAGCTTCGATTTTTCGGGCGTGGTCGGGGAGGTCGCCGCTGCCCGGCCGACGCCGCTCTCGCTGATGCGCGAAATTCTTGCCGACGGACACGGCTTCGCCACGGCCATGCTCGACGTGCAGTCGCGGCTGCTCAAACCGGTGGAGCTCGGATGACAGCGAACACCAGCGTCAGGCTGCCAGCGGATAAGCCGCCTCGACCACGTAGGGCCCACCGCCGACCGACGCGCGCGACGAGAACAGCACGAAGCGCGATACCTTGAACGGCGGCGAGCGGAACGGCGCACGCAGCGCCAAATAGTCCGCAACCTGTCGGTTCGATGATTCGCGCAGGCGCGCAAGCGAAACATGCGGCGTGTACTTGCGTCCCTCCGGTTCCAGCCCGACCCGTTGCATCAGCCGCTCGTGCTCAGCCTGGAGCTCCATCAGAGCCTGTACCGCGCCGAGCGTGGCCACGATCGCGCGGGGTCTGCGCCCGCCGAACGATTTAAGATCCTCCACCCGCAGTTCGAACGGTTCGCGCCGCACGCGTCCCAGCATGGACGCGACCTCGTGCGCGATAACGTCATCGACGTCGCCGATAAAGCGCAGCGTCACGTGATAGTTCTCGGGATCGATCCAGCGCGCGCCCGGCAGCCCGCCGCGCAGCACGGACAGCGACTGGCCCACATCGGAAGGAATTTCGAGACCGGTGAACAGGCGCGGCATGGGAATCACTGCAATGCTACATCTGCATATAGGACCACTCGCGGAGATTCGCACGCCTTGAGTGGTGGTTACATGACACGTTTGTCGCGCACGCGACTCACGAGCTCTTCGACCTTGGGCAGGATCCGTGCGACGATCGCGTCGACCCCGGCGGCAGTCGGATGTAGGCCATCGCGCTGATTGAGCTCGACTTCGCCGGCGACGCCGTCGAGGAAGAAGGGATAAAGCAGGAGATCGTTGCGGGCGGCGAGTTCGGCGTAGATCGCTTCGAAATCGCGCCCATAATCGGGACCGAGGTTGGGCGCCGCCCGCATGCCGGCGAGCAGTACGGCCACGCGCCGGTCGGCGAGGCGGCGCACGATCCCCTCGAGCGCGCGGCGCGTGATCCTCGGATCGATCCCGCGCAGCATGTCGTTGGCGCCGAGCTCGACGATGACGGCATCCGTCCCTTCGGGAATCGACCAGTCGAGGCGGGCAAGTCCACTGGAGGCAGTATCGCCGGAGACCCCCGCATTGGTGACCTCGACCGCGAGGCCCTTGGCCCTGAGCGCCTGTTCGAGCTTGGCCGGAAAGGCTTGGTCGGCGGGAAGCCCGAGGCCCGCGGTGAGCGAATCGCCCAAGGTGACGATCCGCACCGGCCGATCGGCAGCCGCGGCGGCCAGCGGGCGCATCGCGACGGCAAGCGCCAACGCCATCACAACCAGCGCAAATGTCTGGACCCGCGCCCTGCGACTCCCATATGACCGGGGCAGCGCCGTCCCGCGCGCAATCGAAGGCACCAAAGAGCAACGGAACATGCACGACACCTCGCCGTCAGGGCGCACGGACCCGGCGATCGCGCTCAGCGGTGTCAATCTCTCGCTCGGGCGGGGCGCGGCCCGCGTTCATATCCTCAAAGACATCAACCTGCATATAGGCCGCGGTGAGGCAATCGGCCTGGTCGGACCGTCAGGCTCCGGCAAGTCGACCTTGCTCATGGTTACGGCCGGGTTGGAGCGCGCCGACACCGGCTCGGTCGTGGTCGCCGGCGAGGCGCTCGGCACATTGAGCGAGGACGCGCTGGCGCGCTTCCGCGGGCGCAATGTCGGCATCGTCTTCCAATCCTTCCATCTCATTCCCACCATGACGGCGCTGGAAAACATCGCCGTGCCGCTGGAGCTTGCCGGTCTCGCCGACGCCCATGAGCGCGCCGCGCGCGAGCTTGCGGCCGTGGGCTTGAGCGAGCGGCGGCAGCACTATCCGGCCGAGCTTTCCGGCGGCGAGCAGCAGCGCGTAGCACTTGCCCGCGCGCTGGCGCCAAACCCGGCCATCCTCATCGCCGACGAGCCGACTGGCAATCTCGACGAAACCACCGGGGCGGAGATCATCGACCTTCTGTTCGCGGGCCACGCGCAACGCGGCACCACCCTCGTGCTCGTCACGCACGATGTCGCGCTCGCCGCCCGCTGCGACCGCGTGGTGCGATTGCGCTCGGGGCGAATCGAAGCTGCGCCGAAGCGTGCGGGCGCGGAAGCGCACTCGTGAACGCGCTGCTGTCTACCTCCCTTTCTCGCGGACACGGCGGCGGTCCGCTGCCCCTGCGCTTCGCCGCGCGCGAATTGCGCGGGGGCTTGCGTGGATTCTACGTGTTCATCGCCTGCATCGCACTGGGGGTCATGGCGATTGCCGGCGTAGGTTCGGTCGCATCGGGGCTTGCGGACGGGCTCGCGCGTGAAGGGCGCGTCATCCTGGGCGGCGACCTGGCGTTCTCCCTCAGCCTGCGTGAAGCAAGCGCCGACGAGCGTGCGTTTCTCGACCGCCGCGGCCGCGTGTCGCTCGCCGCCACCATGCGCGCCATGGCGCGCGCGCAAGACGGGCGTACGGCGCTGGTCGAGGCGAAGGCGGTCGATGCGGCCTATCCGCTCTACGGCAACGTGGCGCTCGACCCGCAACAGCCGCTCGCACAAGCGCTCGCGCAACGCGACGGAGCATTCGGCGCCGCTGCCGACCCCGCGCTGCTTGCGCGTCTCGATCTCAAGCTGGGCACGCGCATCACGCTCGGCTCCGCCATAATCGAAATTCGCGCGGTGCTGACCTCCGAGCCCGACAAGCTTGCCGGCGGCATCGGCTTCGGCCCGCGCTTGCTCATCAGCGAAACGGCCTTGCGCGCCAGCGGCCTCTTGCAACCCGGAAGCGTCGTGCGCTGGCATTATAGGTTACGGCTCCCCGACAACGACGCAACCGACGCGGCCGTGCGCGCGGTGACGGCGGCGGCGCAAGCCCAATTGCCCGAAGCCGGCTGGGAAGCGCGTTCGCGCGCCAACGCTTCGCCGTCGCTCGAACGCAATGTCGAGCGCTTTACACAGTATCTGACGTTGGTCGGGCTGACCGCGCTGCTGGTCGGAGGGGTCGGCGTGGCCAACGCGGTCAAGGGCCACCTCGACCGCCGGCGCGAGGTCATCGCCACGCTCAAGGCGCTGGGCGCGACCGGCACGCGCGTGTTCGGGATCTATCTCACCCAGGTGCTGGTGCTCGCCGGCCTCGGCGCGCTGCCGGGCCTCGCCATCGGCGCGGCCTTGCCGTTTCTCATCGCCTGGACCTTCGGCGCGGTGTTGCCCTTGCCGATTGCGCCGGCGCTACATCCGGGCGAACTTGCGCTGGCGCTCCTTTACGGCCTGCTCACCGCCGCCGCCTTCGCTTTGTGGCCGCTCGGACGCGCGCACGACGTGCCGGTCTCGGCGCTATTCCGCGACGAGGTTGCGAGCGACCAGCGCTGGCCCCGCCGGCCCTATATCGTGGCAACGGTTCTGCTCGGTTGCACGCTTGCGATGCTCGCGATCGAGCTCGCCTATGACCGGCGCATCGCCGCGATGTTCGTGGCCGCCGCGGCCGCCGTATTCGTGCTGCTGCGCCTGGTGGCGGCGCTCATCATGCTGACGGCGCGCCGCCTGCCGCGCCCGCGCTCACCGGTCGTTCGGCTCGCCATTGCCAATATCCACCGCCCGGGCGCGCTCACGCCGAGCGTCGTCCTGTCGCTCGGCTTGGGGCTTGCCGTCATGATCACCGTGATCGCGGTCGACGGCAATCTGCGCCGCCAATTCCTGGCAGCGCTGCCGGAGAAGGCGCCGTCGTTCTATTTCGTCGACATCCCGGCCGCCGATGCCGAAGCGTTCGACGCTTTCATCCGCGCACGCGCCCCGCACGCCGCGCTCGAGCGCGTGCCGATGCTGCGCGGGCGCATCGTGGCGGCAAACGGCATCCCCGCCGAGACCTTGAAGCCGCCCCCCGACGTCACCTGGGTGCTGCAGAGCGATCGCGGCATCACCTACGGAGACATGGTCCCGGCGGGCTCGCGTCTGGTTGAAGGACAGTGGTGGCAGCCCCACTACCAAGGTCCGGCGCTGGTCTCGTTCGAGAAACGCATCGCGGATGGGCTCGGCCTCAAGCTCGGCGACACGGTCACCGTCAACGTGCTCGGCCGCAACGTCACCGCGACGATCGCCAATCTGCGCGCGGTCGAGTGGCAGAGCCTCGGCATCAATTTCGTCATGGTGTTCTCGCCCGCCACCTTCCGAAGCGCGCCGCACAGCCACATCGCCACCCTCACCTATCCCGGCGGCAGCACGACCGACGAGGAGGCCGTCCTGCTCAGAGCAGTGGCCGACGCCTTCCCAACGGTCACCACCGTGCGCGTGCGCGACGCCCTCGATGCGGTCGGCCAGATCGTCGCGAACCTGGCGCTGGCGATCCGCGGGGCGAGCGTGCTGACCTTGCTCGTGGCCGTGCTGGTGCTGGGCGGAGCGCTCGCGGCCGGCCACCGCCATCGCGTCTACGACGCGGTGATCCTCAAGACCGTTGGAGCCACACGCATGCGGCTGCTCTCGGCCTATGCGCTCGAATATCTGGCGCTCGGCCTCGCCACCGCGGTATTCGGAATAGCGGCGGGCTCGGCAGCCGCCGCTTTCGTCATCGTCAGGATCATGAATCTGTCCTTCGCCTGGCCGCCCGGCCCGTTGCTTGCGGCCGCCGTCGGCGCAGTTGCGGCAACGGTGGTGCTTGGCCTCATCGGCACGTTCACGGCGCTTGGTCAGAAGCCGGCCGCCGTGCTCCGCAACCTATAGAACGCGTTCGGCAAAGCCGCCCGCAAGCGACAACACGCCGCGCCCGGCGGCGGCGTCGCGCCGCCGTCACATTGCTAGACTGTAATCGGCCCGGAATTGATGCCGTCGGGGAGCTGGCGTCAACAAATCCGGTTTGCGGCATCTGGCGCGGGAACCAATCCCGCACTAGATTCCGCGCATCGGACGCCACCCGCTCTGCGGGTGGGCGCCATATGATCCGGCCGCGGGGTCGGAGTTAGAGAGAGGTGACTTCCATGTCGGATTTCGACCGGAACTACGCGGCTGCCAGACGCGGCGTCGGTGCGGACCGGGCAGTTGCGATCGATCAGGGCCTGCGGGCCTACATGATCCGCGTCTACAACTACATGGCCATGGGCGTCGCGCTCACGGGCATCGCCTCTTGGCTCACGTTCCAGGCGGCGGTCACGGAGTCGGCCGGAAGGTTGGTGCTGACCCCGTTCGGCCAGATGATCTTCAGCGGACCGGCGGTGCTGGTCCTGTTTCTTGGAACGCTGGGACTGGTCTTTCTCATCAGCTGGCGCATCGACCGGCTGGAGCCCTCGACCGCGTTCGCGCTGTTCATGGTCTATGCGGCCCTGCTCGGAGTGATGCTGTCGTCGGTGTTCCTGACCTATACGGGCGCCTCGATCACGCGGGTGTTCTTCATCTCGGCGGCCGCCTTCGGATCGCTCAGCCTCTATGGCTACACCACGCAACGCGATCTATCGCCCATCGGATCCTTCCTGATGATGGGTCTGATCGGGCTGATCATCGCCATGCTGGTCAACCTCTTCCTCAAGAGCACCGGGCTCGACTTCGTGATCTCCGCCGTGGGCGTGCTGATCTTCGCGGGGCTGACCGCGTGGGACACCCAGCGCATCAAGGAGATGTTTGACCCGATGGAAGACGGCACCATCGTCGGCCGCAAGGCGGTGATGGGCGCGCTCTCGCTCTATCTCGACTTCATCAACCTGTTCCTGTTCCTGCTGCGCTTCCTCGGCGACCGTCGCTGAGCGGCCGCAAGGAGATTGGAATTCCGGCGCCCCGGCGATGAGCCGGGGCGCCGTCGCGTTCGTACGACGCAAGCCACACAGCGGACCAGGGACGGGGTATTCTTCCGTCATCCGCATCCGTCGTTTGGTCCATGCCCGCCATCCCCATACGTCCCGCCCAACCGCGCGACCTCGCCGCGATCACCCGCATCTATGACCACGCCGTGCGTCACGGCACCGCATCGTTCGAGATCGAGCCGCCCGACGAGCGCGAAATGGCGCGGCGGTACGAGGCGCTTCGGGCCGGCGGCTATCCCTATCTGGTGGCGGAGCTCGACGGCGCGATCGTGGGTTACGCCTATGCCGGGCCCTATCGCGCGCGCGCGGCATATCGCTGGAGCGTTGAGGATACGATCTATGTCGCGCCATCCTCGCAGCGGCGCGGGATCGGCCGCGCGCTGCTCGAACGGCTGATCGCCGACGCGGAAGCCGGCGGCTTCCGGCAAATGATCGCGGTTATCGGGGATTCCGCCAATGCCAGCTCGATCGAGCTGCATCGCGCCGCCGGCTTTCGAATGGTCGGCACGTTCGACAATGTCGGCTTCAAGTTCGGCCGCTGGCTCGACAGCGTCTTGATGCAGCGACCGCTCGGAACTGGCGCGACGGCGATGCCGTAAGCCGCGCCCGCGATGACGGTCAGCC